>Ga0210244_101279_pt1 | contig 20795 bp, 10 predicted proteins | sample ChrtobMetaP3_0mM_FD_155473 | JGI IMG/M metagenome (GOLD analysis project Ga0210244, IMG submission 155473) | Chrysochromulina tobin associated microbial communities from unialgal haptophyte culture, Seattle, Washington, United States - P3_0mM | ecosystem: Host-associated > Algae > Haptophytes >...
ATAGCAGCAGGAGCGGCCGTTGAAGCGTCGGGAGGGCGATCAGGTAGCCGTGGCACATGCGCACAAGAACATGGCCTGAACTCGTTCCGCGCCACGATCCTATCGCGTCACATCTAGTGATCGGGTTGATCCTGGCGCTCGTATTTCCGGCCCTGTAGCTTACCAATGTCCTGTATGGTTCCGGTGAACAGTACGGTAGCATCGGAACGGGCCAAAAAGGCGCTGTTACGGCGCCGTGAAGAGAAGATGGCCTTAACCCCGATTAAGCTGGTACGCGGATTTCTTAAAGTAAGAGACGACATCAACATGAAAATCATTCTGGAAAACTGTAAAGTGCTCTAGTGTTCTCAGGCGACCACTGTGGACGCTCAGTGTGGAAAAATCCTCAGATCCCTACCCCCCTTTTCGGCCGAACCCCGAACCCGAAATGAGCCTCGGCTGAAATCGCAGATCTCTTTCATATGGCGCAGTATGTTTCGCGCACTGTCGCCCGGTGCCAAACTCTGGTAGTAGTACTGGAGAGTCTCTGTCAGGCGGCGGGTCTGATGCGTCGTCACGCAGCGTCAGCGGTCAGACCCACGACGCGCAACGAGTCCTTAGAACTGAGTCGCAGTGCCGTGCGCGGATCGGTTCACTTACGGTGTTACGGATCTTAGTTCGTTTTCATTACAGTGTCATTAGTGATTGGCCGCTGCGTAATTACATAGTTACACGGGAAACGAGTACGACGTAGGACAAATTCCGTTGCTTCTCCGTGCGTCACACATCGCGATCACTTGTGGGACTTGATCAGAAAGTGATCAGGTAGATCCCTCCACTCCCTCTCGCACTGCTGACTGAACAAGCTTGGTCCACCGCTCCCGGCATTCTCGTCCGCTGCGTCCCGGGAGGTGGGTCGAGACAATAGGCCACGGGTTGCTCATCCCTCGCAGGAGCGACACGAGCTTGCGCAGGCGGTCATCGCCACCTCCCGCGCCCTCCCAAGGCAAGGGAGGATCCTGCGGCAGGGTCACGTGCACGCTGGCCTCGGTGAGGTCCTCGACCGACAGCGGATCTTCGCAGGCGTAAATGGGCTCCTCGGCCGTGGGTGGCGGGGTGCGCATGCGCACGTGCTTCCACGCGTCGCTGCGCGCCTCCTCAGCTGCGGCACCATCGAGCCCGGCGGCGAAGCCGAGACCTTGGGGAGGCTCATCGCTGATGCGCAGCTCGGCACCCGCATCGACTGGGGCGATGGCCACGAGCATCACGAGCTGGCGCACCTCGTTGGCTGAGGCACGAGGGACGGGCCACAACTCGAGCCGTGCATTGGGGCGGCGTGCGCGGCGCACGTGCACGGCGGGCAGCGACGAGCAGGCGAACGGTGCGTTCTCGGAGGCGCCGTCGATGAAGAGGTTGAGGGCGGGCAGCAGCAGCACCTGGGGCGAGGGGCGCACGCACATGCGCAGCGGCAGCCGTGGGCCCCCAAACTCTCCTACCGCCTGGCCCGGCTGCAGCCGCACGCGTGCGAACGTGCCCAGACCGGTACCGGAGCCGCCGGGCGAGACAAAGGCGAAGGGCGAGAGGGGTCCGTAGGCGCTTGCCGTGAGCAAGGCGGCCGTGTCATCGGCTATCTGCATCGCGAGGTCGTCGGGGGCGACGCGGGCCGGAGGTAGACGCGGCACGGTGCCTCGCCGTAGCTCAAACCCGCAGCGTGCCTGCTCACAAAAGAAGCCCCGCGCACGCGCCTCCCACGCCGCCTCCTCGCCACACAGACAGCGCGGCGGCAAGCATGGTGGCACGGCACGCTCGAAGCCACAGCCCGCGCCGCTCGCATCAGCGCACCACCAGCGCTCGCGTAACCACTCGGCCGGCAGACCGCAGCGGCAGAGCGGTGCGAATCGGCGTGCGGTGGCGATGAAGGCGTCGTCACGGGCGGGAGCGCTCTCGGCGTCGCCCTCTCCCGAGGGCAGGTTACTCGCCTGGAAGGCCGAGCCCACGCGCATGCCGCCGCTCTGGTGGCGCGCGAGGTACGAGGGCGACGAGGGCGAGTACGCCAGGCGAGAGTCGGCACCTCCTGCCGCGAGGTTGGTCCGGAGGGGGGAGAGTGGCCCAGGTGGCTGGCTCGCTTGGCGTAGGGTGCTGACTCGCGAGGGAAGCTCCCCAGCACGTCGAGCGGCCGCGTCAAACGAGCGGATAAGCGCCACGTCGACAATGTCAGCCTCGAACTCCCATGTGGCCTTCTCGTCGGTGCTGCCCTCCCTGCGCACGAGGAACTGGCGCAGCGCGATGCCGGCCGGCCGCATAGCGAGGAGTGCCTCGGGCCGACTGCACGCACCGCTGTCCGCACGGCTTGTGCTGCGGCTGCCTCCGACGGATCGTCCATGGGCACCGATCAGAGCGGTCGAGCCGGCGACCAGTGCCGACACGCAGCTGCGCTTGGCGCGTGCGCCGAGGGCGGAGGGGTCGGCGGCGAGTCGGCGCTTGCTCCCCTGACGGCTGGACTCACCGCTGCTTACGAGCCGAAGCTGCAGCACTACGCGAGTTGCCAAGCGCTCGACGGATACGTCGTCCGTCTGCATCGCACTAGCTGCGCCCACTGCCGCACCGTCGATAGAGTTGCTGACCACGGCGATGGAGGCGCACACGATGACCGCAGCCGCCTCGGCGTCTTCCTCGGCCTCTCCGCAACCGTCCCCCCCCTCCACCTCATCCTCGAGGTGGACGGTTTCGCCGAGCGCAGACGATCCCATCGCCCGCTGCATCGACTTCGAGACTTCGATACTCTGAAGGAAGCGCACGACCTTGCGATCGATCTCGTCGCGGCGCGAGCGGCTCAGCTCGTCCGACGGGCCGAGCGACTTCTCGAGCAGCCAGTTGCTCCAATAGCCTGCCGAGGCGACCCCGCAGACCTCGCGCGCACGGCTCATCGAGATGCCAAGTTCGTCGCATTCTCTCTTGAGCCTCGCCTTGATCTGCGCGTGCGACTCTGTAAGGATGCCGCCGCCACCAGCTTCCTCGGCTGCTTCCTTCTCCGCAGACCCAAGCGGCTCGAGCACACCTGTGCCTTCGAGCCACAGCTGCAAGCACACCTGTGCACCGCTCGACCCATCCGCCACTACGGCGATGGCGGCATGCACCGCCACCGCCCGGCACGCGGGGGGCATCGCCTTCCGGTGCCCGAAGCGATCCCGAAGCGCCAGATCGGCGGCGGCCGTCGCATCGGGCGGCACGCCACTCAGGTACGCCCGCACGGCGTGGTCGATAGCAGCTCGTGTGCCGAGCGATTGGCTCGGGTTCGTAGAGAGCCAGCTCGAGAGAGAGCCGCTGCTCGTGAGGCGCAGATGCGTGCTCAGCCTGGTCTGGGAGAGGCCATGCGCACTCATGTGCACTCGGAGCCGCTCGACGAGCGCTGCGTGCTCCGCTGAGCTCTTGCTCTCTGGCGCGGTGGCCTCGTCGCGGTCACCACCAGCTGAGGCGTCGCCGGCCTCATCGTTGCCATGGTCGCCGTCGCCGCTGTCATCGTCGTAACCATCTTGGTCACCGTCTGAGGCGGAGAGGCCGTCGCAATGCTGGAGCTGCCGGCGCTTCCATTCCTCGCGCGCTTGCTCCTGCTCGAGGTGCAGCCGGCGCTTGAGTGCTGGCTGCGCCTCCGGCTGGCGCCACTCGTCCTTGGCGAGCGAGTAAGCCTCCGCAGAGGTCATCCACGAGTTGGCCTGGCAAAGCGCCAAGCGCCGCTCCTGCACGAAGCGGTTGTATGCCGAGAGCGGCATCCCTGTTCTCGTGTCGCTCGAGCTCGGCGCGGGCGCGAGAGCGGCGGGCGCGGCATTGCTCGACCTGCCGCCGCCGTAGCCGCGGCCGCACGTGTGCGCTACGTGCTTGCCGCGGCATGCGGCGCACGAGGCTACCGGACCGCTGCCGGCATTGGCGAGGGCCACCTCGTCGGCCGACGCGCTCGCACCTTGATCGGCACCTTGATCGGCACCTTGGAAACTTTCGGAGAGGCGAGTACGCCGCTGGAAGTCCTCGAGCAGGAATGGGTTCAGTATGTGCGCCTCGGGCTCCCACGTGTCGTCGTCTTCGCTATAGCCCACCCAGCGCACGCGATACTGCGGCCGTGTGTGCCCAGGCAGCCAACGCCGGGCGATGATCTTCTCCGCGGAGTAGACATCGTCGCCGCTGAGCGGCGCGGGCGGCGCCTCGGCGGCAACGGCGGCGGCCGGCGCGGCCGCGATAAGGTAGGTCGCCGAGGAGGTAGGGGACGAGGACGGCTGGTGGTTCTGAGGCGGCGGCAGCGCCGACGGTGGCGCCGACGGCTTCTGCTGAAGCTGTGCCTTGACGCGGTTCGAAATTTGCTGGCCGACGGCTCGCGACACCGCTGTGAGGCCGAAGCTACGCGCAACCTCGGCACGCGAGTGAAACATAGCACCGGATGGTGCAACGAAGGTGCGTTGGGGCGCAGCGGCCCCGGGTAGGCGCTGCTCATTGACAGTCCACCCGTCGAGCAAGCGTGCGTCACCGCCGCAGGCGATGACGTACTCCTCAAGTGCCGCACGTGAAAACGGACGCATGCGCTTCTTACTCTGTCCGCCTTCACTGCTGGCTGAGACGGCGTCTCTCGAAGCTTTCAGCTGCAGCGAAGCTTTGAGATCCTGCAAGGCAGCGGGTTGCCGCCACTCCTCGAGTGCCGCCTCATAGCACTGCTCCTTGGAGAGATGTGGTTTAACGCGCCGGTAAAACTCCTTGCGCTCCCGCACGAAGAGGTGAAAAGCCGTCGTCGCACGAGTATCCATGAGTGGGCCACTTGTGCGCGTGTGCAGCCGCAGGAGGGTGCAGGAGCCTTGAGCACGCACGCACGCACGCACGCACGCCGACGCCGGGCGAGGCCGAGAGTTCAGGAAGTGGCCACTCCCGCGACTCTCTGACGTCCACAGCGTGCAGCGTTTTTCCACATGAAAACGAAAACTGCGTATGTGAAACACCATTGCAACTTGCGAGCCGACGTGGGGGATCCGAAGGGGTAAGCAAGTTGCCCTTGGAAAATTTTAGGCGATCATCTCCGAAAAAGAAAAATCACCGACTTTCGTCGTCACCGGACGCGCGCATGTGCGCGCGGCCGCGCGCGCGCGCTAGCAGGCTTGTCGCATGAGCGTCAATGTGCTGAGTCCACCCGTTTTACTTCACTCACACACGCTCACCACCGTCGCGGCCACTCTTTAATCTCGAATTTGGCGTTCTGCTTTTCGCCACGTGGCGGAACGGGTCTTGAGCTCCAGGCGAGCTCACATTTTTTCGCCTCGAATCTCTGCGTGCGAGCTGCCCGCGCATCGGCACATCTTGCGCCTTTATGTCCTACGCGTTCGAGACCACGTATCGTGATCCGCTCCTCGAGCAGGCCGAGGAGCGCGTGGCAGCTGCAGCTCTTAAGCGCTGGAAGGCACTCGCGGCTGCCGCCGGCTTGATTGCTGTCGGCGCGCTGCTGGCGACCATCAATGTCGTGCAGGAGCGTAGCGCGCTGCAGGCCCAGCTTGCGGCCATGAGCGAGCGCACCTTGCTCGCTGACCCTCGCACCTCGCACCAATTGGTGAGTCCCGCCATGAACCTTCGGAAGTGGACCGCCGAAGAGGAAGGCGACGACGAGTGCACCGCTGCGGGCAAAGACGTCTGGGACAACCCCAAAGGCAAGAGTCTGCCATGTTGCAAGGGCCTCGATATCGTCCCCAAGACATGCCGCGGCACTGACACGTGCAACTACTGCCAGGACCTCTCCACGTGCACCTCCGCTGGTAGAGACGTGTTCGATAACCCGACGGGCCACGGGCTGCCTTGCTGCAAGGACCTTGTGGAGACGCCTACGAGGTGCCGCGGCGGGGAGGTCTGCAACTTCTGCCAGGACGTCTCCCAATGCACCCAGGTGGGGAAAGACATCTACGAGAATCCGTCGGGCGGCAAACTGCCGTGCTGCACGGGACTCGTGGAAAGCACTGACAAGTGCCGCGGCACGGACACGTGCCACTATTGTGTCTGGGACGTGCGCACGATCGGGCCGCGCCAGGAGTACCCGCCGGCCAAGATCTCCATCGACCCCGCGACTCCCAAGGAGGCGGTCGACAAGCACAAGGCCGAGGGTATGTCCCTGATCTGGTCGGATGAGTTCAAGGATTTGTACCGCACCAAGTCGATGTGGGTCTTTGAGGACATTCCATACGGTGTGCCTGGCAACACGGGCGATGTGAACATCGTCTCCGTGTACTCTTCCGACACGATCTCACTCATTGAGGGCGGTGGGCTGCGCCTCTCGGCCTACATGGCCCCGGAGGATGAGGTCAACTTTATGAAGGGCTGGAACGGCACGTGGAACACCAACTGGGGCTCGGACGTCTCGCTATGGGGGTGGCACGCGCCAAAGGTGACGAGTCGACTCAACGGGCGCTTCCAGTACGGCCTGATCGAGACGCGCATCAAGTCCCCCAAGGGGTACGGCCCGTGGCCGGCCGCGTGGCTCAACGGTTGCTACGGCTTCGTCTCGGAGGGGACGCTCGAGTTTCTGCTGCAGGACGATTACCCTTTCCTGTGTGGCCAGTACTGGCCGCCCGAGCTCGATTTCTTTGAGCACTTCTCGCCGGAGCACACATGGTACTGGCGCCCGAACTCGATGTCGCTCCACTCGCCCAACCAGTACGTCGGCCTCGGCAAGGCGTTCACGCAGCAGGGCGGCTACTGCCCGACGACCCTCGCACCTCCCGGCGAGGCGTGGTGCTTCGGCGTCTCCGGCGCGGGCCAATTCCTTGAGGACCCGACCGAGAAGTACATGAATTTCGCGATGAGGTGGGACCCCGACGGCGTCGATTACTACATGAATGACGTGTTCATGCACCGCTTCACGACGGATCATTTGGTCATGTACCTCTCGGGCCAGAACCGGCCAATCGTGATCCCTGAGATGCCGATGTTCATGACGTTCAACATCGCGCTCGTGCGCAAGGGCATGGACCTCTCGCACGGCGGCGAGGGGCTCACCGACAAGGCGAACTACGACCGGACCACGGGCAAGTGGAAGCCCATGCAGATGGACATCGAGTACTTCCGAGTGTACCAGGATGATTCGCAGGGCGAGACGCGTGGCCTCAACCCGCCCATCACCTACCAGACGCGCCGCAAGCTCCTCGCCAACCGTGTCACGTGCAACCTTGTGCCCGAGCTGCGATGCATGGTCAAGAACTCCGGCAGCGAGGCCAACTCGATTGCCCTCGCCAACAAGGCATGCAGCCAGCTCAAGTCGCTTGGCGATGACTACTGCGACCACATCCCGAAGCTCTGCGCGCTCAACAACGCGGGCAACCCGGACGGCGCTTACGGCATGTCGAACGTCACGATCGCGCAGTTCGCCAACCAGCGGCTCTCGCTCTTCTACGGCCAGTGCTGCGTGGAGGAGGACAAGCATTGCGTCGACGATGTCAAGGGCGGGTGCTCAGCATCGGACAAGCCCACGTGCCGCGACACGCCCACCACTAAGATGCCCCAGTGGCTGCTCGACTCCGAGTACTTCCAGGACCCGAAGCTCATGTACGCCAAGGAGGGCTACTCATCCGGCCTCGCGGGCACTAACCCGGCGGGCTGGAAAAACTATGGCATGGGCCTGCCGCGCGTGCACTTCGGGCCCCACGGCGAAGCCCCACCCTCCCCGGCACGGCGTCACTAGACCGCGGCTCGTGAGGCATGCGCATGATGGTATCCGCTCGTCGAGGCATCGGATGTGAACGGGTGAGCGTGTCGAGGACAGGCCTGGCGGGCGCTTTTCCAATGGCGTGGTGCGCAGGGGAGCGGCGGGGCCCATGGTGGATGGACTGCAAGGTTACACTCAGGGCGCAGGCGGCATCACAGCATAAGTATAACAGTTCTCATCGTTGACGACGGAATGATGAAAGACGGGAGCCTGCCACAGGTCGGGCATGAACCAGTACTGTGCTGCCTCGCCTATTGCAGGAGCTCTGTCAGGTTGAACGGCATGTGGAGGTAAATATTGAGGGCGCACAACTCTCCGAATGTAGTGGTCATAAACGCACAAGCCACAACTCTCCGTATATGTGTAGAGAGTCTAGAGAGTGCTACTTCGACGGATCTCTGTCGCGTGTCCGCGGAGCGAGCGGCCAGCGTTGATAACGCGTTCGAAAGCTCAGACGCACCTCCCAGCCACCCCGACGTTGGACGTAGCACGTACGGACCGGCCTCTCTCGGGTACAACTGCGGTCATCTCTACTGCTTACTCTACTGCCGTGCGCGCGGTCTGTGCGTCGCGTGTGCCCGAGTCCGAGTCTTGTACATCCCGCCTGGCTGTACCTCCATCGTGTCCATGCCGATGGGCGATGCCCGGCCTGTATAAGATGTCCTTTCCGCTTTCGCCTTCACGCCTTGACCCTTGTTCCTTGTACTTGGCTAGTACTTGGCCGCGTCATGGCCTGCGTTCAGGCCCACTTTGCCAAACTGTATGTACCGGATCCGTTGACGTCTGTCCCGTGTGTGTCCCGGGCCACAGTGATTTTTAACTAAGGATCCGTTTCCTAATTGGTTCACGTAAGCTGTGGATGCTGGTTTTGCTGGGTCCGGAACATTTTTTTGATCTTCAGATGGGTCTGACGCCGCGATATTCCTCAATGTGTCTAGCAGGCTTTCGTGCAGACCCCAACAAAAAAAAGAGGTGCCAGACGAAGCGATGGATCTGATCGGGAGGCGCGTGGAGGTGCAGTTCCTCGGCGACCACGGCGAGCCGTGGTTTGCCGGCACCATCACGCGCTATTACCATTCATCGGGAATGCATGCAATCAGCTTCGACGATGGTGACAAGAAGCGCCTGTTTGTGGACCGAGACTTGGCGGATGGTATAATGCGCTGGATCACACAAGATTCAACCACTGCAGTGAAATCAGAGGCAGACTCAAAAACAGTGGCAGAGGTCTCTGTGGCCTCAGTCGAGCCCTCGAAGCCAGTACGCAACAAGCGACCAGTGGACCGCTTCACGTCTCCCGCGGCAGGAGACGACAAGCCGCCGAAGCGTAAGGCTGGATCGAATGGCGCCCGTGTTTCCTTCGGGCGGCGCGAAGGTAAACGAAAGGCCGAGGATGTGGTAGACATCGAGGACGATGACGACGAGGTACTCTTGGCTGAGGAGGAGGAGGAGGAGGTGGTGGTGGTGGAGGTGGACGACGACGACGACGCGGACGAAGCGGTTCAGGGCGACAAACTGGAGGAGGAAGAAGAGGAGGAGGCTGCCAGGTCAAAGCCTCAGCGACGAGGAAAGGCTGCTGCCTCTCCTGTGCTGACCACGTCGGGTCACAGGAATGCAGGGTGTGAAGTCGCCGCTTCATCATCGCCCCGCGTTCGTGGCTCGAAGCCCAAGAGCGGCGGGAGCGGCGGTTGGAAGGCAGCGGGGGCGCGGTGTTTTGGCTCCCGGAGCATTGCAGCTTGTGGCTTGCCCGAGGGCGCGCTCGCAGTCGGGCGTGGCGGCTTTGAGGTGCGGTGCCTCGACCGAGTGCACCCGCTGCTCTCATCCGAGCTGCTGCACAAGGCGCTCGCGCTCCTTGGTGATGGTCGCGAGAAGGAGGCAGCGAGCGTGCTGCGATTGGAGCCCGCGGACTCGCCATGCGTGCGTGCCTTCTGCCGCGAACTTTGTGCGCGGCTGCAAGTGCCGCCAACAGAGCGGCTTGGTGGAGGTTCGGTGCTCTCCGCCAGCGCGTGCGAGCGGCTGGAGAATGGCCTCCTCCGTCCGTCGGCCGGCTTGCCCGCCCGAGTGGTTGTAGTCCAGGCAGGTACAGGCGTGAGCCTTGAGCGCACTTCCGCCGGCCAGCCGCTGTGCCCATCAGACTTAGTCGATCGCGAGTTTGCCGACGGCGACGAGCTCAACGCGCTCCTGCCCGAACCACTTGTCACGTGCGCTCCTGCGCGTGCCTGCGCGCGTGCCCGCTGCCAATGATGCCCGAGCCGTGGGCCCTGAGCCCGGCAGGGCCCGAACTCCGTGGTTTTTCCTGCTCCACCCTCGCTGCTTGCCATCAGGTACGAGCTTGAGGCTGTTGCCGAGCCTCCTTTTGCATCATGGGACGCGATGCTGCAGCGCCTCCGAGCTACCAACCTGCTCCCCGCTCACGCTGGCCCGTCCAATGTCGGCGCGCGCAGAGCGGCGAGCGCTTACGTATGTATCATTGAGTGTGATGGGCCCAACGCGATGCCGACAGCCAGCCTCGCGGCGCTCACAGCCCTCAAGGTGGCGGCCATCAGCGACGCGCACGGCACTAGCCAAGGTCGTCGCGACGACGATGACACAGACGAGGCACGATGTGAGACGCGCTGGGCACTGCTCGAAGGGGTCTGTACGGGCGGGCGGGCGTCGGATAGATACGCCGACGCGGTGCTCCTCGGTGTGCCCTCATGGATCGTCGATGGCCCTGCCCCCGATACCGCCTTGGCCCAGTCTCTGGCCATGCCAGCGGCGGCGCCAAGGGAGGCGACCGGGGCAAGTCCCCCCGCGCGCGCCCTCGAAGATGAGCTCATCGCCCAGTGGCAGGACCGGCAATGGTGCCATGCCCACGCGGCGACAGTAGCCAACGCGTCCACGGCAAGCGGACCTGCGACAACGATCACGAAAGTGCAACCAGTGGTGGGGGACGTGTTGAGGTGGCTGCCGCCTCTTCCACACCGGGCGTGCTGTTACTGCCAGCCCTCGCCAGCGAGACCCGCGCCGTGAAGCAACCCGCATCGCTGCTGCAAAAGGCGATCCGACGACGAGCGGGCGCCCTGAGCTCGTCCTTGCCCGTGCTGGAGTCATGCATGGCGCTGCTGGCTCCTGCCGCGGCTGATGGCACGTCGAAGCCGGCACCGCGAGGTGGTACTGCCGCCATGCTCACCGCCGTTTGGGGCGGGATGCTCGCGGATTCGCAGCCCTTCGAGGCGCCCGAGGACGGCTCTGCGCTCGGAATCGAGCAGCTGCTAGCCCTCACGCTTGTGGCACGTGCTGATCCGTCATGGGCGTTGCCAGCGCAACTGCGAAGCAAGGCGGTTGCGTCGGCGCTGCGCACGCAGGCGCGCGAGGCCAACCAATGGATCGGCTTCGTGCGAACAAAGCGCGACGAACAGCAAATCTTCGACCTCGAGCACGATGGCCAACTTGGCGCTCGCGTCCGCAACATGCTCCGCGCCTTGCACGCCTCGGCGCCATTCAGCTTCTGCTTCGGAGCGTGGGATCACTTCGAGGGCGATCGGGTGTCGGGCGCCGTGTGGGCGCATCTCAGCAGCGAGTATACGAGCTGGCTGCGTCCAGAGCGGCTGCGCTCGGAGCCTGTGCCAAACGAACGAGTGCTGCTTGATGCGTGGGTCGCGGGCCGCCCACCTGCACCAGTGGACGCACGAATGCAGAAGCTCGACGCTCAGACCCGGCTCGCCTCGTACGACCTGAACGTGAGTCCAAGTGCGCTGCTACTGCTGCAGGCGCTCTTGCCCTCCCCCCCCGACAGCCGGAAGCGCTCATCGCTACAGTCGCTCTCGCGCCACTTTAGGAAGCTCTCGTCCGAGGTCAATCCGCGCGACCAGCAGCGGCAGCTTCTCGCTCGCATCGAGATGCTTCGCACCTCAAATGCTGCGGCCATCGACAGTGCAGGGGGCAGCGGGCCCTCATCAATGGCGACTGTCAAGAGCACGGCGGAGGCCGAGGCCGAGGCCAAGGCGAGCAGGGCGTTCACGTCGGATGTTGACCTCTTCGAGGGGCTGAGTCCCAAGGAGCGCGAGCTGCTCGAGCGCGTGCGTGTAGTGCAAGCCTATCTGCAGGGGTGCCCAGCATCCCCTTCCGTCCCAGCAAGCGTCGCCGAGTCGTCCGCAATCGCAGGCTGTGCTTTCGCAGAAGATGGGAAGAATGGGAAAACGTTGGTGGTGGCTTACTCAGCGGCGCGCGTGCGTGAGAGTGCAGGCGGAGAGCTGAGCGAGCACGATGGTCGGCGCGGCTTCCTCCTTGCCTTTGGTGCTGTCTTCGAGTTGCAGGTGACGGGCGCCGCTGGTAAGGAGGAAATGGTGGGCGTGTTCTTTGGTGGCACCCCCGATGCTCCATTACTTGTCCAGCGCATCGGGCAGGCGCACGAGGAGGCCGCTGCAACGTCTGCAGGCACGAGCGGTGCGGTGGCAGTGCCGCAGCTGGGATACGTCACCAAGCGTGTGGCCGAGGACTTGAACGATTGGGAGCAAGAGAGGGCCAAGGCCGACGGAGTGCTCTACGATGCAGCGGTCAAGGCAGCAGCAGCCCACTGGAAAGGCGGCAAGCGGCGCGCGTTGGCAGTGCCGCCGCGCGGTTTGCAGTGGGAGCTCGGCGCTCCTCGAGGCAGCGAGGAGGCAGCAGAGGCGGAAGTGAGCCTCGCCGCAGACCTCGACGCCAAGACAGGCAAGTGGAGCTTCAGCATCGCCGGTAAACCGGTGCTGCCTCTCGATGCGCGCGCCGTGCTCTCGCCGTGCTCAGACCCATCCGAGGTGGTGCCGCTTGTCGAGGGCTCACAGCGACAGTTGCTCATCAGACGCGCGCTCTATTCGTTTCCACACGAGAGGACGGAGGGCAACGAGCCATGGGCCAAGGCGGACGGTGGCGAGCTTGTCGCAACGCAGCTCGGGCTCGTGAACGAGCTCCATCTGTTTGAGCGTCTGCACGCGATGGCCGTAGCCAGCCGCAGCGCAGGGGCACGCGAGGGCCTTGTGTACGAGTGGTCGGCCCTGGCTGCAAGTGGCGCAATCACATGCGGCACGTGGAGGGACGCACTGCTCGCGATCACCACCCGCGATGCCGACCACATCACTCTCGGCCCTGTGAGGGCCGATGGCTCCGGCACAGGCCGCGACATGACTGAAGGCGTGCTCTATCGCATCTTGCACGTGCTTGAGAGCCTCTATCCAGCCACGCTGCTCAAAGAGAGTGCGCTCAAGTGGCGCTTAATACCGCGTGGTGCCGCGTATCACCATCTGCTCCAGATGCTTGAGCAACTCGGCAGGGGATCAGTTCTCCAGTCGAGGTCGCCCGACAGTCGTACAGCAGCCGCTGGTGCAGGCAGTAGCAACCAGCTGGTGTCTCCAGCCACTGCTGGCAAGAGCTCTGGTGCAGTTGCAGTGGGGCTCGAGCAGCACAGCGGCGAAGTGACAGCCGAGGCCACTACGGCCAGCGGCTCGAAGCGAGCGAAACGCAAGGCCGGGGTGGCGGCACAGTCGGCAGCGGCAGAAGCAGCGGCTGCTGAGGCGAGTCCCAGTCGTGTGCGTGGCGCTGATGATGCAAACGAGGCTCCCCGAATCCGCACCGGCACTTCGGTGGGTGATGGATCAGCTGCCGCAAAGGAGGTGCTTGAGCTGCCGAAGATCGTTTCGAAGCTGTGGGATCACCAGAAACGATCGGTGGCCGCCATACTGGCTGGTCTAAGGGCCGGCAAGCTCGGATTCGCCGACGCCAGCACTGTGGGCGCCGGAAAAACGCTGACGGCGCTGGCAACTATAGTTGAGATCGCCTCCTTCCTCGAGACGAAGGACCAGCCACGGCATGGAGTTCTGGTGATGGTGCCGGAACCGAATCTGATCAAGGAGTGGCTGCTCGAATTGGCAAAGCATACGAGCGGCTTCCACGTGGTCGAGCAACGCGAAACTGGCGAGCTCTTCTCCAACACGTACGGCAAGAGCCACGCGCCCATCGACGCGAGCACGATCGTGCTCTCGTCGCTCGATCGTGTCGCGGCGCATCCTTTCATGCGCCAAACCTGCTGGGACTTTGTCGTCATCGACGAATGCCTGGCCGTCCAGAATGCGAATGCGAAGCGTTGCCCTTCTGCTTGGCGGCAGATTGAGGTCTCCACCTGTGGCGTTCTGATGCTCTCCGCGACATTTTTCAGAAGTAAGTTCTCATCCCTCTTCTACATGATACGCATGCTGCGCTCGCCACTGCCACGCACACTCGAGTTCTTGCCCGCGCTCATCCACGAGCACATTGTGTGCGAAGTACCCGAGACTGACCGGAGCTGGCATATGCACGGGGAGGCCGTGCCCCTCGAGGATGCTGACATGCAGCAGTACCGAGGCATCATCAATCGACACGAGCGCACGCGGCTCAACTACGGCGTCGCCAACGGTCTTGCACTCTTCGGCGAGCTGCGCAGCTTTCTGAGCGGCCCTGCCTGGGAGGCGCGGACCGGCTCGCACGCAGCCCACGCGACCACGTCGCCACTTGGCGAGGCGTTTGCCCAGCAGGCGCTCAAGCTCTTGCAGCCTTCCAAGGAGCGACCATGGCGTTGCCGGCCTCTCATCTTTGCGAACACTGAGGAGGAGAAGACGCATCTGGTGGCGGTGCTGCGGGCGCATGGCATCGAGGCCACAACGTGGAAGGAGGTACAGCAAGCCCGGCTGCGGGGTGGCCAGGCTCCGAAGGGCAACAGCAGCAGGCTGGTCATCGTCGCGAACAAGCAGACAGAGGGTGAGGGATCTAACATGCAAGCCGACGCAGATGCGATCATCTGCCGGCCGACGGCAGGCGACCGACTTGAGCAGATGAAGGGGCGGGTCGACCGGCCAGGCCAGACGACAAAGAGGCTCATCCTTGTCGTCATCTACGCGGCCAACACCGTCGAAGAAGCCGAATTCGCCAACATTCAGCTTGCAGGCAACTTTTTCAGGCAGTACATCGCGCCAATCGCCCGGCGCTACCGAGAATACAAAGATGCGGTGGATCTAGAGGCGATCCGAGCCGCAGGCGGTGACAAGAGGCTCAAGAAAGGTGCGGTGCAAGAAGCATGGCACAAATGTCTCGAGATTACTTCCGGGAACCTCGCTGCAGCTCCTGCTGACGGGGATGACAGCGTGGGGGGCGGGGGCGTCGATGGTGATGGCTACGTAAATGGCAAGGGCGGCGTGAGTAGCACCGGCAACGTCGATGACCACGACGATGCTACTGGCGATGACGGCGACTTGACCCTCGAGGAGCTTCTTGGCGAGGATGAGGATGGTGAGGAGCCCGCGCCCAGGCGCATGAGCAGCTCTCAGCGCTCGCGTGGCGCTCGCGTGCCCATGAAGTTGAAGATGGGCGCGGAGGCGGAGGTGGGTGACGAGGAGGAGCACATCGAGTTCGTCCCAGTCAACACGACGAAGCGAAATCGGGGCGACCCAATGGCGGTGCGTGCTGCAAAGCAGGCGGCGCGCGAGGGCAAGGCAAGTGCCACGGTTCGCGAGTGGCTGCTCGCACCGCGCGAGAAAACGGCCCGCTCCAAGCCGCGAAAGGCCTTTGCCGAGTTCTCAGACACGACACCCCCATTGGTGCTCGATGGCCCGACCATCGAAAAAGCCATCGCGCACCTGTCACAGTGCGATCCAAAGATCGAGAGCCTCATTGCGCGTGTGGGCAAGGAGGCGCTCTGCGACAACATCGGAGTGGTGCTGCCGCCCACGCGTGAGCGCTTCTTCGACAAGCTGCTCAAGGGGATCACCTTCTGCCAGATCTCGGTCAAGTCGGGCGAGACGATGCTGCGCAAGCTGGCCATCAAATGCGGCGTGCTGCTCGAGGCGAAGCCCGTCGCCGAGCGGCAGGCGAAGCTGCGAGCCATCCTCGGCGAATTGCGCAATAGCGGCGAATGCGGGCCGACCCAATTGGCCGACGAGGCCGAGCTGCTCAAGGTGCTCCTCGAGGGCGACTTCCGCCGCTTCGTCTTCACCCCCCTCATGGTGGATGTGGTCGGCTCCGCTTGCAACAGCATGGGCCTGCCGCACCTCGCTGGCTCGGGCAGTGGCAACTTTGTGAAGGTGAAGGCGGGCCAAAATGACGACCCAGCCAACTTCCGCGACGTGTGCCGGGCCCAAGAGGCCGACCCGAAGAATGCGAAGACAGCGTGCGGCTTCTCGGCTGGCACACCCGGCAAGGTGAACGGCAAAGCGCCATTCATCCTGCAGCTCGTCCGCAAGTTCAAGAATGGCGAGGTGCCCGACGTGGCAACGCTCTCAGATCGCGAGGCCGCCAAGATGCTGCGAGGTTTCCAGGGAGTTGGCGACTGGGTGGCGGGACGCGTCCTGATGGACTTCTTGCAGCGGGCCGATATCATGCTCTACGGCGACCTGACCATTCGAAACTACCTCAACGACCTATACAACATCGACCACGTGTCGACTTCAGAGACGATGATTGAATCGGCGGCCGACTTCCCAGACACACCGCAAGTGCGCAACCTAATCGATGGCGTGGCTGAACGGCATGGATGGGCGCCATACCGCTCGATCATCTGCATCCTCATGTACTTTCTCCAGGAGGACAACCTCGTGCTTCTGTGAGGGCGTCCGACCAGGACAGTATGTTGACAGTTCAGTGTTTGCCCACGCGTCGTCGTTGCGTTACGTTCCGTTACGTCGTGAGAGTTGTGAGACAGAGGCAAGACTCGTGTGGATTCGGCCGAAACATGCGCGGGCTAACGGCCCTATCGACGACTCTTGAACTCAAGAATGTCAATCCGATCCACGCCGCACGCGAAATCGCGAATACGAATCCGTTTTCTTACCGTTTTCAATTTCATGTCGCGATATCTTTATCGACGTCAAACTCCTAACATGAATCGTTTACCAAAGCGGACGGTGCGAAAGCGGAAAGGTCTCCGCGGGTGACGGTCTACGGATCGGGACGGAGACACAAACTTTGCATACGCGAGTGCAAAACAAGTCAAAAAGGACGAGACCCGCTCGGAGCTCATCCGATCTAGACTTCATCCGCTTTTCTGCCATGAAGTCGCTTCCCTTATTCTTGGCCAACGGGGAAAGTGATGATCATGTTGGCTTAATGCGGGGTTATTGCGAAATCGTCCATATGTTCCTCTGACCACGACGCACGACCGTGGCTCCCAAGACCCAACGAAATGTTCCTTCTCCTCCTTGCTCGTGCTCCCATCTATAAACCATCTATACACCTCCCTTCCGGACTCCCCCCGCCGGGTCCCCGAAACCTAGTCACCCGAATTGATCCCGAAACCGGCTGTCGGTGGCACACTTGATCCCGCGCTCGAACATTTTCAAGGCGAAATTAGGTGTTTGGGCTGGCAACCATGTGAACTTGAGGAAGTTTTGAGTGAGTTTATGAGTGAGTTTGCCAGCACATCATAGAATTCCTTCCAAAAGGCGGGCTCTACACACACTGAATCAGTGACACTGTGGGGTCACCGTTAGTCACCGTGTGGCGAACACGAGCATTATGGGATTTCCACGTTCAATACTAGAACTGAAAGTTTTGAGCTAGAACTCAATGGGACACCTTGGGACACCTTAGGCTCGAGTTTCGTCCGTCTGCCCCTGCGTTTTTGGAGTTCAAGGATTCGCCAAAATTGGCGACCATTGCGGACTTCTGCAAGTTGACTGCGACGATCGATATGGACGTCTTCACCAGTACAGGTGAATCGAAGTACCACATGCGGGTCGCACCACAGAAGCACAGGAAGCACCACAGGAAGAAGGATCGAAGCGGCAGCGGCGAGCGTAGCATGCGTGCGGAAGAGCTGCGCAGCACAGGAGTATCATCTTCTCGCTCGTTGAGTACCTTGTCAAGGCCTGGGCACGCCTACGCAGCAGAGGCCGCCTCCTCAAATGCCAGCTCCATCGCTCCGCCAGATAGCTTTGATGCCGCACTGCGCGCTGAGCTCGCCGAGGCGAAGGCGCTCGCCCTGAGCTCCGAGGCGGTGCGGCATGGCGCTGACATGCTTGCTTTGCGCTCGGAGGTCGCACGAGCTGATGCGCTCATCGTGTGCTGCGAGGACGCCTTGCTACGTCAGCACGATTTCCTCACGGCGACGCGCGCGCAGCTGGTGGAGGCCGATCATTTCATTGGCGAGCTGCGTGAGGAAAAGTTGCGTGCGGAGCAGGCTGGGGCGGAGCTCAAGCTGGTGCTGAAGCAGCAGCTTGCCAAGCAGGATGCCATTGAAGCCCAGCTCGACAGGACGTTGGCCCAGATGGGCGAGCAGGGTGAACTTTTCCGGCAGAGTGCCGCAACGATTGCGGCCCATCGTGATGCCGAGGCCAGGGCGTTTGGTGAGCGGCGGCGCATATGGGAGAAGACAATTGACGAGTGGCTCAGGGCCGGGTTCAGCAAGCGGATCGACCCGCTGCTGATGAACACCAACCTGCCTGTGTACACGCGGCTGGGCGAGCTGCTTGTGGAAGAGCAGGCGCAGCGCGAGCACCAGATGGAGTACCTCAAGATCTCCCAAGTGCACGAGGTCGAGACGCTGCGCGCGCATTTCAAGCAGCGGCTTGCCGAGGCAGATGCGCAATACGCCGAGCTGCGCCAGCAAACGCACGACTTTGACGAGGCGCTCGGCGTGGCGCTCACGAACTACCTCAAGGGTGAGCTTGCGGCCAAGACGTCCAAGGTGATGGCGCTCGAGCGCGAGGTGCGGCTGCTGCAGAGCGAGCTGCGCGACACGCGAGAACGTCACGACCATCGTGAGGCCGAGCGACAGAGGCACATGGAGTCGGCGCTCGCGCCACTCCTAGAAGACGTGCGTCGCCTCGAGCACGGCGTGAGCACGATGGCCGACGAGCGCAAACAACTCGCGGGTTCGGACCCACGCGTGCTGATCGATCGAAAGCAGAAGCTGCTTGACGAGGCGCAGGCGGAGGCGGCCAAGGAGAGGAGCGAGCGCGAGCGGGTTGAGGCTCTACTGCGCGCGGAGCGCACTGCGCACAGCTCGGCCAAAGCGGCGCTCGAGAAGATGCGTCTCGAGACTGCAGCCAAGTCGATGGAGTTTGGCGAGAAGGAGTATTACCAGGTTGCACTGAGCCGCCTTGAGGAGCAGCAGCAAGTCAAAGAGGCCGAGATCAAGGAGCTCGTGAGCATGCACAGCGCAAAGCTTGCTGCGTGCGAGGCTGAGATGGCGGAGGCGCGCGACGAGCTCGCCGAGCTGCGCCGGCAGCGAAAGATGATGGCCCTCTCGCTCGCGGAATACGCCACACTCGAGGCGCAGTGGGTCGAGACAAAGGAAGCCGCGAGCATTGAGATGAGCCGGCTCCGACACGAGAGCAAGGCCCTCAAGCACAAGGCGGCCAAGGTGCCCGGGCTCGAAGCCAAGCTTGCGGACAGCACGTACGACGAGGTGGTCAAGCTGCGAACCGAGAACAGCCAGCTGCGCGCGCGTATGACCCTCTTGGAGAAGGAAAGGGATCAGTCCCTCGCCCATGTGGCCAAGCTGCAGGAGACGATCGGCGAACTCGAGCAATCCAAGCAGGCCCAGATTTGGCTCTCGAGCGAGACGCAAGCCGCGCATTTGGAAAAGTTGATGAAGCAGGTGCAGCGGCTCAAGGACGGCCTTGGCCATCGCATCGTGCTCCAGTGGGCACGTTCCACGGTCTTTCATTGCTGGAAGGCGTGGCACCTTTATGTGGTGCGACGGCAAGATCGCCGCCAGCTGGGCTATAGCCAGCTGAGCAGCCGCGACGATGAGAAGCCTGGGGCGTTGCGCGCATCGGGGCAGGCCGCGCCCGGCCTGCCAAGCGCTCTAGCCCCTCTAGCCGATATCGCCACCGTGCAAGCTCGCCAGCTGGGCAACACGATGACCAAGCTGGCGAATTTCTTCTGACGCGAGAGGCGAGTCAGAGTCACAGTGAGAGTCACAGGAACGGCCCATAAATTGCACGCTTCGACTCGCCTGCGGTATTTTGTCTTTGCAGTCTCACCTATGTTCGTAACTAACGCATAACAGGTCGGGGCCGTCGGGCGAGGCCATCGGGCCGGCTATACATACGATAACGATAGGAGGTACTCGCACGTAGCTTAGATGTTACGGAAGCGGGCGGCCGGAAAACACAAAATAGAACTCCGCGGCCCTGGCCGAGCGCGCCGGCGAGCAGGGGCGGGTTGACCTTCCTTTTTGACCGATGCAACCGCGGCCCCGGTCGCCGGTGCGGCGGTGTCGGGTGTGACTCGCGAACGCCTCGACTCGAACGGCCAATCCACGTAAGGGTGCGTATGGACCACTGTTTTCTTGCCTTTTGTCCCCGCAAAAGTTCGATTCAATTCCCACTTTCGTCATCCGTAACCCGTTCGCGTCTCGATGGCCTTTCGGATAGGTCCCGGCGCAAAGGCTCGCGTGGTGCATCGCTGGACGACGTGCCGCTGGCATCTGGCCAGGCGCGCCAGCAGCAAACCAGCTCAGCGGCGTGCGAGGAGTCCAAGCTTTTAGTTTCGTGCAGAATGAGCCACTCGAGTGCACGCTGCCAGCGCAAGAACGCTTTCGCACCACGTCAACTAGGTGCGAGACCCGCCTGCTTCCCAGCCTGCGCGCGCGCCTCGCAATCAAGCGGTGGACTCGGCATCCTCGCACTACCGTTCATCCATTCCCGCCATCGTTCGGATACGTGCACGATCGCGTTGCCTTCATCTCTCAGCACCACTCACACACGCCGGATTGCTCCCGTTCGCAGATTTATCACCATCCAAGGTCAATTCGATGGACGACTACCCGCTCTGGGCGAACATCGACGTGATCGTCGAGGCGCACGCGTTGGGCACGGGCGCGGAGCCGCCACACAGCTACGCGTTCACGCGCTGCATCACAAAGAAGGTGCTGCGCCGTACGCATGACCATGTGCTTGAGCTGATCAACAACGGCACCGTCGCGCGCGGCACGCTGCTGGTGACCATGGCGCGCGTCGTTCTCATCATATTGGGTGTGCGCCCGCCCACAGAGCCCTGGGCCGATGCCGATGCATGCGCGTGACTCCCGCAGCTCCCGTGCGCACACACAACGTGTGTGCGCACGGGTGCCGCTTTTTCGTGCCCTTGTTCCCCCTCGCAG
>Ga0210244_101287_pt1 | contig 20672 bp, 10 predicted proteins | sample ChrtobMetaP3_0mM_FD_155473 | JGI IMG/M metagenome (GOLD analysis project Ga0210244, IMG submission 155473) | Chrysochromulina tobin associated microbial communities from unialgal haptophyte culture, Seattle, Washington, United States - P3_0mM | ecosystem: Host-associated > Algae > Haptophytes >...
CCGCCGCCCCCCCCCCCCCCCCCCCCCCCCCGCGCGCGCACTGGTGCCGACATGCTTCGCTCGCGCTAACGGTCAACCACACGAGTCTCCTGTGAGTGACCGATTGTCACTGTTCTATCGCACTCGAGACTCAGCGCGGAGGCGCATGAGGTATTCCGAATCTCTCTATCTTAGTCCATCGTCTGCCCTCTGCACAGAGTGGCAAAAGCCTCTCCATGCCCGCAATGCGTATCCTTCCCACAAGATGCACCGCCCTCGATCGCCCTCCCTCAGCACTCAGGCCGTCAATACTTCGACCCCCAGGCGCCCCCGGCCTTATCCCACCAGTTCGCATTCGCCTGCTGCGCCTTAGCAGCCTTGGAGAGCTCCGTGAGCGAGACGCCCCGTTGATTGGTCGTCGCAGCCACCACCGCCTCCTTAACCGCCTCCTTGACCGCCGTCGTGCTCGCCTGCGAAGGCACCGGTGCCTGCGCAGGCGCCACGGCCGCCACGGCCGCTACGGCCGCCTTGGCCTGCGCAGGTGCCTTGGCCGGCGCGTCCGCGCGCACGGGTCGTCGGAAGAGCACAAGCATCACAAATTGCTGCAGGGTCACCTCCTTCGCTCCCTCAGCCAGCGCGAGGAGTGCAGCGAGCTCCTCGGCCGTTGAGCCCGGACTCACGTGCTGCAGAGCCATCGGCAGCTGGTCCGTCGCGATGGTGCCTTTGAACTTATCCGCCATCGAGCTGAAGACGGACGCGAGCTCCGAGCCGGTCGCTCCAAGGACCTCGAGCTTTGGCGCGGGCGGCGGCTCGGGCGCAGGCGCAACCACCCTAGCCGGCGCCGTCAGCCCGGCGACGCCCGTCTTCTTCGCTGTACCGGAGATGGAGGTGTACGGGCCCCAGCTCGACACGACGCGGCCCTCCATCTTCTCCTTGTCAAGTTTCAACGTGCGGATCGCAAACTCCTCCGCCGCCTGTAAGCGACGCTTCTCCTGCATGCGCACCATCTTATTGCGGACGATCTTGCGCCAATAGGAGCCGTCCTCATTGGGCTGGACGACGGTGATGGTGCCTGTGGCGTCGTCCACGAGTAGGATGGCCTGCTCCTCCGCCTCCTCCTCGGCGCAGTCGCCTTCCACACCCCCATCGGCACTCTCCGCAGCTGGCAAGCGGCAGTTTTCGGGTGCCTCGCTCGGCACGACGACCACGCGCTTCCCTGCAAGCTCGTCCTGACCCACCACCAGACCCAGCGGCGCGAGAGTCGAAGGCTCGTACTCGATCAGCCTGCCATCATACAAGCCGAGAACCTGGCCGGTCGTCATGTGCCACCACGCGACGGTCTTGTCGTCGACCGTGCACCCCTTGGTCGGGTCGATGCTCACGTCGTCCTCCTCGTAGCCCACGTAGCATTCGTCCCCCTGGGAGGGCGAGTACACCTTGATGAACGCATTCGAGTCCTTGAGCTCCGCATGCTCGTGAGCGTAGACGCCCACCTCGTGGTTCGTGTCGGTGTAGGAGATCGTCGCATCGAGGCGCACGGTGCCACCCTTTTGGTGGTCGACGGTGCAGATCTCGAACCCGTCCTTGTTGCCGCGGATCAGCCGGCTCTGCTGCCGCCCGTCGCGCGAGGAGCCCGCGCGCATGACCGACGTCTGCGCGAAGACACAGGAGCCACGATTGGGGTACGGGCCGAGCTCACGAGGGATCGTGGGGAAGGTGATCGAGTCCTCATAGTCCTGCCCGAGGTGGAAGTGGCCGGAGAACCACGCCTTGATGCACCGATGCTTGCGCACGAGTTCGATGAACTTGGTCGTCGCCGCTGGGTCGCTCTTCGCGCCACCCGAGTGGTTGATCCAGCAGCAGCCGTTGACCACGTGATTCTCCTGCAGGACGCGCAGGCCGGAGCCAATGGGCGGCGCGTGCGTGAACACGAAGATCTTCCAGCCGTCCGTCGAGGGGTGCGACGACACCACGTCTTCGAACCACGCCATCTGCTCGTCGTCGATGATCACCTCGTGCGACGTGTAGCGCGCCTTGCGGAATACGGTCGAGCCTAAGCCCACCAGGAGCGTCTTGTCGGCGATCTGGCGCAGGAACTGCATCTGCGGCTTCTTGTGGATGCGGCAGAAGGCGGCCAGGTTCGCCTCGTCCGTTGTGAACTCGTCGATGCCCTCGAGGTCGTGGTTGCCCCCGATGACCTCGTATGGCACCCCGAACGAGGAGAGGAACTCGGCCGCGAGCTCGTGGCACTCGGTGGTGCCGGCGAAGAGCTCCTGCGTCTCCTCGGGGCGAACCGACTTGGACTCGCCCAGATCGCCCAGGCTCACGAGCGCCGTCGCCACGCCGCGCGACTTGGCGTCCTCAAAGATTGGCAGGAAATGCTCCCGGCCCTTGTAGTAGTCCTCCATCTTGCGCGGGTCCAGGTGCAAGTCGCCGAGGATCGCGACCGTGAACTCGTCGGGTTCGGGAATCGCGCACTCGTCCTCCTCGCAGAGCTTGTCCTTGTAGTAATCTGTGCCCATGTCGCCATCCAGCCCGCCGACCGTGCCCAGGTTGGCGGTTGGTATCGCCGCGCGGACGGCCTTTGCCACGTCAGATGGCTTCAAGTTCAGGTGAATGGCAGAAGAGCGGCTCGGCGCCCAGCGAGCCGGAGAAAGCGTCAGGAAGCCTTGTGCCGACTGCAACGCGACCAGCGCCAACAACGTCATGGAGCTGCTAACTCTCATTCCGGGCACAGTTTCGTCGCGACACGTCGAAGGCGCGTTGATTCACAGTCTGGATCGGAAAGGCGTTCTGTGAGGCACAATGTGACCTCGGGGGGGTTCCCCCTTGTGGCCGAGCCCCGCACCCCGCACTCTGACGGGACTTTCGGCCGCCCGAGCAGCCGGGATGATCCAGCCCTTGTTCTCATCGACGGACACGTCGGGCAAGGGCGAGGCGCTGCCCTTCGAGAAGATGTGCCAATGCTTCGAGGCGCTCACCATGGCGAACGTTAACCGGTTCCAAAAGGAGGGGATGATGATGAAGTTGTGGACGCAGTACGGCAAGGGCGTGCATGACATCTTCCCGCTCATGCGGCTGACGCTGCCGCACCTCGACACTGAGAGGCCCAACTACAAGCTGAAGCACAAGAATCTCGCGCGCAAGTACGTGGATCTGCTCTCTCTGCCCGATTCGTCCGATGACGCACAGAAGATGCTCAACTGGAAGAAGCCATCGGCAGGCTTCACGCGCAATGAGCAGGGCAACTTCCCCGAGGTCGTGTACTCGGTCATCAAGGGCCGGTGCACCGTCACAAAGGGTCACATCACCGTAGGCGAGGTCAACGCGCTCCTCGACGAGCTCGCACAGGCCCAAAACCTCGAGGCCAAGGAACGCGTGCTCATGAAGATGCACACGACCACGACGGCGCAGGAGCAGCGCTGGCTGCTGCGCATCATCCTCAAGGACATGCACATCGGCATGAAGGAGGACTCGATCTTAACGATGCTCCATGCCGATGCCAAGGAGCTCTACAACTCGGTCTGCGACCTGCACCAGACGTGCATCAAGTGCGCCGACCCGAGCTACCGGCTCGACCAGATCTCCGTGGTGCGCGGCTGCTTGCTGCCTTAGAGTGCCTCGGAGTGCGCCTGAGTGCCTCTGCTCGCTGCTGGCCTGCCTTGACCAGGAGTTGTTCAAGCCGTTCAAGCCGCGGCTCGCGCACAAGGCCGACTACCGGACCGTACACAAGGAGATGTACAAGAAGGGGGACTACGTCGCCGAGTACAAGCTCGATGGCGAGCGTGTCGTGCTCCACTTTCGGCGCGGCGACGGCGCGGGCGGCTCCGCGCGCGCCGAATGGTGGACGCGCAACTGCCACAACTTCACCCACCAGTACGGCGAGGCGCTCGCTCCGGTGCTCGCCGAGTGTCTCTCGCCTGAGCTGCGCGAGTGCATCCTGGACGGCGAGATGATGGTGTGGAATCAGGCGACGGGCGACTACGCGCCCTTTGGCGAGAACCGGAGCCTCGCGGGCGACTACAAGCGCGACCTGCAACGGGACGGCTACCAGCCGTGCTACATCGTCTTCGACGTCGTCTGGCTCAACGGGAAGGGCCTCGCGTCTCTCCCGATGCGCGAGCGGCGCGAGCTCCTTCGACCTTATGTGCGGTGGAAGGCTCACTCGATGCAGCTGTCCGAGCAGGTTGTGGTGGAGCCCCACCCGCAGGGCAAGCCACCCTCCGAGGACCACACGATCGAGATCATGAACTGGCTCGATCGCGCCATGGCCAAGGGATATGAGGGCGTGATGCTCAAGTCGCTCAACGCGCCGTACGTCCCGGGCTCGCGGGACACCGATTGGCAGAAGCTCAAGCCCGATTACGTGCACGACATGGGCGACGACCTCGAGCTCCTCATCCTGGCCGGCTACTATGGCGAGGGCGTGACACGCAACGACGGCATCTCGACTTTTCTGTGCGGCGTGCGCGCCCCCAGCTCCGAGAGAGCCAAACTTGGCGTCCCGCCCGACATGCCGCTCTTCTACCCTTTCGCCAAGGTGGGCTCCGGCTACACGCACGAGGCCTTGGTAGACCTGCGCTCGCAGCTGAAGAGCGCCGAGCGGCCGTGGCACAAGAGTGCGCGGCCGCTCCACCTATGCGGCTGGATCCCGAACAAGACGGACGACGAGCCACACGTTTGGTACGAGCCGACCCTCTCCAAGGTGATGCAGGTCGCCGCGTACGAGATCGTAAAGGGGGACGCCTTCATGCCGGCGGGCCTGACACTGCGCTTCCCGCGCCTCGCGCGCCTCCGAGATGACAAGGGCTGGGCCGACGTCGAACGTTTCGAGGAGCTGCAGCGGCGTGTGGCCGAGGGCAAGTCCAAGGTGGCTGCGTCCAAGCGCTCGGCGGCCGAGGTGGCACGCGCCGACGCGGCCGACCTCGAGTACGGCGGGCAGGCGGGAAAGCGAAGCAAGCCTTCGGCCAGCAAACTGCAGCGCAGCAAGGTGGGCGTGGTTTCGCATGCCGCGCACGACCTGCAGGCGCTCTCCCGCGTGGCGCGTGAGTTCGAGGTGCTTCGGTCGCACGTGGCCGTCGTCAAGGGCGTTGGCGGCAGCGTCGCTTCCATCGAGGAGCTTCTCGCCAAGCGACGCGAGTGGCAGGCGGCGCCTGAGGGTCGCCCAACGCCCACCCTGAGCGCGGACGCTCTCAAGCGATTGCTCAAACAGCTCGGCGCGGAGCGGGTGGATGCAAACGTTAACAAAGAGACGACCCTGGTGGTGGACGCGGATCCGATCAACTCCATGTCCATGCAGACCAAGAACCTGGTCGCCGACTGCGAGAAGGAGCAGCGGACGCAGTTCAACGTGGTGGCGGCCGAGTGGCTGGTCCAGTGCTTCCTGGAGAAGCAGGCGGGGCAGGAAGCTCCGCCCCTAGAGCCTCTGTACGTGCGGTATGCGACGCCCGACACGCGTGATGCGATGGGTCGCATCATGGATGAATGGGGCGACCGGTACCAGCAGCTAGCGACTGCGGACAGCCTCAAGGACGCATCCTCCCTTGTCAAGCGAAGGACGCTCCTCGGGGCACTCGGGGCACGCCCCTCGGTGGCCAGCGCGGCGCGCTCGGGTGGCGGCACGATGGTCCCATGCCATGGTGGTGCCACCACCAGCGGCGTCGGCGGTCCTCCTGTCGCGTGCGGCGGCAGTACGGCCATGACTGCGGCCGCAGGCGCCTCCTCGACGCGTAGCGTGGCCGAAGTGGAGGCGATGGTGCTCGGCTATCTCGATCGACTCGAGGACGATCGAGATCTCGCCGAGCTGCGCCGCGGCCCCACGCGCATGCTCCTCAGCCGCGTCGTCGCCTACGCGCCGAGCGCGGCGGTGCGGCTGCGGCTGCGGCTCGCGGGGGCCGCTGTCGTGAGCGACCCTGAGGCTCCGGGCGCGACGGTGACGCATGCGGTGCTGGCGCCGAGCGCCATCGCGGATGGCTCGTGCGCACGGGTGCGCGCGGCGCTCACGCGCGCGCGCCTCGGCGCCACCCAGGCCAACGGAATGCAGGTCGCCTACGCGTACATCTTGTCCGAGGCCTGGCTGGACGCGTGCGAGAGGGCCGAGCAGAAGGTGGGCGAGGCGCAGTACCTGCTGCGGGAGGCCGCGTGAGTGGCAGGGCTGAGGCAGCGACGTGACGTGTGGGGTGAGCACGTGTTTCTCCTACCTGGAGGCGCGAGGGAGCGGGCCCTGTGCCACTGTGTTGAAAACGACCATACAGGGTTAACCACCTGAGTGAGCGTTTGAAACCCTGCTCCCCCAAGGTCAAAATCTTGCGCCGTGTGCGGGGTGCGGGCGTGCGGCTCGCGCGGCCGCGCCCCGGCGCCCGGGTATAACATTTTTCCACTCACGGGCCCGTCTAGGGTCTTGCGGTCTTCACACTTCAGACTTCACGCGCACCCGACGCGGACACGCACGTCGAGTTAATTTGACCCTTTAAGAGTGCCGACCCGGTGGCGTGGCGCCCCACCGCCCCTTGCGCCTTGTCCGTAATTTTTTGCGTTAAACTTTTTATCGCCTTCGCTTCTTCATCGCCTTCGCGGCTATCTGCGCATCAGCGCAAATCATCGCGCGGGGGGGGGGGGGGGGCAGGGGGGGGTCCAGGGCGGGTCCGGGTGGCACAATTGGGGCGCAATCGGACTCGGAGTGTACTAACGGTCTAACGCAGGCGAACAGGCAGAGCAAGTGCGAAGTGCGAATTCATTGAGCTTGTTTTCTTGTTTAGGTACTTGTGTTGTTTCGACTAATTAGCTTGCTTGCTTGATAGAGTCCCTGGGGCATTCATGTGATGGTACTTGTTTACTACTTGTTTACATGTATGGCTGGAAATTCTCTGAGAAAACTAGAACTAGAACGTTAGAAGCTGTCTCTGAGCATGCATTGTGCGCAAGCGTGACGACCATTTCAGAAACCCCTTTCAGAAACCAATGTCAGAAACGTGCCCAACGTCCCCGAGTGAGTGAGTTGACTCAACGTCCCCGCCCGCCACTTTATACATGTACTGTACATTCCTTTATTTACAATTTATTCCTACATACATACGATCACTTATGCATGAGACAGCTTTTGAGGTGTTTTCAGGCTCTCCGCCGACGAGGAACACACTTTCTGACGGCTGCCTGGTGCCGCCTGTCCGGCAGCAGACACAAAATCCTCGATTTCCCGTGTTTCCCCACACGCCCCACTCAAGTCGTCCACGGCGCGAAGCGGGGTCGACAGGCCACCACCGATCGACGTCGCCGGTCGCCCAGCGATCCTCTTTCAACCCAGCACCAGCGGAGGATTCGAGCCCAATGCCTTCCACAAAGGGTGGCCCTGCTCCTATGGAGACGACCCCTGCGACCAGCGCCTCGCCTGCGGCGTCGAGGATGTCCCGCACGAAGCCCAACATGCCCGAGGAGTTTCTGGCCTCGCCCGTGCTCAACGGCCTCAGCTCCAAGCTGAGCTCCAAGCGCAAGGCTGAGACGCCCATGGGATGCCACCTCACGCAGATGACCCGCCTCCGCGACGGCCTCATCGCGGATGACAGCCAGCTCGACCTCCCCTACAACCGGAAGAAGGCGACGCTCATCCTGAGCGATGGCTCGCGCCATACGGGTTACTCATTCGGCGCGGAGCGCTCGATGTCGGGCGAGGTGGTGTTCAACACGGCCATGGTCGGCTACCCCGAGTCGCTCACCGACCCGTCCTACCGCGGCCAGATCCTCACCCTCACGTTCCCGCTGATCGGCAACTACGGTGTGCCGTCGGATGCTAAGGACGAGCTCGGGCTCCCCGCCTTCTTCGAGTCGGAGAAGGTGCACATCTCGGCGCTGCTCGTCTCGGACTACTCGCCCGACTCGTGCCACTGGAACCAGGTCAAGTCGCTTGGCGAGTGGCTCAAGGAGAACGGCGTGCCCGGCCTCACCGGCATGGACACGCGCGCCCTCACCAAGCGTATCCGGGAGCACGGCGCGATGCTCGGCAAGATCGTCTTCGAAGAGGACGACGAGAAGCTGGTGCCGCAGATCGATCCGAACTCGGACAACCTCGTCGCCCAGGTCTCGATCAAGGCGCCCAAGTTGTACACGTCATCGGTCGTGAGGCGCCTGAGCTCCTCGGGCAAGCCCATGCGGATCCTCGCGATCGACTGCGGCATGAAGGCGAACATCATCCGGTACTTCCTGTCCAAGGGCGTCGAGCTGCTGGTGGTGCCGTGGGACTATGACTTCCTCTCGGAGACGTACGACGGCCTCTTCATCTCCAACGGCCCCGGCGACCCGACGCAGTGCGGCGTGCTCATCAAGCGCCTCGCGGTCGCCCTGGCGCGCGAGGGCGCTGATTTCAAGCCCGTCTTCGGCATCTGCCTGGGCAACCAGCTGATCGCGCTCGCGGCAGGCTGCAAGACGTACAAGATGAAGTACGGCAACCGCGGCGCCAACCAGCCCTGCATCGACACGCGCACGGGCCGCTGCTACATCACCGCGCAGAACCACGGCTTCGCGGTCGACGTCTCGACGATCCCCGAGGGCTACCAGCAGCTCTTCGTCAACGCCAATGACGGCTCGAACGAGGGGCTCATCCACTCGACGAAGAACATCTTCTCGGTGCAGTTCCACCCAGAGGCATGCGCGGGCCCCACCGACACTGACTTCCTCTTCGAGATGTTCATGACCCGCGTCCAAGGGGCGTACAACCCGGTCACGACCTCGTACATCGCTCCGATCACCGGGCGCATGCAAAAGATCTTGCTGCTCGGCTCGGGCGGCCTCTCCATCGGCCAGGCAGGCGAGTTCGACTACTCGGGCTCGCAGGCGATCAAGGCGCTCAAGGAGATGCAGTGCCACATCGTGCTCGTCAACCCGAACATCGCCACCGTCCAGACCTCGGCTGGCATGGCCGATCGCGTCTACTTCCAGCCGGTGGTCGCCGAGACCGTCGCGCAGATCATCGCCAAGGAACGCCCGGACGGCATCTTGCTCCAATTCGGCGGCCAGACGGCGCTCAACTGCGGCGTCGAGCTCTACCGGAGCGGCGTGCTCGAAAAGTACAATGTCAAAGTGCTTGGAACCCCTGTCGACGCCATCGTCGCCACCGAGGATCGCAAGATCTTCGCAGAGAAGCTGCGCGAGATCCACGAGAAGATTGCCGAGGGGCTCACGGCCGAGACGCCCGAGGATGTCGTGGCCTGCGCCCGCAAGCTCGGCTACCCCGTCATCCTGCGCGCCGCCTTCGCCCTCGGCGGCCTCGGCTCCGGCTTCGCCTCAAACGATGAGGAGTGCCTCGCGCTCGCGACCCAGGCCCTCTCGGGCTCCCCACAGGTGCTCGTCTGATGACTCCTCTGATGACTCCTCTGATGACTCTCGGGCTCCCCACAGGTGCTCGTCTGATGACTCCTCTGATGACTCCTCTGATGACTCTCGGGCTCCCCACGGGTGCTCGTCGACTGATGACTGATATCTGATGGCTGATGACTGATGACTGATGCTCCCCTCAGGTGCTCGTCGAGCGCTCGTTCAAGGGCTGGAAGGAGATCGAGTATGAGGTGGTGCGCGACGCAGCGGACAACTGCATCACCGTGTGCAACATGGAGAACTTCGATCCGCTCGGCATCCACACGGGCGATTCGATCGTCGTCGCTCCCTCGCAGACGCTCTCCAACGCGGAGTACATGAAGCTGCGCTCAGTCGCCATCAAGGTGGCGCGTCACATCGGCATCGTGGGCGAGTGCAACATCCAGTACGCGCTCGACCCTGACTCGGAGGACTACTTCATCATCGAGGTGAACGCGCGCCTCTCGCGCTCCTCCGCCCTCGCCTCGAAGGCGACCGGCTACCCGCTCGCGTACGTCGCGTGCAAGCTCGCTCTGGGGGAGCAGCTCCCCGTCGTGCGCAACATGGTCACCAAGACGACGACTGCGTGCTTCGAGCCGTCGCTCGACTACTGCGTCGTCAAGTTCCCGCGCTGGGACCTGAACAAGTTCCGGAACGTGTCGGCCGGCCTCGGCTCGGCGATGAAGTCCGTGGGCGAGGTGATGGCCATCGGACGCAACTTTGCCGAGGCGATGCAGAAGGCGATCCGCATGGCGGCGCCGGGCACGCACGGATTCGAGCCCAAGCCGCCCTCGTCAACGGGCATCGGCGAGTTCGGCACGGAGGAGTCGTTCAAGCACGAGCTCGCCAACCCCACCGACCGGCGCGTGTGGGCGCTCGCCGCGGCATTCGAGTACGGCTACACGGTCGACCAATGCTTCCAGCTGACCAAGATCAACCCATGGTTCCTCTCGAAGCTGCACCACGTGCACAAGCTGCGCTGCGCGCTCAAGCAGCTCACGCCGCAAACCGTGACCAGTGACATGCTGCGCCATGCCAAGCAGCAGGGCTTCGCCGACTCGCAGATCGCCAACGCGATGGGCTGCGACGATATGGTGGTCCGCACGCGGCGCAAGGCGGAGGGCATCACGCCCTTCGTCAAGCAGATCGACACGCTCGCCGCCGAGTTCCCTGCGCAGACCAACTACATGTACATGACGTACAACGCCCAGGAGTCCGACGTGGCGGTTGAGACCAAGCACCGCACCACCCAGACGACCATGGTGCTCGGCTGCGGCGCGTACCGCATCGGCTCGTCGGTGGAGTTCGACTGGTGCGCCGTCTCGTGCATCCGCACGCTGCGCAAGCTCGGCCACCGCGCGATCATGCTCAACTACAACCCTGAGACCGTCTCGACCGACTACGACGAGTGCGACGTGCTCTACTTCGAGGAGATCTCCCTCGAGCGCGTGATGGACATTTACGAGCTCGAGAAGGTCGACGGCGTCATCATTAGCATGGGCGGCCAGACCCCGAACAACCTCGCGATGCCCATGGAGCAGGCGGGCGTCAAGATCATCGGCACGTCGGCCTCGTCGATCGACAAGGCCGAGGACCGCAACAAGTTCTCCGCCATCCTCGACAAGATCGGCGTCGATCAGCCCGAGTGGTCGGAGGTCACCTCCATTGCCAACGCCAAGGAGTTTTGCGAGCGCGTCACGTACCCTTGCCTCATCCGGCCCTCGTACGTGCTCTCGGGCGCGGCGATGAAGGTCGTCTTCAACGACAAGGACCTCGAGAAGTTCCTCGCGATCGCGTGCGACGTATCGCCCCTCCACCCGGTCGTCATCTCCAAGTTCGTCGAGGGTGCCAAGGAGATCGAGGTCGACGCCGTCGCCAAGGACGGAGTGATCGTCAATTACGCCATCGGCGAGCACGTCGAGAACGCGGGCGTGCACTCCGGCGATGCGACCCTCATGCTGCCGGCCCAGAAGCTCTACGTCGAAACGTGCCGTCGTGTGAAGCGCATCATGCGCGCGATCGCCAAGGAGCTCAACATCAACGGCCCGTTCAACATCCAGCTGCTCTCGAAGGACAATGAGGTCAAGGTGATCGAGGCCAACGTGCGCGCCTCGCGCACCTTCCCCTTCGTCTCCAAGACGCTCAAGGTCGACTTCATCGAGATCGCGACGCGCGTCATTGTCGGCGCCCACGTGCTGCCCGCTCAGATCTCGCTCATCGATGTCGACTACGTTGGCATCAAGGCGCCCATGTTCTCGTTCACGCGCCTCCTCGGCTCGGACCCCGTCCTTGGCGTCGAGATGGCTTCCACTGGCGAGGTCGCCACCTTCGGCGAGGACAAGTACGAGGCGATCCTGTCCTCCATGCGCGCCGCCAACTTCCGGCTGCCCAAGCGCAACGTCTACCTGTGCATCGGGCCGATGGCTGCAAAGATGGAGATGCTCGAGTCCGTGCGCGAGCTCATTGGGATGGGTCTCAAGGTGATCTGCTCGCCAGGCACCGCCGACTTTTTCAAGGCCAACGACCTCGACATCTCGATGATGCACAAGCCCTCCTCGGGCCTGCTGCCCTCGGTGGTCGATGCGCTTGAGGCAAAGGAGATTGATCTCGTCATCAACATTCGCGACTCCAAGGCAGACGACGGTTCGGTCACCGATGGCTACCTCATTCGGCGCAAGGCAGTCGACTTCAAGGTATGCCTGCTCACGGACGTCAAGCTCGCCGCCCTCGTGATCCACGCGATGTGGCGCCTGCACAATGGCAAAGCGCCGCCCATGAAGGCGTGGGACGAGTTTGGCTCGTCGTAAGCCGCGACCGAAGGCGACAGAGAGCAAGGGGGCACACGCAGCAGGGCGGGATCTGTCTGGCCGACGTGCGAAGCCCCAAAGTGCCAGGAGGTGGCTGCATATGGTGGTGGTGGAGGACACGCGCTCTACTGGGCAGAATGGACCGCGCTGAGCCGGAAGGACAGCGCTAAGGAGGGCCAGTGCTGTGCAGCAGCAGAAAGGGACGTGGCGATACGGTTCTATGCATGTGGGATGTGGCTTCGATGCGCATTCAATAGGAGGAGAGGGTTTTGCGACTCGGGTTAACCTACCCGGCCAAACATTAGTCAGATTGTGGCTGGTACATAGACGCGGGGAATTCCATACGCGATCGGATACGTGTAGTGCATCTCCCGCGGGACCGCGGCGCCGGGGCGGTCTTCCCCGGTCGGGTCGAGCGCGCAATCGGTATGTATAATATACGTAACAGGAAGACACACACTGATGTCCGGTCCGATCGACGACCCGGTCACGCTAGACGCTTGTCCGTTGTCGCTTCGCCACCCTCCACCGGACGCGCGGGCGCGCGGGCGGTCCTCGGACCCCCGCGGCGCGCGCAGCTTCGGACTCGCGACTCGGCAGCTTCTGGCGCTCTAGAATGGAATATCAATGCTCGCGACCATCTCTACCGACACACATAAAGCACAGTATATATATACAGAAATAGTACAGAAATGATATGCTATTCATGCTGTGCGGGAGGCCTGGACCCTGAGTGTGGTCTCCTGCGCAACATGAGCATCATCCGGGAGCAACGTGCGCGCGCTCCGATACCCGTCCAGGGGCCTGCGGCCTGGGGCGGCATACGTTTCCGTGTTCGCCCCCTCGGCCCATGCATCTGCGTCGCAGAGTCATCATGGCGATGACATCTATTGCGGTCGTGCGCTGGGCTCCACTTCCACCCCCAGAACGTCGATCATGTCCCGTTGACCAATTGTTTCTTGCCCACGGCAATCCATGCACCTCGATCATTGCACCACTCCCGCGGCACCTGCGTATCATGGCACCTGTGATGAATGGAAGTAGCTCTCTTCTTTAGCTTCATCGTGCCCTGCTTTGCATTCGAGTGGCTCACGCCCATTGGCGAGCTGCGCCTTCTTCTGATAGAGTCCCTGACTTGTAATGCTACCACCTCTGGCTATGCGTCGGCCACGGCGACGTCAAGCAGCCTGCGAAATTGGGAGACCGGGTCGGTCAGCGAGGGAGCGAGGTCGGGTGGAGGGTGGGGGTCGCGGAGCGGGCGGGCTGGGAAGCAGAGCACTCGGGGAGGGGTGGGGGGAATGCGGGCGGCGGCGGCGGGGACGGGCGCACCACTCATTGACCCATGCATCGGCGGGGGTTTCGTGCATCTCGCTCCACTCGCCGTGAGGCGCCCCGCCGCTACCATTCGTCCCAAAGTGCCCAGGCAGCAGCGCTGCATGCCCGAGCTGCTGCTGCTGCAGGTAAAAGGCCTCGGCCAGCAGGGCATACGCTTGATTCTGCGCGGCGGCCACGACGGCGGTGGCGGTGGCGGCGGCGGCGGCGGCCTCGGCTTTCATGCTCGACACGGCGCTCGCCGCTCCGGTGGCGGTATCGCTTGGCGCGGCGAGCCACGGCACCGCACTGGGCGCTGGCATAAAGGACGTCGCGTCGAATCCGCCGCTCGACACGACGCCACTCGAGCTGCCAGGCATGTTGCACAGGCTGATCGCATTGAAGCAAGGCCCGGCTTGCTGAGAGTTGAAGCCGCCCGCACCCCCCGCGTACGAGGCGCTGCCCGCCGGCAGGGGCGCCAGCAGCTCGTGCCCAACCCAGCTGTGCGGGCCGCACTCCTCGGACGCCGCCATCATGGCCGACGAGTGCGGCGCACTGCCCTTGGGAGGAGTGAGCGTCGCCGCGAGCGCGTACTCGCTGCTCATGACCGGCGCATGCAAGCTGACGCGCATCGGCGTCATGGAGGGCGTGCGCATCTCGGCCTCCACCTTCGCATCACCAACCTGCACGAAGACTGATGAGAGGGGGGCGACCGGATATGTGCATCCCTTTTTTGGATATGAGGAACCCGCCACGTCCCCTGCCGCAATCTCCGCGTCGAGCTCGTGATCCGAGAGTGAGGTGTTGCTGCTGTCGCAGCGTAGCTCGGTGCGGTCGCTCGTGTTGCTGCGCGCGGTGTCCAGCACAAACTCCTCGTCCTCATCCTCGTCGCCCCAAAACGTCTCCTCCTCCTCCTCCGCCTCGTCCACGTCCACGTCCTCGTCCTCGTCGTCCTCGTCCTCATTGGAAAAAGAGCAGCGCTGCGCCGCCGCGCGCTGCAACATGCTGCGCGGCGAGTGCGCCTGCTTACGCGGCGACTCCTTGCGCTGCCGCTTCGTCGTCACGGAACTGCTCCCGCCGGCCCCGCCGCTCGACCCCCTCCCCTGCCGCTTGCCGTGCGCCGGCGGAGGCAGTGTGTCCAATCCCTCCATCTGGGCGCGCGCCAGGTGCTCAAAGTTGCGGATCCACTTGCGCAGCTGCGGCACGAGGGGCAGGAACAAGCCAGGGTGCATGTCAATGGGCGGGGGGGGCGTGCCTTGCTTCCGGCCCAAGGGTTCGCAACGCCCGATGCGGTTTCAGGCGCTCATCAAGTGTGGGGGCCGCGACCCCGAGTGAAGTCGAGGCGCGGGGGGGGGGGGGGGGGGGCGGGGGGGGGGGGGGGGGGGGGGGGCAGGGCTGCGCGCGGATGGGCCACCCTCGAGGGAAGGAACTGCCGCTGCGCGCGACGCGCGCCCCCCGCCCGATCGAGTCCTGAAAGGAGGCTGTGACCCACCTGGCAAGGCTCGATGCCCGGGAAGTGAGCGCAGGTGGGCTTGATGCGGTTCTGCTGTGGGCGCTGCAGCGCGGCCTTGACAACTATGAGCTTGAACGCCGGATCGTACGACATGCGCTTCCTGGGCTTCCCCTTGGGCGCCTCGCGAGCCTGCGGCATTGATGATGTGTTCCTTGCTCAGTCACCGTCCGGGTCGGGGCTTTATTTTTTTTAGATTCTTCGACGAAATCCGCCGAAAGTATTGCACCGGTTTTGGAACAAGTTTTACTTCTTCGGGAAGTTCGAATCAACGTGATTAATTCGAATCGACCCCGAGATCGCGAGGCGGCACCCCTGGCGGCACCTATCCTCACGGGTCGCGAAACACGCGCCCGCACTCGCAGTCTCGCACACGATAAAATAAGGCGCAACGAACAAAGCACAAATAAAGGCTTCAATTATCTACAAAAGACAAAAGTGGCTTCATTCGATGTCTTGTTGAGGACAAATGAATTGAAGACCGGACACATAAGTATACATAAGTACATATGAACCTTCATAAGGGGACACACAAGAATCATGGCGCTCGCAAACGATGAGAATTCGTCAAGTTGTCTCCGTGAGGATCTGTAACCTATGCGCTAAGGTACAACTGTGAATAACAACTGTCGCAGTGCACGCGCGCGCGCAAACCGAACTACATGCAAAGGGGCCCCGCGAACTTTCCCCATTTGGGCGAATCGGCGGAAATCACCGAGCAAAAATTGAGTGGATGCTGGGAGCATTCGCTGCATTATCTCCACCGTACGGTCCGGCCGCGACACCGCAGGATGGCCCGTCTCCGGTTGGCCCGTCTCGGACCGATTCATCGAACGCCCTCGCGCCCCTCACGCAGCCGCTGCTCGGGGGCGACCAGTTCGAGACGAGCGGCGACGGCTCCGGAGGCTCCCAAGGCTCGTCAATCTACTCGCCGCTGCCGCCGTCGGCCTCAAATTCAAGGCTCTTGCCGGACGGCAGAGGTGGCACCTCACTGTTTTCCGAGCAGGTCGGCGCCTCCGCGAACCGGTCGGTCCTGCGTGTGCTCGAGGCCGAGGGCGAGCCGAGTGGCCGGCGCTTAGAGCAAGGCCGCTTGCCATCGTCGCGGCCGCCGGCCGCGGAGACGACCTGGTCCGCCGCGACGTTCCACGCGCTCCCGATCGCGCTCATGAACGTCGCGCTCGCGCACGTGTACGCCCACCTCATCTGCATCGGCACGACCCTCGAGCCCGCGTACGTGGCGGCGATGCACATCTTCGGGATGGTGGTGGCCCAGTGCGTGCTGCTGCTCACCTCGGGCGTCGCGCGCTTTGCGATCGCCTCGCCCGACGTGACGGTATCGCTGCTCTCTCGCGCCGCCGTCGTCCAAATCTATCTCTCGGGCGACGTACCGGTGGCCAACAGGGAACCAACTGCCCTCGCAGCGCTCGGCGTGTGCTCGGTGCTCCAGGGCGTCTTCTACTACGGCTTAGGCGCTCTGCGTGCGTCCGAGTTCGTGCAGTACCTGCCCTACCCGGTCGTGTGCGGCCTCCTCGGCTCGACCGGGCTCAACATCATGCAGTCAGCGCTGCTCGTCACCGTGCGCCACGGCGAGAGCACCTCCCTTACCGGCATCTTCGAGATGTTTCAGCGCCACACCGAGCAGATCGTCGCGGCCGCGGCCTTCGCGGGCGCGCACATGGCGATCGCGCAGCAGACGAACGCGGGCGCCGCCTTTCTGCTCTGCGTGCCCTCTGCACTACTTCTCTTCTATGGCGCGGCGGGTTTCAACGGCCTGGACGGTAACGACCTCATCGAGCTCGGCTGGCTTCTAACCCCTTCGGCGTCCCGTCCTCTCTCGGAGCTGTGGCTCGCACGCGAGCTGGGTCGGGTGAGCTGGGGCTACACGCTGCCCGACTTCGTCTCCGCGCTCTCGTACTCGCTCGTGTGCGTCATCGCCCTCGTGCTCAAGACGCTCGCGATCGAAGCTTCTTCGGGTACGTCCGTCGAGATCGACCGAGAGCTAAAAGCCCCTGAAGATCACTGACGAGACCACTGATGACCACTGATTGCCTCCCCCATCAGGTACGTCCGTTGAGATTGACCGCGAGCTGCGCGCCGCCGGCCTCGCCAACATCGCGTGCGGCGCGGTGGGCGGCGCGCTCGCCAACCAATCGGCCTCGTCCGTCGGCGCCCTCCGGCGGCTCGGCGTCACTAACCGGCGCGTCGCCGTCGTCGCGCTGCTCTTCGTCATCGTCGCCCTCATCTGGCCGCATAACCTGGCCAACTTTGTACCCACCTTCGTCCTCGGCGGCCTCTTGCTGGCGCTCGGTGCGGATGGCCTCTGATGACCTATGATTGCCTACCTCATCAGGGCCGGCCTCTTGCTGGCGCTCGGTGCGGCGACGATGGCCTGATGACCTATGTTTGCCTCCCTCATCAGGGGCGGGGATGATGCTCGACTGGGCATGGCTCGCACGCCGCCGGATGGACGCGTCGGGCTTTGGTGCCGTGTGCGCGGTCATGCTCACGTGCGCCCTCGCTGGCCCCACCCACGCCATCTTCCTCTCCCTCCTCCTCGCCGTCGGCTCTTCACACCTGCGAGCCTCCAAGCTCCGTGCCCTCAAATACCACGCGTCCGCGCGCTCCGTCCACCCTCCCGTCTCGCGCTCGCTCGAGGCTCAGCTGGCGCTCGGCCGCTTGGGAGGCGCCATTCACATCATCGGACTCGAGGGATTCGTCTACGAGGGTACGATGGCCAAGCTCATTCGTTACATTTTGCAGGCGCTCCAGCTCGCACGCGGCGAGATCCGCTTTCTGCTCCTCGACCTCGCAGCGGTGCAGGGCATCGACCCATCCGCGTGTGCTCTCCTAGGGCGTGCCTCTCGCGTGCTCCATGACCGCAGAGTCACCCTCGTGCTCGTCGAGACGCTGCCCTCGCTACTGCCCATGCTCACGAGTCATGGCGTGCTGCCCGACCCCGCGGACGCAGCGGGCTCGGCCGCCGCCACCAGCGTGGGCGCCGCTTATGCCTCCAAGCCCAACCTCGCGCCCGACACGGCGCCACCGGGTTCAAAGGGACCCTTCCCGCGCACCGCCTCGTACGTGGCACCGACCGGCCCCGACGCCGCCGTGCCCGCCATCCCGGCCCTCGGCAGCCGCCTCAGCTCCTTCAACGGCCTCTCCGCGGTGCTCCGCCGCAGCAGCGTGCGGGGTCTGCTCCTCTGCCCGCTCCGCCCGTCTTCCCTCCTCTCGGGCACAGGACTCCCCACAGGACTGCCCACTGCCGCCGCCCGCTCCGGCTCCAGCTCCAAGTCGATGCGCTCGAGGCGGCGCGGCTGCGGACTCCTCTTCGACACGCTCGAGAATGCGCTCACGTGGGCTGAAGACGCCCTCCTGCGCGTCGAGATTGGCAACTCGCCCCTCTCGCCCGACTCGGCGCGTCCGGCTACCCCCGGCACTGCCTCCAATGACGGCTCGGACGGCGTCCAGCCGACCGGTCGTCAATCCATCTTTAGGCCGTACGCGCTCGACGTGCAGCACGGCAGCCTCGGCCCGCCGTACGCTCCGAGTGGCATCTGGAATGCCCAGTGCTCGTGGGAGGCCTTGCTTCCCTTTGGATCGCTCTCGATGCTGCCGCCGGGCAGCGTGCTCACCGAGCAAGGCGTGACCAACAAGGAGATCTTCTTCACCCCACCAACCGTCGATGTGCCCGTTGAGTTGAGCGTCGACGTCGGCCATGCCGCCGGGGAGCTGCGCCTCCTCACCACCTGCCACGGCGCTGCCTATGGGCTCGAAGGCGCGCTGCTCGGCGTGCCCGCGCTCGCTACGGCGCGCGTGCTCGGCGCCACCGAGCCATCCTCAACGGCCGCCGCTGACCTTCTCGAGAGGCGCGGCGCCGGCGCCGGCGAGCTCCAGGTACTCGTCATTGGCGGCGTTGGCCTCTCCAAGCTACGCACGGCCCAGCCGGCGCTGCTGCAGCATCTGCTCGGCGCGGCGTTCACTCAGCAGCAAGATCTCACCGCGATGCTCGCGCGCCGAGCGACACTATGGCGCTCAGGTGGCTGGGCTGGCGCGCACACAGAGCCACGTGTCGCGCCGCATCCGCGAGAGTGATCGCTCGGCTCAACGCCACCATGGCACACCGTTAAGCGTTATGCATGCTGCTTGCGCTGGAAATATGTTTAGCATCCCCGATCCGAACATCTTTTACTCGAGTACAGCGCGTGTAACAGCGCGTACAAATAAGAATATTTGCCTCATGAACAGTATATACACCATATTGCAAGCGCCGTCGTGGCGTCGAGAAATCCAGAATCGACTTCGTGCTGGAGGTGATGGGCCAATGACTTTGTGGCATCATCCCGCAGAACGTTTTGAATGTGGGGGTTTTGGGTAGCCCCTGAGACTCTTCACACGAGAAATGATGAGTGAGTGAGTGAGAATTCCACTCACTCTTCACAGAACTACTAGTATTCACCCATGCTACGCCCAATCCTCGCCGCTTCGACCGCTTCCGCGCTGGCATATTACCTCTATTTAAAACTCTCAACCACGCAGCCGGCAGTGCTCACCAGTGCTGTATCTGAGCCAACATTACCAGCAGCTGCTTCCTCCTCATCAGCTGCTCCAGTTTCACTTCCCGCTGACCCGCCGATGCCGACGCAGGCTCAGACTCCAGCAGCTCCACCGCGCAGCGAGCTGCACGTGCTCCACAGCGGCGGCTTCGCAGCCGAGGTTGCCGATATGCTAGTGACCCAGGCGAACGCCTCCTCCGCTGCGCCAGCAAAGATCCATGTCAGCGGGATGGCTGACTTCAAGTTGTGGCTCACGCGGACGGCGCTCACGGGCGGCGACCCACCCACAGCGCCGTTACGAGTCGTCTTCGTTGTCTCCACCATCGAGAATGAGCAGCCGCCCGAGGACGCGGGCGCGTGCACCCGCTTCTTCCAGCGGCGAACACACCCGAAGGACATGCTCTCGGCTCGCCTACGGTACGCGGTGCTCGGGCTCGGCGACAGCAACCTGCTGCTCGACAGGCAGACGACGACCGCCAAGGACTGCAACCAGGTGGCGCGCAAGCTCGACCAACGGCTCGCCGAGCTCGGCGCCGAGCGCCTCCACGCACTTGGCGAGGCCGACGACCGCACGGGTAACACAGAGCTTGGACCCTGGCTTCAGTCGTTCGTGACGACTGGACTCGTAGGTTAGTTCGGAAAGGTTAGTTCGGCTCTTCGTCAGTTTCGGCGTTGCAGATCTGCTCGGCGTCTTCCAGCAGCACACTGCCAATGCGGTGCCGGGGCGGACGACGACGGCGCCTGGCCCGTGCCGGGACCAGGGCAGCGAGGCCAGATTCAAGATAGATACAAGATTGCCTCTGACTGTTGGCACTTGGGGCGTCGCTACCACGCCGTGCCGCGCTTCCTACTCGCGGTTCACGGATTAATACAGTATCGTCGTCGATTCTTATCGCTTATGGGCCCGCGGGGGCCCGCCCCGCGCGTACGAGCTACGCTACCGTTTACCGTTAGTTTACCGGATCGGGTGTTTAATCGGGTGGGGGGTGCGTCTAAGATCGTGAGCGTTTCTGAGGTCAGGTCTAGCACCCACCACTGCACGAAAGAAATGGTGCCACTTATCTTCGATTCCAGTAGTGCGTGATTGAACGTGTGCTTGAATGACTTATATGACCGCTACAACACGTTTTGCTCATACATTGTACGCCACCCTCATCGCCGGACCCT
>Ga0210244_101297_pt1 | contig 20552 bp, 6 predicted proteins | sample ChrtobMetaP3_0mM_FD_155473 | JGI IMG/M metagenome (GOLD analysis project Ga0210244, IMG submission 155473) | Chrysochromulina tobin associated microbial communities from unialgal haptophyte culture, Seattle, Washington, United States - P3_0mM | ecosystem: Host-associated > Algae > Haptophytes >...
GCTCACCCTCTCGCCCGAGGTAGATAAGGGCGTGTTGTTTGCCGAGTGTTGTCGTCGGGGAGTCGAGTACACGTGTCACGAGATCGAACTCCTCATCCTTGCTAAGTGCCCTCGGGCGGCCTTGAACGACGTCGCCGGTCTTCTCGAAGGTCGACAACCAGCGCTTCTGGCTCGAGGCTGAGACGTGCAAGTGTTAGGTGACCTCCCTGGCCGTCAGCCCCAAGGTCGTGCGCTTGAAAACAGCGCGCCACCGGATCGCTGCGACGCGCTTGCAGCGTGAGTCGTCGCGGAGCGAGAGGGACATGAGAGAGCGCGAGAGCGAGAGCGCGAGAGGAGACTTCGCCGACCTCCCCTCCCCTCCCCTCCCCCCCAGCTCAGGACTTATGACAAACACTGTAGCAGCCAAAAAAGGAAAGTTTTGTGGAGGCGACACCGTGCAGGTGACCACAAACGCAGCTCCGTGACTCTCACACGCTTTTTAATTTCGTCACGCAATCTGTCATCGATCGCACCAGGGCACGACGATGTGAGTGCGCGTACATGTACTACTTCTCGTAAACGTTCTGTCACGGGCTGTGCGAGGGCACCATGCCGCTCTCTCATCCCCATCTGGTCAAGCTGCAGCCAGCGCCGTCCAATCTCGAGATCGCTCAATGCGCCTATGAGATCTCCGGGCGATGGGATGTTGCCGATGCGCCGCTCATGCTCCTGGCGTATGCGTCCAAAATAGTTTCACCGTGGATGCTCGCCGTTTCTGCAGCGCTGCAGAATTTGCCTCTTGTGGTTGCTGGCCTCGGTACTTCGGATGATTGGCGATGGTTTGACGGCGGTACGCCAAAGCTTCCTGGCTCGCTAAGGGCCGTGCAGCTGCTCAATGCGGTGGGGTCCACTTCTCAAGTTCCGGTCGCTCTTGTGGACGCATTCGACACGTTTGTGGCTAACCCAGTCTCTTCACGCCTGGCTCGCTCCCTCGAAAGACTCGGCGACTCTTCCGTGGTGTTGGGCGGCGAGTGCATGCACTATCCCAAATGCAACGTCGGTGAGATGCATGACAAAGTGGCTGCGTACCGTGCATGCATAGAGGAAGGCCTAACCAGCTGTGCGCCCAACGGCGGCTACATGATCGGTCGACCCCGGGCAGTGGAGGAACTCCTCAGCTCGATACTTCGGGTGCTGGTCGCCGGGAATGGCGACGTAGGGCCGCGGCGCTTCACGCGAATGAACGACCAAGGAGCCCTCCACCAAGTGCTCATCGACGGCATGAGGCACGTGCACGCGCGCATAGATGGCGCGTCAGAGCATGTATTGAACCTGCACCCGTGCGCGACGCGCCAAAACCACACGGCGATGACCAAGGGGTTCGAAAGCTGCCGCGTGCGCTATTCGATACCATTATCGCGGACGCTCGTGCCGAATGCGTCTGCCGTGATTCACTGGCCACGTGGCTCGACGCGCAAGGCATGTGGTGCCCGCGATTGCGATCCGCCCGTGAAGCCGCTCCTCGTGCATGCAAACGGACAACATGCACTCCTCAAACACCATAAGCTCGCTCCCATCGTGAACAAGCTCTCAGCATGGCCACCACCAGCGCGGGTGATGGCCATGCCGGTGCTGCTCGTGGATGCGGCTCCGAATCGGCCGTGCACGGTGGTGCATTTGAAGGAGCTTCTGACAATGCGGTTCGGCAACACCACAGCGCCACCTGTGCTGATTTAACTTGACACTGTGAAAGCATATATTTAACTTGCAAAATTCCGCAAAATGGTCTCTCGATGTGAACCGCAATCAAGCTCTGAAATGAAAGCGGAGAGAGACGGAGAATCCGATCACACATGGCAGGTACGAGTGACCAGCGGAAGCTCTCAGTGGCATCAGGCTCGTGCAGTTTGCCGATGCGTGTGCCCCTGACTTGGCTCGCACTGATATCGATGCTTGGGCTGGCCCGGGGCGGCGCTGCGCTCGCGGGCGGCGATGCAGACGAGCACGGCTGCAGGCTTTCCGCGGGGTACTCGTGGTGCGAAACGACGAGCAGATGCTATCGGCCGTGGGAGGAGTCATGTGCTGCAGCGCTGGGGGCGTTTGGAACGATGACGGGGGCCGTGGAGCACCCGGCGTCAGCAGCAGGCCGGCACCCGGAGCATGAGGCGTCGAGGAGGGAACACGGGGCTCCACTGGAAGGACTCGCCAAGATGGAAGTGCCCGAGGAAGAGCAGCAGGACCCCCTTGGCAGCGAAGGGCCATTAGGCACGCTAGCCGAGACCCCAGGGGTGCGGCGCACCAACTTGGCGGTGGCGCTCGTGCTCGCTGCCGTGGCGATCGTCGTGCTCGCCGCCGTCCATCAGTTCCGTCGGCCCAAGGCGTGGCAGAAAGGGGCACTGGGGGCGAGCGTGGCGGCGTCGGGCTCCCCAGCAGAAACGTTCTGGGAGACGGCGCAGGCGCCGCTCCTCGAGCCCGCGGGCGGCGGCCAGCCCATTGTTTTGAGCATACCGCCCTCGGAGCCGCCGTCAGACTCGCCGGCCTTGGTGCTCAAGGTGCGCTTGTAACCTCTCCCCCTAGAGCACCTCTCCCCCGGAGTCTCCGAGGTCCCACCCCCCGAGACTACGATCCTCAGGGAGCAGGCGTGCAGGCGTCGGGTGCCACATGTGCGGGCTCCGCTGCGAGGGGAGCGTGCGTACTACTCTCGGACTCTCTAGATGACGTGCGAGAACGGAACGGGGAGCCTCCAGTTAGTGCTGTTACCATAGAGCGTGGCTATCCAAACTTAGTGCTGTTACCGAACTGTTACCGTAAGATTAGCGCCAGGTACATGTACACTGTGAAGAATGATTTGCTCGTTCGGTTCGAGTTTTGACGATTTTAGTATCCCGGTTCCAGATGACGGTTCCGCACGCGCGCAACGCGCGCGTTCCGGGGGTCCGCGGCAGCCGCGAGCCGGCGGGCGCGGCGTCTCAAACGCCCCGCCGCGCAGTGCGCAGACCTCACCGCACAGATGTCACGTCAGACTGACGTCAGACATTTTTTACGCTGTGGGAGTTGCGTTCCGTCCGCGGTCGACTCGACTATGTCGAGTCCTCGAGAGTGTCGTGTGTCGCAGCCGTATGTGACGACTATCCGTGTGAGCCACAACACAACACTCAGTGCGGGGGGCGGGGGGGGGCGTGCGGTTGTTGCTTGTGTTCCCGCGTTCCACAATTGACAATGGCAAGGAATCGGCCCGAACGATCGATGTCGGAAACTTGTCGCGGGAACACGGATCGGGTAAAAACTTGCACATGACCGACCGGATATCATGCCGTGCCGCGCAGCACCCAGCAGCAGCAGCCAGCACTGACGTTGCGCACGGCACCGCGGACCGCGCGGCCGCAACAGGCACAGCCGGGCCCCTCCGCCTCCCGCTGGCTCGGCGCTGCCTTAACCCCGTACTTTTAGAACTGACCGAATGGAGACTAGGCGCATGCTCAACCGCTGGATCGCTCAACCTCGGATGTTCGGCAGCGATCCGTACGTCAGATGTCGCATTCTTATTGAGGTCGGTCATGCTCTTCCTCTGTTGCCCACGGGAGTGCGGCGGCGGCGGCGGGTGGCTCGTAGGCGCCCGCCGGCCGTACAAGTACCTGATCGACCGCGGCGGCGCGCTGCTTGACCCGTGAGCGCAGTGCCTTCTCGGTTCCCTCGAGCACGAGCCTCGCCGACGGCGCGAGCAGCTTGCTAAAGGGCGCCGTCACGGGCCGACCGGTGGTGGCCGCCGCGATAGCGGCCGCTGCCGCTGCGTGGGCAGCGGCGGGGCCCTTGACACGTGCGTGCCGCGGCGAGCTCGGGGCCGAATGCGGCGGGTTCGGGTCCCAAGCGCCGTCCCAAGCGCCCGATCCGCAGGGCGAGAACATTGGCACAGCCTCGGCGCTCGGGACGGCGCCGGGCGCACCGCACCCATGAGCGCTCGGGACGGCGCTGCTCCCAGCACGAGCGGAGGTGGGTGGTCGCGCACTGCGGGCGGAAGTTGGTGGTCGACAGCCGTAGAGTTGCGTCGCGACGATGCCTTGTGCAATGGGGTCGGCGGCCAGGCGACAGTCCGCCGTGTCGGGCGGCAGCCCGCCAGCACCCACGGAGCCAGCGAGGAAGGTGGAGCTCAGCCCCTTGCCACTGCCGCTGCCGCAGAGGACGCTGCTGCACCCACAGGCGCTGCTCCCGCCTCCGAGGACGCTGCTGCCCACACCCGCGCCGCTCAATCGCTGGCCGCCGCGGGGCGTGCTCGCCCGAGAGGCCCCTTGCGCCGGAGTCGTCACGCGGCTGTTCGCAGGGGGCGCCGTGCCGGGCGCCGGGTCGGGCGCCTCCCACCCGCTCGCGACGGCGCTCGGGCGCACCACCGCCGTCGTCTTGGGCGGCGGCGCGGGCGGCGCGGGCGGCGCGGGCGGCGCGGGCGGGCGCATCGTGCGTGGCGCCACACCGCCGGCGGGAAGCTCCGACGACGGCGGCATGGGCATCGTGATGGACGCCGAGGCCGAGGTGGGCATGAGGCTGCCCGTGTCGTTTGGAGTGAGGGAGGCAGCTGCTGGCTGCGGTGGCTGCATCGGTGGAATGGTTGCGCTCGGGAAGAGGCCGCCCGCATCCGAGGCCAGCCCAAGCGAGGCACAGGACGCAGTGGCAGACGCGCCGACGGCGCGCGGGGTGAGTGGGCGGGAGCTCGCCTGGTTCGCCGCTGCGCGGACGCGCGGCGAGAGCGTCGTCTCGAGCGCGCTCACGTCTTGCTTGAGCTGCCGGATGAGCTTGTCGCTCTCTTTGGCTCTCAACCCCTTGAGCACCGCCGCCTCCAGAGTCGGGTCGATGAGGGACGATTCGCCAGCGGCGGTGGCGCTCGGACCGCTCGCCACGGCGCGCGACTTGGCCGCCGCCCTCCGCGCCGCGCGCTCCATGACGCCCTCGACCACCTCGACGAGCTTACCGTCTTGAAAGCGCGTCGGCTCGCCCGCCTCTTCGAGGAACGACTCGAGGGTGCCAGTGGCGCGCTTCATTTGCTGATGCTTCTTGGTCAGGGCCTCGTGTTCGCTCGAGTGGCGCGCGAATGCCTTTTGGGTCTCCGCTAACTTGGAACTCAAGAGCGCCTGCCGCCGCTCGGACGCCGCAAGCTCAGAGAGCAACGGCGCGTCCCGTGCCGCCTTAGCGCCGGCGGAGCGCTCCTCGCGGCTCTGCACGCGCTCTCGGCGCAGCTGGCGGAATGCGGCGGCCATGCGCACACGGAGGAGCAGCTGCTTGATCTGTTCGGCCTCTGTACGCAGCTCGTGCAGCTCTTCCTCCGCACGCGCGTCCCCAAGCGTCGAGACCTTGAGCTCGATCGGGAGAGAGCCGCTCTGTACCATCCGCAGCATCGCCTCGCGTTTCGTCTCATACCGATGCAGGCGCACCTCCATCTCTAGCCGGTACTCCTGCTCGCGCAGCAGCCCGCGCAACGTGAGGCGGCGCACGACGAGGGAGGCGAGCTCTGCCTCCTTGCCGACGCGCACGCGCTCCGCGGAGTTTCGCTCCACATGCACCGCCGCTTCGGCCGCCTCCTTGAGCTCAAGTCGCACCTCCGCCGAGGCGAAGCCACGTGATAGGTTCAGCGCGCTCGCACGCAGCGCGACTTCAGTCGGCCGATCGACGTCGGGAAGCTTGGTGCTGCTCACCCCCGCAGCGCGCCACAGGCCGAGCGCCGCGAGCGCCACCAACCGCCGGTGCTCACGCACGTGCGCACTCGGCAGCGGCGGAAGGCACTTGTCGGCCACGGACAGGCACAGGTCGTCACCTTGATGAAATGCATGCAACGCATCGACGTTGGCCCATCGTTGCATGCGCCGCTTGGCCTCCTGCGCCTCGGGCGACACAGCCGCGCAGATGGTGACGAAACGCGCCGCCACGGGCGCCTCGTCGCCCCCGCCACCCGGAACGCCGCCGCCGCCGCCGCCGCCGCCGCCGAGCCACAGGCTCAGGCTGCCACCAGCCGCATCGGCTCTGTCGGCGGCATCCTCGAGCGCGCCCACGACCGTGCGTGCATTCGCAAGCACACGGCTCGTACGCTGATGCACCTCCGGTCGCTCGACGCCGAGCATGGCCTTGAGGATGGCGCTCTTCATCTGCGAGGGCTCAGGCCCCTGGCTCGCGGCCCGCCCTTCGTAAGCCCCGAGCACCGAATTGAGCACCTCCATCTCCTGCGAGCTCAAGTCGCCGTCGCCGCCCTCGTCACCCTGAGGGCCGCCAGCGCCGTCGCGAGCACCCGCGCCCGTGCTGCCGAGCTGGCCGCGGAAGTCCGCGTGAGCAGTGTGAGGGTCCGGCTCTCCTGCCGTGCTGCCGCCACTCGCAAGCAGCTTATTCTTCTCCCGATCGAGCTCAGCGATCTCCTCGGCCAGCCGTTGGAGCGCCGCCTCAACTTGCGTGTGGATCTGCGGCGGAAAGGCGCCGCGCGACACGAGCGCCGTGAGGCCGGCGGCGCCCCCCGCCATCGTAGAGACGGTCAGCGGCGCTGACGAAGCGCTCGCTGCGAGGGCGCCGCTGCCGCCGGCGCTGCTGCCGCCAGTGGCGCCACCGCTGTGAACACCGCTGTGAGCACCGCTTGTCGGCTCAGCGAGAGAGCCGAATAGCTCAGCGGCTAGAGCGCTCACGGGCGAGCGATGCGGATTGTACGCCTCGAGGCAGAGCCCGGCGGCCGCGCCCGAGAGCACGAGCCCAACGGCTCGCGCATAGAGCGTGTAGTCTTGCGGCTGGCCACTCTTCTTGGCACGCGCCGCCTCGGCCCGCTGGGCGAGCGCCACGGTCGAGCGCACGGCGGCCGAGACGTGTGTGTGTAAGGTGCGCCCACCCACATTTTCAAAGTGCGCATCGGCCACCGCCATCGCACCCGCCGCGGCGCGCTCGAGAAAGAGCCGCTGCGATGAGAGCCGACGAAGGAGCTCCTCACGCTCGCACCACGCGTCGCTGAGCGCCAGCCGGTGCGCGCGCACGGCGAGTGGCGGAAGCGCGCTGGGCACGTACGGCGGGTGCGATTGGGCAAGCACGCGCTGATCGTACAGCGCGACCGCCTCGGCCTCCGAGTACACGGGGCAGCGCTGACGAAAGGCGCGGAGCAGCCACGCTCGGCGTGAGTCGATCTGGAGTTCGAGCTGAAGCCACGTCACTTGCGCCACACACAAGGCCAGCGGATCGAGCGGCGGCACCGCCTCGTAGTCGGCGACGGAAGCCCACTCAGGGGTAGCGGCTGCGAGGGCCGCGGCCGCGCCGCTCAAGACGACGTCCCTGGCGCCGGGTGCGACGACCCCACCATTCGGTCCGAAGATGGCGTCGGCATTCGGCGGCGGTGCGAGCGTCGGCGATGCGCCCCGAGCATCCCAAGCCTCCTCGAACACCCATCGGCGCACGTCGCCGATGCCGTCCATCGCCGCGTTGCAGGGCGGAACGAGATCGGGAGCATCCAACCGACCGATGGCTCCTCGGTGGCCGCCAATGGGCGCGGTGTGCATGGCGGGCGGCGGCGGAGTGGAGGTGACATCGGCATGCCCCCCCTGCGCAAGTTGACGAACCTGCTTCTCGATGAGTTCATGCTGCTTGGCGAGCGCTGCCCATCCGGCCGTTGAGAGGCGAAGGAGCTCCTTGGCAACGATCGAGACGGCGTTGTGAATGCGCAGCGCCGCCGTGCGTGCGCCCTCGACGGGGATGATGCTCGACGGATCGAAGCTATCGCACAGGAAACCACGAGCGCCGTCGGCGCCACTCGAATCCCAAGCGGCTGGGTCGGCGCCTCCGGTGCCTGCAGCGAGCGCTGGGTCGGCCGCATGCAACCATTGCGGCAGCCGTTCGGGCGCACGCAGCTCGAGGGGACGCCAGGTCACCTCGAGCACATCGCCGGACGGAGACGCGGACGGGTCGATCCCCCGTGGGCCTAGCGCAGCGGGCGGCGTGTGCGGCGGTGCGGCGCAGTCACGTGTGATCGCGTGCAGCCGCCAGAGCGCACGGAGCAGCACCGCGGCGTCGGCCACCCCTTCTGCCGTGTTGAGGAGCGCGTGCGTGCGGTACAAGCTGAGCTGCAGCTGCAGCAGCAGGGCATGAGAGCGCAGGCGCAGCCAGCGCACCGGAAGCACAGCGTCCTCGTCTGCACCCTTGGGCGCCGCCCCTCCCTCGAGCAGCTCCTGCTTGTCACGCTTTCCACGCCCCCCACTTGCTGAAGTCGGTCGGTCGGCGGCCACCTGCTTGGCTGTTGGGTCGGGCAGCTTGCGCAGTGGACACTTGCACGGCAGCATTGGGGCGGTGACCTCCTCAATTTCCCACAGCGCGGCGCCGAGGGCGAGGCGTTCTGTTCGGGTCGCATCCGCCAAGGAATGGGGCGCGAGCTGTGGCGCCGCATGTTTCGGTGGTGTCACGACGACGACGCTGCTGACCTCGATCTTGCCCGCGGCCTTGCCAGCCTGATCGGCCTCGGCATTACCTCCACCGCCAACGTGGAGAAGATTCTCAAACCCCGTTTTGATGGCGCTCCTGCCGGCGCCGACGCTGCTCCCGCCACCAGCGAGGCCGACTCGGAAAACAATCGGTGGGCCGTCGAGGGAGGTGAGGGATGCGCGCAGCTGGAGGAGGGGCACGAGCCCAAGCAGCGCCGCGGCCGCCTCCGCGTGCGCCTCGAGCGCGCCCGTCACGGCATCCCCCTTGAGCTCTTTGCCCTTGCTGTCTTGGAGTGGCTCCGCACGTAGCAGCCGCAGCGCGTACTGCGGATCTGGCAGGCTCCAGAGCGATTCGAGCGTTGCGTCCGCAGAGAGGAGAGAGGAGCGTGCCTCCAGCGCCGCCTCCACTGCCGCCTTGCGAGCCTCATTGCGTTCGGCTGAGGCGACGCTCTCCGTATGCTTGGACGACGGGCTGGAGCCGGGGGAGGACACGGACGCAGGAGGGGGAGCGACGTCGCTGAAAGAGGTCTTCTTCTTCCCGGCAGAGGTCGGCTCTCGCCGTGAGGGCGAGGTGGAGCCATATTTGGAGTCCGATTTGGAGCCCGAATTGGACTTGAGGGCTGCAAGCACGGCGACGGGGTCATCGCACACTATAAAGGGAGACAGGACGGTGCCATAGGGAAGGCGCGCGGGCGGCGGCGCGCTCGGAAGCAGGGGCGCTACCAGCTGCGCAGCCGAAGCGCACAGAGCCGCCGTGGCCACGCGCGCTGCGGGCTGGCGCAGCGTCTGATACAGCTGGTGGCAATAGTGGCCCAGCAGCTCGTGCTTCGTCTGACGAAGCCGCTTCTGCGCGATGAGCGCCTCGCTCGGCGCAGGGGGCGCCTGTCTCAGTTTGGTAGAGACGTCGCCCCAGGAGGTGAGGAGCGTAGCGCGAGCTGCCTTCTCGAGCACTTCGGTCGTGAGCCACAGCATGCAAGATTCGGCCGTGGGGATGGTGGTGAGGGCGCGGCAGAGCTGCTCGATGATCGCGTGGGTGAGGTCGCCCCAAGGGGAGACGTCCTCGACGTGGATGACGCCCTGGTAAGCGGGGCGCACGCACAGACGTTGGATGGGCACTGCACACCGGCCGTCGTCCGTGGCCAACGCGTCATCCCGAGCGCCAATGGCTTCACCCTCCTCGGCAGCTGCGTTGCCGTTCGGAGCCGTCGCCGCACCGGCCGTGACGCCTGCGCCTCCCGCGCCAGCTCCGACAGCGCTGCCACTGGTGGCGCCGGCGGCGCCCGCGCCCAAAGTGACGTTAACGACGGCGCCCGGCGCCATGGGCATCGGCGTGTTGCCGAGAGTGAGTTCCGACGGCACCAACGACGCCTCGGCGGCCTCGGCGGCGGCGGCGGCCCTTGCGGCCTTCTCCTCCGCCTCCGCAATCGCAGCGAGCGACGCGTTGATTGCACATGCATTGTGCGCGGTGATGACGGCGAGCGCGGCACGCTGCGCGCGTTGCAGCCGCAGGGCTGTGTTGAGCTCCGACATGGTCGTGTGAAAGCCCGGTCCTACGAGCACCTCCAACCACCAGGCAGAGTCGCGGGGCGCAAAGTCGCACAGGGCGGCCTCAGCCTCGGCAAGGGCACACACGCGGCACGCGGCGAGTGCCTTGCTGTCCTCCATCGGATCCTCGGCCTTCGCAGGCTCCATCGGCGGCGCGCAAAAGGCGAGTCGCTCGTCGCGTGCCGTGGAGCGAGCAGCGCCGCCGCCGCCGCCGCCGCCGCCGCCGTGAGAGCCGACCGCTGGCGGGAAGTAGCGCGAGCCATACGGAGGGGTGGGCGCCAATGCGCTGAGCTGCTGCCCCATCTTACCAATCGTGGGAGGACGCGCCCGATTCGTGAGCGGTGCGCTGATCGCAGGCAGATTCAAGACCAACGCCACCTGGCGAAGTTGCGGTGGTGATTTGGAGGAGGAGGCGCTGTTGTCCTTGCCATCTTTGCTAGCTTTGGATCCGCTCGAGACAGACGAGGTGACCGTTGAGCCCGTGCCTTGACGACACAGCGGCGCGCCACCCCGGCTGCCAGCAAGAGAAGCAGAGCGTCCAGAGGGGAGCGGGCCGAGAGTCGAGCCTCCAGCGGAGCTCGCACCCCACCCCCCAGCTCGTGAGCCCACGTCATCGTCCGGCCCTCCAACTTCCGAATCCGAGTCCGAGAGCCCCGCATCAGAGCTCGGCCTTCGACGTGCTCCAGCCCGCCCTCCCGTCTGTTCGGAGTCGCCTTCACCGCCATACGTCGAGGCCGCGTAGGTCGAGACCGCGTATTGCGAGGTGGCCGCACAGGATGCCGGGGTGCACTGACGGTAGCCACCACTGGCGCCGCCATGCGTCGACTCGCCGCCGCCATAGGCCGTCGACTCCCCCCCTTTGGAACCGCTCGAGACAGACGAGCCCGTGCCTTGACGACACAGCGGCGCACCACCCCGGCTGCCGGCAAGAGAAGCAGTGTACGAGCCTCTCCCAGCGCCGCCGCTCTGCGGCTGCTGGAAGCAGGACTGCCCTGCGATGCGACGGCCCGAGATGCGCATGGCGCCCGTGACGGCGCCTCCCATGCGCCCGAGGCCGTAGACCACGGTGGGCGTCGCGTCGGCCTTCTGGATGAAATGGATCATCGAGAGACGACGAGTCTCCATCAGATCCGTATGGAGCGCCGCGAGTGCCTCGCTCAGCACATGAGCGCGCGCGAGGGTCTTCAGCCGCGCTTGGTGCCCCTGCGGCTTGAGAGTCGCACCGGCGCCGCCGAGGTCAGGCGGCGCCTCGGCCGCCGCGCCACCAACGGCCGAGGGAGGAGCGGCGGCGCCCCGCGCAATCTCGCTGATGGCGAGAGCGAGGGCATCAGCATCGCCGAGCAAGCCCGTGTCCGCATACTCCGTCACCGACTCGCCCCCAAAACGGGTCGCTTCGACGGCGTCGTTGAGCTGCTTGAGATTGCGTTCGGCCTGGCGCACGGTCGCCAGCCGAAGTGCGGTGTACGAGAGGCCGCGCGAGAGCTCCGGAGTCTCACGCAGTCGTCGGGTGCAGTGCTCAAGCGCGCTGTGGAACCCGAGGACGCTCGCCACGAAGCCGCCGCTCAAGAGCCGAGTGTACGCGACTGCGGCTTGGTCTTTGCGCTCGCGCTCGCTCAGAGTGGAGCTCGAGCCTAAAGCAGGCGATGTCACGCCGTGGCTTACTCCCACGTTGAGAACGGCGCTCTCGGCGGGAAGGCTCGGCGGGAGCGACGCCGAGGGGAGCGAGCGCCTTGGCAAGGTGCCGACCTGGAGCATGCAGGAGGGGCGCCTGCGACGGGGCGCGTTCCCCTCCAGCCCCACGTCGTCTGGAACGGCGACCGCCAAAGTGGGAGCCTCATCAGCGCCGATGTGAGCAGCGCCAGTGTGAGCAGCGCCGTTGCCGCTCAGCGGTTCGACGGCCACCCCGACCGCCTCCCCAACCGCCTCGGCCGCGGCGGCGAGGCTGCAGAGGCGCGCCACGACGGAAGCTTCCTTATTGAGCGAGTGAGCTTGAGCGTCGGAGGCGATGCCGTACGCCCACGAGACCGCAGACACGAGACGAATGCCTGCATGCGCCGCGCGCCGAGTCGCCGCCATCTCGGCATTCCGATGCTCGAGCGACCGGATGATCGACCTCCTCGGCGGAATGAGGACGGGCGGCGGCGGCAGCGGCGGCGCGGCCACCAGCTGCAACTCGACGATGCCCTGCAGCCGCTGCCAGAAGGCGGCGCGCTGGCACGGCGTGGCAGCGTGCGGCAGCAGCGCCATGTGCTGGCGCAGCAGCGCGGTGCGAGAGCATAGGAAGCGGTGCTCTGCGCGCAGCAAGCAGAGGAGCACCTCGAGGACATCGACCTGCGAACGTGCGCGCTTCGCGGCTGGATCCTCGGCGGACGCGCCCGCGCCCACGCTCGCCGCGCTCGCGCCCTGCGTGGCGCGCACGAGCCCTCGCGCGAGGGCGCGCGCCACCACCTCGGGCGTGGCGGCCTCGCGGGCGAGGGTCGCCTGTACATGCAGCTCGATCAACGCGGACGCGCGCCGCGCCACGCCAGCCTCGAGGGCCGCTAGGCGCGCGTTCGCCCGCTCGTACAAGATGCGATCTCCGCCCGAGGAGAGTACCACAGGCGTGCCCACTCCCAGCAAATGCGGCGCCGAGAGCGCCCTCAACTCGGACGGCGCCGTTCCGGGCGGCGCAGCTCCACCCGCTACGCCAGCTTTGCTCTCGTCGCCAGCCGTTTCAACGGCGCTCGCGACGGCGCCCGCTGACCCTCGCTGATGCAGGCTGCGCGCGGTCAGATTTGGCGACGGCAAGTCGTTGTTGGTCTCGAACTCGAGGTCATCCCACTCGACGCTCGCTGCGAGCGCATCCGCCGACGGCCCGTCGCCCTCGAAGCCCTCGAAGCGCACCCCAACGCCAATCGGGGCGCCGCGCAGCGCGAGCGGCGATGCCTGAGCGGCGGCAGCCTGCAGGATCGCCTCGTCAATGGCCGCGTGACGCACGCACGCCTCGCCAAAGTTGAGGTGATGCAGGATGCGCATGCGCAGCGCGCGCATCTCGAGCAGTCTGAGCTGCCACAGGCGGCCCAGCGCCTGAGCCGCAGCGGACGAGGCGGCCGCGGCCGGCGCACCCGCCGTCGAGTTGTGGGCACTGGCGCCGTCCGAGCCGCCCGCGCGCCCTGCCACCGCCTCACTCTCACCCTCGTCCTCGGCCGTGCCGTCACCGCGCCTAAACGAGCGCTCGCCCTCGGCACCCTCATCGTCAGGCGCCGCAGCTGACGTGAACTGAAGCGCCGTCGTGAGCATCTCTGTGACCGTATCGAGCCTCGCGCCGGCGCCACCGTCCACATGCGCCGACGGCGGGCCCGCGCCTGCGGCGGCCGCCTCGGCCACGGCCGCGGCTACGGCTTTGGCGCGTGGCGCGACCACAGTGCGCCGTGCGACCACCGCGGCAACGGGCGGCGCGTCACGGAAGGCGTAACCGTGCGCGCGTGGTGGCGAGCGCGGCCGGTGTGGGTGCTTCGGGGCCGAGGGCATCTCTGACGAAACTCCCGCCCAAGTCGACGCGAGGACCGCCTCTCGCACATGTAACGGCGATGGCTCGATCCATCCAAATGGCATGCCTGAGCTGCTCGCCGCCGCCTCCATCGCCACTGCGACCGCGGCGTCGGCCGCGTCGGCGGCGGCGGTGGTGCTGGCAGGCGGTCGGGATGGCGAGGCGCCCGTGGCCGAGGCGCCCGCCCGCCCACGCGACGGCGAGCCATACGCACTCGCGCCCGCGTCGGCCGGGTCGCGGCCCGCAGCGGCGAGCTGCTTGGCAATGGCCTCGTCGGCCTTGCGCTTCGCCTCCTTCGCCTCCCGCGCGGCCTCTACTCGAAGGTCGCTCTCGGCGGCCGCCTCAGCCGCGCCGATCGTCCGGAGCAGTGCTTGCAGTCGTCTCGCCGCGACCTCCGCCGTCGGCTCACGCAAGCACCCGAGCAGCACGCCAAGCAAAGCGCCCGCGGGCGGCTGCTGTGCCAGCCAGGCTTGCTGCGTCAGCTGGTCCTCCTCGGGCGCGGCAGATTGACGAACCAACCGGAGGTATCCCGACGAGCGCAGCACCTGCCGCGACGATGACGACGCACAGGCGGTGGGCGCACCGGGGTGAGCGCTTACGCCGCCAGGTAGGATGGAGCTGCCGAGGCCGGCGGCCGCGCCCCCACCGGCGCCGGTGTCGGCCTGGGTGGCGAGCAGGTTCCATTCGACCACATTGCGCGGGAGCTTGGGCCGCATATTGGGCGATTGATCGAGCTTCCCCTCGGGCTCCACCCTAGACGCGCCCGCCGACGCGTCACCGTCCCTGCCCAAGGGAGCCGCACCCAACGCTGCCGCCGCCTCCTCCGCCGAAGCTGTTGGTCGGTGTTTTCTAGGCGTCGCACCCAACGCTGCCGCCGCCTCCTCCGCCGAAGCTGTTGGTCGGTGTTTTCTAGGCGTCGCACCCAACGCTGCCGCCGCCTCCTCCGCCGAAGCTGTTGGTCGGTGTTTTCTAGGCGTCGCACCCAACGCTGCCGCCGCCTCCTCCGCCGAAGCTGTTGGTCGGTGTTTTCTAGGCGTCGCACCCAACGCTGCCGCCGCCTCCTCCGCCGAAGCTGTGGGTCGGTGTTTTCTAGGCGTCGCACCCAACGCTGCCGCCGCCTCCTCCGCCGAAGGTCGGAGTTTTCGAGCCCGATCGTCGATAGGGCGGCGTCTCTTTGCTGCCACAGTCGCTGCCTCGCTCGACCGATCTGTCGACGCCCATCCAGAAGCGACGTCCATTGCGGCCTGTGCCGCCGACAGCTCGGCGGCCGCGGCCGCTTCAGCCTTCGGGCGCACGGCGCGGAGCAGAGCGCGCGCTAGAATCTTCGAGGTCGGGTTTCCGTTCGGATCGTCGAGCAGCACCAAGTAGGATGCCACACCCTCGAGGTTGATGATCGTGCCCAGCTGCGCCGGCGGGCCGGCCGCCGCCGCCGCTGCTGCTGCTGCATCGCCGTCGCTGCCTTCCTCTGTGGTGGGTGCCGTGATGACGAACACGTCGTCACCAACGGCGAGCGCACACGTGAAGGCAGATTGATCGAGCTCAGCTTGGCGCCGACGGGCGAGGTCCAGGCGCGCACGCGCGACGCCGAGCTCACGCCGCGCCGCTTCCGCCGCCGTCGCCGCCTCTGCATCACGTGCCGCAGCCGCTGCGCGCGAAAGGTCCGCTGCCGTTGGGCCGCTGAGCACGAAGGCCATCGCCTCGGTCTGGGACGCATGCAACCGATCGACCTCGGCGGGAGTCATGTGCGCATGCCGCCGAGGCGAGGCGTGCGAGCCACGGCTCGTGCCGTGGCTCTCGTCGGAGGAGCCAGGATTCTGGCTCGTGGAGCTCGACCCGAGATTCGTGGAGCTCAACCCGAGCTGGCTGCTGACGCCGCCGCCCACGGGCTCTGCGACACTGCTGAAGCCACCGCTCGAGAACTCGCTGGCGCCGCCTCGGCCGCCGCTACCGCGCAGGGCCGTGGTGGCGGCGCTGAGCAGGTCGCGCATCTCCACCTCGCTCCGGCGCAGCGCCGGCAGCGGCGACGGCTCGAGCGCCTCATACACGCTCACGGAGCACGGTGCAATCCAGGAGGCCTCATGAAACAACGCCCGACCGTGGGACGCGTGTGCGCCGCTCACGCCGCTCAGATAGGTGTGGAGTGGCGCGAGGTGGCGGCGCAAGTGCATGCGCCTCGCGAGCAGCGCCTCCACCTCGGCGGGCAGCGGCGGCGCCGCGGGCGCTGCCGCCACCTCGCCGCCGCCGAGCGCCGCGACGTCCTCGGCAGCAACGCCTGCGGGCGGCGGCAGCGCGCCGAGCGAGGGCATCGCTCCGAGCGCCGCGTCGAGCTGCTGCAACTCGGCGGTAACGTCGGCGCCTCTCGCGCGCTCGCGCAAGCACTGCACGCGCCGGCGCACGAGCTTGTGGAAGGCGTCGCGCCGGCCCTCGACGACGGCTGCGAAGCACCGCTGCTGATAGGCGCTCTCCGCCTTTGCGGCACTTTCTGAGGAGGTCAGCGCCTTGGCCGCTTCAGCATCGAGCGGCGGCATGCCAGCCGCCTCGTCCACGAGCGGCACCACCGGCACGGTGAGTGCCGAGAGCAGGCCGGTGCTCGCGCCGAGCACCACCACTGGCTCGGCCTCCGCGGCGCTGCCTGGCGCGCCGCGCTGCAGCGTCTCTGTCTGTGCCCGCAGCCCGAGGAGCGTGCTGCGCAGCAGCTCGGCCGTCTCCTCGCTCGCGCGCTCGGCTGGATCGCTCGCAAAGGGTAGGCACAAGGCTCCTAGCATGTCGTCCGACGTGGGCGTTTGCGACCAGTCACCAGTGAACGTCACGATGGAGCTCAGCGGTTACTGCGTCTTCTTTTGGTTCACGTGCTCACTCCTTCTGTGCTTCGCGTGAACGCACCCTCTCCGCCCCACCTGTTTCTCGGGCGCGGTGATTTCTGGTGCCAAGGTAAGTCCACGCGGCGCGGCGGGCACGATCGATGGCCGCGCCAGCGCTCGGATCCTCGTCGGCGGCGGGCCGCTCCGACGACGTGTCGGGCTGGCGACCGTCCGCCATGAGCGCGCTGCGCTTCGACCAGCTCGGCGGCTATGAGCCGCGGCGGCTCAATATCGTCTGGCTTGAGAACACACTCGACTGTCGCACGTGGACGTACTATTGCGACCTCAAGGACGCAATGGCACGGCTACATCAAATGTGCGTGCCGCACCACTCGGTCACGTGCGTCGAGGGCCGCGGGCGCGCGCCCGGCTTCGAGCCGCAGGTGGTGGTCGCCGGCCCGCGCTACATGTCCAACGTTGCACACACAGACGAGACGCTCGGCTTCGACCGCTCGCGCTTCGCGCACCTGCCGCTCGCTGTCGTGCAGAACAAGATGTACGCGGCGACGGCGCGCGAGATTGTCGGCGATGCGAGCGCAAAGCTGCGCTGGGCGCGCGCTGCGGGCGCCATCGTCGGTTTTACGTGGCTCAAGCTCGCCGACAACTTCACGCAGGAGTCGGGCGTGCCGCACTACCGGCTGCCATTTGGCGTAGACGCCGCGCTCTACGGCAAGCATGCGGGCACGCTCGACGCCGGCGCGCCGCAGCGCTTCGACGTGGGCTTCACGGGCGCGAGCAACCACAAGTACCCACTGCGCGAGGCAATCCTCGCGCTCGTGCGCTCGATGAACGTGAGCTCCTACCTGGGCACGTGGCAGCAGACGTCGATGCGCGTGGGCACCAACAACTCGTGGAAGGCGCTCGATCGCGACGGCTACGTGCGTCAGCTCAGCCTCAGCAAGATGTGGGTGAGCACCACCGGCCCGAGCGACATCGTGGGCACGCGCTACTTTGAGGTGCTGGCGAGCGGCACGACGCTGCTGCTATGCAACCGCAACCCGGGCGCGTACGATGAGCTCTTCGAGGACGGTGTGCATGCCGTCGTCTTCGACGGCATGGACGACCTGCGCGCCAAGATTCTCAAGTACCTGCATGATGAGCCCGCGCGCCGGCGCATCGTGCGCGCCGCGGCCGCACTCGCGCAGCGCGTGCACACGTGGGACGCGCGCGCGCGCTTCATCACGAAGGCGATCGAGCTGCACGTCGCGCAGCACGAGCGCGAGCGGCCATACCAGCCTTACTTTGTGCCGCAGCCGCCGCCAGCCGCTGCCGAGCCTTTTATCGGGTGCCTCGATACGCGAACCCACGCGAGAGCCTTCGAGGAGGTGCCGGCGAAGCGCCCGCTCCGCCGCTTCACCGTCGCCGCATGCGCGGTCGCCTGCCGTACGCGCAGCGCCGCCTACTTTGCGATGCAATGCGGCGGCTTCTGCAGCGGCAACGGGCACCGGCTCGGAAAGTGCTTGTGCAGCCGGGCGGCGCAGACACGCGCGCTCAACGCCCTTGCCAGCGACGGGGGCGCCGGCGGCCCGCGCTCGCATCGGCCGCGCTCTGACTGCGCGTCGACGTGCAGCCTGCAGGACGCTCGACCGTGCGGTGGCTTCGACGCGATGGCGTTCTTTGCCATGGTAGGCACTGGCACTGCGGTGACGAACAACGCCACGGCTGCCGCCGAACCCGCCTCGATGATGACAGCACGCGCGGCGCGTGCGATGCGAGCGAGTGGACGGAGGCGGAGGCAACGAGGCACGGTGGTGGAGAGAGCACAGAGGTGGAATCTGACGGAGTTGTACGCCGCGGCCGCAGCGGGTGCCACGCTGTGATGACATCAGTGAACCGTTCACACATCGTATGTATATACACCAGAGGAAACTCATGCGCGCCATGAGCTGTTTGAATTTTTACAAAGAAATAACAGTACTCATACGCGGCTGTATTGACCGGCGGTGCACACGTTTCGTCCGCGGGTCATCAGGATCTTGAGTCATCGGCATCGACTCGGTGTGAAGTACGTCATAGCTTGAACAACAAGTCGATGGCCTCATAGATGTCACCTCTCGCGTTCTCGAGAGCCCACCGAGATTCCGCATGTGAGAAGCCCATGGCACGCATGTGGGCGAGCTGTGCCGACAAAGCGGCGTCGATGACGATCGGGTCAACGGCAGATCCTGCCTGAGGTTGCGCCGATGCGCTCAAGGCGGCAGCGGCGGTGGCAGCGGCAGCTGGAGGGACGGTTGGATGCTGGTGCGGCGGCGCAGCGGCTGGTTGCAGTGAAGGTGGAGCTGGTGGACTCGACCGAAACTCATCCGGGAACGGACACCGTGGAGCGTAGTGACTGTTGAGTTGGCCACATCGACTACAGGAGTACTCCTTCTTGCGCTTCGATGGCAAGAACAGAGCACGAGGCTGGAACGTGCCATGGGTCAGGACCGCCCCTTGTGGCATTGGCATGCGCTGTGGGCCCGCATGGGTGCTCGAGCTGCCTGTGTCGCATCCTGTGCTTGGGCCGGGGCTGCGGCTGGAGCCAGTGTGAGGAAGAGTGCCCGCACCGCTTGGGCTCGCCTCGCTTAGCCCTGCACCACCTACGCCCGCCCCGCTTGGGCCTGCATGCTGCTGCTCGTCGTACAGGCGCCAAGCAGCTGGAAGAGAAATGGCCTTGCGCCCATCGGGTGAGCGATAGCCTTTCAGTTTGCCGAAATCCATCACCTTAGTCCAGCCAGGTGGTGGCTTGGTACGCACCGCCATGTCCCCGGCAGCTGGCTCTGTGGACTTTGTCGCACCGCTTGGGCTCGCCTCGCTTAGCCCTGGACCACCTACGCCCGCACCGCTTGGGCTCGCACCGATTAGCCCTGGACCACCTACGCCCGCACCGCTTGGGCATGCACCGCTTGGGTGCGGGGGCGAGGGCGGTTGGACGAGGCACAATGCCCCGATGGAAATGGCTGGGGCTTCGCCCTGCTGAATAGCCGGCGCGCCAGCAGCAGCGGCAGATGAAGAGGGTTGGCCTTGCCGTGCAGCGTGCTTGTTGAATAGGCACACCGCCTCTACCAGATCGCCACGAGCCTGGCGCAGCAGCTCGCAAGCTCTTGCTGCATCGATCCGCCGACCGGAGTTGACGAGAAACTGCAACAGCCGCGCGATGTTCTCATCTGAGGGCTCTGCATCCGTAGCAGGTAGAGGTTCTGGGTGCGACGAGGGCGGTTGGGCATCTGCAGGCCGCGAGGGCACGAGGGGCGGCAACAACGAAAGGCCCATTGAGTACACTTGCGATGGCATCGACGAATCGTCTTCCTCATCCATGGACTCTTCCTGCCCACTCCCCTCCGCGGACTGCGGTTCAGTTGACAGCTGCAGGCCGCCATAGTCGCCAACGCTGTCGAAGAGACTGTTGACTTGGCCTCCGATGCCATAGCTACTGCTCGCTTGCTGGCTGCCATAACGGGCAGGCTCGTCCTTCTCTGAGGGGCTGTCATCAATCGTTGCCGCGTCCATCGCGTGCAATATTGATTCGGAGTGGCAATCGTTCATTTGCTCTTCCCCGGCAGCCGCTCCCGCTGCTTGCCCCGCTTCCGCTGCCGTCGCAGCCGGGTCATTTGATGCCGCTGTGTTGGTCTCATCTGATCCTGCAGGAAGAGGTACCGTCGGCATGGCAGCCGCCGAGCATGCGCCTTGAAGATTCTGGATACGAGGCTGATCGCAATTGGCGCAGGATGGGGCATCCGCCTGATTGAAGAAGTCCCCGCAGGACGTGCAGGACGTGCACAGCCAATAGTCCGGAGTTTGGAGCGCCGCTAGCGAAACCACCTGCGATGCAAGATGCCTCTCAAGGGTTGCTCTAGACGTCAAAGGTGGCCCTGCAGATGGCCAGCCGAGCGCTGATGGTCCAGGGCCGACGGCTCGAGTGACCTCGAGGAGACGCTCCTCGGAGTACGAGTCGTCTTGTGTGTTGCCCTCATCGAGTTGAGTTCCTCCCCCGGATTGAGCCATCTCATCGTCTTCGCTGATCATCTCCTCGTCTTCATTGGTCATCTCGTCGTCCTCTTGAAATAAAGGTGCTTCACCGCCTGGGCCACCACCGCCACCGGCACCACCGCTGCTGCCCCCTCCACCACCGGTGCTGCCCCCTCCACCATCGCTGCTGCCCCCTCCACCGCTACCGCCGCCTCCACCTCCACCGCCGCCTGCGCCGCCACTGCCACCGCCACCGCCACCGCCACC
>Ga0210244_101303_pt1 | contig 20477 bp, 13 predicted proteins | sample ChrtobMetaP3_0mM_FD_155473 | JGI IMG/M metagenome (GOLD analysis project Ga0210244, IMG submission 155473) | Chrysochromulina tobin associated microbial communities from unialgal haptophyte culture, Seattle, Washington, United States - P3_0mM | ecosystem: Host-associated > Algae > Haptophytes >...
GTGGCGGCGGGCGCGTCGGTCGAAGCTCAGGACGACGTGAAGAGGACGCCGCTACACTCGGCGGCGGGGAATGGCCACGCAGATGCGATCAAGGCGCTCGTGGCCGCGGGCGCGTCAGTCGAAGCTCAGGACGACGTGAAGAGGACGCCGCTACTCTCGGCTTCGGGAAATGGCCATGCAGATGCTATCAAGGCGCTAGTGGCTGCGGGCGCGTCAGCCGAAGCTCAGGACGACGTGAAGAGGACGCCACTGCACTCGGCGGCGGGAAATGGCCATGCAGATGCGATCAAGGAGCTCGTGGCGGCGGGCGCGTCAGTCGAAGCTCAGGACGACGAGAAGAGGACGCCACTGCACTCGGCGGCGGGAAATGGCCACGCAGATGCTATCAAGACGCTCGTGACGGCGGGCGCGTCGGTCGAAGCTCAGGACGACGAGAAGAGGACGCCGCTGCACATTGCAGCGGCAGAAGGCCATGCAGATGCTATCAAGGCGCTAGTGGCAGCGGGCGCATCGGTCGAAGCTCAGGCCAACGAGAAGAGGACGCCGCTGCACATTGCAGCGGCAGAAGGCCATTCAGATGCTATCAAGGCGCTCGTGGCAGCGGGCGCATCGGTCGAAGCCCAGGACGACGAGAAGGCGACGCCAATGCACTGGGCTGCGGGAAATGGTCACGCAAAGGCGATCAAGGCCCTTGTGGAGGCGGGAGCGTCAGTTGAAGCTCCGGCCATCGAGAAATTGACGTCGTTGCACATTGCTGCGGTAGAAGGCCGCGAAGATGCTATCATGGCGCTCGTGGCCGCGGGCGCGCCAGTCGAAGCTCCGGCCAACGAGAAAATGACGCCGCTGCATTGGGCTGCGGCCCAAGGGCACGAAGATGCTATCAAGGCGCTCGTTGCGGCGGGCGCGTCGGTCGAAGCTCAGGACGACGTGAAGAGGACGCCGCTGCACGTCGCTGCGGCAGAAGGCCACGCAGATGCGATCAAGGCGCTGGTGGCGGCGGGCGCGTCAGTCGAAGCTCACACCGACACGAAGATGACGCCGCTGCACTGGGCTGCGAATCAAGGCCACGCAGATTCGATCAAGGCGCTCGTGGCGGCGGGCGCGTCGATCGAAGCTCTGGCTGACGAGAAGGCGACGCCGCTGCACTCGGCGGCGGGAAATGGCCATGCAGATGCTATCAAGGAGCTCGTGGCGGCGGGCGCGTCAGTCGAAGCTCTGGACGACGAGAAGAGGACGCCGCTACACTCGGCTGCGGGAAATGGCCACGCAGATGCTATCAAGGCGCTCGTGGCGGCGGGCGCGTCGGTCGAAGCTCAGGACGACGTGAAGAGGACGCCGCTACACTCGGCGGCGGGGAATGGCCACGCAGATGCGATCAAGGCGCTCGTGGCCGCGGGCGCGTCAGTCGAAGCTCTGGCCGACGAGAAGAGGACGCCGCTACACTCGGCTGCGGGAAATGGCCACGCAGATGCGATCAACGTGCTCGTGGCGGCGGGCGCGTCGGTCGAAGCTCAGGCCGACGAGAAGGCGACGCCGCTGCACTTCGCTGCGATATATGGCCAAGGAGATGCAATCAAGGCGCTCGTGGCGGCGGGCGCATCGGTCGAAGCCCAGGACGACGAGAAGGCGACGCCAATGCACTGGGCTGCGGGAAATGGCCACGCAGATGCGATCAAGGTGCTCGTGGCGGCGGGCGCGTCAGTCAAAGCTCGGACTGACGGGAAGATGACGCCGCTGCACTGGGCTGCGGGAAATGGCCACGCAGATGCGATCAAGGCGCTCGTGGCGGCGGGCGCGTCGGTCGTAGCTCAGGACCACACGAAATGGATGCCGCTGCACTCGGCTGCGGCCCAAGGCCACGCAGATGCTATCAAGGTGCTTGTGGTGAAGGGCGCGTGGGTCGAAGCTCAGGACGACGAGAAGAGGACGCCGCTTCACATCGCCGCGATAGAAGGCCACGCAGATGCGATCAAGGCGCTCGTGGCGGCGGGCGCGTCGGTCGAAGCTCGGGACGACAACAAGAGGACGCCGCTGCACTCTGCCGCGGGAAAAGGCCACGTAGATGCGATCAAGGCGCTAGCGGCGACGGGCATGTCGGTCGAAGCTCAGGACGACGAGAAGATGACGCCGCTGCACATCGCCGCGATAGAAGGCCACGCAGATGCCATCAAGGCGCTCGTGGCCGCGGGCGCGTCGGTCGAAGCTCAGGACGACACAAAGAGGACGCCGCTGCACTTGGCTGCGTTACGAGGCCACGCAGATGCGATCAAGGCGCTCGTGGCGGCGGGCGCGTCGGTCGAAACTCGGACCGACGGGAAGAGGACGCCGCTGCACTTGGCTGCGTTACGAGGCCACGCAGATGCGATCAAGGCGCTCGTGGCGGCGGGCGCGTCGGTCGAAGCTCAGGACGACGCGAAGAGGACGCCGCTGCACGTCGCTGCGGGAAAAGGGCACGCAGATGCGATCAAGGCGCTCGTGGCGGCGGGCGCGTCGGTCGAAGCTCAGGCCGACGAGAAGGCGACGCCGCTGCACTTCGCTGCAAGGATGGGCCATGCAGATGCGATTCGCATTCTCGAGGCAGCAGATCCGTTGAGACGATGGTTGAGAGCCCATGAGTTGAGCGAGACCCAGCATCTTCCCTTGCTGCAATCCCTTGGAGTGGACCGGCTTGCAGACGTGAGCATTCTGTGCGGTCTGACAATGGACGAACTCTTTTCGGACATCGCGTGGGCCTCGCTGCCGTGTGCACCACGCTGCTCCGTGGTCAAGGTTGCTGTGCACAAGGCCATCAACGCCGAATGCGTTCCCACCAAAGGTGGTGCCAAAGCCAAGCCGATTGAGGCCAAAGAAGAGCTTTGAGCCTGCGGCGCACACGCAGCCGGCGGGCGGGCGGCGGGCGGCAGCCTGTGAGTAAGTGAGCGAGTGAGGAGAGTGAGTGAGTACCTGTGAGTGAGTGAGTGTGGATTCAAAACATGGCCACGAGCTAGAGGCTGCGTGTGTGCTGCTATGGGATACCCTACGTGCCTCAAGGGATATCTCGACCCGAACCCCGTATTGTTCCACGGTGTGTCTGTGTCAATACGATACCTCCGGCACTCACTCACGGCAGCCTGCGGCGCAAACGCAGCCGGCAGTGGTTGGTGCGAGCGGGGGGGAGATCCAGGACGAGATTCCCCAGGACGTGTGTGTCTACGGTGAGCTTGAAGAGTTGGTAGTGTGATTCACAGCCAATGGTTTCACAGCAGCAGCGACCAGAGCGATGCCTCCAGTCCCGAGCACCGAGCGCGCAGCGCTCGAGGCGTCCATTCGCGCCAAGGTCAACTGCGAGAAGGCCGCATACAACATGCAGTGGGAGCTGCTCGAGCCGGGCGTCACGGCGGAGCAGCTCGAGGCCGCTGCGCGGGTGCTGCAGCCCTCGCACTATGAGGACATTGTGGCCGAGCGCGCAATCGATGGGCTGTGCGGCTACCCGCCGTGCACGAACGCGGCACCGCTGAAGGGCCAGGGCCCCAAGTTTCACGTTTCGATCGACGATCGCAGGGTTTACGACATCTCGTCGCTCCACTCGTTCTGCGGCCGCGAGTGCGCACGGCGCTCACATGCATACGCCACGTCGCTCTCGACAACGTCGCTTTTCCTGCGCGAGGGCGTGGCCGCAGCCCTCGCGCCCGCCACTGCCGCGGGTGCCGAGCGTGAGGCCGCCGCCGCCGCCACTAGGCAGGACGCGGCAGGTCCGGTGCGGCTCCCGCCAGCTGGAGGAGGTCCATCACCGCCGCCGCCGCCGCCACCACCCCCAGCCGCCGATCCCTCATCCGCCGCCGCCGCCGGCTCGGCCGCGTCCGCCGCCGCCTGGTCCGCCGCCACCTCCGCCAGCCCAACCAAGGTGCGCGCCTTCCCGAGCGCCGCGACCCTCGGGACCGTCTTCGAGCGACGGAGTGTGCCGCCGCCCGCACCGTTTGCGACCTCGCAACCGTGGGAGCAGATGGTCGAAGGGTACCGCCCGCGCTCGGGCGGGGGCGGCCACCCCGTAGACGCACGGCGCAGCGGTGCGGCCCGCGTGCTCGATGACGCGATCCCCGCGTACGCGTTCGGCGTCATGGGCCTCAACGAGGCCGAGGCGGCGACCAAGACGGCGGCCAAGGCGGCGGCCACGAGGGCGGCGGCCAAGGCCAAAACGCAGCGCGCGGCCGAGGGGAACGCGAGCTCGAGGAGCACTGCCGAGCGCGTAGGCCAGGCCGGGCTCGGCACGACGGAGCGCACGGTGCGGATGGAGTATGGATGACGTTTGTGAACGCCGGGGGTCCTGAGCTTGTGGTGACCGAGGGGTGCGGAGCCGCCCTTTGAGACGGTGGTCTGGTGAGCGCGGGTGGACCGCGACGAAACTGACTGAGCTGTGAAAACATGTGAAAATCGATTCGGGTCGCGACCAACGCACCGGACTCTGACGCCGCGCCGCCCGCCGCCGCCGCCGCCGCCGCCACCTTCGCACCCAGGTGCGCGATGGAAAAGTACGAGACCATCCGGAAGCTCGGGCAGGGCACCTACGGCTCCGTCTACCTCTGCCGGCAGAAAGCCTCCGGCAAGCAGTGCGTGATGAAGCGGCTGCAGCTCAACGCACTCAACGAAAAGGAGCGTCGATCGGCGCTGCAGGAGGCCAACCTGCTCAAGCGGCTCGACCACCCAAACGTGGTCGCCTACGTCGATATGATCAGCACGCGCTCCAAGCTCTTCATCTTCATGCAGTACTGCGATGGCGGTGACCTCGAGCAGCGTCTGGCGACGTGCAAGAAGGAGGGTCGGCACGTGCCCGAGGCGCAGCTGCTCGACTGGTTTGTGCAGATGGCGCTCGCGCTGCAGTACCTGCACAGCCAGCGCGTCCTCCACCGCGACCTCAAGACCGCCAACGTCTTCCTGACGCGCGCGAACATCGTCAAGCTCGGCGACCTCGGAGTGGCGCGAGTGCTCTCGGCAACAGCGGAGCTGGCGAAGACGTTCGTGGGGACGCCGTACTACCTGTCCCCCGAGCTGCTCCAGTCGCAGCCGTACGGCCCGCCCGCCGACGTGTGGGCCCTCGGTATCATCGTGTACGAGATCGCCACGCTCGAACACCCCTTCGACGCCAAAAACTTCCCACAGCTCGCCGACCGCATCTTGCGCACGGAGCCGGAGCCGATAGGCGCGCGGCGGCCGGCGTCCGTGGGCGGCGATGTGCGCAGCCTCGATGCCATCTTCCGCACCATGATCCGCAAGCCGCCGCACCAGCGGGCGTCACTCCCGTCGCTGCTCGGCACACCTCTCGTGCAGCGTCGCATGCTCGCCTTTGTCAAAGAGATCGACCCGACCGCTCCCCTTCATGCGACGCCGAGCGCGCAGCCGACGCCCACGCAGCCGGCGGCGCACGCGCAGCCGCGCCCGACCGCAACGGCCGCGCCGCCGTCCCGAGAGGTTGGACGCCCTTCGTCTCGGCCTCCGCCCGCCCAACCTGCCCGGCCCGCCACCCAGCAGCCGCCCGCCACCCAGCAGCCTGCCCAGCCCGCCACACAGCAGCCCGCCCAGCCCGCCACCCAGCAGCCGCCTCTCTTCGAGCCGCCGCGATCGCGCTCGCCGCAGCTCGAGCGCCCACCGTCGCAGCATGCCCATTCTTCCGCCGCGGCCGAGGCGGGGGCTGAGAGCTCATCGATTCGCAAGGGCGGCCGGCAGCGCCCTCCCAGCGGCAGCAGCAGCAGCAGCGCCGGGCCTCACCTCCGACGCAGCGGCGACGGACGCGGCGACGGACGCGGCGACGGACGCGGCGGGGGCGAGGCAGAGGAGGAGCGCCGGAAGGCGGAGGTGTTGGCGGCCATCGAGTGCGAGCAGGAGCGTCTGCAGATCGCGCTCTCTCAACTGCATGCCGCCAAGCAGCTCGTCGAGACCCAACGGCTCACGCACGCGCCGCCCAAGTATGGCGACGCGCCACCGTACCACGACGACGCGCCGCCGTACCACGACGACGCGCTGCCCTACCACGACGACTTGGGCGCCTCGTATCACCACCCGCCGTACGACGAGCAGCATTACGCGGAAGCTGGATATGCTGAGGACGAGGCGGCCGCCATGCCGGCTGCCGGCCGGTATGCTGCCGGCGCCGACGGGGATGCGCTCAGCCGAAGCCTCAGTGGTGCCAACGCGCCCGCGCATGTACATGTGGCCGCCGCGCTCGAGGCCGCAGCCGCCGCCGCCGCCGCGGCCGCGGCCGCGGTCGCGTGCGCGGTGCCGTGGTCGGAGCCCCCGCCTTATCAGACGCCGGCGCGCTGGGAAGGCGCGGCGTATGGCGCCGAGGACACCGCCGACATGGCGGACGGGGCGGACATGGCGGACGGTGCGCTGCCTCGCTCGTGGCGCGAGGAGGGCGCGCGAGAATACGACGAGGAGGAGGAGGCGGCGTACGCGGCCGAGGCGGAGGCTGCATTACGAGCCGAGGCGGACGCGCTGGCGGCGGCCGAGGAGGAGGCCGAGGCGGATGGATACGACGCACACAATGATGAGGCGGAGGCGCAGGCGGAGAGGGCGGAGCTGCTGGCAGCGGCGACGGCAGCGGCGGCGCGGTACGACGACCTCGAGGCCGTGACTGGAGCTCCGTCCTGTGGTGGCGGATACCTCGAGGGCGGCTATCACGCGACGCTCCGCACGACGTCCGCAACCGTCGGTGGATACAGGTATGCTCCGTCCAGGGGCGAAGGTACCTACGGCGACGGCGCGTACGGCGGCGGCGGTGCGGGTGGCACTGACGAGGATGATGAAGGCGAGGATGGTCTCGGGGGACGGCTGGTGGTGCCGGCGACGCTGCGGCTCGCGGTGATGCCTGGGTTCCTCGGCGCCCAGGGCAACGTCTTCAGCGCCGCCGACCTGCCCTCCCCCGGCGCCTCACCCCGCCGGCGCGGCCGGACGGGCCCCGACGATGACGACGACGGCGGGGCGGCCGATGCCGCCGCTGGGCGCTACAGCGGAGGGGCGGCGGAGGAAGAAGAGGAGGAGGAGGCGGCGGCGGAGTATTACGAGGACGACTTTGAGGACGACGAGGACGAGGCCGGGCATGACGAAACCGACGATAGCGATCTCGAGGCTGCTGAGGACGAGGCTGAAGCTGCCCATGACGGCGCCGGCACCTCGCTTCAAGCCACGCTTCGCACGCGCGCGCCGGGCGGCGGCGGTGGCGGCGGCGGCGAGCACGACTCGCATCTGGACGCGCTCGAGGCAGAGCTCCGTCAGCTGCAGCTCCAGAATGACGAGCAGGCGGTTGTGCAAGATGAGGTGCATGCGCTCTCAGGCACGCTCCGCGCCGTCGCTGCCTCACTCTCCGCAACCTCGGGGTTCTAGTGGCATTTTCGTTTATTGGCATGCATGAAACCGAATCCATTTGCAACCCCAACCGAACAAAAACTGTTTCTTTCACGGCGTCAAAACACCAAAAATGGGTCGAGTGTTACGCGACGATTTTCTGTTCGTCCTGCCGCCTGCGCTCGGCGATCCCGTCCGCTCTTTCACGAGCACAGTTGAAGTCCTGGACAGTTTCAAGTGGCGCTCCAGGCAGGGTCGCCAGGGCTCGGGCAACGGAACGGGTAGAACACACAGCTTCGCGCCAATCAAAAGGGCATCGCGTGAGCATTCGACGACTTTGTCGCTATGCCGCCCTATACTGCGCGCGAAATGCGCGGCTCGAGCGGTCTCGGTGAGCTCAGAGTGCCTGAGCCGCCCAACACGGCCAGAGCCTCGTTGGTAAGCCATGGCACGAGGTCCTCTCGCCACGCTGCCGAAGACGTGGGGCTTCGAACATTCGAGTCCCGATATGAAGAGCCAGAACAAGCGCGACCCAACGCAGCCGAGGCCAGGGAACCGCAATCGGAGCGCCGCAACCTCCGGATGCCGCGCATGCCCGAGCGATCGCTCGATGAGGTGCTTGCAATGCAGGTCGTCTCGCCCAGCGGCCGGGGGCAGTGGAGCGTGCGCAAGGCCCTGGCCGTGCGTCCAGACGCCAAGTACCTCAAGAGCTTGAAAGACTCGTTCGACCTCTTGCCAACCTCGCCACCTGGATGGTTCCCGCCCCTGTGGGATCCACCGCCGCCCTTGCCTCCACCGATCTCGGCAAAGTCACTCTCACCTCCGCCGGCGGCTGGCCTCGGTCTACCGCCCTCAGCCGCACTACACGCCACTGTGCAGCCGGAGTCGAAGGTGGAGTCAAGGGTGGAGCAGCATCGAGGCCGCCTCTTCCCGCGGCCGGACCCGCGGCCGCACACAGTCCCTGCACCCGCGGCCGCCCCCTTCCCTGTCAGCCGATCACCGCCTGCCTTCCGATCTCCCATCCCCGGTCAGACTCGCAGCAAAGCGCTCAGTGCCTTGGCTGCTCGGCATGCTCAGACTGCTCCAACTGCTCAGCCGGCTCGCCCACCGAGCTCCTCTCGCCGCATGCCGATGCTGGACAGCGACACCGGCCATGCACTCGAGGTACTTCAGGGGCAGATGCAAGGCGACGGGCGCCCACTACTAAGCACGCGTGCCACCCTCGGCGCCCGGGACGGCGCCCGCGGCCCTGCGACCGGACCTGTGAACGCGATGGGGTCTGTGAACACGATGGGGTCTGGACTCGGAGATGGCGCACGCGCAATCCCCTCGCTTTGGAGGCACGACGAGCCTCACGATGGGCGCCATGATGGGCGTCATGATGGGCGTCCAGCTCAGCAGGATTCCGCTCGGGAGCCTGACGGTAGCGGCCTTGAGGCATTGAGGCTGCGCAGCTTTGGAACAGAGGAGGAGCGGGACGCGGCGCATGCCTTCTTCGCCCGACACGACGCTCAGTACGCCCTCGCACACGCTGCCTTCGTCTCGGCGGCTGCCGACGTTGCGTGCCCGTCCAAGCAGGAAAGGTTACTTCGAAGAACACAGGCGCTCGTGTGGAACAGGTCCTGCGGCTCTGCGTGCGCTGCGGATTGCCCTCTCATCATCGGATTACCCTCTCATCATCATTAGCATCATTAGCACCATTAGCGGATTGCCCTCTCATCATCGGATTCATCACCCTCTCTGATGACCAAAGACTGCCAAGCCGACTGCCTCCCTGTGCAGAACTGCACTTGATGCCCTTTGTCCCTGAATCATGTCCTTTGAGTGATGCCCATTCTATGCCCTTTCCGATGGCCACTCTCATCGACCCCTCCGAGAAGAACCAAATTAAGGAGCCGCGCCTCTGTGACTCTGAGTGCCTCACTGATCGCCTCTCTCGTCGACACAGGTATGTGAGGCCCGAGCACCTCGCGCAAGTGGTCGTGTACAGTGCGGGCGGCCGACGAAAGCGTGACGAGCCTGCCAAGAAGGAATGGAAGCTCGAGGAGAGTGCTTGGAAGGCGCGTGCCGCCTGGGCTGACAGCGGTTCGTTCCTGGACACCGAGGAGACGTACCGCAAGGCATTTGCACTCGATTGGTCTCGAGCGCTCCGGTCGCACGGACTGGCGGCGTACATTCTCAAGCATGGCAGTGGCGAGAGCAAGGACGAAGAGAAGGCGGAGAGGCGATCTGAGATGGAGGCAGGGGAGGGTGCCGCGGACGACGAGGCAGGGAACGGCGCCCGGGACGACGCGCTCCTCGACGAGCTCTTGGCAGAGCGGCGGCGTGTGAAGGCAGAAGAGGCCGCGGCTCGTAAGATCTCGCAATCCTCCGAGATCGCCGAGATTGGCGAGGTGCTTTGGAAGCATCACGCGACCATCTATCGCACCTTCGACGCGTATTCGATCATCAGTGCCACTACGGTGAGGGCCCCTCACTGTACACTCACTGGACATTGCACCCGATTGCACTTGATTGCTCCCGATTGCACTTGATTGCCACCGATTGCCACCGATTGCGCGACGATTCGCGCCGCGTTGGTGAGGGGGGTTGGCAGTGGAACACCTGTTTACTAGCTAATGACGCGCCCCCTGTCTCTCTCTCGATCATGATGCGCCCCCTGTCTCTCTCTCGATCATGATCGCAGATAAGCCATATGAGTGCAATCGCATTCAAACGCTTTGTCGAGGATTGCGAGCTATCCGACTCCAAGTCCAAATTCTGCCAAAAGGCTCACCTAGACCAGGTGAGCTGGCCGCTCACTCAGCCCACTGACTCAGCCGCTCACTCAGCCGCTCACTCAGCCGCTCACTCAGCCGCTCATTGCTTTTCCATTGCCACGGATGGACCCATTGGCCTGACATTGCCACGGATGGACCCATTGGCCTTACATTGCCACGGATGGACCCATTGGCCTTACATTGCCACGGATGGACCCATTGGCCTTACATTGCCACGGATGGACCCATTGGCCTTACATTGCCACGGATGGACCCATTGGCCTGACATTGGCCTTACATTGGCCTTACATTGGCCTGAACCCGTCGCTCTTGCTTCGAGGGATCTGCCACCCCCCCTTCGTCTCTCCTACCCCCCCCTCCTCTCTACCTGCAGGTCTTTCTGATGGTCAACACCCCCGAGACTGCCAAGCGAGTGGGCAAGGCTCAGGTGGACCTGGCACTCGTGGGCGGCGAGCTGGGCTCTTTGAACACGGGCGCGGCTGTCGACGATGACAAGCTTGCGCTCAACCGGTGCGTGGCACTGGAAGCCCCATGGCAGCCCCAACTGAGCCTCAACTGGGCCCAACTTAGCCCCAACTCGTTCTCCAATCGCTCCAAGTCGTCCAAAGGGGCCTCTGATGGGCCTTTTGGTTAGCTCCGGTTGGGTTCTGAGTAGGCTCTGATAAGGTTCTGATTGCCTCTCGGATGGCCTCGGATCGCAGGTGCGAGTGGCTGCAGTGCCTCGTGCGCATCGCCATCCTCAAGTACGTGCTCTCGAAGCAGATCTCGGAGGTATCTCGCGCCGTCGAGCACATGTTCACGTCCAAGGTTGAGGCACTGCTCGGCAGCTCTTCAAGCTTTGATGCGAATGACTTCCGTATGGCGAACTGCTACTCGGAGGCAACAGATGCCGTGCTGCTCGAACACTTCGAGTCGCTCAAGGTGATCATTCGGGGCGGCCTTGTCTGCTCCTGCCTGATGCATGGCCTCTGATGGCCTCTGCTGACGTGCAATTGCCTCTGATGACCTCTGATTGCCTCTGTGCTCTGATGACCTATGATTGCCTCTGATGACCTCTGATGACGTCTGATGGCCTCTGATGACGTGCGATTGCTCGATCGCATCATCGCAGGCGCTCTTCGAGACATATTCGCTCGCAGAGGGTGTCGACTTCGCGAATCGGCAGCTGGCGACAGTCCTTTCGTCCGACGAGTGGATGCAGCTGATGAAAGACCTCGATTTCATTGATCAGGAGTTCACGGTGTGTGCGCGCGCCGCCGCTGATGGCCACTGATGGCCACTGATAGCCATAGATAGATGATGGCCACTGATAGCCATAGATAGATGATGGCCACTGATTACCGAACAACTAGATCGCGCACAGATGCCTCCCCTAACCGCCAGCTGACCGCCCACCACGACGCCCTAACCGCCAGCTGACCGCCCATCACGACGCTAACCGCCAGCTGACCGCCCACCACGACGCTAACCGCCAGCTGACCGCCCACCACGACGCAGGCGCGCGAGGCCGCCCTCGCGTTCGCATGGAGTCGCATGCGTGTCATCGACGAGAGCGCGGGCAAGCAGTCCAAGACCAAGCTTGAGAACCTCTCATTTGAGGACTTTTGTGAAGCACTCGTGCACGTTGCCCTCATGAAGGTGCGACTAAATCGGGTCTGAGTGCGGCTGATTGCGATGCTATTGCGATGCATGCAGTGTCAAGGTTAGGCACTCGTGCACGTTGCCCCCATGAACCCTCATGAACGCGTGCGACTGGCCTTGGTACACCTCGGACGGTTGCTGATGGAGACTGATTGGATCCAACTGATGGAGACTGATCGGGGGAAATTTGCACGCAGTCCCTGCCGACTGATGAAGAGATCGCCGAGGCGGGCGCCCTCGATGCGGGAATATTCATGATGAACCTCAAGGAGAATCGGGCCGAGCACACGAAATGGCTCCTCGCGCACCCTGCTACTTGGGAAGAGCCACCGCGCCAACCCGTACACCGGTGCGAGACGCCGCGTTGCCGCCTGCAGGGTTACCTGCAAGGGGGGACTGTCACTGAGTGTGGCATCGCTTGCCATCGAGCGCCGTTGACTGCGGTTGATTGCTATGATTGGCTGCGTTCAGGTGCCTCCACCACCTGCTGAGCCTGATCCTGCGTACGATTAAGGCGCGCGTGTCCAAGTTCGACGTGAGCCAACAGACCAACCTCACTCTCGACAAGAAGGAGGCGTTCGCTTTTACTGCACTACACCGCGCATCGTAATCAAGGGGGTTCGGGGGAAATAGCTCTAGATTGCTCAGCTGATCTCGGCGGAGGGCAGCCCGTGGCAATGTGGAATGGCCGGGAGCCCCGGAGAGAGAGAGGAGTCGGAGCGAGGCATGGAGCAACGGCGAGACCATCGCATCGAATAATACCTCCCGCGCATATGGCGCTGAATCCCCATATGAGCGACTCGTGAAACGTCGTCCTTCGGCAGATCGCGTGGCTCGATCGGATAACCGGCCCGGTAACGACCGTTTTGCACGTAAATCTGTAAATCATCAGACCTCACACCGGGACAGAGTTGTCGCTCCCGACAGTGCACACCTTCACCAGGCTGGTTGAGCCATCAATCCTTTCCGGAGCGTCCGTGGGCCCGCCCTCGCCGCGCGTTCATGTACCTGGGGGACGCTGTGACGACGAGGTCGACGTCCTCTCACTCGCGTCGCTCGGCCGCTCAGAGGCCTCTCAGACGCGGCCCTTGCCGAAGCTCGCACGCGGCGCGACAGGCGCGTTGGTGAGGACGGGGAACGCCTTCGGATCGCACCCGTACTCCTCGTCGCGCTCGAGCCCGAGGTCGTCCATGAGCTTCTTGGTCGTCACTCCCTGTGCCTCGCCCATCTGCTCCAGAACCTCGAGCGCCGCCCGCCGCCGGTCCAGATACAGCTTGCGCAGCCGGACATACTCCTTGAGGACCGTGGCCTCTTCGGCCTCGCTCATGGGCGCGCCCGCTCCGAGCGCCTTCTTGAGCGCCCCGAGCTCTTCCTCGGCCGCCTGGCACGCGGCGCGCGCGCTCGCTATCTCGGCCTTCACCTCGGAGAGTGAGCGCGCCTGCTGCAGCACCTTGAGTGCCTGCGCGAGCTTGCTCACCTCGGCCTGGCGGGCGAGGGCCTGCGCCTTGGCATCGGCGATCTGGCGCTCGAGATCGGCCGCCTCCTTCTCGGACAGCACGGCCGCCCCCTTCTGCGTCGCCCAGTACAGCTTGATCTTCGCGCTCTCGCGAGTATCCGCCTGCCCGGCCGCCGCAAGCTCCGCGCACCGTCGCTCTGCCTCTCCCTTGGACAAGCCGCCGTGGAAGTGATCGGCGATCGCCTGGGCCGTCATCGGCGCGCACGCCTGGCGCAGAAAGTCGAGCACCGGGTCGCCAGTGGCCGAGGGCGCGGGCGCGCTCGCCGCCGGCGCCTTGGACGGACCCGACGCTGGTGCCTTGCCCGAGGGCGCGGGCTTGGCAGCTGGGGCGGTGGGCTTGGCAGCCGGGGCGGCAAGTTTGGCAGCTGGCGCCTTGTCCGGCTCGAGCGCCTCCGCGGCCGCGGTAGGCTTCGCGGGCGCCTTCTTGGGCGCGGGCGCGTCGAAGTCACCCCCGTCGTCCTCATCTGCTGCCGCTGTCGACGGCGCCGCCTTGGCCGCCTTCTTGGCCGCCGCCGGCTTGGCGGCCGGCGGAGGCGCCAAGGACGACGCGGAGGAGCTGGCGAGGCTTGCCTTGGGCGCGCACGCGGGGTCGTTGAGGGGCACCGTCTTGAGCACGCTCGCCTTCTTGGGCTGCGGCGCCTCCTTGCCCTTGCCAGCGACCTTGGCCTTCTTGGCGGGCGGCGCCTCCGCGGACGGCGCCTTGCGCGCCTTGGCCGACGCCGTCTTTTGGGGCGGCGGCTTACTCGCGAACGCATCGTCGTCGTCCGAGCCTGCCGCCTCATCCGCGCTCGCCTCATCCTCCACGTCATCTTCATCGTCGTCGTCGTCCTCCGAGCCGCCGACGGACGCGTCCCCATCGTCGTCCTTGTCGATGGGCGAGGGCACTTGCATGACATCGTCGTCGTCGTCGTCGTCGTCGTCGTTTCCCCCGTCGATGCGCGCGGCCACACCCTTGGCAGCGGCGGCGCGCTGCGGGCGCGACATGCCCGGTCACTTTGGCGGGGAAACTCACAGTGAAGAGGATCATCTCGAGGCCGTGAAGATGATCGAGAGTCGCGCCGCGCCGCGCCCGCGCGCAGACCTTAGGACCATGTTTCACAGCCATGTTTAGAATTCGACACCCAGTTTCACATGGACGGTTAGAAAGGGGCCCATCATGTCGACGAGCCTGGCTGATCCGCCGCTGGCCTACTGGCAGGGTGTCTACGAAGAGGTCGGAGGGGTGCCCACTACCCATGTGCCGCTCGGGCGCATCCATGTGGCGCCTCTCGAGCCGAAGAGGCAGAAGCAGCAGAAGCAGCAGCAGCTTGAGCAGCGGCGGCAAAAGCCAGTGACGGCCGTGAAGATGGCAGCGCTGCCCTGGCGAGGGACAGCCCGAGTTTTTGCAGAGCCGCAGTCGCTGTGCTTGCCGTCGAGCACCTACGACGAGGCCGACGCCAGCGCGTACGAGCCTCAGCGTGGCCACCATCGCCCACAGCCACCACCGGACGTGGTCATTGGTGCCTTGCGGCGTTGCTCGTTGCTCACGCACCTGGACGAGAATCAGTGGAAAACCTTGTTGATCTCGCTGCGGCACGAGTGGTACCCGCCCCGCAGCCACGTGGTCACTCAGGGGGAGCGGAGCTCTCGAGGCGCGGGCGACCTCTTCATCGTCCACGAGGGTCGGCTGCAGGCGACGTGGACGGCGGCGGCGGGCAATAGCGCGGAGGCAACCGCATCGACTGCGGTTCCGAGTCTAGCCGCCGCGACCGCCGCGCCGCGCTCCGAGGTAGCCGTGGTAGCCGAGTACGGTCCGGGCGACACCTTCGGTCTCCTCGGCTTGCTATGGGACTGCGCGCGGCCCGAGAGCGTGAGCGTGTGGGCGCCTTCCCTCGAGCCGAGAGCTACCTCGGAGACGGCGCCCTTCGCGGGGGCATCGCTCTGGTTCGTGCGACGTGCGGATCTGCTCGCCGCGCTCTTCAAGCCTCACGCCATGCCACACGCGATGGCGCAGCACTCGTCGCAGCCGCCGCCATCGACACCGCAGCAGCAGCAGCACCCGATGCCGCAGGACCAGCCTCCGGTGCCGCCGGACCAGCCTCAAAGCCCTCAGGTGCGCCTGTGGAAGCTGATGCCGCAGCGTGCGGAGCGGGACTGGCCACTGGCGGCGACGGCGCGCGTCGTACCGCGTGTGCGCCCATCGAGCGGTACCGGTACGGAGCGGCTGGCTGCGAGGATGCGCGTCATCGGTCACCTCGAGGGAATGACTCTCTTAAAGGCGCGAGCGCCGCGTGGCGTCGATGGCGCTGGCGCTGGCGCTGGCAGCGGCGCCGCGTTTCTCGAGGCGGAGGTTCGCGTGCGGCGTGCTACGGGCCTGATTACAGATGATGACAATCATCCCTACTATCTGGAGGAGGATGATGAGAGGGGAGCGGGTGGGGCAAACGGCGCGCGTTCCTCGCTCCCCTCTGGCGGCGCGACGCTGGCTCTCAAGATCAAGCCGCGCTCAGCCCTGCGCACCTCCTCCCAAATGGCCCATGCCCTCGCGGAGATTCGATCCCTAGGCGCATGCCGCCATCCCAATGTGGTCGCGCTCGCCGGGGCCCACTTTGATCGGGAGCGTCTCTACATTTTCTCGGAGCACGTGCCCTGTGGCACGCTGCGGACGGTGCTCAGCGCGATGAGTCGAGCACGCAAAGGGCCTGATGGTGAGCGGCCCGAAGGTCAACGATCCGGAATGGACATGAGGGACCCGGCACGCGCCGTCTCGGGCGGCGGCGGCATGCCCGAGTATGCGGCGCAGTTCCACGCCGCGTGTGCCGTGCTTGCCCTCGAGCATCTCTCGCTGCACGGCATTGCCCATCGCGACCTTCGCCCAGAGGCCCTGCTCATCGACATGCAGGGATACGCCAAGCTGGGTGGAAGTGACTTCGCGTCAGTGCTCGGGCGGCCGAGCGGGCGGGAGCGCACGTACACCTTGTGCGGCTCGCCCGAGTACATGGCGCCCGAGATGCTTCTGCGGTGCGGGCACGACGGTCGGGTGGATGTGTGGGCGATGGGCGTCGTCCTCTTCGAACTGCTTCATGGGGCTCCTCCCTTCACCTTCGAATCCGCCCTCCGGCTTGACGAAACTCAACGATTCGACGCGATGGGTGCGAGGCGTATGGCGCCAGAGGACTTTGAGGCGGAGCAGCGGGCCATGCACACGGCGGCTGCGGCGGCCTCGCGGAGCGGAGCGATTGAGAGGCGCGTCGAGGCGACGATTGAGAATGTACTCTCGCAGCCTTTGGTCACGGTCAGTCCGGAGCATGCATCGGCCGCTGCGAGGGAGCTCATTCACAGCTTGCTGCAGCGATCGCCCTCACGACGACCGTTGGCTCCCAGCATACGCGATGCCGCCTTCTTCGAAGGGGTGGACTGGGTGAGGCTCTATGGACGATCGCTGCCCGCTCCCTGGCTGCCTCCGCCGCGTGCCCACGAGCCACCCAGCCTCCAGGCTGTCGTGGAGCGTTGGCGCACCCACACGCACCGGGCGGTGCTCGAGGCATGGCGCCAATACACCGCCGGGCGGCGCGCCGCGCGCAATGCCTCAAGGCCTGGCGATTTCACGCCGGAGGCTGATGCACGAGTGGACTCCATGCTAAGCACCTACTTCTCACGCCTCGTGCATGAGGCGGTGGGTAAGCGGTTAGTCGCCGAGGCGCTCCGTCTCGCGCGCCTCGCCACGCCGGCGCCGCGTCGGCCGCCGCCGCGCGTGATCGCGCCGCCCCTCTCGCCGCGGGGGGCTGAGATGGCCCAGAAGGTGGCGGAGAAGGCGAAGGCGGAGAAGGCGAAGGCGGCGGAGAAGGCGGAGAAGGCGGCGAAGGAGGAGAAGGCGGCGAAGGAGGCTGAAAAGGGGTAGATAATGGTGGAGCTGGAGGCGGCGAGGCGAATGCACCAGCGGCGGAGAACGGGCGTCCGTGCTGCGGACGGCCCGCCCATATGGGAGCGGAGGCGGCCAAAAGGTGGCGGAGGCGGCGGCCTTGACCCTATGAAATTTTTATGTACGGTATACTAATCCTCGATCGCTAAGTTGAAAGTTCGTACGCTGGGAGAGTCGAGCACTCGAGCCGCCGGATTCGACGCGGAATTATTGACTTGACTTGAACATAACGGCCTCAGGCTATTAGCCTCAAAGTTTAGAGAACTGAGCCACACACGAGACGCGAATTTCCCATGTTCCTCACCGTGACGTGTAATTTACCACGTACAGTAAACGGTAGTTTCGTGATACCGGCCTCCGCTAGGGCTACCTGCCCTGTGGCTTCTTGCCATGTGACTTGCCCTTAGCTTTCGGCCTGCGCGCTGGGTCGCAATCGACAAGCGTGTGGGAAGGGGGTGTGAGACTGAGCAGACGGTTCAAGGATGGGTGGTTAGTGAAGGGATCGATCATCATGGCTCAGAGGCCTTTCGATCTGATTCTCATAAGTTCCTGGGAGATTCTGGAGGTTCCCGGGAGAGGCGTGCAAGGGTCGCGCCGCCGCCGCGCACATTTGCTCTCGGGCGCGCCCGGCCCCAGGTGGCTCGGGTGGTGCCCCCGCCGGCGTTGCAGCCCCGATGTGCTTGCGCGCGACGATGAAGAGGCAATTGAAGTGGCTCTGGAGCATGGAGAACTGATCCTGCGTGTAGTCGCATCGGACGCCCTTGCGCGTCTCGAGTATTTCGAAGCCGCGCTGGCGCACGAGCTGCCGCACGGGGTCATCAGGGGTCATCGGGGGGTCGGCCAGTGACGAGTGACAGGCGGGCGGTGGAGGGCCGTTGCGAGGGACGGTGGAAGGAGGCCATGGGATCCTCACCTGCACCAGCTCGTCGGCACAGAGGCGCAGCTTGCGGCTCGCATGGTAGCCCGCGGTCCCCTCATACTCAAGGGGGCCCAGGTTGATCCACACGCCACCGGGCTTCAGCTGCGCATGCACCGTCTCGAGTGCTCCCACCACGTCACCGCACGCATCCACCAGGAAGGTAGTGAGGACCGCGTCGGCGCACGGGCCGCTCGCTCGGGCAACGGCACGGAAGTCGCCCGTAATCACCTGCAGCCGCTCGTGAGGATGCTGCAGCCCGGCTGTCGCGTCCGCTTCTGCCGTGGCGGACGCGAAGCGTTTGGCTGCGTCAGCGTCGGGTACGCAGAACTCACGCCCGACGTTCGCCGCCGACTCGACGTTACACGGGCCAGAGCCCACCGCAGCGTACGGCTGGATGCGCCCGGTGCGTTCATGGCTGAGCAGATGGTTGATAACATAGGATCCGCACAGCATCATGCTCATCGCGCGCTCGATGCCGACGGCGGCATAGCCGCGCATCGCCACCTCCCACACGAGCCGCCCGAGGCCCGCGCCTGGAATGACAACCTGCGGAGGGCTGCCGCCGCTGATGGGCACGTGCCGCTCGAGAGAGGAGAGCACGAAGCCGAGGCATTGCTCCCTCTCGGCGGCGCCTGCATCCGTCCACTCGCGTACGAGCTGCTTCAACATGCCGTCCACTGTGAGCTCGACCACGCCGAGGCTGTCGAGCTCAGCGCTCGCGACGTCGCCGACGAGGCCCATCTCAGAGACGATCGAGCGGAGGAACGCTGCGTTGATGCTGATCGCCGACGCTTGCGTTTCGAAGCGCGTTGCGAGCTCCGGTAGGTCAGCGAGCACCCCAGCAGCTTGCCGCCTCTGCTCCTGCAGGTTGGCGGTCGCAGCAGCTTCGTACTTCAAAAGTTCACCCACGAGGATGCGCGTTGCGTCGGATGTTTGCATGGCGACTGAGCCCGCAGGGCACCGGCGCCGGCAGCGCGAGGGTGCCGATGTCCATGTGTGTTGCTGCGACCCTCCGCACTTCAAACTCAAACTTACTCGAAAGCCGTGGCCGCCCAAAACGACGCTTCGTCGGCGACGCAGCCGAGCTCACAGGGTTCGGGCATGTAAAGGAGAATCCAAGACGGATATACCAAAACTGCTACGCGCCTAGCAGAACTCAAGCTTGAGCGCGCCGCCTTCCACCGTGGCGGACATCATGAGCGGCGCGTCGCCTTCGCGCCGCTGTGGCAGGAAGAAGACCTCGTGCCCGTCATGGGGAGTGTCTCCTGCAGGCCCGAGGCCAAAGTCGACAGTGACTGCGACAGCATCGATGCCGGTGGCCCCCGGCCGGAGATGCATTGTGTGCGTCACCGGTACGGCGTCCGCTGCCCATCCCAACGCCCCGCCGGCGGCGGCGGCGGCCTCATAGTCGAGTGTGAGTAGCACGAGCGGCGTGGCCGAGACGACCTGATGCTCATACTGCCATAAATGGTAGACGTACGGCGAGCGGTGCCAGCTAGCCCACGCTTCATCGAGGGCGCTGTGGTCGAGGCCGCACACCCCGCGGCCCAGGAGTCCGTGCGCACGCCCGAGGGAGCCGAAGCGGATGCCCACCGCCGTAAGGACCGCGCGCCGCGGCACCACCGCGCAGCCCTCTGGGTGGCAGAGGGGGCGGAGGACGCGTACTTGGGCGTAGAAGAGGAGCGCGCTCAGGGAGGCGCGGCCGGCGCAGCAGTGATAATAGGGTTCGGCCATGATCATCCCGATGAGGCCGCCTTCACTGTCAGCGCCCTCTTCACTGTCAGCGCCGCCCAAATCATCAGCACCCGCGAGCGCCTGAATAATGGCCTCCCTCATCTGCACGGTCTGGTCGGCACGTGTCTCGGTCAAGTGAACATACGGCGCGCCCAGCGTGTCCACTAGCCGTTCGACAAAGCGGCGCCACAGGCGTGTCGCCACGTGTGGGGAACTCTCGAGGTTCTCGAGGCTGAGCACCACGCGTGCCGCTCTGCCACTCCTGCCGCCGCCCCCGCTCCTGCCGCTGCCGCCGCCGCCGCCGCCGCCGCCGCCGCCGCCGCCTAAGACGCCGCCGCCGCCGCCGCCGCCATCACTTCGAAGTAGGCCGGCGAGGAGGCATGCGCACAGCGAGCCGTCGTTGACGTCGACGGCGGCCGCGCCGGCCGGCGCGCGTGCAAGGCCCCGTCGCAGCTCATGCATCAGGGCAGTGGTGCGTGAGCGAGTGCACAATGCGAAGACGCGCTCCATGGCCCCGGGCGCAGCGGCCTCGTCGGCGGGCGCGTACGCCAGTCGCAAGTCCAATCGCGGCCGTGCCATCCCCCGAGCCATCCCCCGAGCCGCCACCCGCGCTCGCTTTGAGGAGGGTTCCGCGGCAGCCGAATCGGTGGCGGGAGAGGATGCGGCGCA
>Ga0210244_101307_pt1 | contig 20416 bp, 12 predicted proteins | sample ChrtobMetaP3_0mM_FD_155473 | JGI IMG/M metagenome (GOLD analysis project Ga0210244, IMG submission 155473) | Chrysochromulina tobin associated microbial communities from unialgal haptophyte culture, Seattle, Washington, United States - P3_0mM | ecosystem: Host-associated > Algae > Haptophytes >...
ATACATCTTCTATGAGCTGCGGCTCGACCACGAGTCTATTTTATCGAGATCTGGGCGTGCGCTGACTCACGCAAGGAGCCCATTGACATTCAAACGGCACGCCGTGAAGACAAGGGAACTCTTTTTTTTGGGCTTACTTGTTAACAGTGAAACGAGACACAGAGAAGAACTGCAACCAAATCTCTTGGAATCTCAGGAGCTAAAGCGGTGAGAGTTAGAGCAACCGGTGCTCCGCGAGCCCACCCGCACGAAGTGGTGGGGCACGGCCGGCGCTCCCTTGATTCCGAGATCCGTTGATAGTCGTCCTCCGTGGCAAGTAGCATGTCTCAGGCTCAGGAAGGCACAGGGCCAGGGAGCGCGCGCCAGGGAGCGCGCGCAGGCGGGCAGTGTGCCAAGGATAGCGCGACGGCTCGAGGGAAAAAAATAAACCTCATCATTGCCGTGGCTCGTGCTGGCGAAGGGCAACAAATCCCTCGTCCCTCGCCGATGGTGCCCAGTTGGCACAAAAAAAAAGAAAAGGGCAGGTTCGGAGTTGGGGCGGGGCTTCGAGGTCAAATCCCCGATCGGCCGCCGATCCTCAAGGGATCAGTCGGACCGAGTAAAGCCCCGCTCGCTTATCGTCCTACGTCCTCCCTGCCCAACCCCCCGGGCCAGGTGAAAAAAAAGAAAAGGGTAGGTTCGGAGTTGGGGCGGAGCTTCGAGGTCAGGTCCTCGATCGGCCGCCGATCCTCAGGGGATCAGTCGGGCCGAGTAAAGCTCCGCTCGCTTATCGTCCTACGTCCTCCCTGCCCAACCCCCCGGGCCAGGTGAGAAAAAAGAAGAAAAGGGTAGGTTCGGAGTTGGGGCGGAGCTTCGAGGTCAGGTCCTCGATCGGCCGCCGATCCGCAGGGGATCAGTCGGGCCGAGTAAAGCTCCGCTCGCTTATCGTCCTACGTCCTCCCTGCCCAACCCCCCGGGCCAGGTGTCTGCGTTCAAAGAGCCCAACAACCCATCGCCCTTGTAAAAGGCGCCAATGCCCTCGCTGCGCAGCATCGTCTGGCATGCGTCGAAGAAGCCACGGTACTGCGTAGCGTCCGTTGCTGATGCTCCCTGCACCATCAACCGTGTTCGCACTACCACAGCTGGCATCGTTATCATCTCGGCAATGGAGCCCGCAGTGCCGCCAAGCGCGAAAGATTGAGATGCAGTCAGCTTTCCGTGCAAATTCGCGAGAAGTTCTTGGCGGCGAGAGCACCGGGCGCGGTCGCGAAGTTCATCGCGACGATTGGGTTCTTGGGGTTGCCAACGAAGAGCGGCGGCAAGCGCGACCGAAGGACTTGGTGAATGTAGACATTGTTTTGGTAGAAATCGTACTTTTTTTTTGTTCGGTAATAATTCAACTTCCCCGCATTGTGTCTAAAGTACCCGGTAAGAGCTCCTCACCACAGAAACGAGAAACGACAAACGGGGGTGGGGAAGCCGGCGGTAGCACTCTAAACATTTTCAAATGTTTTCATCAAGTCTCGCGGCGACCTCGCATCTTTCCCTCACGCTTCAGGAAGACCCCTGCGCACAATCGGACATGATGCTCGGTGCGCAGTTTTACCATCGCAACTGGAACATACCGAAGATGGTGCGCTCCTTCTCCGTCGCCACGAAGCAGGCCGTCACGTTGACCGTCGAGTCTGCGCATGGCAATATCAAGCCCATGCCGAGGGAGGTAAAAAAGATTGGGGTCACGCCGATCGTCGTCGGCAGCACTGGCGGCACGAAGCAGTCCAAGTTGATGGCCGAAGCCCACAATCACATGCCGCAGGGTGTCGCAGAGAATTACAGGTATTGGGGTGATGAGGCAACGGTCTTTGTCAGCAAAAGCAAGGGCTGCGTCCTGACGGACGTTGACGGCAAGGAGTTCACAGACTTCCGTCTGGGATACGGCCCGATCATTCTGGGCTACTGCGACGAGCGCGTCGACCGTGCCGTGTGCGACGAGGTGCGCACATCATGAGGTTGACCATCGCTCGGTGCTTGCTAGATCATGATGAGGTTGACCATCGCTCGATGCTTGCTCACAGATCACAAACCGAGGTGTAATCTCCGGCTTCTCGACGGCGTTGGACGCCGAGGTCATCAAGCAGGTCAAGCGCTTGTGCCCGCAGATCGAGAAGATGCGCTTCGCCAACTCGGGCACCGAAGCAGTGATGGGCGCCGTCCGCACCGCCCGCGGCTTCACGGGCCGGACCAAGGTGGCCATCGTCGAGGGCGGTTTCCACGGCCTGCAGGACGAGGTCATGTGGAAGGCCAACCTTGAGGGGTGGAACATGCGCTCGGATACGACCCCGGAGGTGATCCCGTTTGGGGCGGGCCAGCGCCCGAATACGGCGGTGTGCTGCAACCCCACGGGACTGACCCTCCTCTCGCTCAACAACTTTCAGATGCTCGATGAGTACTTTCATCAGTATGGCCATCTGACTGCCGCCGTGATGATTGAACCGATTATTGGCAACGCGGGCTCGATTGCTGCTACTAAGGAGTGGTTGCAACACCTCCGGGACTTGTGCACGAAGCATGGCACCATGCTCATCTTCGATGAGGTCAAGTGCGGCTTTCGCGTCGCCAAAGGAGGTGCACAGGAGCTGTACGGCATCTATGCCGATCTGACGACCTATGCGAAAGCGATGGGCAATGGGTATCCCGTTGCGTGCTTTGGCGGACGGAAGGATGTGATGGATGTGATCGGCTCGTTCAAGGGAGGGGTCGTGCACGGAGGCACGTTCACCGCGAATATGATCGCCATCTCCGCGGCCCACGCGACGCTCGACATTCTTGAGAGTACGGATGCCCTCGCCACCTGCGACCGTGTTGGCACTGACATCATGGCCGTGCTCGGCCGTGTCTTCGACGCGCACAATGTTCAGCACACATTCTCCGGCCCACCTGCCATGTTTGGCATTCATTTCGCAAAGGATGTCCCGCAGAACTACCGTGATTGGCGGAAGGAGGAGTACGAGCTCTACGGCAAATTCGCATGGAACCTGATCAAGTACGGCGTGATGCTCGAGCCGGACTCTCGCGAGCCATGGTTCATCTGCGAGGCTCACCAGACCATGGACCTCCAGTGGCTCGAGGACGTGGCCATGCGCTCGATGACCGAAGCGTGTGCGGCCCATGCGGCCAGCCGTTAAGTGCCCTGACGCGTCGCCTAGGGCGCGGTTCCAGTGCCAATGCGCGCATGGATCGGGCTACCGGGCGTGGCCTCGGGTGGATCCATGCGCAGTGTGAAGTTGAGAGCCTATATACATATATGTGAAGGTCGGGCCGATGGCACCTGCCGCTGTTGTGCTCGAGAGGCCGTCTGTGCACCACCACCGGGTGAGTGCCTTTCTGAGTGCCTTTGGAAGCAGCAGTACCGCAGCATGGTACCGTATTGGAGGCAGCATCAACGCAGCATCAGCAACGAGAGCAGCGAGAGGATGCCTGCTAAATGCGCCCCCCATCGCTCCATGGGTGGCACCTGGCTCCGCGATCAATGAGTACAATGAAGCCATCAGTGAAAGATGCTCGGGGTACCGGCTCCGGCGTCCGGGGCGCGGGTCTGTCAGACTGCTATGTCGATTGCGGGATGCTGCAATGAGAGCAGTCTGTGTACATGTACGACTATTGTGTTGGGGTTAATCGTTAAAATGCTTGCAAACCCGTGTCCTGATCGCAGAGATTGTCGCCATTCCGTATTTCCTCTCCCTCGGCCCCGGAGGTTATTATCCTCCTTGGCCCTCGCCGCGCGCTAGCCGCGCGCGTTCGGCCCCGCGGCCTCAGTTCTTCAGGAGCACTCTCTCCAAGTATCTCTCTTCGTGCTTGAGGTCGAACCTCGCCAGATCTCTCGTTCACGCGCCTCGGGGTGTGTGCGTGGCGGAGCCATCTTTCTTCGTCGGCCAGCCGCACGGCCTCGGCGCTCCAGCCCAGGAGTCATGCCAATGGACTCATCCTCCGAGGCCTTCATCTTCCTCGGCGTGCTGGCCGTGCTCTTCGCAGCGGCGATCCAGCAGATGATACCGAGCCCGCCGGTCACGTGCGTGGGCATCGACCTCGGCACCACCTTTTCATGCATCGCAGTGTTTGAGGATGGCGACGTCACAGTGATCAACAATCGCGCAAAGAGCTCGATCACGCCGTCGGTCATCTTCCAGCCGGCAGACGGCTCGGCGCCCCTAGTCGTTGGAGAGGGCGCGCGCGCAACCGCGGCCGTCGCTCCGGGCACGCTTGTGTATGACGCCAAGCGCTTCATCGGCAAGCGGTACGCGCGCGAGGTGGTCGAGCGCGAGGGGCGCGGGCTACCGTTTGCGCTCGTACCGGGGCTGAGCATTTTGCGATCGCAGCTCGAGCCGCACCTGGAGCTCCAGGCGGGCGGCCAGCGGCTGCGCCTTGCGCCCGAGGACGTTGGCACGCTCATCGTTCACGAGCTCAGGATGGCCGCAGAGGCATACGTGGGCCGTACGGTGGCCAACGCGGTGCTGGCGGTGCCGGTGGGCTTCAACGCGAAGCAGATCAATGCGACCAAGCAGGCGGCTATCAACGCCGGCTTCAACGTTCTCCGCACCATCCATGAGCCCACCGCGGCGGCGATGGCCTATGGGTTGCACACGAACTCGATGGTTAACACGGTGATGGTGTACGACATCGGCGGCGGCACGCTGGACGTGTCGCTGCTCAACCTGAACAATGGCATCTTCGAAGTCATCGCCGCCGCGGGCGACAACCGGCTGGGCGGCCAGGACTTTAATATGATCATCTTCGAGCATCTGATCCACCGTATAGAGAAAGCCATGCCAGCTGGCTCCCTGAATGTGACGAATGACGCCGAGGCACTGCGAGCGCTGAGGGAGGAGGCGGAGCGCGTGAAGCTCGAGCTCAACGACGAGGCGGACTGCTCTGGGGTCTTCGAGGAGGGCGATACCGGCATCGTCCAGATCGATCTGCCTCAAGCCTTCAAAGCGGCCGGACCTCTCTCGGTCGACAGGGCGCAGTTCGAGGCGCTCGTGCAGCCGTTGCTGCAGCGTGCGCTCCAGCCGGTGCGCGACGTGCTCGCGCGCGTCGAGATGGGCGTCGAGGACGTCGACGAGCTCGTGCTGGTCGGTGGTACCTCCCGAATGGCTCGCCTACGGGCGCTCCTGAGAGAAACCTTTGGACGCGATCTCAACTGCGACGTGTCGCCCGAAGAGGCAGTCGCTCACGGGACGGCGATTCAGGCTGCCATCCTCACGGACCGCAAGAAGATTTCGGTCGGCGCGTCCGAGGCTGCGCTGCACGAGCACATACACGTCGAACGATAAATAAGAAGACCAATGTCCATGTACGTGCCGCAAGGTCTTGATCCGCCGCACGCGGTTTTGGATAGAGCCGAGAGGGTCTAGAGCTACAAGTAGCGAGACAGGGTGTCCCCCTGCACCCTGGTAGTGTGCAGGCATATTAATAGGGAAGTGTGCCTATTTCTCGCAACTGTTCGTCAACCACAATCCACATACGCGAACCCGGTACACCCCGCGGCGCCGGACCCCGCAGCGGCGCAGCGCGCCACCGGGCACCGCCTCGCGCCTTGCCCCGTGCCCGGGTCCGGCTGTCCGGGCAGCGCGGCGCAGGCGGTCCCGCGACCGGAACCCGAATCGCGAATGCTGAAAACGAAACCCACATCCCACTTTTCATACAACCATACATACTTACATAGCGGCGCGTGGGCGTGCGCCGTCCGAGGCGCCGCGAGGCGCGGCGCGCGGGGAAAGGGGAACCTCAAGAACCCCGAATTTTCCGGCGGGGCCGAGCCCCGGTCGCGTAGTTAAAGTTATAGATCCACCAAGAGGCGGCCGGCGCCTCTAGTTTTAAGTTTATTACTATTCACTTGACATAGTTGTACATGTAATGTACCGCGACCACGCTCCACGCGACGTCGTTCGCGCGTCTGGCGTGGTCGAGCGTGACGGGCCTTTTTACGGGGGGCGTGCGGCCCGACGTTAAGAATCCTCGCCGCCCGCGAGCTTAAGAGCTTTCACTTCCACCGGTGCAGAGGTCGAAAAAGCCGAGGACCGTCATGTTCATTGGTGAGGCCGAACTGGCAAGGGGGCATGCTCTGTACCATGCTCTGTGTGCTCCGTCTCACGGAGAATGTCCCCTTGTAATCGGTGGTGCCGCACGGTCACCACAGCGCGAACACGAGTCGGAGAATGAAATAGCGGCGATGGCGGCACAGGCTGTTCGGCCGCGTCCTCGCCTTCCAGCAGCCCGTTGGGATCTATTGGCGAGGACGACTCGCGGGTATCGCGATTTCGCCCCGGTACACCTCGCGTACCTTGCTGGAGCGTCGATCGCCTTTGCGGCGGCTCCTGTGCCGCCATCTCCGGCTCGTGGGTTGACAAATTCGTCGAAACAGAGCTGCCTCCACTTCCCATCGTCGTTGCATTTATCACCATGGAGTCGTGCGAGACTGGCCCATCTAGTACGGAGTCATACGAGCCTCTGCCCTGTTCCATAGTCGGCACTCCTGCGACCGTGTGCGCCTGCATCATTGCTACGAGCTGTCCTCCCGGCATGGTCCGCTGCTTTGCGGCTTCATGAGACGACGCTATTTCGGATAGTGTGGCCAAATATGACCGCAGCTGCGAGGTTGGCCTGAACATGCCGGGACGGCGCGCTGCCGGAGTGGCGACAGTCGCGGTGGTACTCTCTAGGGGAGTGTCGTCTGCTGGCGCCGCCGCCGCCACCGCCTGCGCGTGCGGCGGCGCAGACTCCGGTTGGGGAGTGTCGTCTGCTGGTTCCGCCGCCGCCACCGCCTGCGCGTGCGGCGGCGTAGACTCCGGTTGAGCCGGAGAGTCCTTGATGGACCCCACTTGCGGCGTCCTTGAGGGTTCCAAGTCACTTGGCGTCATTTCTATAAGCGTCTGTTCGTTCCGTCCGGTTTCCTAACTTGGAATGTCGACTGCTCTTACAATTGTATCCCCATTCTTGACTCAACTTCAATTACTTAAACCGCCAGGTTGATGCAGTCGAACGGGTGATAGGCCTCTGGACACGTTTGTTCTAGTTTTCTTGCCACGTGTGGCAAGCGCGTGGGGCCACACGTGGAACGCATCGTACCATCGTTCGGCGTACACAGCCATCTTCCCATCCCAGGATCGACACACGAGAAACCGAACCCCTGAGGCCAAGTCAAGTAAAGTAGTGGTGTTCACGCCTGTTCTCATTCACACTCTCCGTTCGCGTGTCGTGCACTAACACAGGTCGAAACACATCCCGCGCCACCGATGCAGGACGGCCGCTTCATCGCCCACGTTCATCAGCCACCGGCCTTGCTGGATCTCATCGATGACGAGTGGCGGGCAGAGTCTCTCGGCCATGGTGCGTGCTTTCCACCGAACGTGACACAATTTTGCCTGCGCTTTTTTCTCATCGCCTTGTTTCTTGCAACCGCCTGCTCGCGTGCAGACGACTTCGACCTGCCCACGACGGACCTGGACTCTGACAACGACGAGGTGCGCGCGATGCCTAAACGCAACGACGAAGAGAAGTGGACAGAGCTCTGTCTCGATGAATTTGTCAACCCACGCCGCCACGCCGCTCCACGATAGGCGCACGCCGCTGTCTGTGTAAGTAGGTGCCCACATGTTGAAAGACGAGTAGTATGCAATACAACGTGATAACTTACACCTGCAAACACACATAGTGTGTAAATTATCGCGTGCAGGGTGTAGGCGCAGCCGCCTGTGTAGGTGGCTTAGCCCGCGGCGGCACCGGGACTCGCGAGGTCGCGACCACGTGAGGTCGGCCGCGTGCCGGTGGCGGGAAGTGGCGGGTGGGGGTGTGCCGCCCGCGCGCCGCGGCCGATGGCGTCGCCGTCGGGCGTGCGCGGGTCTGCGGTCTGGAGAGCTCCAGCTCGCGCGTGTCGCGTCCCGGACCGGCTCTGGGAGGGTAGTGCATGATTTCCGGCCGCGACTGCGCGCCGAAGAATCTCTAGATGCACAACAGTGGCCGGGCTCGCGCCCCGGACGCACGCGCCCGTACACTACACTGTACATCAGGAGCCTTGCACCCGGGACAGGTGTGAGCCTGAGATAAGGCCTCACCGGCGGTTGTATGAGTATGATGTATGTCGGCCCGAATGTGTTTCACCGCGGCGGCACGTCGAGGAACCGCGCCAGCACGCGCCGATCGTCCAATGCCCACTGCCCATCGCGCGTGAGCTCGGTCAGATACTCTTGCAGCCGCTGCGCCTGTGTGGCCAGCCCCGCCGTGCCCCGCCCGAACCAGCCGCGCTTCTCGAGTGGAGGGTCGGGCAAAAAGTGGAGTAGCGGCTGGAGGGCAGCATGCAGCTCGCTGACGGAGCGTTCCTTGCGAACGACAGTCCAACGTTGCCCATCGCATTGGCAGGCGATCACGAAGATCGCCTGGCCATCCTTGGCGCGGTCGTGCTGCGGCACCTCGATGCGCAGCTGCTGCCGCGGAGGAGCCGACGACGGTTGTATGTCGGTTGTATGTCCCGGGTGTATGTCGGTTGTATGGCGGTTGTATGTCGGAGGAGCCGACGACGCCGTTCGCGCCGGCGCCGCCATGGGCTCTGGCGCTGTGGCTGCCTCCGTGGTTGCCTCCTCGAAAGGCGTCGTGGCGGGCGTGGCGGCGGGCGTGGCGGCGGGCGTAGCGGGGGGCGTGCCAGGCGACGATGGCGCCTGGCTGCTGACGAGCTCGTGTCGCAGCTCCGCCACCTGCCGCTTGCCTACCACCATTGAGCGTGCACGCGGCAGCCGCACAGAGGGCGTGGATGCATACAGGAGGACCGGCGACGTGGCAGTGAGGCCATCGCGGGGGGCGTTGCGAGGCTCCGCCGAGGCCGGTGCTGATGTCGACCCTAATATGGCAGGTGCTGATGCTGATGCTGATGCTGATTCTGATGCTGATGCTGACCCTGCACCGCCAGCCTCGGAGACGAAGGCGCTGCCTACGATGCTGCCGCGCTTGTCACGTGCAAAGAGGGTGTTGAGGGTGTCGAGCACCTGCAGGCAGGCATGCAAGAGGGCCATCAGAGGGCCATCAGAGGGCCATCAGAGGGCCATCAGAGGGCCATCAGAGGGCCATCAGAGGGCCATCAGAGGGCCATCAGAGGGCCATCAGAGGGCCATCAGCGTGGCAGTTGGTCAGGGAATGCATGCGCCTTCAGAGTGGCAGTTGGTCAGGGAATGCATGAGCCTAGGTCCTCCGAAAGACTAATCGATTGTTCCACTCCTCATTTCCAAATTTGGTAGGTGTAAGGAGAATGATCTCGTCATAGGACAAAGGACGTAAGATGATTGGACTCGCAATCAGCGGTCCATTCACTCAGGGGGCGTCATCAGCGGCAATCAAGCACCCCGACCTCGAGCGAATCCATCACGGCGAGCGGCAATCAGTAGCCATCAGCGGTCATCCGCGGCAATCACGCACCTCGTTGAAGTCGGGCCGCTCGGAGGGCTCTTCCCGCATGCATTGAGCCATCAGGTTGGGCAGCCGGCGGGGCCAACGCTGCGCCTGCTCGTCGGTGAGTGCCGGGCGCGGCAGCATGCGCGTGATGATACCGATCATCAGCTCGTACTGGTCGCGCCCGGCATAGGGCAGCGAGCGGCTCAGCACCTCGAACATCACGATGCCGTACGAGTACGAGTCCGCCGTTTCGTCATACGCGCCGCCTCGCAGCTTCTCAGGCGCGCTCCATTGCGGAGAGCCCATGCCTTTGCCCATGCCCGTCTCGGCGGCGGCGGAGGCCGCGTCCTCGAGCACGTGTGACATGCCAAAGTCGCACACCTGCAGCAGGGAGCAGCAGGGGCACACGCGGCGGCAATCTGTGGCGCTCAGACTCGCAGCAGCAATCGGCGGCAATCTGCGGCAATCTTCGCCGAGGCATGTCGACCAGGGCGACCTATCCGCGTGCTGAAGCCGCAAACCTTAGCGGTACGATTCTTGTCGAGAATCTCATCAGAGGTCATCAGAGGCCATCAGAGGTCATCAGAGGTCATCAGGGACACACCTTAGCGGTACGGTTCTTGTCGAGGAGCACGTTAGCGCTCTTGAGATCTAAGTGGAGCAGCGGCTGCTCCATCGAATGAAGATACACCATCCCAAGCGCCACCTGCATGCACAGGCACTCAGAGTAATGAAGATACACCATCCCAAGCGCCACCTGCATGCACAGGCACTCAGAGGGCACTCAAGAGGGGAACAAGGCGCCATCCCGAGCGCCCACCTCACGCAGCAGCTTGACGAATTCGGGTACCGGTAGCGGAGTGCCCACGGGATAGGGCGACTCGGGACTGTAGAGAAGGTCGTACAGAGAGGCCTCGCAGAGCTCGAAGAGGATGCACCTGTGGGGAAGAGGTCGGGGCGCCGTAGTGAGCATATGCATGCTTGACGGGCTCGCAGAGCTCGAAGAGGATGCACATTTTGGAGGGCGCGAGGCAAGCTCCCATGAAGAGGACTATGTTCTCATGGCGCAGGTCCGAGAGCAAGGCCATCTCCTCGTAAAAGTCGTCCTCGTGCAGATCGCCGTGCACGAGCACCTTGATTGCCACCTCCTTTCGACGAAACTCGCCGAGGTGCACCTCGCCGTAGGCTCCCGCGCCCAGCCGCTCCAAGTAGCTGATCTCGTCGGGGCGTACTTGCCATTTGGGGCGGGCGTCGCCCATGTGATGGGACTTGGGGGACTTGGGCGACTCGAGAGGCGAGCGGGATGGCCCCTCGCGTGCACCTGCGCTGCTGCTGCTCCTGCTGCTGCTTGTGCGCGGGGCTGCGCCGCCGCCGCCGCCGCCGCCGCCGCTGCTGCTGCTGGACAGCGATGCGTACGACGCGCCGCTGGGCGCGCCCGCGCCGTCGTGGGCGTGCTCGCCCAAGCCGTCAGCCAACGGCTTGTCAAGGAGGTGCAGCTTCAGTTTGAAAGCGCCGCCGCCGCCGCTGAAAGTCTCGGCGGCCGCTGCACTGGTGACGGTGGGCGATAAGTTAGGCGCCGAGATGGGCGCGATGGCCATGGGCAGAGCTGGGGCGGGTGAGCTGTGCCCGTTGGCCGCGGCCTGTACTCGCTCGCCACCCGCGCCGCTCGCGAAGGCGTCGTCGGCCCCGACAGCTCTGTCAACGGACTGCAGGTCGGTGCTACAGGTTGCGGTGCCCACGACAGCGCTGCTACCGGTAGGAGTACCGGTAGGAGTACCGGTGCCGGTCGGACTCGCCGCCGCGGCGTTGAGGGTCGCGATGGCGAGAGTCGCGGCGGCGGCGGCGGCCGCCTGGATCGCACTCTGGCGCAGCCTAGCGTAGTGACGAACCGCCGACTGCGAATGGATCGCAAGAGCGCGCGAGTACGCCTCGAGCATCGCATTGGCGACGGAGCTCGTGTGTGCCACCTTTGCACGCTCCAGCCCCGTCGGGGGCAGCGAGGGCAGCCGCGTGCGGATGCGGACTGCGAGAGCACGCGCAACGAGCGCCTTGTTCGCCGCGCGCAGTTCGTCAGGGTGTCCATGGAGACGTCCCAGAAGGCTCCACCAACGCGAGCGTCGAGTGCTACGGCCAGCGCTCAGATCTCCCCCCCCGAGGCCATCCCCGCCGACGCCGGAGACGCCCAACACGGCGCCCGACCCGGCGCCTGCCCCGGCGCCCGTCGCGGCGCCCGTCGCGGCGCCCGGAGCTCGCTCGCGCGAGATGCGCGCGAGCAGAATCGAGGGGGTGCGCAGCGGCCGCTCCGGCCGGTCGTCGAGAGAGGAGTCCGGAGAGCGCCGTGTCGGGCGCACCAGTGTCACATCGGTGCTCGCGTTGCGTCGTCGCGGCCTCTCCCCCACCCCCACCGAGGGGGGGTCAGCAGCGGCCGCGAGGCGCTCGGCCCCCCTATCGGCTGAGCACTGCCACACCTCCGCCGCCCTCTCCAGACGATCGAGCAGCTCGGCAGCTAGCTGTGGGGAAAGCCTCTCGAGACCGAGGCGATCGAGGAGCGCGTCCAGCGTCGTCCTGAGCGCGCCCGTAGGCAGCCGGGCCGTCGAGGAGGCGCTCGACACGGCGCGCAGCTCGCGCGCGAGGGTGCGCAGCTCGCGCGCAAGGGTGCGCGGCAGCAGCGGCGCGGCGCGCGACGGCAGGTGCGCGCGCGCCATCTCGTCGGGCAGCTGAACTTGGGAGAGGAGCTCGAGATTGATTGAGATCGCGATCTCGTGCAGCTCGTGCAGCAGCTCGAGCCGCGAGGTCAGCTGCTCCGGCGTGCCCGGCGCGGGCGTGTCGCGGGACTGGTCAAACGTCGGGTGCACGCGCTGCAGCTCGTTGTCGAGCTTACGCAGAGCGTCCAGGTACGTGGTGCGCGCGGAATCGGGCGCCTCCCACGACTGTTGCTCGACGATCATGCCGTACCAGCGCATGTGCTGTCGCCACTCACCGAGGGCCGTCAGGCGAGGCGGTCGGATGGATTGCGAGCGAGCGAGCTCGGTCGAGCGCAAGGACGAGCGCAAGGACGGCGCGCGCTCGAGCTCCGAGTCGTGCTTGGAGACGTGCTTGGAGACGTGCTTGGAGCCCTCAGGTACGGGATCTCGTGCTTGGAGATCGAAGCATCGGCTCGCGAGGTCGGTGATCGTCTCAGACATCGTCAGTGCGCTACGCAGGGCTGCCGAGGCCGCGGCGGTCGAGGTCGCCGACGGGAGCACAGCGAGCGGCGGCAATTTCGCGAGCTCCTCGAGGAGCACACGGCCGTAGTGCACCCCGAGGGGCCGCGTGTGCAACCCGAGGACAGGCGCCGCCGCTGCGCTGCCGCCCGTGGGAACGACGGCGTGGCAGAGGGCGGTGGCGGCGGCGGCGTGGCTGGGCCCCGGCGCAGCAGCAGCGGCAGAGGGCGGTGGCGGTGCCTCGGACAGCGGCGGCGGCGGCGGCGGCGCGCCAAGCGCGGTGTTCAAGAAGGTCTCCTTGGGAGTCATTGGGACGGCAGCCGGAGCCTCGTCATCGACCTCCTCGCGCTGCAGCGCACTCAGGTTGAGCTTGCCTACGCCGAGACCGCCCAGATTCAGCCTCAGACCAACCGCTGGTGTGGCGAGAGCCAGCTGGCTGTTCACATTGCCGGAGCTGCGATCATCACCACCATCATCATCGCCTTCATCCTCGCTGCTCGAGAATGTGCTGACTGCGCACTTGGACCTGGCCTCGTTGGCTGCGAGCACTGCCTTGAGCGCTGCGATCGTTGCATCCTCGGCGCTCACAGCTGCAGAGGAGGCCGCAGAACCGCCGTCGCACCCAGCAATGCCGCCAAGTTTGAGCGCCACGAGGCCACAAGCGGCCATGCGCCTGACCGTGAAGAAAGGGCGTGAATGAACTCGTGCGCAGAACTCGGCGTGAATGGTGAGGTTTGCAGAGCCTGATCTGAAGATCTGGAAGAGTCCCTTCGACCTTCATAATATGCACACGGCGATTCGAATGGTAACACTGTGCGGTCTCCTAAGGGTTCTCAGATTACACACTCGCCACTACTGGCCCCTGGCCTTCAACTCTCACTCCTCCACGTCAACCTGCTCGTCATCCTGGTCGGCATCCTACGATCCTCCGCTCGGGGGAACACACGCTGAATTTGAATCACGCACACCGGCTCCACGGCGTGCTGACGAGCTCCTCGCCATCCTCGATGCTCCCACCATCACCTGCTTCCACCACGGCAAGACCCTCAGCGGCCAGCTCGCCATCCAGGTCGTGCAGAAGATTCCCACGCCGCGCAAGGATCCGTGGCAGCTGCGCAGCCGCAACAAGCCCGCGCGGTGCCATCCCAGGACGCACATCGTGCTGCTCTCGCATAAACTTGATCAGCACGAGATAAGAGCCCGCAATCTGCCACGCGAGCTCACGGGCCTGGTGGCAGGCCTGCTCGTTGCCTTGGAAGCCATACGCAGCCAGATACACATGCGAGGCCTCACAGAGCAGCACATGCGCAGGCCGCTCCCGCTCGCCTTCGTCGTAGCTTTCTAGCAGATGCTGCCGGTACCGGTCAAAGAGGGCAAGCTTTGCATGCGCAAACGCTGCGTCATACTTTTGGCGTGCGCCCGCCGAGGTCGTGCGTCCTAGGCTGCGCTGCCACAGGCTACTCAGCTCACTGATGGCGAGGGCAATCAAATCTCTCCACTTGTCATAGAAGCGGATGCGCACAGGGCCCCATTCGCAGCGACGCGGCTCTGACGGCAGCGGCTCCGACGGCAGCGGCTGCCCCGGATACCTGAGCTCGTGGAGCTGGCGGCAGCAGCGTACATGCATCCTGAGCTCCTCTGCACCACACTCAAGCCCACAGATGTGGCAGTGAAGCAGCCCAAAATCGAGATCGGTGTCGCATCCCCCACCGGGTGCGTCCTCCTCTGGCGACAGTCGCAGCTGCCTTCGTTTACACCACAGCCTGCCCAGAGCTGAATTCGACGAACCGTCGGGCTGGACTCGGCGGTGCTCTGACGCCTTGACGACCATGAAGCACGGAAGACCAACAGTCTGCTCCATCTTGTTGAGTTCCTCTCGAATGGCCTCCGAGAAGGCTTTTCGCATGCCCTGCTTGGCCGCGTCGAGCGCCGTGTTGTACAGGTCGATGAGCTGGCATGTGATCCAGGAGCTGCATCCCCAATACTCCTGAGCCATCTGGATGCTGTTGGCTGCCTGCCCAATGAGGCCGCCAGCCGCGTCGCAGTCGAAATAGTGGCGCGCGAGTTCGGTGCATGTCTGCTGGTGGTCATCTGTCACCTGGGACGGTGGGCCACGGCCGCCGCCCTCCTTAGGCGGCTGCACCCATGGCGGACTCTCGTTTTGGAAAGCATCGACGAGGCTGAGTGGCGCCATGCCGGCGACACCGGTGTCAATTTTGTCCGAGGCACGCATCACGACGAACTCGTCGCCGTCATAATCGCCGCCGGAGAGCATATCCGCCAGAGCCCGCTCGCCCTGGACCGAGAAGATGATCGCATTCTGCAGCTCGGCCGCCACATGCTCCAGGCATGCCAGCAGGGGCTGAGGGGGCATGACACTCTGAGTCCGGCGCACATCCCCTGGATGGGTCCCTGGGGATCGATAGATCAGAAGCTGCTCGACGCAGAACTTGCCGCCCTCGATGACGACGACCTTGCCCACCGGCACCGTGCTGGTCGGGTCAGGCACGCCCGTGAGGTAGAGCGAGCCGGGCAGCTTGAACTTGCCCGATGCGATCTGCTCCAGCTGCGCCTTTTGAACGGCCGCGATCTTGCGCCGCAGATATGGCTCCTTACGCGGATGGAAGCCGGCGAGCAGCATGTAGGACGCGACCGAGGTCTCACCTAAGCCAAAATCGAGCAGCAGACTGCGCAGCTGCGGCCCACTCAGCTCCTCCGAATCGATCTGGCAGACGCGGCGCTTGTTCTCCTCGGCGAGCGAGAGGAGGAGCCCCACCATTGTCGTGCGCCCCTCGCTGCCTCTCGGTCCGCTTGCGTGCTCGAGGAGAGGAACGAGCTGAGGGTTCATCTTGCCGCTCGGCGCACCGTTGGAAGTGCGTAGCACCTCAAATGCCGAGCGCTCCCAATATTTGTCACCCCTGGGCAGGCGTTTTGGAACCTTGTCCGCGTCCAGCGTGGCTTCGCCGCCGGGTCGAGCAAACACTTTGACCATTGACTCGCGCACGACGACATAGCCATCAGGCAGTGTGGAGTCAGTCATGAGCATCCCCTTGACCACATAGCCACGATGCCACACACGCACCTGCGCCAGCAGCGGAGCGCCCAGAGCTTTGCGGGTGACCAGACGCCCACTCAAGCACAGCGGCATTTGCTCAGCGAGGTTGCGCGAGATCAGACCGGCCCCGTCTGTCATGACTGGCCCCTGCGAGCCATCTGCGGCGATCACGCGGATGTCGTTCATGATGACGAGCTTCACTTTGCCGGCCGGCATCGGCTCAAGTGCTGCTAAATCTTGCCATTGACTCCGACCGGAGTCATCACGCAGATCGAGCACCGCCTCCTCTGTCGGAGCGCATCCGGGCACCGTCACAGCAGTGGAGAAGGCCAGGCAGAGCCGAGCGTTGAGCTTTGAGATGCTCAGGCTCGAGGTGCGGCCATCTGTCGTGCCCAGCGTGTCAAGCAGCAGCTGTTGCATTTGGTGCACCCAGACCGCCTGCTTTTTGAGCTCGCGGTGCGTCGCAGGCACCGACACAAACCAAAGCTGCGCCTCTGGCTTTTCAGCGTCCTTGTGGCAGAAATGGAGGTACAGCCGATCGCCTGCCACGCTGCGTATGCCGCTCTGATCTGTTCCGACGCTGATGACTTGCTGGCGCATCTGCTCCCAGCGCTCCTTGTCCTCGTGCAGCGCGTTCGATGCGAGCCGCTCAAAGCGGACCCGAAGCAGGTGGCAACCCAGCCGACGGTGGGCGATCGCAGTGCCCGTCTCCGTGGGCAGGTCATAGCGCACGTCGCCGTTCTTGGTGACTATTACCTGGTAGATGACGGTGCAGTGCGCCGCCGGCATGAAGTATCCAAGGCTCAGGCCACGGCGCGCACAGATTGCGTTCTTGGCGTCCGCATTCTCTCCGGCAGCCTCGATTTCGTTAATGAGCTCCTGAAGCTCGTCAGGCCGCCCACGGAAGTGCTCGAGCGCACCGGCTGCATAGAGCCGAAATCGCAGGTCAAACTTGGCCTTCTGTACGATGACAGCAACGGCATCGTCGGCCGTTTCATTCGGGCAGCGCAAGACTGGCTGAGGTCCGTGCGGTGGCTGCGGCGGCTGCTGTGGCTGTTGAACCGGCTGCTGAGCAAAACTGTCGGGCAGCTCCTGGTTCCGTTGCGCGGGCGGCGGCCGCCAGTCGTATCGGGTATCTGCACGAGCCATTCGCTTGCTCCCAGCTATGTCACGGCCTGGGCATGGGCGCCGACCGTCTAGGTGCTCGTTCCAGCGTTTCACGATGCTCATAAGAGCAGATGAGGGCTGGAATGGAGGCTGCGCCACACCGTTCGGTTCCATGCGCCATTCCTCGCCATCTGCGCGGATGGCCTCAGCACCTTGGGCAGGGCCGTTGACACCCAAGTTTATGGCCAGCTCATCGAGCACGCACACGGCGGCGCTCCTCTTTCGCCGGCACAGGTCCTCGAGCTTCTTGATGGCCGGCTCATCTGGGCCCGTACGAGCATTGGGGGGGAAGAGTTCCATGAGACGGGCTCGGACGAAGCCGGTCCCATTGTCATCAGCCATGCGAACAATTCCTGATCACACCTCCTGTCGTCAAGTCTGTGAAGCGATCCGTGAATTTGAGCGGCGATGGCCCTACCGATGGAGACCGGACGGCTGCAAAGTGTTGTACCACTTTCCATGTTCGTCAAGTTCCGAACTTCTAGTCGCCACGCACACACGAGCAGGCCGCCGCGAGCGCGTGCGAGCGCAATCGACTATCATGGTGCGCATGACGGCACAGGCGCTGGTCTCGATCACATCCGAACCCGCACGTGCGCGCGCCATCGAGTTGACGCTACTCGGCCACCTGCTCACGGCGAAGCTCGTGCGCGACGGCGTGTGCACTAAGGAATCGGACTTTGGACGTGTTTGGAGGGACCATGTCGTGCCGAATGCCGCTTCGCATATTTCGGAGTGGAAGGCTGGCATGTGCGCGGAGATCACAGGCTTGATTTCGGAGGCTGGCAAAGCCTTCAACAATCTCGTCGGCAGGATAGCCGGCAAGTCTCCGACCGACCCTGAGCGTCTCGAAGTGCTCGTGTCTTTGCCCGATGGCTTGGCTAGCGGCATGATCAAGCCGGCGAATCTCAAGGCGACCGCTAGCCCCGCCGCCATCCTCTTCGTGTGGCGTCACATTGTCGCGGCACAACCGAACGACGCCAAGCCAAGTCCGTACGCGGTGGTGTTCGACGCGGCGACCAAGATACGCAAGGCGGGCGGCACCGGCCCGATGCCGGTGACGGTGCTCTCGGGGTTTCTCGGCGCAGGCAAGACGACTCTGCTCAACCACATGCTCAACAACCGAGCCGGCTACCGGATCGCCATCATCGTCAACGACTTGGCCGCGGTCAACGTCGACGCGGAGCTTGCGCGCAACGGTGGGATGCTGCAGATGGAGGAGAAGCTGGTCGAGCTCACGAACGGCTGCATCTGCTGCACGCTGCGCGAGGACCTGCTCTCGTCCCTCTCGTCTCTCGCGCTCGAGCAGCGCTTTGATCACTGCATCGTCGAGTCCTCTGGGATTTCGGAGCCCCTACCCGTCGCCGAGACCTTCACCTTCCGCGACAAAGCGACGGCCGTTAGCTTGAATGACGTGGCAAGCCTTCACAATCTCGTGACCGTGGTGGACGGGGCGAGCATCTTCGAGCAGCTCAACTCGATGGATACGCTTGTCGACCGGGGCTGGCAAGACGTTGAAGGAGATCAACGCACGGTCGCGCACCTCCTTTGCGACCAGATCGAGTTTGCGGACTTGATCACGATCAACAAGTGCGATCTCATCAGTGAGGAGCAGCGCGGCGCGGTCCAAGCGTTCCTGCGTCGGGTCAACCCCGATGCCGAGATCATCTGCACGAGGCACAGCGTGCTCGATCCTGCCACGCTGCTCGCCAAAGGGCGGTTCAAACTCGACAAGGCTGAGCAGCACTCTCAATGGCTGGTAGAGGCGCGTGTAGGGGAGCACACGTCCGAGTCGATGGAGTACGGCGTCACATCCTTCATCTTCCGTGCGAAGCGGCCCTTCCATCCAGAGCGGTTGAATGCGGCCCTAGGCAGCCGACCCCGCGAAGGTGCACTTGCTGGGTTGCTGCGCCTCAAGGGCTTCGCATGGCTGCCTACCCGGCCAAAGCAACGAGCGATCATCCAAGTGGCTGGCACGATCTTTACTTGTGTGGCTGGGCCGCCGTGGGTGGCCGCGATCCCGCGCAAGCAGTGGTCCCAAGAGCTCGTGATGAAGATCCAAAAGGATCTGATGGCGGCCGAACGAGATCCGACGGGCTCTCACACTTGGGACACGATGCACGGCGATCGGCGATCCGAGATGTTGTGCATCGGCAAGTTCGCAGACGAGATCATCCGCGAGGCGGCAAGGGCGCAGATGGAGGCATGCCTGCTTACCGAGGAAGAGATGGCGGGCGGCGAGAAGAGCTGGTTGGCCCTGCCCGACCCATTCACAGCGTGGGAGCCTATGCAGGGCGGACCATTCACAGCGTGGGAGCCTATGCAGGGCGGACACAGTCACGTCCACGATCACAGTCGTTGCCACGGTCACGTCGACGCGGAGAGGAAGGTCCGGAAAGCTTCCGTCCCATTTAGCTCGTTCACGAGCAAGAAGCACGTTCACGAGCATCGCGGCCATGGGAGCGACGACGCGGATGCCATCCGCAATGAGCACGCGCACGAGCACGGCGGCCACGAGCATAGCGAGGGGTGCGGCCACAGCCACGCGGATTGCGGGCACGACCATGCAGACGGCAAGGAGCATGGACATGAGCACACGGTTTCGTGATCGTCGTATTGGGGATGGCCGACCTCGATCCCGGCCTTCTGTGATCACCTTGGAGGTGCTCCTCTCTCGGTTCGACGAGCGCTCCACCGTGGCCGAAAGACTGGTTGCGTAGCGATTGGGGCCTCGCGTGACTGCGGACTGAGCCTCGACTTCACGCCCGGCCCTCTCCTCTCTCGAGTGTATAAGCAAGCGCGTATACGTTGCGCTATTTCCAGCATCCCGGCGCGGGGGCCACACACCCACACCCACACTCACACGCTCACCGGGATCCGGGACCTGCCAATTGTGCCTCTCTGGGGAGAGTACACACGACTTCGGTTTGTGATTGCGCGGTTCATCAAACTACTAACTACACAAAACTAATTCGGCCGTTTGGGGGCGGAGAGATCCCCACAAACTCAGGGCTCTCCCCCAGACTGGTTCCATGACTGTCCCATGATGGATAGGCGTCCTTCACGTTGAGTTCACAACCGACACCTACGTTCACAGCTACAACTTTAAAACTTGGTCCAGGACCAAAACTTTTCTCGATACGCGCGGTATTCCGAAAGATGCTCCGCGTCGCTGCTCCTCCGATGCCGATGCCGATGGCATCTGCCCTCGTTATGCCGGTGCACCATTCAGAGGTATTTCGAAGTCAAGCAAGCGCTATGCCCTCTCGGATGCTGTCAGAGATCGCAGCACCGCCAGTTGATCTGCCACTACTACCACCGTTACCTTTGCCTCCATTGCCCGCGCCGCCAGCGCCGCCGCCGCCACCCCCACCTCCACTACCCTCTCCGCCACCGCCCACACTGCCACCACCCTGGGCACCGCCACCCTCACCGCCACCACCCTGGGCACCGCCACCCTCACCGCCGCCACCCTCACCACCACCGCCAACTTCTCCTCCACCACCCTTGCCACCACCACCCTCACCGCCACCACCCTCAACTCCGCCGCCCTTTTCGCCGCCACCCTCACCGC
>Ga0210244_101308_pt1 | contig 20416 bp, 15 predicted proteins | sample ChrtobMetaP3_0mM_FD_155473 | JGI IMG/M metagenome (GOLD analysis project Ga0210244, IMG submission 155473) | Chrysochromulina tobin associated microbial communities from unialgal haptophyte culture, Seattle, Washington, United States - P3_0mM | ecosystem: Host-associated > Algae > Haptophytes >...
AACGAGCCGTGATGACCTACTCTATCCGCTTCGGTGATAGTCTGCCCTTCCGTGCCACCCACGTCGTTCAGAGGGGGGGCGTCCGAACGCGGCACTAGTGTGTGTAGAGTATCGCACGGCCCGATGTCGTTTCAGTAACGCACGGTAGGGACCGGTAGGGTTTTGTGGATTCAAGCAGGCACTCGACCTCTTCAGTCCAACGCCGTGCGCTCCGACCGCACGCGCATCGACGAGAACACACTACCTTCACGCTCCTCAGCTCACGGAAGGGATCAGCTCTTTGCGAGGAGGCCGGTCCCTTCGTCAGGCTCTCTGCGGCTACCGCTGCGCCACAAATTCCAGTATCGCAATGAACCGGTCATGGCCGTCAAGACAAACCACACGTACAGCACCACAAAGATGCGCGGCGCGGCGTTCGCGTCGAGGCTGGTCCTCGAGGTCGCCCCCGTGTCTGGAAATGACAGCCGCGCGGCCCACTCCTGGATGGGCGTGATCGTGATCAGAAAGAGCCCCTGAAGCCCATATACCAGCCCCGATACAACGCCAAACAGGTAGGGTGGCGCATGGATAAATGCAATTGAAAACGGCAGAGCGTTGGTGATGAGGTTGAAAAGAAAGGTGAGCATCACTTCACCAACGATCTGGGCGGCAAAGAGGGGCGTCGCAACGGAAATGAAGAAGAAGGTGGAAGCTATGTCGAGCAGAAACCAAAAGCCGCGACTGCCCATCCCCTCCGCCGCGGCGCCCCAAATGAGAAGGGCGACACACCCTCCAAAAGCAAAGATGAGTGAGGAGAGGTTGACGAGAAAGGAGGCATTCGACGAGCCAAAAAGCGCGAGGTATAGCTGGTACTGGTGCACTAGTATGGACGTTACCAGCATGTAGATCGCCAGGACATGCAGCGTGTCGAGGCTGAGCTCCGGTTTCTCGCAAAAGAGGCGGCACGCGACACGGAGGTCTTGCCAGTACTTAGAGAGGGAGCGCCAGAGGCAGCCTTCGTCTCCTGCGCCTTCTTTCCCGCCCGACCAGCTTCCACCCTCTTTGGTGTCTGGGATTCCAAGTCCATCACGCTCCGCCTTGAATTGGCTGAGCGAAGGCAGAATGGCTGAACAGACAGCGCCGCCGACCAAGGAGAGGACCGCCATTCCAAAAAAGAACTGCCACGAGGACACGTGGAACCTCATATTCAGCTGCGCCGCAAAAATACCGACCGCATCGCCGAGCGCAAAGGAGCATGACGCCACGGCAGCGACCATGTACGGATGTGATGGAATTTTGATGAAGTAGTACGCCGCGCCCCATGAATTGATATACGACATGATGATGCAGAAAATGTAGCTCGGATAGAGGAGGTCAACGAGGGAAGGCTGCTGGATTGCGGCGGCCATCCCGAAGAGCCCGGCCGACGCGCCAATGGCTCCGCTGACTGCCAGCACACGTGGCCCAAGATGGTCGTACATAATGCCCCCCAACAGGAGGCTTGCCGTTCCCACTGCGAGCGTGTTCGAGTTAAGAGAATCAAGCTTAGCGATAGCCTCCGATCGACTCATGTCTGCAAAGACCCCGTCGGCGAGCAGTATGGGCTCGAGCGTCTGCCATGCGATGATGGGCCCATTCGACACTGCGATTGCGATTGCCACTACTGCGCACTCGACCCAATGTCGAGAGACGGCCATGCAACGCGAGGACCCCTCGTGTGCGAATGTGTGATTCGAGCACCACAGCCCGACGGGAGAGTCGATACAAAACGTTACAAATATGGAAGGGAATTATTCTGATGTGTCGGTACCAACCCCAAAGCGTACAGTACTGTACTTGCGCGGAGACCTTTTCGCTACTCGCGATACCTTGTGGGGCGTGACTAAACTTTTTGCTTCACCACCCGAGCGCGCGGGGTTAGGGGGCGCGCGGGGGGGAGCCTCACAAATCGACGATGTCGAGCGTGTCCCTGAACCAACGCACAGGGAACGTGCGGATGCACTGCCACTGGTCCGCAATTGTAGCCCCGGTTGCAATGCTGATCCTCTGGTTTCTTGCTCTTGGTTTCCGGGCGCCACCGACAGCATTCCATGGCACTGGACGCCATAAGCCGATGCAAGTGATGATGGCGCGAGAGGCGCACAGGCTCTCTCGCTTCAAGGAAGAAGACTACCCATGTGACGATTCGGATGGGCCAGATCGCCATGCGTGCCAAGTCCGCTGTGGTCACGGGTCGTGCATGGAGCCTTACAGCCTCTGCTTGGTACATCTGGAATGCGGCGCGATTGTCGTGAATGAGGATATCACATTTGCAACTCTCAAACGCACCATGCCAAGGGATCCAAGTGGTGTCATGCTGCTACGAAGTTGCTCATCGCGGGAAGAATGGCGTGCATGGCTCAGTGCCGCGTCACTTGCCAGCGTCGCCGTCACAGAGAGTCCACCACGCCCCATCCGGCTGGCCATGAGCCGCGTAGTGGGGCACGACTTTGCCTGTCCGGATTCCGAAGGCACCGATCTAGAGGCTTGCCAACTGCAGTGCCATCCCGCATCCGACCCGTGCTGCGTTGTGGCATACCATCGGTGCCTCGCGCATGCGTCTTGTGATGTCATCGAGCTCAATGCTCCCGAGTGTACGTGGGCGACGCTTAAGGCGACGTCCAAGTCCGCAGCAGCAGCAGCAGCTGAAGGCGCAGCCAGTGGCTTGGGACTAACGCAGCTGATCAAGACGGAAGTGCAGTGGCAGCACGCCTTCCGAGCCGTGCAACTCGCTGCACACGAAGGCGTCGGTGCGGCGCGTGCCATGCAGTTGCACCCGGAATGGCGAGATGCCCCTGCGGCAGCTCAGGCTACCCGCCCACTCTCACTCGACTTGAGCCCGAGCGCAGACGCCGAGGGCGACGACTATAGCTGCGTGGCCGAGTCCGAGGGCAACGCGACTGATTCGTGCCAGGTTGCCTGCCTCGAGGCGGGGTGCATGGAGGGTTACAAGCTCTGCCAGAGACACGTGCAGTGCGTCGCAGTTCATCTCAACGCGGATCGCACTTGGGCGACGCTCAAGCGGGTAAGTATGAAGAGGAATCAAGCCGCACCCTCGCATGCTGCGTCGGTAGCGACGACGATCCGGACGATGGATGAATGGCTCAAGCTCGCTTGTAAACTCCCACACCACGACGAAGCCAGGCGGCAGCGCCGTCGAGGGCTGCTTTCGCGCCTCTTGTTGCGAAGTCAGCAGCGGGGAAGCTTGGTAGCTGAGGAGCCCAAAGAGCTCGTCGACGGCGCATGTCATGCATACATGCACTACTAGATTGTACTTATGACGTCGAACCGAGACGAACCTCTGTGGTGGCTGTGGCCGGTGCGACGCGAGGTGTGGCCGACGCGGGGTCAGACGCATCGCCTCGACGACCATGGCGTGGGCCCGCCACCGATCCGATTCTATACCCCGTCGAATTCGTCGTCGTATATCGACTAGACCGTATTACTGTCCCGCAACTCCCAATAGACCGAACGCTGCAACGCAAGTCGCAACGACCAACGTCACGCGCCGCGTAGTTTATATATAGTAAATGTAGTGACGGTAATGAACGGTAATGACTAATGTCGTGTCCGAGCGCGAGCGGGACAGGTGCAAAAACCGGGGTCATATGTATGCGCAACAAAACGTGCACGAAACTTTTTAACGGCTCACGCAGTCCGTAGTCAAAGAGGCTCGCCCTTGACGCAGTCACTTGCCTTTAAGATTCGTGTTAAATGTACGGACGCGATACCATCCTCGCGCATCGCGCTCGCACGCGCCCGGCCTCGCGATCCGTGGGGCATCTGCCGTGCTTGGTCGTTCCTTCGACTACCGTTGGTACCGCGGTACGGTATCGAATCGTGATGGGTATGAGGTCAACCGACGCAAGACATCGCCCCCTCAAAGATGAAAGATCGGTTCTCAGGCATTGGACTCGATGAAGATGAGCTCATCCACGCACATGCAGTCGTTGAGGCGCTTGGGGCCGACGATCGAGAGGAGCGTGCGACGCACCTCCTTATCATCCACACTACCCTTGCGCGCCCCCCGCAGGTACTGGTAGACAGGCTCGAAGACGTCGCCTAGCAACTGACGGCAGCGCTCCTTCAGAGCCGCGTGCCGCACGGCGCCAAAGGCGCCGCCGCCCGCAGGCCCGCCGCCTCCGCCTCCGCCTCCTCCTACGCCGCCGCCGTTGGCTGCGGCATAGCTGGTGCCGCTAGCTGCGGCGTAGCCGGTGCCCGAGAGCTCCTCCGGGACTTCGTCTGCGCTACCGCCCGCCGCATACGGCGCGACACGCGCTGTCGCGGGCGCATCGACCGCCGGCCCATTCCATTGCATCGCCGCGCGAGCGAGCTCTAGCAAGCGCTGCTGATGCGCCTCCGCGTGCGCCATCGAGCGAGCGGCCGCTTGCTGATTAGCTTGGCGAAGGGTTGCCTCACGCTCATCGCTCGCATCGTCATCGTCCTGAGCTCCGGTGGAACTTGAACGCTCTGCGAGCCGCTGCGGCGCGGGCTGCCGAGGTGGCGCGTATGGGCGTCCATTGGCGCCGTCCTGGGCACGTCCGTAGGCGGCCGCCGGCGCGTCGTCCTGAGCGTCCTCGAGGTCCTCCTCGAGGTCCTCCTCGAAGTCCTCGTCGTAGTCCTCGTCCGCATACCCGCCAGAGCGCAGCGTGCCGCCGCCGGCGCAGGCACCGCCGATCGCGTGCCCGCATCCGCCGGCGCCGCCGACGCCGTTGCCCGGAGGGCGGCCGCCGCCGCCGCCAATCGATTGCAAGCTCGACGTCACGTACGCAGCGCCCATCGCCCCCGGCCGTGCGGGAGGTGCCCGGAGGGTGCCCGCCAGTACCGGAGGGGGCCCGCCGGCGAGCGCGCCGCCTCTCGCCGGCGGTGCCGTTGGGTAATTGGTGGGGTAATTGGGCTGATACGATGAGGCGACGGGTGGCGCACCGCCGATGCCTCCGTACCCGTCGGAGCCCGCGCTGCCCGGCTGGCTGCTGCCGCCGGCACCCGGGCCGAAGACGGGGTGGAGCGAAGCGCTCGATGCAGCGCTCGATGCGCTCATCGTGCCGAGGGAGGTAGCGGAGGAAGCGGAGGCGGAGGATCGACGTGGCTCGAGGCCGAGTGCACTATATGTGGAGGCGTCCGAGGCGAGGTTTTGGTCCTTAAGGCGGCGGGCTAGCTGCTGGTTGGCCGCGCGGCCCGAGTGCGCCTCGATGACCTCGAGAGAGCGTCGATCAGCCTCGCGCTGCTTGCGCTGCTGCATCCGCTGCTTGGGGGTTAGGCCTGCGGCGTCGAGGGAAGGTTCGTCGGAGGGAAGGACCGCCGGCAGGTGGCCCATGCCGCCGCCCATGCCGCCGCCGCCCATGCCTCCGCCCATGCCTCCGCCCATGCCACTGATGCCGGCGGGGCTGCTGCCGATGGCCCCGCCGCCACCGCCGCCGCCGCTCGCCCCTCGCGCTTGCATTTGCCCAGCAGAGGGCATTCCCATCCCAGTGTCCATCGCAGCCGTCCTCGCCGTCGGCCCCGCCGCCGGCGGTGGCGGCGAGATACTGCCTGATGAGGGCGTGCTTGGGCCGGAGGGCGTGCTTGGCCCTCCACTGCCTGGTCGCCCGGCCGATCCACCACGCGGTAGGCCGTGGGACGAGCGCGAGACAGGGAGCAGGGAGGGCTTGGAGGCGGCGGCGGTGGGCGGCGTCGAGGGCATCATCCCCGGCGAGTACGCCGGCCGATTCCGCCCAGAGGCCGCGGGGATGGCGCCCTGCGGCCCTCCAATATGCGGCGAGGCGACTACTGGCGCGGCGAGCGGCGTGCCCGGGGGGCGCTCGTGACGGCGCTCCCGCGCAAACCGATCGAGCTCTGCCGAGGTTGGGCGCGATGGCGGGAACTGCGGCGAGGGGCTCGCGGCCAGCGACGACGCGCCCGATGGGCACCGTGGCTGGCCGCCGCTATAGGCGTTTGCGGCCATCGGCGGAGCGCCGATGCCTCTCGCGGGCGACGCGTCGCCGTGGGCGGCAGCCGGCGGTTGGAAGAGATTATCCATGCGCTGCCTGATGAAGGGCATTCCGAGGATGGATCGGAGTGACGGGCGCTGGCGTGGATCTTTGGCAAGCATCGCGACCACAAGGGCGCGCAGCGGCTCCGAATACACGTCGGGCAGCGGCGGCAGCTTCTCCTGCACGATCTTGTACACCAGCCCAAGCAAGTTGGACCCATTCCACGCCTGCTGCAGCGCGCACAGCTCATACAGGATGCAGCCGAGCGCCCACACGTCACTCTTGTAGTCGTACTTCTGGCCCTGACATACCTCGGGCGACATGTAGTAGGGCGTGCCGATGACCGTCGAGGCGGCCGCGCCCACCGTCCCGTCGAGCACCTTGGCGATCCCGAAGTCGCCTAACCTTACGTGCCCCGCCTTTGACAGGAAGATGTTCTGTGTCTTAAGGTCGCGGTGCAAGATCTTTCGGCTGTGCACGTAGTCGAGCGCGAGGAGGAGTTGGACGAACCAGTCAAGTATCTCGTGCTCCTCGAATTTGTGGTCCGTCTCCGACCGCTTCTTGATCAGCTTCGACAGGTCGCCTCCCTCGCAGTAGGCCATCACCACGCACAGCGAGTCCTCGTGCACAAAGTGCTCGTGGTAGCGCACGATGCAAATATGGTTGAGGCTCGAGAGGATACCCACCTCCTCCTCGGCCTGTCGCCGCTCCTCATCCGAGTGCGCCTCCATCTGGATCTGCTTGAGGCAGTACCACTTGCCGTTGCGCTTGTCCTTTGCGACGTGCACCGTGCCGTAGTTACCGCGGCCGATGCGCTTACCGAGCTCGTAGTGCTCCATGCCGCTGCGGCGGCTGCCACGCGGCTGCTCGGCGTCGGCCCGTGCGGGCCACGCCAGTGCGGCTTCTTCCCGCGCGATGAGCAAGAGGACGGGCTCAGACGCAGCGGGAGCAATGGGGTAAAATCGTAAAGCACACCGGCAAGTTCACACTGGCTCGCCGAGTGTTTGTGTGAATGTGAATGTTTTCATTTCTAACACACGCGATCACAGTGTGTTCGAGCGATGAAACTGCTCCCTCTGTGCTCTGTCACCAAGGACGCGCCTCAAAATCAGCCACGCGGTATCACGTGGCAGTGCACGTGCGGTACACTCTGCCCGGCCGTCCGCCCATCCTGCACGCCCAGCTCCACAACAATGTCTGCGGCATCTACCGCCGCCGCCACCGCCGCCGCGCGCTCGGCGGCCACGGCACGCGCCACGGTGCGCACCGCTCCAAAAAGGTCATCACGTTCCAAATGAGAGAGCTCGCAAAGGCGCGCCACGACGCGGCGCGGTGTGACGAGAACGTGGCCTGGCGCGAGTGGGCGCAGGTTGACAAACGCCTGGCTCAGCCGCGTCGTTGAGTCGAAGAAGACGTGCTCCGATGGGATCGTGAAGCGCCCGAATGCTCGCGGCACCGCCTCCACCTCGGCCGCCATGAGTGCGCGGTAGCTAGCTGCCTCGACGGTCATTGTCTCCGTCGTGCGATCGCGACGCTCGGCGTCGTCGGGGAGCGACCATGGCGGTGGGCCGCCGCTCGCCTCGGCGCCCGGCGGCATCCACGTTTGCATGGCGTCAAAGACGGCATCGTTGCGTGCGAAGTCGCCCAGTAGACGAGGCACCACGTGCAGGTGCGCGGGTGCGTCCGCCCACGCGGCGTGCGCGCCTTCACGCAGCAGCAGGTTGGACGCGTCCGCGCCCACGCTCAGCTCAGCCGACTGCTGCGCGAGCAACGCCGTGCGCCACAGGTCGAGCCATTCGTCATCGTCCAGCATGGCGGTGCGTCCCACGCCCGAGACTGGCATCACGATCGCGTGCCCGCGCACGATCGGCGCGATGTTTGTGAGCGCGACCGTGCGCCGCAGTGTGCACAACACGTTCGTCGCACCCACGAGCATCTGCGACCCGATCTTGAGGTCCTCGCCGAGGCGGTGCACAGGCATCTTTTCTGGGGTTTTCTGAACGCCATCGTGAATTCATGACAAGTCTAAGTACATGAAGACACACAACACGTAAGCAACACAGCGAACGTGAATTCACGTTCATTGCACGACCACCGGTCCCGTGGAGACAATGTGGAGAGACACCGCGTGGAGGGCGCAGATTTGCGGTGCGTTCACAGGACACGTGACAACTTGGCGCCGCACCCGTGAGAGCCACTTGCTGTGCACAGTGCAAACGCCTTGCTGAGAGCTCGGTGAGACGCCTCACTGCTCTTTTCTGCTCTTCCGACCCGGGCTCTAGTCCAATTGGGCTAGTCGTCGGGTTTACCAACCATCAACGCAAAATACATTGACTGACGTGTCAGATAACATGCCGATTGAGGTATGACATGACGCTCCACCACGGCACAAAAGCTCTTCTTGTGTTGGGCACATGCACATTCGGGTTGCGCACATGCACGCCGTATGGCTTTGGGCGGCAGCTCGTCGCTGTGGGCATCCTGAGGCGCCCTGAGGCACAGCGCCTTCCTCGTAAACGGGCTCGTCTGCTGTGTCATCGTATACCGCCTTCGCTCGACGCCTTCGCGGAGTGCACTCTTGGCACCGAGTGGAGAGCGGAGCGGGTCTTATTTGTATTCCACGTCCATGGGCTCGCTCGCCTCGCCGCCGACCAGTGTCTTGAGCTGCGCTTCAGAGGCGGCCTGGTACGAGCCCGGTCGCGGGGCTGCCACCTGCATGAGCGGCACAGTGCTGCTGACTGTGAGCAGCTTCTCAATCGCAGACGCAACCTTGCGGGTCGAGGTCGCATAAATGCGATGTGGATCTAAGAGCAGCTCGCAGAGGCGCTGGACCGTGAAGGGCGGGTTCGGAAAGTCTTGCAGCAGCGTCAGCAGCCGTTGGAGGAGGTCATCGTATGGCTCGTTCAGGTCCTTCCGATTTGCATAGTACTCGTTGAGAACCTGCTCCACCTTGCTTGCGACTGCAGCCTTAAGTTCTGGCCACGGTACCCTGCTGTTGCCCGACGTGCTGACATACTGAAGGATCTCCAGATCGCTCATCACCCTTGCGTTGCCCCGCGCCCGCTTTGCCGCGCACGCCTGCTTTATGACCTGCGGCGCCGATTATGCGCCGACCCTTTCGGCACGCGGCCGTTTGCGCTCGTTCTGAATGACGAGATCAATCAAAAGCTGAAAGTCGACTCTCCAAAAACTGGAGCTCGGAAACTCGAACACGTTTGATTGCAAACTGATTGCAAAACTTGACTCATCACGCCGACTTCACATGTCGCAATGCACCGTCTGCCTGGAGGCGCCTATGCGCTTGGCCGAGTTGCTCCCGTCGTGTGGGCATTCCTTTTGCCGTCAGTGCATCCTTCGCCTCCCGGACGTGTGCCCTTTGTGCCGTGTGCCCTTCAAGCCGGGCAGCGCGGTGCCCAACTGGAGCTTGCGAGAGTTGGAGAATGTTGCGAGAGACACCGAGGACGAGGATGAGGGCGATGATGAGGAGGAGCTTGAAGAGGAGCTGCCACCACCGCTGCCGCCTGCGCCCGTGCCGCCAGCTCCCGACGTGAGGCCGGTCGAGGCGGTGCCTGTGATGTCCACGAAAGATGCCCTGACGCTATGCCGCGCAAAAGTGGCAGAGGCCGCAACTGAGGCAGAATTGTCGCAATTTCGGAAGCAACACTGCGACTCCTTTGAGGAGACCGAGGAGAACAAGCTCGAGTATACAACACTCCATGAGCAGTATATGGCGCTCATCGACGCCGAGATCACCAACGCGCTCGTCGAGCGCCTAGGGCCGACCTTCTCGTTCGAGGCGTTCCTCGCGGCGCTGCCCGCATTCCTCGCTTGCCCCGGCGTGGCCTCCGGCGACGAGGCGACCGACAAGGGCGGCGATGACGAGTACGACCGGCCGGCCTCGCTGTCACATACGCTCGACGTGCTCCTACGCTTCACCTCGTTCGAGGCCTTCAAGGCCGACATGCTGGCGGCCAAGCGTGCCAAGCGCCTCGAGGCGGAGGCCGTCGCGGAGGGGATGGCCCTGTACTTCAGCGTACCTCAGCAGCGGTAAGGAAAAGTCTGCAGCAATCCACACCGTGCGAGTAGGTTGATTCACACCGCAGCGTCACGTTGCTCGATGCTCGTTGGCAATGCTCGTTGGCCCTCCTCAATGACCAATTTTTAAATCCTCTGATGCCAAATTTATAGATCCAGTCTCGAAGGCGGCCGAGGTACCGGTACTGTACGTGTCCGCACAGGCGACCAGTATTTATAACAGCCGATTCACACACCCTCCCGTCGGTCCCTGGGTGTGAGCCACACAAAACGGGCCACAAAAGAGCCCAAACGGACCGCGGGAGAGGCTAGCTGCCAAGCTGGCCTGTTTGACAATCAAATCCTGACTGCCGTGTCCCGCTGGCTGTTGCGGAATGGCTGTGGCCAGCTCGAACCTCGCCGACACCTTTTTGGCGGCCGGCGTGGCCGCGGCTGTCGAACTCACGCTTGTGCAGCCCCTCGACGTGATCAAGACGCGGCTGCACCTTGAATCGGCCGCTGCGCCGCGCTCAGACCGTTTTGGCGGCAGCACGCTGTCGGCGCTCAGGCACATTCACGCTGCGGAGGGCCTTCGTGGCCTATGGCGCGGCTTCGGCTCGGGCCTGGCGGTTGTGGTCCCACGTCGCGGACTCAAGTTTGCCTTCAACTCGATGTTCACGGACCTCTTCGAGCACATGCCGTCGCGTCGGCGCGCGCTGCTGTCGGGCGGCCTCGCAGGCGCCCTAGAGGCAGTGTTGGTCACGCCCGCCGAAGTGCTCAAGGTGATCATGCAGTCTGAGCGCACGCAGCGCGGCGCCACAACGACGAAGCTGGCGTCTGCGTGGCGCGCGGTGCACGCGGCGGGGGGGCTGAGCGCGTGGTATAGTGGACTGGGCGCGACGGTCGCCAAGCACTCGGTCCACTCGTGTGTCTATTTTGCGTCCTTTGCCGAGGTGAGGCGCGCATGTGCGCCGGCCGACGAGAGCACAAGTGCCGTCGTGAGCGTTGTCTTGAGCGCGGGCGCGGGCTTCGTGGCTGGCATCTGCGCGGGCGTGTGCAACAACCCGTTCGACGTGCTCAAATCGCGGCAGCAGGTGGCGGCCGCGGCAGCGCTGCGCGGACACGAGCTTGCGGTCGACTATGCGCGCGTGGAGCGTGGCGGGCTACCCTCGCTCGTGCGTGCCGAAGGGGTGTGCATCCTGTGGCGCGGCCTTGGCGCCAAGCTGCTGCGCCTCGGGCCAGGCTCCGCGATCATCTTCACAGTGTACGAGGCCGTTCTGAGGCGCTTGGCCCACGCGCGTAAGTAAGTAAGAATAGTAAGTAAGACCTTGCCAACTACAGGCCGGGCAGCGTACACGTGGCGAGGGGGACGCCCCCAGGGGCAATTAGAATTACCACGCGCGGTAAGAAGATCCGGTGTACTTTTCCTAAATTCACTTTAAATCATACTGGCTGACGAATTGGGTGGGTTCAAGCTCACCGCAGGTGTGGTTGTGTTCAGTTAGGTGTGAATGAGGGCTCCCGCAGGCGAGCCGACCTCTCGGTCCGGCCGAGCATGCTTGCATATACCGCCCATATTACCATATCGGGCATCGTGCTGATGAACGCTCACTGAGCGCTTCGAGAAAGCTTCGAGAATCCGCTCTCGCGTCTCGTGCGCTCTGTCGTGTTGTTGTTGTTGTGTCCTACCCTATGGACTTCGTCGCAGTTCCTGCAGGCACACTGCCCGTGGCCGCGCTGGCTCTCCGCGGCGCGGACCCGTCACTGTGCTTTGCGACGTCTGACTTTCAACACGACGCTGGATGTCGCAATCTGTTTGGTGCCTCTCGATCTAGGCTCTGCTCTTGCTCTCACTCGGAAGCTTGAGCAGCACAGGCCGCTCGCTGCTCGGCGCGCACTCCGCTGATCGCCCTCTCGGGTGTGACGCTCGCCGCCGCAGCTGCGTCGGCTACGCTCTCGATCGAAGCTGCTCTTGCTCTCTCTCGGAAGCTTGAGCGGCACAGGCCGCTCGCTGCTCGGCGCGTGCACCACTGATCGCCCTGTCGGGTGTGACGCTCGCCGCCGCTGCTCTGCGTCGGCTACGCTCTCGATCGTAGCTGCTCTTGCTCTCTCTCGGAAGCTTGGGCGGCACAGGCCGCTCGCTGCTCGGCGCGTGCACCGCTGATCGCCCAGTCGGGTGTGACGCTCGCCGCCGCAGCTGCGACGGCTACGCTCTCGATCGAGAAGTTGCTCTTGCTCTCTTTCGGAGGCTTGAGCGGCACAGGCCGCTCGCTGCTCGGCGCGTGCACCGCTGATCGCCCTGTCGGGTGTGACGCTCGCCGCCGCAGCAGCGTCGGCCACGCTCTCGATCGAAGCTGCTCTTGCTCTCTCTCGGAGGCTTGAGCGGCACAGGCCGCTCGCTGCTCGGCGCGTGCACCGCTGATCGCCCAGTCGGGTGTAACGCTCGCCGCCGCGGCTGCGTCGGCTGCGCTCTCGATCGTAGCTGCTGCTCCTGCCCTCAGAGGCTTGGGCGGCACAGTCCGCTCGCTGCTCGGCGCGTGCACCGCTGATCGCCCTGTCAGGTGTGACGCTCGCCGCCGCAGCAGCGTCGGCTGCGCTCTCGATCGAAGCTGCTCTTGCTCTCTTTCGGAGGCTTGAGCGGCACAGGCCGCTCGCTGCTCGGCGCGTGCACCGCTGATCGCCCAGTCGGGTGTGACGCTCGCCGCCGCGGCTGCGTCGGCTGCGCTCTCGATCGAAGCTGCTGCTCTCGCCCTCGGAGGCTTGGGCGGCACAGGCCGCTCGCTGCTCGGCGCGTGCACCGCTGATCGCCCAGTCGGGTGTGACGCTCGCCGCCGCAGCTGCGTCGACTACGCTCTCGATCAATGCTGCTCTTGCTCTCTCTCGGAAGCTTGAGCGGCACAGGCCGCTCGCTGCTCGGCGCGTGCACCGCTGATCGCCCTGTCGGGTGTGACGCTCGCCGCCGCGGCTGCGTCAGCTGCGCTCTCGATCGAAGCTGCTGCTCTCGCCCTCGGAGGCTTGAGCGGCACAGGCCGCTCGCTGCTCGGCGCAGGCCGCTCGCTGCTCGGCGCGTGCACCGCTGATCGCCCTGTCGGGTGTGACGCTCGCCGCCGCGGCTCTGCGTCGGCTACGCACTCGATCAATGCTGCTCTGGCTCTCTCTCGGAAGCTTGGGCGGCACAGTCCGCTCGCTGCTCGGCGCGTGCACCGCTGATCGCCCTGTCGGGTGTGACGCTAGCCGCCACGGCTGTGTCTTTATCGCTCTTGATCAATAATGCTCCTGCTCTCTTTCGGAAGCTTGAGCGGCACAGGCGGCTCGCTGCTCGGCGCGCACTCCGCTGATCGCCCTCTCGGGTGTGACGCTCGCCGCCGCGGTTTCGTCGGCTACGCTCTCGATCAATGCTGCTCCTGCTCTCTCTATCAGAAGCTTGGGCGGCACAGGCCGCTCGCTGCTCGGCGCGTGCACCGCTGATCGCCCAGTCGGGAGTGACGCTCGCCGCCGCAGCTGCGTCGGCTACGCTCTCGATCGAAGCTGCTCTTGCTCTCTTTCGGAGGCTTGAGCGGCACAGGCCGCTCGCTGCTCGGCGCGTGCACCGCTGATCGCCCTGTCGGGTGTGACGCTCGCCGCCGCAGCAGCGTCGGCTACGCTCTCGATCAATGCTGCTCTTGCTCTCTTTCGGAAGCTTGAGCGGCACAGTCCGCTCGCTGCTCGGCGCGTGCACCGCTGATCGCCCTGTCGGGTGTGACGCTCGCCGCCGCGGCTGCGTCGGCTACGCTCTCGATCGAAGTTGCTCTTGCTCTCTTTCGGAGGCTTGAGCGGCACAGGCCGCTCGCTGCTCGGCGCGTGCACCGCTGATCGCCCTGTCGGGTGTGACGCTCGCCGCCGCAGCTGCGTCGGCTACGCTCTCGATCAATGCTGCTCTTGCTCTCTCTCGGAAGCTTGAGCGGCACAGACCGCTCGCTGCTCGGAGCGTGCACCGCTGATCGCCCTGTCGGGTGTGACGCTCGCCGCCGCGGCTGCGTCAGCTGCGCTCTCGATCGAAGCTGCTGCTCTCGCCCTCGGAGGCTTGAGCGGCACAGGCCGCTCGCTGCTCGGCGCGTGCACCGCTGATTGCCCTGTCGGGTGTGACGCTCGCCGCCGCGGCTGCGTCGGCTGTGCTCTTGATCGAAGCTGCTTCTCTCTCGGAGGCCTGAGCGGCACAGGCCGCTCGCTGCTCGGCGCGTGCACCGCTGATCGCCCTGTCGGGTGTGACGCTCGCCGCCGCAGCTGCGTCGGCTACGCTCTCGATCGAAGCTGCTTTTGCTCTCTCTCAGAAGCTTGAGCGGCAGAGGCCGCTCGCTGCTCGGCGCGTGCACCGCTGATCGCCCTGTCCGGGTGACGCTCGCCGCCGCGGCTGCGTCGGCTACGCTCTCGATCGATGCTGCTCTTGCTCTCTCTCGGAAGCTTGAGCGGCACGGGCCGCTCGCTGCTCGGCGCGTGCACCGCTGATCGCCCTGTCGGGTGTGACGCTCGCCGCCGCGGCTCTGCGTCGGCTGCGCTCTCGATCAAAGCTGCTCTGGCTCTCTCTCAGAAGCTTGGGCGGCACAGGCCGCTCGCTGCTCGGCGCGTGCACCGCTGATCGCCCTGTCGGGTGTGACGCTCGCCGCCGCAGCAGCGTCGGCTACTCGGCTACGCTCTCGATCGAAGGTGCTCTTGCTGTCTCTCGGGAGCTTGAGCGGCAGAGGCCGCTCGCTGCTCGGCGCGTGCACCGCTGATCGCCCTGTCGGGTGTGACGCTCGCCGCCGCAGCTGCGTCGGCTACGCTCTCGATCGTAGCTGCTCTTGCTCTCCCTCGGAGGCTTGAGCGGCACAGGCCGCTCTCTGCTCGGCGCGTGCACCGCTGATCGCCCAGTCCGGTGTAACGCTCGCCGCCGCGGCTGCGTCGGCTGCGCTCTCGATCGTAGCTGCTGCTCTCGCCCTCGGAGGCTTGGGCGGCACAGTCCGCTCGCTGCTTGGCGCGTGCACCGCTGATCGCCCTGTCGGGTGTGACGCTCGCCACCGCAGCTGCGTCGGCTGCACTCTTGATCGTAGCTGCTCTTGCTCGCCCTCGGTGGCTTGAGCGGCAGAGGCCGCTCGCTGCTCGGCGCGTGCACCGCTGATCGCCCAGTCGGGTGTGACGCTCGCCGCCGCGGCTGCGTCGGCTGCGCTCTCGATCGTAGCTGCTGCTCTCTCTCTCCGAGGCTTGAGCGGCACAGGCCGCTCGCTGCTCGGCGCGTGCACCGCTGATCGCCCTGTCGGGTGTGACGCTCGCCGCCGCGGCTGCGTCGGCTGCGCTCTCGATCGTAGCTGCTGCTCTCTTTCGGAGGCCTGTGAGCGGCACAGGCCGCTCGCTGCTCGGCGCGTGCACCGCTGATCGCCCTGTCGGGTGTGACGCTCGCCGCCGCAGCTGCGTCGGCTACGCTCTCGATCGAAGCTGCTTTTGCTCTCTCTCAGAAGCTTGAGCGGCATAGGCTGCTCGCTGCTCGGCGCGTGCACCGCTGATCGCCCTGTCGGGTGTGACGCTCGCCGCCGCGGCTGCGTCGGCTACGCTCTCGATCGATGCTGCTTTTGCTCTCTCTCAGAAGCTTGAGCGGCAGAGGCTGCTTTCTGCTCGGCGCGTGCACCGCTGATCGCCCTGTCGGGTGTGACGCTCGCCGCCGCTGCTGCGTCGGCTACGCTCTTGGTCGATGCTGCTGCTCTCGCCCTCAGAAGCTTGAGCGGCACAGGCCGCTCGCTGCTCGGCGCGTGCACCGCTGATCGCCCTGTCGGGTGTGACGCTCGCCGCCGCAGCAGCGTCAGCTGCGTCGGCTACGCTCTCGATCGAAGCTGCTCTTGCTCTCTTTCGGAGGCTTGAGCGGCACAGGCCGCTCGCTGCTCGGCGCGCACTCCGCCGATCGCCCTGTCGGGTGTGACGCTCGCCGCCGCAGCTGCGTCGGCTACGCTCTCGATCGTAGCTGCTCTTGCTCTTCCTCGGAGGCTTGAGCGGCACAGGCCGCTCGCTGCTCGGCGCGTGCACCGCTGATCGCCCAGTCGGGTGTGACGCTCGCCGCCGCGGCTGCGTCGGCTACGCTCTCGATCGAAGCTGCTTTTGCTCTCTCTCAGAAGCTTGAGCGGCAGAGGCTCCTCGCTGCTCGGCGCGTGCACCGCTGATCGCCCTGTCGGGTGTGACGCTCGCCGCCGCGGCTGCGTCGGCTACGCTCTCGATCGATGCTGCTTTTGCTCTCTCTCAGAAGCTTGAGCGGCATAGGCTGCTCGCTGCTCGGCGCGTGCACCGCTGATCGCCCTGTCGGGTGTGACGCTCGCCGCCGCGGCTGCGTCGGCTACGCTCTCGATCGAAGCTGCTCTTGTTTTCTTTCGGAGGCTTGAGCGGCACAGGCCGCTCGCTGCTCGGCGCGTGCACCGCTGATCGCCCAGTCGGGTGTGACGCTCGCCGCCGCTGCTGCGTCGGCTACGCTCTCGATCGAAGCTGCTGCTCTCTCCCTCGGAGGCTTGGGCGGCACAGGCCGCTCGCTGCTGGCGCGTGCACCGCTGATCGCCCTGTCGGGTGTGACGCTCGCCGCCGCAGCTGCGTCGGCTACGCTCTCGATCGAAGCTGCTCTTGCTCTCTCTCGGAGGCTTGAGCGGCACAGGCCGCTCGCTGCTCGGCGCGTGCACCGCTGATCGCCCTGTCGGGTGTGACGCTCGCCGCCGCAGCTGCGTCGGCTACGCTTTCGATCGTAGCTGCTCTTGCTGCGTCGGCTACACTCACGATCGAAGCTGCTCTTGCTCTCTCTCTGAGGCTTGAGCGGCAGAGGCCGCTCGCTGCTCGGCGCGTGCACCGCTGATCGCCCAGTCGGGTGTGACGCTCGCCACCGCAGCTGCGCCGGCTGCGCTCTTGATCGTAGCTGCTCTTACTTTCTCTCGGAAGCTTGGGCGGCACAGGCCGCTCGCTGCTCGGCGCGTGCACCGCTGATCGCCCAGTCGGGTGTGACGCTCGCCGCCGCGGCTGCGTCGGCTGCGCTCTGGATCGAAGCTGCCCCAGCTCTCTCTCGGAGGCTTGAGCGGCGCAGGCCGCTCGCTGCTCGGCGCGTGCACCGCTGATCGCCCTGTCGGGTGTGACGCTCGCCGCCGCGGCTGCGTCGGCTGCGCTCTCGATCGAAGCTGCTCTTGCTCTCTTTCGGAGGCTTGAGCGGCACAGGCCGCTCGCTGCTCGGCGCGTGCACCGCTGATCGCCCTGTCGGGTGTGACGCTCGCCGCCGCAGCTGCGTCGGCTACGCTCTCGATCGAAGCTGCTGCTCTCGCCCTCAGAAGCTTGAGCGGCACAGGCCGCTCGCTGCTCGGCGCGTGCACCGCTGATCGCCCAGTCGGGTGTGACGCTCGCCGCCGCGGCTGAGTCGACTACGCTCTCGGTCAATGCTGCTCCTGCTCTCTTTCGGAAGCTTGAGCGGCACAGGCCCCTCGCTGCTCGGCGCGTGCACCGCTGATCGCCCTGTCGGGTGTGACGCTCGCCGCCGCGGCTGCGTCGGCTACGCTCTCGGTCGTAGCTGCGTCGGCTGCGCTCTTGATCGTAGCTGCTGCTCTCGCCCTCGGAGGCTTGGGCGGCACAGTCCGCTCGCTGCTCGGCGCGTGCACCGCTGATCGTCCTGTCGGGTGTGACGCTCGCCGCCGCAGCTGCGTCGGCTGCGCTCTCGATCGAAGCTGCTCTTGCTCTCTCTCGGAAGCTTGAGCGGCACAGGCCGCTCGCTGCTCGGCGCGTGTCACGCTGATCGCCCTGTGGGGTGTGATGCTCGCCGCCGCGGCTGCATCGGCTGCGCTCTCGATCGAAGCTGCTTCTCTCGCCCTCGGAGGCTTGAGCGGCACAGGCCGCTCGCTGCTCGGCGCGTGCACTGCTGATCGCCCTGTCGGGTGTGACGCTCGCCGCCGCAGCTGCGTCGGCTACGCTCTCGATCAATGCTGCTCTCGCCCTCGGAGGCTTGAGCGGCACAGGCCGCTCGCTGCTCGGCGCGGTGCCCTTGATCGAAGCTGCTGCTCTCGCCCTCGGAGGCTTGAGCGGCACAGGCCGCTCGCTGCTCGGCGCGTGCACTGGGCTACGCTCTCGATCGAAGCTGCTTTTGCTCTCTCTCAGAAGCTTGAGCGGCACAGGCCGCTCGCTGCTCGGCGCGTGCACCGCTGATCGCCCAGTCGGGTGTGACGCTCGCCGCCGCAGCTGCGTCGGCTGCGCTCTCGATCAATGCTGCTCTTGCTCTCTCTCGGAAGCTTGAGCGGCACAGGCCGCTCGCTGCTCGGCGCGTGCACCGCTGATCGCCCTGTCGGGTGTGACGCTCGCCGCCGCGGCTGCGTCGACTACACTCTCGGTCGAAGCTGCTCTTGCTCTCTTTCGGAAGCTTGAGCGGCGCAGGCCGCTCGCTACTCGGCGCGTGCACCACTGATCGCCCTGTCGGGTGTGACGCTCGCCGCCGCAGCTGCGTCGGCTACGCTCTCGATCGAAGCTGCTCTTGCTCTCTCTCGGAAGCTTGAGCGGCACAGGCCGCTCGCTGCTCGGCGCGTGCACCGCTGATCGCCCTGTCGGGTGTGACGCTCGCCGCCGCAGCTGCGTCGGCTACGCTCTCGATCGAAGCTGCTCTTGCTCTCTCTCGGAGGCTTGAGCGGCACAGGCCGCTCGCTGCTCGGCGCGTGCACCGCTGATCGCCCAGTCGGGTGTGACGCTCGCCGCCGCGGCTGCGTCGGCTACGCTCTCGATCGAAGGTGCTTTTGCTCTCTCTCGGAAGCTTGAGCGGCGCAGGCCGCTCGCTTCTCGGCACGTGCACCGCTGATCGCCCTGTCGGGTGTGACGCTCGCCGCCGCAGCTGCGTCGGCTGCGCTCTCGATTGAAGCTGCTCTTGCTCTCTTTCGGAGGCTTGAGCGGCACAGGCCGCTCGCTGCTCGGCGCGTGCACCGCTGATCGCCCTGTCGGGTGTGACGCTCGCCACCGCAGCTGCGTCGGCTACGCTCTCGATCGAAGCTGCTGCTCTCGCTCTCTGATCAGCGGTCAATGTCGTGCGACGTGCATCTAAAGCAAGGCGCGTGTCCTCACAGAGGCCAACGTGCGACTGCTCAGCATGCATGTCCTCTCTGAGGCTAATGCATGTATGTGGTCCCTGGGTACCCTGCTGTTCAAGGCTCTTCTTTGGCGCGAGTAGGCCTCACTTCTCTTCTGAAGTCGTCACTACCGCCACCCTCGAGCGAGCTCGCCACCCAGCAGCTCCTCGGTCTCTCACTGGCCGACGCCCGCCCTCGCGGCGTCCGCCTAAGTGGACATCCGCGCGTGCGAGCACCTCGTGCCTCCTGCCTGATCGATCCAGCGGGCAACCCGCGCGTCCCCTCGCCGGATCCGACAGCGCTGTCTATCACTCTATACAGAACAGAGTGCCAGGCGCAAACTCAACGGGCGCCACGTACAGCATGCGAGCAGTCACCTCTGCCCCTTGCGCGTGTCCGCCTAAGCGGACAACCCGGCGTCACCTCGCCGGATCCGACAGCGCTGTCTATCACTCTATACAGAACAGAGTGCCAGGCGCGACAAGTCTCAATGGCCACGTTCAGCATGCGAGCAGTCTCACAAGGCTGCACCGTGCGCGTGTGAGTAGCCCGCGCTGATTATCACTCGACACACAGAGTGCCAGGCGACGTATTCCGGCGGCCGGACTCTTCTGGTCGGCTGCCCCATATGAGCCCCTCCTGTAACCGGGCAACCGGGCCTCGGACGCCGTCTCGAGATATCAGGCACTGTGGAGAGTAGTGACTCGAGCCCTCGTGCTCGATCGTTCGCTCCGCAGTGACTCAGGGACTGGCCTCAGGGCAAAAGTTCCCCCGATGCGCCGCATCGCGGCGGCAACAACAACCGGTATGCGGTGCTCGTGTTCTTAACACCCTCTGTGCGCAGAGGCGCCGCTACCACTGACTCTGATACGATTGAATGGATTTTACATGCATGATGCCACACGGCCGCCACGTGAACTCACTGGCCACCCCATACCATATGCCCATCTTCGATGTGCCCTCGCGCTCGTCCGCTCACAGCACCTGAGAGGACTCGCTACTGCTCGGGGGAGACTTCCATGACCTATGGCCGCGCACGATGGCGCGGACGCTGACTACAATGGGGTTTCTGAGGCATTGGGGGGACGTCGTGTTCGTTAACACTATACATCCCAACCGAGCCCAACGAACTGTGAGGCTGAGCTCAAGCTCACCGCAGGTGTGGTTGTGTTCAGTTAGGTGTGAATGAGGGCTCCCGCAGGCGAGCCGACCTCTCGGTCCGGCCGAGCATGCATGCATATACCGCCCATATTACCATATCGGGCATCGTGCTGATGAACGCTCACTGAGCGCTTCGAGAAAGCTTCGAGAATCCGCTCTCGCGTCTCGTGCGCTCTGTCG
>Ga0210244_101311_pt1 | contig 20409 bp, 13 predicted proteins | sample ChrtobMetaP3_0mM_FD_155473 | JGI IMG/M metagenome (GOLD analysis project Ga0210244, IMG submission 155473) | Chrysochromulina tobin associated microbial communities from unialgal haptophyte culture, Seattle, Washington, United States - P3_0mM | ecosystem: Host-associated > Algae > Haptophytes >...
GCCGTTCACGGCTGGCTCACCGCGGCAGCCAGCCTCGGCTGGTCTGTCGAGATAAGATGTTGAGACCCAACCCTCGAACACATGTTCACATGAACGACCGCAAAGGCGCCGCAACGTGAAGGCACAAGCACCGGCTGTCGCGTCTGTCGTGTTAACGTTCACACAAGCGGTTTCAAAGCCAATGTTTATACTGTACCGGGTATTTCGACACCCACTGCGATGACCCGCCATCGAAACCACAAGATGCAGTTGTCGGATGTATGGAGATCTTTTTTCCTCTTGGACGGAACATCCCAATGAAATGACCAGGAGAGTCCGCAAGGTCGCCATGTGAGAGGAGAGGTGCAGGTTGGAACCCACCCGAGCGGCGCACGAGAGTCACGAAAGGCACCCCGGCGGCGGCCGCCGCTGCCGAGGAGGTGGCGGATCACGACGACGACTTGCCCGATCCCCTCGACGACTTGCCCGAGCGCGGCGAGGTGTGTTTTGGACGGTAACATCAGCGACGAGTCCATGGGCCATCTGCGACGCCTCCATGGGCCATGTGCGACGCTTCCATGGGCCTTGTGCGACGGATCCATGGGCCACAGGCGGCTAGGTTCATGAGCCATGTGCGACGGCTCCATGGGCCATGTGCGACGGCTCCATGGGCCACAGGCGGCTGGCAAGCTGTCGTGCGCCACGACACTGTCCTCTCTCGACGCCGCCGTCGTCACGCTACGGCGGCGTCGAGTGACTTCTTTTGCGTTCCCTTCGGGGGGGCGCGCCAACGGGCGCGTCTGCCGACAGTGCTGAAAACGCCGGTTGCTCGGTTCGACTCTGAATGGGAAGGCCGCCGACGGCGGGAAGAGAGGCGGGCAGCCGCGGAGCAGCGAGCGGCCGTGCAGCGCTTCCTTTTGGAAGAGGAGGAGCGTACCGCGATGGCGCTTGCTCCCAAGCCACTGGCCCCACGGCCTGCCGTGCTGGCTGCGGAGCCACTGTCCCCACGGCCTGCTGAGCTGGGCGCCGCGCCGCCGCAGCCGACGGCGCGGCCAAAGGGGGCACCCCCCGTGAGCACCACGAAGAGCGTGGTCGCTGCCGTCCCGGCGGCGCCGTGGCTAGGCGCGGCGCCGGCCGAGCCCGCGAGCGATGCGTGCACTGGCGCGATGGCCTGCAGAGGAACGGCGGCCACGACTGCTGACGAGGCGCAGGAGGCGTCGGAGGACGAGGCACCCACCCCGCCAAGGGCAGCCGCGGGGATGCTCGCGCGCTCGACGCCGCCAAAGGCCTTCGCGCGCTCGATGCGCTCCCGCTTCCTCCTCACCCGCCGCCGTCGGCGTGCCTACAGCGTGCCGCCCTTCGTCGAGGGCGTCGTGGTGAGAACTTGCATGCCGCCCTTCGTCGAGGGCGTCGCCCACGACGGCACCAAGCCTCTCGACGCTCAGGACGCGCAGGCGAGCAATGCCGACGCGGACAGTGAGGATCATTCGTTCGCGCGCTGTGCCGCGAGTGCCTTCGACGAGCCGGCGCCGGCGCCCGATCTGGCGCCATACGCCCGCGCTGCTGTGGGCGCACATCGCGGCGCCCGAGCCGGCGCTGACGTCCGCCGACCGGTGTGCCCAACGCGACGCGCGCCGTGCCGAGCGCATGGAGTCGTTGATGGCCGCGCACATCGCCGGTCAGGATAGTGGGGCCGGCGACGGGACAGCGACCGGCCCGCGCCGCTGGAAGCGGCTGCGCGCGGCGCTGCGCACGCGTCTGTGGCTGGCCGGCATCGGGCGCAGCTTGGGGCGCACTTCGAGCGCCGAGAGCAAGCTGCTCCTGCCCTCGAATATCAAGTCGATGGGACCTGAGCCGCTCGCGCAGTGGTGAGCCCAAGGCGTCAGACCACGCAGCCGCGCAGGATAGATACATGCCAGGGCTGCAGTGGCAAGTCTGTGGGATGCGCCGCGGGTGCGCGCACAATGCAATCAAAGGCTGAGCGAGCGGACGCGGTTCTCGTGTGATGTGTAGGACAGTCGAAGCCCGGCCCGTGGCCGGCTCCCCTGGGGCTGTTTATTAAAGGACTGTCTTGTGGGTTCTAGCGCCTTGGCGCTAGATTGGTTGTCTTCAAGGGCGAACAACGCAACATTGGGCGGCAAGTGTGCAAGAGCCATTGCACACCTCGAAGCCGAGCAACATGCACATAGACTTATGATGTCAGAGTTGTTGTTCGTTTATCTTGATTAGCGTGAAACACCTCTTGGTGGCGGTGGGCGGTTAGCCGTCGCCGTTAGGCGCGTGGCGTAAACCTGCCCGGCCGCGCGCCCCGTCTGGCCGTTGACGAAACTTTGGTTTCGTCAGCCGTTGACGAGACGCGTGGCGGGGCCCCACCGCATGCGACCCCGGGCAGGACCTATAGTCCCCGTGCCCGGACACTCGGTACACTAGCATGTGTACCGAATACACAGGCTTCTGACTGACACAGGTGCGGCGAAGGGTGAGGGCCACAGAGAGAGGGGCGGAGAGGATCGCTGATCCGCACCATTGGAGTCGGTGTGGAAGCCTGAGAGGGAACAAATCGAATTTCGTCTCGATTTCGGGGCCTCCGGAGACCCTCCGACTCAGACTGGATTTCGTCAATCACGGTTCGTCATGAACCCTCCGACTCAGACTGGATTTCGTCAATCACGGTTCGTCACGAACTTAATCGTGCCCAACGCCGTGATGAGCGCATCGAGTGTAGTGGATTTGGATCATCGTCTCTCGCCCTCTCTGCCCTTCATAACCGCGTTAAGTGCTTAACTTAGAATACAAGCGGGCGGGTACAAACAGGATACATGCAACACCATCCTCTAATCGGAGAATACACCCTGGAACGAAACGAACTGAAACGACTTAGGAAATCTGCAAATTTCGCGTTCTTCGTGTCGATGTGTCGTCAAGCGGGTGCGGCTTGCCAGCCGTGCCGCTTTCTCGTGCCCCACCCTCCCGAACCCGTACTGTGTTTAGGGGGGACTCAGAGCTCGCCAGCTCGGCCTTCGGCCAGCTCTCGGGGCTGTTCTATCTAAACATCCCTAAGTGTGTGAAGCAAAAAGAAGACGATCAGATAAGTTTGATTGTCGAGACCCTGTGGACTACAATCTACATGAACGATGAAGAACACGACGTGCGATTTAGATACCCCTAATTTAGCGGAAATTGTTGAGCCCTACATGAAGGCAACGACTGCCAAGGCCGGCGGGGGAGGGTGCCGTACAGGGTGCCGGGGCGGGGGAGGGTGGGGAAAGAACGCGCATGTGGTTCCAAAACACTCTAAGCCGCGCTTTCCCACTCGGGGCTCCTGGCGTCTGGCCCGTGGGGTACGGCGTGGGGGTCGGGAAGGTTCAGGCTGCAGCCTGCTAGAGCACCACTGCCCCGTCGATGTTCCTCCGCCGCCGAAGCCAGCACTGTCTAGTGCCGCTGTGAATCATTGTTTCCTCTGCAGCCACCGCCGCCGCCGCCGCAAGCTCCATTGCACCGTCCGCCACCGCTATAAAACGATGCCCAGGCCGCACGCTTCGCATGTAAGTGCTCACCACGGCGCATTCCTACGCATTCCCTCTCAAGGATCCACGGCCACTGAAAACAACGGCACCATGGGAATCATATGGGAATCACACCTCCTGAGTGTAACTCATGTTCCCCTTCACACCATATAGATGAAGCATTGTAGAAACCCATTCATCAGGAATTTTGAATGCGTTCCTCGCGGCCCACGGGTCCCTACCTGGCTTACTTGCGAGCATGGCCCGCGTCAGCGTATCCACTGATCGTGCAAGCACCGTGTGATTGAGTTCGAGTTGGGGTACTGCTGAGAAAGGAATTCTGACATGAGCGTAAGCATCAAATTTGCGACACAACTCACGCAACGGCACAAAGAAAGTTTGCATCGACGTCTCTGTGTCTACTCCAGGAATCAAAGATGTCCCTCGTCCCCACACAGCCCGCTGCAAGATGAGAGAATCAATTCGCGTTAATTGCAAACCACGAGGCCACTCAAGCTCGACGAGAACGTGGTGAAGAAATCCCAAATTGAACACTTGAACAGCGTCCAACATGGTCAGGTTGGTACGAACAAGGCATTCAATACGTTTAGGTGGTGACACTTTACCGCTCAGACGCAGTGCCTCTGGCCAATGGGACATATAGAGGGACTTGTAACGTGACGGCTCCGAGTGTAACAGCGTTAGCCCACGACAGAGAACGGAAGTATCGACGTCGACGAAGACGTGATCATCATTCTGGAGAAAGAAGACAAGCCGTCTATACCGTCCAGAGTGGTTACCTGAACCGATTGACGACATAAACTGTCTCCATAAAGGTTGTATCAGTATGCGTGTAAATTGTAGGTGTTGAAGGCGGCCGCCTAGACTTGAGGTCAGCTCCTTCTCAAAGTTTTTCCTCTCACTCCTGAACTCTGCATCGAGCTCGATGAACAAATAGAAATGCATGATGGGGAGAGCAAAATATGAACGCATCGCTTAGCGAAATACCTGCATCCTGCTGTACCGATTGGGTCGACTCCGATTGCTTGTTATGAATGTGCTGATAATGATGTCCATGCTCACAGGACAGTGAGTGAAAATGGCAGCGGCGGCGTGTACAGAGAGTTGTTCTGGGGGGTTCATTGCCAGATGGTTGTTGGCGTTGGCAGCAGTGGAGGGTACGGTGCTTTTCCATGCGACAGCATCCCTCGCACGAGTTGAAAGTCTGCTGGTGTTCCAACGGTGAGTGATGTAATGTGTAGGATCATGATATTGGACACCAGAGATGGCGAAGCCGGGATAAAGAAATCCAAAAGCGTGCTGAGGCATGGGCATCACTGCGTACAAGATGGCCAGCACGCGCCGATGAAGGCGCTGGGCGCCGAGCGCGGCAGGGCAAACCATTCTTTCGGCTGTCCGTGATGCACTACACGGGCCGTCAACCGTGGACTGGTCTGAGCGGACACGTACATGTAACTCCCCTTTCCACATATGGATTACATAAGGATTTGGATCGCAATGCATGCTCACCGCGCTCACCCGAGAACGCTCCACATACTAAGCAACTAAGGCGTGTACGGTGTTCAGCAAAGCGATTTATGAGAGCGGTCCCCGAATGTTGATTTCGCGCGCTTTGTCAACTTGGATGCCTTCCTCCGCAAGGCTGTCACGCAGTCGGTGGTCCTCACGCTCTCTGTCCTAGCAAAAATCGGGATCACGTACCCCAAAAGGTTTTACACAAGATTTGCGAAACGGAAAACACTGCACTTTTGCATGCACATGCGTTACCAAAGTTGACGCATCCGTCGATGAGTGTGTGATGTGCACGCCCGTGAGGCAACGGAACAGGTCGGTGTAGGTGAAGGAAGCCTTCGTGTCCTTAATATGGGCCCAGGGGGCGAGGGCTGTGGTGCCACACTGGATACATGTCAGTATACATCAGGATACGTGTATCTTGGACACTTGCTGTGTGGCTGTGAGCCGGAGCTTGGGAACCCGAGAAGGCACTCAATAGCACCTCGTGTCTGTCCGTATGTACGCCGGTCCGGGTCTTGGGTGTCGAATTATAAACATTGGCTGTGAATGAGCGATCCCGTTCTGATCTCGCTTCACAATGAGAAAAGAGGCTAAGAGGGGCTGACGAACGGCGTGCGCACAATAAAGCCGTAGACTCACGATTCAAACGTCTAGATTATAATCAGATATCAGGACTCTAATCAGTACGCCGCGGGGCCGGGGAGTACTCCGGGCGGCGGTTCAGAGCCGAGCCGGCAGGTCCGGTGGCGTGGTGAGACGGTCGCGGAGAGTTTGACACTCAGACAGAGCTGAGAGTTCTTGTATCTTGACTCTCAGCGTCAAGAAAAACGGATAGCGTAACACACCGGAAACCCGGTAGTGTCAAATGTGTCTTAAAACTCCTGTGGAGGATGGTGCTGCTGCTGGGCTTACTTTTAATTCTGAACGTCACGCCCGTATCGAAAGCGCGCAGCCCGCATGGCTCTATTTCCGTATTTGTTCGGCCGCGACCGCGAACGTTATCTCACGTTCGAAAATGTCGACTTACGACTACGCTCTACGGCCTCGTCGCTGCCGTGTAGAGACACAAGAGAGCCATTAGCATAATAAACATTCCCGGCCCGCACAATCAAGCGCGGTTACACACGACACAGTCACGGTACGGGCTACAGCGCTACGCTACTGCTACTGTTCCAGGTACCGCCCCCATTCCCAGATCCCACACCCGTGCCAACCGCAAACGCAATCCGTCCACTCACCGCGGCACGCCATGCGCCAAAGAACATGCGCGCGCTCAACTCCCGACTCGCGCGGCGAGAGACGACGCACTGCTTTCAAGGGGCGGTGGTGCCCTTCGAGCAGGCCTTCGAGCGCCATGTCGAGCGCCGCCCGGCCGTTTCGAACTGATTGCAGCACGGTTCTCGAATACCATTCCTCGGCACTACAAAAGAGCCAACGCGCGTGCAATGATCGCACCAGCGGAGGCCTCCCTTGCGATGCTTAGACGAGCTCCTTGACCGCCGCCTGCAGCGCGTCACACGACGCCTTCGCGTCGCCGAGAAGGATATCTGTGTTCTCGTTGTAGAAGATGGGGTTGTCAATGCCCGCGTAGCTCGTCGAGCCCATCGAGCGCTTCATGACGATGACATTCTTCGCCGTCCACACCCGGATCACAGGCATGCCCGCGATGGCCGAAGAAGGGTCGTCCTCCGCATCCGAATTGACCGTGTCGCTCGCGCCGATGACGAGCACCACGTCGGTCTCGGGCAGATCTCCGTTGATCTCGTCCATCTCGAGCACGATGTCGTACGGCACCCCCGCCTCAGCGAGAAGCACGTTGAGCTGGCCGGGCATACGCCCGGCCACTGGGTGGATACCGTACCGCACTTTGACACCCTTGGCGCGGAGCATCGCGGCAATCTCGCCGATGGCGTACTGGGCCTTGGCCACGGCGAGGCCATAGCCCGGCACGATCACGACCGATTTGGCCTCCGTCAGCCGCTGAGCGACAGTCGCCACGCTCACCTCAGTGTGCGGGGCGTACGTCTTGGCCGTCACCGGGCCCGTCGGCTTCTTCGGGCCGCCGAGCCCAAGCAGCACGCTCACAATGCCGCGGTTCATCGACTTGCACATGTCTTCAGTCAAGATAGCGCCCGAGAAGCCAATCAAGGCGCCCACGGTCGTGAGGAGCGAGTTCTGAAGCATGAAGCCCTCGGCGCACAGGGCCCATCCCGAAGCCGAGTTGAGTGACGTGATGACGACGGGCATGTCGGCGCCGCCAATGGAGGAGGTGACGTGTGCGCCGAGGAAGGCCGAGGTGAGGGCACCGAGGCCGAGGAGCTTGAGGCTGAGCGCAAACGGCGTGGCCGCGCTCGCGAACTTGGCCATCGCCCACAGGTTGAAGGCGAAGATCAGAGCGTTGAAAAAGTTCTTCTTGGGCAGCGACTTGGGCGCCGAGGAGAGGATACCTTGGAGCTTGCCGAAAGCAACGAGGGAACCGGTCATGGTGATCCAGCCGAGGAAGTTGGCAAGGTAGATGGCGAAGGCCGCCGCACCGCCCGTCATTCCGAGGTGCGACCGGTGCAGGAACTCGCCGATGCCTGTCAACGCAGCCGCCAAGCCCACGAGGGAGTGGAACGCGGCGACGGTCTGCGGCAGCTCGGTGGGGCCTACTTTGGAGGCGATGGCAAAGCCGCCCAGCCCACCAAAGGCGAAAAGGCCGAGCACGCCGAGGATGGCGGCCTTGGTCGCGCCGCCAGAGAGCATAGTGCCGAGCGTGGCGGCGATGCCAAAGGTGACACCGCCGAGGCCGAGGACGTTCCCCAGGCGTGCCGTCGACTGCTTGCCGAGGGAGCCGATCGCGCCAATGCAGAAGATGCCCGAGATGAGGGCGAGGAGCTCGGAGGAGGCGGCCATGCCGGAGGTGATCAGGCCTGCGTAACCCGCGAGCAGGATGGCCGCAGGCAGCAGGAAGAAGTTGTAGTACTCCTTCTCGTCGGTGGCGCGCTTGAAGAGGCCGAGCATCTTCTTCGTGACGACAAAGCCGCCCGCGATGTTGATGGAGGAGAGCACCAGTGCCGCCGCGCCAAGGAGTTGCGCAGCGCCCTTCGGACGCGCGACCGCCGTGGGCAAGAGGAACATGGCGCCGACGGCCGTCATGCCAGAGATGGCGTTCGTGGCCGACATGAGCGGCGAGTGGAGCGCGGGCGGCACGCTCAGCACCGCCTGGTAGCCTGCCAAACCCGCGAGCGAGAAGACCGTGAGGAGGGCAGCCAGCTGCCGATCGGCGACGCGACCAAGCAGCAGCACGCACGCCGCGGCCACGGAGGCCGCAACCGAGTCCTTGGCGTACTTGGTCCACGCCGGGGGCGGCGGCGGCTTCACGACCTCGGGCTTCTTCTCAGGTGCCGGAGGCGGCTGGTAGGGTGGCGCGGGGTACGTGAGCTTGCCCCCGTCGACAACCAGCATGCCGCGGACCGCGGGATCTTCATAGTCGATCCTCCACTCGCTCTTGGCCTTCGGGTTGGTCTGAGGCCCCACCGACAGGATGAACTTGGCCACGTTGTTGCCGAAGAGGTTCGAGGCGGTCGAGGGCAGCCGTGAGGCGAGATCCGTGTAGCCGATGAGCCGGACGCCATTTTCCGTCGTGGTGATCTTGTCCTTGACGGTTCCCTCGACGTTGCCGCCGGCCTCCGCCGCAAGGTCGACGATCACCGAGCCGTCGCGCATCTTCGCGACGATGTCGCTCTTGACGAGGATCGGCGCCTTGCGATTCGGGATGAGTGCCGTCGTGATGACGATGTCGGCGTCGACGAGCTGCTCCGAAAGCATCTGCTGCTCCGCCGCCTTGTACGCGTCGCTCATCTCCTTGGCATAGCCGCCCGTGCCGGACCCGTCCTCCTCATACGGCACCTTGAGAAACTTGCCGCCCAGAGACTCCACCTGCTCACGCACTGCGGGCCGCACGTCGTATGCGCGCACATCGGCGCCCGCATTCTTGGCAGCCTGGATGGCCGCGAGGCCCGCGACGCCAGCACCAAGAACCAAGACCTTGGCTGGAGGCACCTTGCCTGCAGCAGTCATCTGCCCCGCAAAGAAACGGCCAAAAGTGTGCTGCGCCTCGACGACGGCACGATAGCCGATGATGTTCGTCTGCGACGAGAGCACGTCGAAAGTTTGGCCGCGGCTCAGCATGCGCGGAATCTGGTCGAGGGCGAAGACGGTGGCTCCTTGCTTCTGGAACTGGCCCATGAGAGCCTCATTGTTCTGCGGCTTAATCAAGGAAATCAGCGTGCGCGACTCCACAAGCGCCGCCTCGTTTGCTGACGGCGGGTTCAGCTTGGTGATAATGTCAGCCTTCCACGGATCGCCGATCCGAGCGCCGACCGCCATGTAGTCCTTATCGGAGAAGAGCGCACGAGCGCCCGCACCTGATTCGACGACCACCGACAGTCCGGCCTTGATGAGCAAGGCGGCGCTCTCGGGAGTAATAGAGACGCGCGCCTCAGCTGCATCGGTCTCCTTGGCAACACCAACGGTCAGAGCCGAATACGGAATGCCAGAAACACCAACCGCAGCAGCGGGCGCGACGAGATTGATGCGCGAGCGCGCTACAGCTGAGTGGAAGACAGGCTTGTGGAAGATCGGGCCGGCCCTAAGTGCGACAACAGCTGGCAGTACGAGGAGGAAGACGAGCCGCGCCATTGAAGCGAAGCGCGTCGACGTAAAACGAAGGTGATTAAACCGCGCAAAAGCATCGAGATTGTCCGAAGTCAAATTAAACTTTTATACCGACGAAACACAGACTTCGTCAGAAATGGTGATCGTGAATCTCAGAAAAAAATGGATTTTGTCGCGGTCGACATCCCACCTTTTTGCTAATTACTAGATGGGGAGGCGCTCTGGGAATGGGAGGTGGCAGGGTCGGGTTCGCAGGGGGCGGCCTAAGTTCTGAGTCGGCGCTCGGCCCCGGGGACAAGATCCCGGGGAGCGCATTGGGGGAGCGTTCGGCTCCCGGGGCGGCCCACTTAAACCCACACATGCGTCACATGGAAATGCGGGGGTGTTGGTTCAACATTGAGACACTTATTTCTCTTTTTGACACTTTTTGACACTTTTGTGAGGCTCAAAATACGATCAGAAACGCAGTAGCGGAGAAGACCCCCGGAAAACGCGCCGACTCGACGGAGCACGTGGCACGTGTGGGGTCTAAATGGATCTCGGTGATACGTCTCCACCCTCTTTATACGATCCCCGGGGATCCCCACGTCCCGCCTCGCGCTACTCGAGCGTTATACACATCCCGGGGCGATACACACGCCCCGGATATGAAACCACCGTAGTTGCATGAAACCACCGCGCTTTCTAGCGCGGGCACCGAAAGGGGTACGTAGCGTTCGAGATACAGTGGCCACGAGAGTGACCCGATAGATCCGTCGCCGTCGGCTCTGCCTGACAACCAACCAGTGCTCGTACTCAGTTATAAACATGCTCTATAAGCCCTCCACACTCAAGCCCATCACTCGGGTCTCCGCGCGTTGAACACGTGCTACGCCTCACTCCGACGCTTCGTCTTCGCGCTCAACCAGCCCTTCGGGGCGTCCTCTTGAGCGGTGTCCTTGAGGGCGGCAGCTCGTGCGGGTCGTGGCGCAGCGGCCTGGGCCTCGATGGCTGCCTCGACGATGACGCCCACTCGGCCGCGCGTCGCGGGGTTCGTCTTCGGTGGCCGGCTCCACCTGCTCTGGCCACTGAGCGGCTGCCGCTTGAGCCTCCGCGTGAGAGGCCCTCTCGACTCGCTCAAGGCGGCCGTGAGTGAACTCTCGATTCCACTGGCCTTGAGCATCAATTGCACACCCAATCGGGAAGCGTCGACGGTGTCCACCTGCATGGAGAGCACCGCCTGCATCATGGCTTCGAGGGCATTCATCGTGTGCGGCGGTGGTGGCGCGTCCCGAAGCTGGTACAGCTTCTGCTGCATCGTCGCCGCCGCCGCATGCGTCGCCTTCGCCTGTGATGCCTGATGCAACTGCCGCTGCTGGACCGCGGCAATCCACGAGGGGTTCCACACTCGGTGCCATCGCTCGAAGCCCGACGCGAGGAGGGCGTGCTCGACACGGCGCCGCCAGGCTGCGCTTGAATTGGTCACCGCGCTGCGCGCTGACCACCGCTGCTGCAGCCTGCGGAAGCTGCGCGCTACGCGCCGCCGATCCGCGACGAGTCGAAGCCCGTGCCACTTGTGTGCGCGGCGCCAACGGCGCCAAATGGTCGCGATCCACACATCGATGGAGCGCGAGAGCCGCGCGTAGTGCACCGCCTGCTCCCTCCGAAGCCTCTTGGTCGCCATCAGCTTCCACTGGAGGAATCGTCTTCCGTGTTCAGCCGGCGTCGGAGCTTTCAAAATGAGGAGGAGGCGGCACACAATCCCGGGGCGGCGGTCGTGATACCCTCGGATGATGGCTTGAATTTGCGTGGCCGCGGCCCACTTGCGCCGGAATCTCCTTCGGGCCACTCCGCTGATCTTGTTGGCCGAATACCTTTGCCGCATGACGCGGAACCGATTGCTGAATAGAATGTTGTCTGTAGCCACAGCAAAAATGGCCTCGGCCTCGTCCGCGATCGAAGAGTCATTGAGATGTGAGCAAGGGTCCCATGGCATCGCCACGTCGTCTTCGACTTTCTCGTCTTGAGCATGCCTGTCCGCTCCCAGCGACCCCAGCCGGGAGATGTTGTCACTCAGTCCTTTGCCAACCGTATTGCCGACCTCGACCACACTCGATGCCGCTGCCTCCGCTGTGCCCGCTGCGCCTGCCGCCGCTGCCTCCGCTGCGCCCGCGGCGCCCGCGGCGCCTGCCGCCGCTGCCTCCGCGGCTGCACCGGCTCGGAAGATGACGGTGGTGATGACATTGTCGTTCAGACCTTTGCCGACCTCGAGCACGCTCGATGCCACTGCCTCCGCGGCACCCGCTGCGCCTGCTGCCGCTGCCTCCGCGGCACCCGCTGCGCCTGCCGCCGCTGCCTCCGCGGCTGCACCGGCTCGGAAGATGACGGGGGTGATGACATTGTCGTTCAGACCTTTGCCGACCTCGAGCACGCTCGATGCCACTGCCTCCACAGCGCCCGCAGCGCCTGCTGCCGCTGCCTCAGCGGCTGCGCCGGCTGCACCTGCGGCCACACCAAGTTTGTCCGCCGCGCCGGCAATCGTGAGCTTAATGTCTGCCCCCAACCGATCGACGGTCTGCCCCCAAGTGAGTTCCTCGGGGATGGTGAGCAGCGACTGGTCGAAGCGAGGTGGAAGTCGGCGACTTCTGCTGGCGGGCATCACGTCTCCAGATGCATCGAAGAGTGCCATGACTGCAAAGTCTTGCCGTTCGGATCCGCATGTCAAGGCTGTCTTGGCCCGCCCCATGGACGGATCGCGCGCGCGCGGTGCAGGACACTTCACGACGAGCACAAGCTCGAAGCGTCGGCAAACCGAACTCACCCCGGGTGCACAAAGAGAGCCAAAGAGAGTGGCGATCCGTTCGCAGCGATTTGCCAGGAATCCAGTTTCGGCCTTTCGGCACGTCGGGTCATCAGGAATGAGTTATTTTTGCATGCCGCGCGGCGTCCGGCCGAGGGTTTTAGGAGGACGTATACAGCATTCTCAGTCGAAGTTCTAATTTGCCGCTTAGCGCCGTCTGCGGTCACGCCCGGGAACTCAATCCACACGAGCGGACCCACGCGCACACACCGCACAGTGAATCCGTACCGCTTGCGACCCCGAAACATTCCCACCTTGATCCTCGCCGCGCTGCACTCACGTCTTGATCCACGCCGCGCTGCATTCACGCCTTGAGGCCGCTTGCGTCGACGTCTGCGTCTTCAAGAGCTCGGCGACGCTTGCCTCGAGGCAGTCGGCGCTCTCCGCCGTGTTAATCCGCCGTTTCCGCCGTGCTCTTCTGCTTACTTACACCCGTCCTTGTTGGCCTTCCGCCTGCTTCTTCGCGCGTGTGAGACCCTTGGTCAGTGCTGCTTTCAGACTGGGCTCCACTTCGATGCCATTCATGATGCCCAGCTGGTACACAAAGACGGCATCAACTGGACGGCCGAGGCGCTCCAGCGCTATGCCCTTGCGAGCATAGCCGATACCACTTTCGGGCATGTTCTTGATGCAGCTGCTCGCGTCCTCGAGCGACTCTTTCCATTTGCCGAGGGATGCATACGCGTCAGAGCGGTCGTGGTAGTTCTGGCCGACCGTACGGGCCGAGCGGTACGTGTGGGTCTCGTTCTTTTGGATCGCCGTGGTTAAGAGCTCGACCGCCTCCTCGAATCGCCCCTCCTCCATGGCCACCTTCCATTTGGGCTTGGCACGCGGCCAGCTGATCGGGTGCTCCAGCGAGGCCACGCGCGTGCTCTGCAGCACCGTGAGCGACACCGGGCCGGCGACGCTGGCCGCGGCGGCGAGCAGCTGGCTCGAGTCCATCACAGTGGTGTCGACCGGTGCGCCCAGGATGATTGCCTGGACGATGACGTCGCCTGCGACGAGGCCCAGGCAGCTCGCGATCGGCGTGGGCTGTTCGATCATGGGCGGCTTGCCTGCGTTCGGCGCCAGCCCGAGCTCGGTGAGCGTGCCGCCCGAAGGCGTGAGCACGGTGATGAGGTGGTTGGGCTGGAAATAGGGCTGGCGCGATTCCACCTTCATATACTCCGTCAAGGAGCCCGGCGGTGCTGTCGACGCATTGGTGCCATTGTGAAATTCGTAGCGCGCCTTGATGCGGTTGAGGTACGAGGTATACATAAGCGCGTTGTCGACGTGGGCGTCGACCGGCACGTCGGTGATAGAGACGAGCTTGTCGCCCGCATGCAGGGCGCTCGCAAAGGGCGATTCGATCCTGGGCCTGTAGAGAATGCCCTTCTTCGTGATCTCGAGCCACGAGGTGCCGTCCACCTTGACCTTGTAGTCGATCACGGTCCGCCCAGACTCTGTCGCTTCGGGCGGCGGTCCTCGGTCGCCTGAGAAATGCTTGACTCGTCTGCTTTCCATGCGGACCTCCACCCCCCCGGGGGGGAGCGGGCCGATGTGCTTCACAAAAGGCACTGACGCCTTACCCGACGCCCTGTTGAGCTCGCGCTCCATGGACAGATTTCCGGGGGGGCGCGGCACGCACCCGGTCATCGTGCCCGTCGCTCGCAGCCGGCTGACGAACCAGTTGCTGTACGCAGCGGAGAGCTCGGGAGAGTCAGGCGGCGCCGCCTTGATCGCGCGGTCACACGCAGCCACGAAGGCTTCGGCATTCGAGCGCTTGCCGCATTCGACGACGGCGACTACCGTCTTGATCCCCTCGCCGACACGCACGACCACCGCGGAGCTCGAGTCGGCGGGCATCAAGCACAGGTCGAGGCACAAGCTGACGCACATATTCTCCCGGAAGGCGCGAGGGACGCCCAGCGCGCGACGTGGCACCAGCATGACCTCGGCGTGCTTGAGAGGGATCGAGAGTTTGAGCGACGGCACGCTGGCCGTCTGCAGCACCGTGTGCGAGTGGCGGTGTCCGTACTGGTCCCTGCACAACCAGCTGCGCACCAGCTCATTGGAGTGCTCCTTGCGCTCGAAGACGATGCAGTCCTCGTGCAGCCGGAGCGTATGCGCCTCTGCCGCCGAGCGTAGCCGCTCAGTGATCGCATCCTCGCAGCAGTTGGCGGTTTGATTGAGCTGCTCAGGCTTCCCCAGACACGCACAGGTTAGGAGGCAGCATGCCTTGCAATTGTCAACAGGACATAACACCGGGATGGCGCAGCTCACGATGAAGGAGATGCAATTGGCCCTTCGGATGGCGACCGCCTCGTCGACGCGACCCTGGACGCCCGAGTCCAGGACCATCTGGGCACTCGATCTCCCCAGGAGCTCGCCGAACGGATCCGCACCATCGAGCTTGGCGCACATCGTCGCAGCGTCGAAGTCGGCCTCGGACATGATGCCGTATTGGTTGGGAGCGGTGAAGTAGGTCTCGTAATACTGCCCAGCGTCTTCGTTAGTCTCCGGGTCTGCTTGAGCTCCCCGGACGCGGACATACTGATGATCCTCAAAGGTGTCGGAGCCAAACCACGTAGTCGTAGTAGGCCCAGTACTGCGCACTGGTTGGGGAAGCCCGACCGACGAGTTTTGAGGCATGGGGTATTGGCCCGACGTGGAGTGCGCGGCGGGGTGCGATCCAACGGGCGCCATCACCGGAGTGGCAGCCACGACGACAGGTGCATTCCGCACAGCGCCCTTAGGCATCTGCGCCGCAGCAGTCGGCACTTCCGCTTGGACGAGGACCACGCCCGATGACATCACCCACTTGATCCGATCATTCTCGCGAATCGGGGACCGCCATGACGGAGTCGTTGAAGAGTTTGAGTGGTAGATTCGTCAAGATTGTAAACTTGAACACGCGGTACATTGTATATGTACTGAGGAGGATGTTGCAGCCGATGCTCGCCACAACGCGCGCCCCTCGATGGTGAAAAAACTGGGAAATGGCGCACGAGTTGTCTGGCCTCTTCTTTGTCGTCTTCGACACGGCCAAGGGTCGCACCCTGGCTTTGCAGGAGCCGCCGCGGGCCGTGCTATCAAGCGACGACTTCGATGCCCTCGCCGACTACCTCATTCCGAAGCCGGTGCTCTGCGGGCAGCTAATTGCGATCCGTGAGCCCGACCGTATCGTACTGTGCTGGCCCATGTGCATCGAAGATGCCAAGTACGATCGCAACGCGCTGCTATTTTCTCTCGGCCTCGTCGTGCAGCCGCCGGCGGCCACGTGCATCGCAGGGGCACCGCCGGCTGCGGGCGCAGCGGCCACCTACTTTGACGTGTGCGAGCGATACGGCCCCGTGCTACGCAAGTCGTGCGTGGTGCTGGCTGCGCTCGAGCGTGAGACCCAGCTGCTGTCGGACGCATCGCGCAAGGGCGAGCTGGCGCATCTGCTCCCGGCGGTCTACCATGGGCTGCGCGAGCACGGCCGCTGCGTCGTCGCCGCCGATGCCGCCAACACGATCCACCTGCAGCTGCCGTCGCGAAGGCCAAGCGAGCTTGGCCCACCGGTAGAGGCGCAGAGCTGCCCGGTGCTGCTCAGCGAGCCGCCGCCGGCCGAGGTGCGTCGCTGGGATTTGACGATGCAGCGCCTTCTCCGTTGGATGGATGGCACGCGGCGCGCGGTCGACATCGCGCTGGCGGCGCGCGTCGACTTGGCCTTGGTGCAGCAAGCGCTCACCGCCCTGCAGAGCAGTGGATGGGTGCGCATTCTCGACCGCTTCGAGCTCAGCAACTGCTATGCTTGCCTGCCCATGCTCCACCGCCTCGCCAGCGACCCCGTGGCCCGCGAGGCGCTCGTGGCCACCGTGAGCCGGCCGCGTGGTCGCATCTGCGCTGGCGACGCTGGCGGCGCTGACGACGCTGGCGGCGCTGGCAGCGTTGACGGCGTTGACGGCGCTGGCGGCATTGACGGCGCTGGCGGCGCTGGCGGCGTTGACGGCGCTGGCGGCGCTGGCGGCAGTAGCTGCGCTGGCGGCGCTGGCGGCGCTGGCGGCAGTGGCGGCGTTGCTCCCGGTGGCGCTAGAGAGACCAAACTCGACTGCGCTGCTGGCGGTAGCGGCACCTCCGCCTTGGCGGCGACGCAGCGGCCGTGCGCATGGGCCGATGTGCTGCGCTTGTACGCGGCGTTCCAGCCTGCCCCTGACGGCAGCGGCTGGCGATCGGTCGCGGACGTGTGCCGGCTGCATCCGGAGGCGGCCAGCCGGGTAGACATGCGCGTGCTGGTGCATGCGGGTCTGCTGAACCGGCTGCTCCGCCGAGTGCATGATGAGCCAGTGTGCCCTTCGCCTCTCCCCACAGCGCCGCCGCCCGCGACAGCGCCGCCGCCCGCGACATCGCGCCCATACGTCGTCCCACCTCCGCCCACGGTCGGCGTAGCGCCACCCACGGCTGACCTGCCGATGGCTCAGGCGGGTTATCAGGCGGGTCTGACGAATCTGACGAATCTGTCGAATCTGACGAATCTGACGAATCTGACGAATCTGACGAATCTGACGAATCTGACGAATCTGAAGCTGCCTCCCGCTGCGCCGCCGGCGAAGCCCAGCGCCACGAATCTGACGCCGCCCGCGCCGGCCCTGAGCTTCGCCGGCGCCCCGGCGATCGTGGCTGAATCTCCGACACGCTTGAACCTCGAGCCGATCAAGGAGAGTCGGCTGCTCAGGCAGGTGCGAGCGCTCCTCGAAGGCACACGAGGGCGTACGTCTGGCGGGCCAGCTGGCGGGCCGCCCTCCTCGCGCGGCTGCACGCTCGATGGCTTGTGCGCCGCACTCTCGCTAGAGCCCGACGAGGCCAAGCTGGCTGTGAGCGAGGTCTGGCCTGGGTGCACCTGGATTCAGCGGTGACGTTTCGAGACGACGATTTGATCGCGTGTGTATGAGCACACGGCCGGGCCGACCGGCTCGTGCGGCGGGGCGTGTGCGCGGCGGTCTCACTGCCGCCGCCGTCACTGGCCGCGGGTTTTTGAGTTTCGTATCGCGCGCAAGCGGGGCCCTCTCGAACGCCGCCGCTTGGCGCTTCCGGATCCATCGGGGCGGGATCTGGGCCGCTCGGGCTCGCTCGCCGATCGCTGGCTAATTCCTAATACTAATTTAATACACCCCCAAAGTTAGAACGTGCACACACCACGCACCTCTGTGGCTCGGCAAGTTCAGCCGTGCAGGTCAGTCCGCCAGGTTCCGCATGCGCAAGATGAGTCACTCCTATACAAGTGGCACTAAGTCCGTTACAAGTCACTCACCTCCGCAGCTCCGTCGACTCCGTCGCGCTTCCGCTGCGCACCCTTCTCCCTGCTCGGCTCATGGTACCTTTGATCCGAGTGTCGGCCACGCGGCGACTCGCTGCGCGCCTGCCGTCGGCGCGATTTGCTGCGGCCGAAGCGACCACTCCTCGGGCTTCCTTCGGCGCTGGCCATGGGCCGAGCGTCAGGCTGCATGTGCGGGTTCGGGGTGTCCTCAACCTCATGTTCCAGCTTGTTCGAGCTCTTCTTCGTGCGCAACAGTCGTGCCAGATCGACCTCACTCTGCGTCGCGCCCACGCTGGGACTGAAGAGGTTGGTGAAGAAGGCACCCATGGAGTTCGGAGGCTTGCTCGTGGCTGCCAACGGTCCGCCGCCGCTGACCGTCGCAGGACTGACCGTTATTGGTCCCGCTCGACTGGCAACGGCGAGGGCGGCTTCGCTGAAGACGACTGGTCGATTGGCTTGCCGGCTCTTGGAGCGCGCTCGGGAGTGCCCACGCGGCGAGGACGCTGCCTGTCCTGGCTCGTCCTCTTTGATTTGCGAGCGCTCCGCCTCTTGTCCACGTAAAGACTGCTGCCCACGTGGCGAGCGCGCCGGCTGCCCTGGCTCGTCGCCGTTGTCGAATTGTGAGCGCTGTTCCGTGTGCCCGCGCGCCGATTGCGCCCGCCGCCGCCGCGGACTCTTCTTGCGACTGCGGGAGGCACGCTCGCTCGCGCCGCCCGCAGCGGCACCGTCAACACCTCGCACCTCTTCGTCGCTCTCGTCATTGACTAAACTGGTGCGCAGCGGCCTCACGCTCGCGCGCGCGTCGCTGGCCGCTTTCGGCAGAGCCAAGGGCAGCTGGAGCTCGAAGGCGCCAGAGGCGGCGCTGCCTTCGCGCTTTCGGCTGCTCCCGCCATTTCTTCGTTGTCGAGCGGTCAAGGATGCGACATCAACGTTAGGCGCACCATCGTCTGGGCTCTCAGTGAGGTCGAGATTGAGGAGCCTCTCGCCGGCCTCGGTCAGCCAGCTTGGTGCGCTGTCGTCTAGACCCAGAGGCTTTCTGTGCAGTGCCGCGGCATCCAGCGCGTCCGCCACCTTTTGCCCGGATACCTCCGTGAAGACTGTGCCAAATCGTGGCAGCCCTCTTAAGACCGCGAGGTCGGCGACTGTGAAGCACTCTTCGGCTTCCAACTTTTCGATGGTTTTGTCAAGTATGCGGCGATCTAGGCAGGCCGAGTGCACCAGCCAGTCACGCAACGACGCCGGCCGCGCGAAAGAGGCCGCCGGCATTTGAGGACTTTTCAATTTACGCGTGGTGTGAATGGTCCTTTAAGTCCTGGGTCTTGGTTGTCCTGCCAGGCGCCGGGTCGTCTTGCAATTCGCGTTTCGTTGGGTCGGCCTTTGTTCGGAACATCTCTGCCCTCGCCCTCGTCCTGCGGGAGCAGCCGCCGCCCACAGCCCCAACAAGCCCTAATTGCTCTCGTCTGATCGAGTCGTGGGCGTCCGTGTGCAGCGACCGAGGAGCGAGGTCGGACGCACGGCGCGGACGGCGCGAGGGCCCGTCGATGACGACAGCAATTCCGGCCTGGCCCGTGGCCGCCGCCGCTCTTTCCATCGTGGTCTTTGGCGTATGGCGCGAGTTGGCGACAGCCGAGCATGAAGCCGAGCCCGGGAGGTACGTCTCGCGTTGGAAGTTCTTGCCCTTGCGCGCTTGGTCGCTTGTTCGCCGTGTGACGAGGCGAATGGATTCATTCAAGGAGCTGCATACCATACCCGATACCCACATACGTCATACCGGGAAAATGGGGAAAACCGGGCTGCCATCATCGTCTTTGAAATCGGTTGGCTTGATAACGGTTGGCCGAATTTCCCCCGTCTCCGTTACAGTTATCGGGCCTCTAGTAGGGCGACACCGCCCTCCTCTTTTGCCTCAACACCTCCCTCATCATCAACAAAAGATAGCCTGGCCGCTTGTTGCTGACGCTGTTTCTGCCTTTTGAGGCGCTTCTTCTCCTCCGCCTCCTCGAGTCGGCGAGCGGCCTCGGACTCAGCGCCCGCAAGCTCCTCGCTGCGCTTCCGTTCCAACCGCGCCTTGGTCTCCTTGAAATCCGACGCGCTCACAAGCCCGTAGGTCGCCTGGGCCAACTCGCGCTCAATGCCATCGTCTGCCTTTTCGAAACGCTCGTCGCCTGCAAGCAACGTCTTCGTCCATACGCTCGGGTCATTGAAGCTCGACGCATGGCCCTTGATCACCTGGCGCTCCGCCTTCAGCGCCGCACGCGCCTCCTTGACCTGCTGCGCGAGCGCGCGTCTCTCTGCTTCGTGCTTCTCAACGTCGGCAAAACTTGAAGCGTGCAGGTGGCCGCCTCCGTATCCACCAATGTACTCATTCTTCTCGTTGCCGCGCTTGTGCAATGTAGCCAGCTGCTCCTCCAGCTCCTTGAGCCGGACAGCGGCGGGCGTGAGAGCGGCCATGAGGCGGGGTGTGGCGGCGTCGAAGCTTCGGAGATTCTTCCCCACCCCCGGTTTCGTCTGAATACCGGGAGGGAAGCCTCAGAGATTAACCGCCAGCGTGAAATTAGCGCGTGCGCGAAACGATAGGAATTTGCGGTGGAGCCCGATTTCCGACTTGTCCG
>Ga0210244_101322_pt1 | contig 20328 bp, 11 predicted proteins | sample ChrtobMetaP3_0mM_FD_155473 | JGI IMG/M metagenome (GOLD analysis project Ga0210244, IMG submission 155473) | Chrysochromulina tobin associated microbial communities from unialgal haptophyte culture, Seattle, Washington, United States - P3_0mM | ecosystem: Host-associated > Algae > Haptophytes >...
AACGAGCCGTGATGACCTACTCTATCCGCTTCGGTGATAGTCTGCCCTTCCGTGCCACCCACGTCGTTCAGAGGGGGGGCGTCCGAACGCGGCACTAGTGTGTGTAGAGTATCGCACGGCCCGATGTCGTTTCAGTAACGCACGGTAGGGACCGGTAGGGTTTTGTGGATTCAAGCAGGCACTCGACCTCTTCAGTCCAACGCCGTGCGCTCCGACCGCACGCGCATCGACGAGAAGTTGCCCCACGCGACCGCAGCGATGCTGTGCTTCGTGAGGGTGTGGCCGAAGGAGTGAAGAAACGTCGTTCACAGCGAACTTTTTTTGCGGAGATCCAGCGAAGCAGACGCCCGCATTCAGCGATGCTGTCGCCAGCATCGCGTCGAGTGTGCACTGTTGCTCAAGAGCCAGCCGATCTTCCTCCAGCCAATTTTGACTCACTGTATCGGTACACTAACACGCCGGTCGTCATCCGTAATGCTACGCTGAGTGCCACCGCTCAGTTCCGAGCGCTTACGCAGATGGATGCCCTCGCGGCCAATTACGGCGATGCGCTGGTGACACTCTCGTCTGCTAATGCATTCTCGTACGGCCGAAAGCGCGAACGCGTAAGGGTATATCTCGATAGTCTGCCGCTAGCCGCGGAGGCGTGGAGGCGCGCGATAGACAGCGACGATGACCAAGCGGCTGCTCAGACCTTTTACTGGTTTGGGGAGCACAGCTCGGAACTGCAGTCTCTGCTCGATCTCTACCCGCTGCCGCGCTACGTGCGACCTGCGATGCGCTCACTCGAGCCCAGGCACTCGTCGGGCTACGCCCTCGGATCGCTCCTTGGGCTGGCGACTGCCGCGGCGCCGCTGGTCCGTTCGGTCACGCTCGAGGAGAAGGGCACGCCTGCGCTGTCCTTCGGCGTCGCACCCAATCAATCTGGCGTGCCATTTCACTTCCACAACGACGGCTTCAGCGAAGTGCTGCACGGCATGAAGCGCTGGCTCTTCTATCCAAACCGTCCACCGCGCTTTCGCGAGAACGCAACGTCGGCGTCGTGGCTGCGACACGACTACCCGCGGCTGCCACGGTCGGAGCGACCACAGGAGTGCGTTGTTGGGCCTGGTGACCTGCTCTATTTCCCTAATGGTTGGTGGCACGCTATCATCAACGAGGGCGATGCGGTGGTCTTCATGTCGACCTTCTTGTGAGTGTGAGCATGAATAGAAGATTAGAATCTGTGTTCACAGTCCTTAAACACTTAAAGTCAGCTGAAGAAGCAGTTGTTGGAGTCAGAGGCAACAGCGCCGTTCTCATGGCCGTACGTCTCTCCGCTGAGGCGTCGCTCGGGGCATCGACGGAGCAGCTCTCCTTCCAGTCGGCGGAACAAGTCGTGAGCGTCGTCGGTCAGCGTCTCAAGTTCTGCCGCTGCGATGCACCTCTCGATCCAGATGAGACGCGATGGTTCAGCGGCAGCTCCGGCTACGGTATTGCGCTCGTCGCCACGTGCCCTCGGGCTGGCCTGTTTGCGTACACGGAGCGCAAGCTGCAGCCGCAGATCCAGATCTTTTCGTACCCTAGCATGATGGCCGGCGAAGTCCTCAGCGCCGACGACGTCCTCGAGTTCACTGCCATCGCCTTCCTTCGCTCGGGCAAGCAGATTGCGGCGCTCAGCGGGCTTCCGGCCCCGACACTGTTCGTGTGGAGCCTCGCCGGTGCTTCTGGTGTCGAGCTGCTGGCCAAGGCTGCCCTCCCCGTGCCCTGTGACGCTCTCAGCCTCAACCCTTCTGGTGACGGCGCGATGTGCACGCTCGCCTCCAAGAAGCTGCTCATGTGGAGCTTGCGGCTTGTGTACCAGACATACCTGCTCACGAGCACAGAGGTCGAGTTCGAGCAGGAGGATGCCGAGCATCCAGACACGTGCATGTGGAACGCCCATGCGTGGGGCAGCTCCGGCACGCTCTACGCCGGCGCCGAGTCGGGCACGGTCACAGCCCTCCCCCGGGGACAGCCCGCGAGCCCGGTGTTGCGCCTTGACAAGGCGGTGCGGGCCCTCGTGACCGACGGCACCCACATGACCGTGGGATGCGCGGATGGTTCCGTCAGCTGGTTCCTCCTGGAGGAGCTCGATGGTGAGACGCCGCTGTGGACCGTTTCGCTCGGGCGCAGCGCGTTGCGCTCGCTCGTGATGGCGCCCGACTACGGCCGGTTGCTCGCGACGACGGCGGACGGGGAGATGCACTTGATCGCATACACGGCGGAGGAGTTGCCGACCGAACCGGTGGCCAATCCGAACGAGGTGCTCGCCGTGGACCGCGTCGCCTCCTTCCACACCGCGCCCGTCGTGTGCGCCGCCATGCTGCCGCACGCCGCAGGCGGCGGCAAGGGTCACGACATCATCACCTGCTCCGAGGACGGTACCATGCGCTGCACCGACGCGCGCACGCGCCTCGAGGTGGCGCGCGTGATGACCTCCTCCGCCGCGCCACCCACGGGCATCGCGGCAAGCGCCGCCTCTCTCGTGATCGCGCTCGGCTCGGCCGACGGCGTGCTCCACCTCTACCAGCGCCACCTCGAGACCGCGCCGCTCGTGCGTCTTGGCTGGAGGGGGCGGCTTGGCGCGGCGGCGGTGACGCGGCTCGCCTTCTCGGCGGACGGCGCGTACCTCGCCGCGAGCTGCGCCGACGGCCTCACCGTCGTCTTCGAGCTCGCTCCGCACGCGTCGGAGCCGACGGTGCGATCGCACGTGAGCTTACCGGCCATGCCCACCTCGATCGCGTGGACAGCGGCAGGCAAGCTGATGCTCGCGATGCCCCCGAGCGTCAAGAGCCGTCTGCTGCTGCTCGACGTGCTCGAGAGCGCCGTGCCGAACGCCGACATGGCGCCCTCGATCGCACTTGCCTCGCCCGCCGTCGCCATCGTTGAGGCGCCGAGCCACTACGATGGGTGCACCGGTGGAGGCGCCACGACCGTCTTCGCACTCTGCCAGGACAAGAAGCTGCACGTGTACGAGATTCCCAAGGTGGGCGCCGTCGGTCAGGCGGTGCAGCCCCTCTCGTCGTATTCCAGCCACGAGAAGATGCCGACCGCCCTCGCCCTCTCTCCCGACGGCAACTTCGTCGCCACCGCGGCCAAGGACGGCTTCACTGTCGTGCGCTCGCTCATGCGAATCGAGGACCCGGTCAAGCTCGAGCTGCACGACTCGGTGCTCGGTGGTGTGGCGGCGCTTGTGCTCGTTCCCAACGTGTCGCCCGCGGCGACCCCAGGCTCGGCACTCGTGTACTCGTGCGGTGCGGACGGTGTCATGTTCATGACGGTGGCCAACCCCTTCGGCAAGAGCAAGGCGACGCCGCCATCGTATGTGCCGCGGCCGCTGCAGCTGCCCGAGGCCGCAGACAAGGAGGCTGGCGCGAAGACGGTGCTCGAGATCGCGGCCGAGCGCGCGAACGCGCCCGTGGCCGAGAGCGCGGCGCGCGACGCGCTCGCGGCCAAGGTGCAGGCACTCAAGCACGAGCTTGACGGATTGCTCGCTGCCAACGCGGCGCTCGCAGACGATGACCTCGAGAAGCTGACGGCTGCAGACTTTGTGATCAATGAGCAACAGCAGGCTGCTTGGCGTCAGGAGGGTACGCACAAGGTGAACGCGCTCAAAGCTAAGATCGAGGAGCAAAATATTACCAACCAGATCGTGAGCGACCGCATGCACCGCGAGTTCTGGCAGGGCATGGAAACGCCCCTGTCGACGCTTCACGGGTTGCCCGTGCCGGGCGCGCCGCCCAAGGGGATGCCTAAGTGCCTCTCGTACACGGTGCCCCAGCCCAAGCCGAGCGTCACCAAGGCACTCGAAAAGGTGAAGCTGCTCCGACGTGTCGAGTTGATCGTGGGCAGCTTCGAGGAGAGTGACCTGGGCACCGAAGGTGGCACCGCTACCCTCTTCGCTGAAGGCAACACCTTCGCGTCGGGCATCGGGCGCGTGCTCAGCAAGGCCGAGCTCGCCGCGCAGAAGAGGACGGCGGCCGCCACGGCCGACGCCGCGGGCGCACCTGCCGCCGCACCTGCTACCGAGGCCGAGGACGCCGCCGAGGATGCCAGCGCCACGCCCGGCGACGCGGCCGCGGCGGCGGGGAAGCAGAAGATCCTGCTGTATCCGACCTTCCAGCTGCACACGCCGTGGCGCAAGGCGGCACAGATGCTGCTGCACGGCGAGCAGCTGCGCGATCTCAAGATCGACTTCAATAACCAGCTCACCTCGCTACTCAACGCGAAGCGCGGCGAGCTCGAGCGCATCAAGGAACGGCAGGCCCGCATCCTTGAGATCATCAGTGAGCTCGAGCGGCTCGATTCGAAAGGCGACGGCGAGCCGACAGAGCGGATGGGCATCGAGCTCGAGGAGGAGCCCGATAAGCTGCTCGAGGTGGTCGATCAGGAGATCAAGTCGGCCAAGTACATTTCTCCCCAGGAGCAAATTCGCCTCGACAAGCTCGCGGAGGAGAAGCGCGCGCGCGAGCTCGCCGAGTCGGGCGACACCCTGGGCAAGCGCGGCCTCAACAACATGATGGGCGGCACGCTTGAAACACGGCGCGAGGAGGAGGCCATCTTCATCACGCTCGTCAAGCCCGAGTGGATGGACACAAAGGACCCGAGTGAATTCACCGAGGATGACAAGAAGGAGATAAAGGAGTTTGCGGAGAAGCAGAAGAAGCTCGCGGCCGAGCGCGACAAACGCTCCAAGGGGTTGTCCACCGAGCTCCTCAAGACACGCCAGGAGATCGTCGACATTTGCACCGCCTTCAACGACCGGGTCAATGCGCTGCGCGACACGAAGCTCGTGTACGACAGCGCCCTGCATGAGAACGAGCTACTCACCATCCGGCTCGCGCAGGCGAAGCAATCGGCGACGGCCTTCCGGGCCAAGTCCAACTCGCTCGCCGACGAGCTCCAGAGTGCTCGCATGGCTCACGAGGAGGCGGCGGCCAGGCTGGCGGACTTTGAGGGCACGCGCAACGCGCAGGCGGCGCTCGTCGAGGAGTACAAGGCTCAAGACAAGGAGCTGGAAAAGGGGTTCAAGCGCGACTTCGCCGACGCGAAACGCATGGCCGACGCCGCACCGTCTCCCGAAATCTTTGATGCCCTCAAGAAGCTCTTCAACCGACGCAAGGTGCTCAACGTGCCCAAGGGCACCAAGGCAGCTGCGAAGGCCGGCCCGGCTGCCGCGAAGCCAAAAGCGGCCGCCGCGGCGCCTGCGGGCAGCCGCGCCAACGCGGCGATGCTCGTCGCTGTGCAGTCCGGTGCCAGCGTGTCGAGCGACGCGGCCGCTGCGGGCGAACGCAGTGGTGTGTCGTACCCGCGGGACCCGTACTCGAAGCTCGACGCGCCCGAGACAGAGCAGATGGTCGAGGCGCTCGACGCGGCCGTGGACATGCCCGAGGGGATTTCTTTCGACTTGTGGGATCGTCTCGTCGAGGCGCGCGATACGAAGATCGAGGCGGAGGAGCAGCTCAAGGTGAGCACGGCGACGCTCGGCCGGATGAACGAGTTCTACGCGCTGCTCTCGGGCGAGGAGGAGCGGTTGCGGCTGCGGATCGATGAGCTCGAGCAGATGCTCAAGGAGCGCAGCCAGCAGGCGCTGCGTGGCGCGTGGAACCTCGAGCTGCCCTTCAAGCTCAAGCAGGGCCAGGTGGAAGTGGAGGAGGCGGCCGTTGTGACCGATTTCAGCACCGCGCTGCTCATCCACCGATCGGAGGTCGTCGACCTCAACCGCGAGATCCGCAAGCTCGGCGCCGAGAAGGTGACCATCCTCAAGGAGATCCGCGATTTCCGCAAGGGCATCGTGTACATGCAGTGGGAGGGTACCAAGGCTGACATGGAGGCGGCCGACCTCACCCAGCGCACCAAGGATTTCCAGCTGCTGCGTGTGACCAAGGAGCTGCAGGAGACGATCCGGAGCGGCGGCCAGGACAATCATGCCATCGAGAATGCGGCGCTGGAGCGTAAGCTCGAGCAGCTCAAGCTGTCGCACGAGGAGAAAATGGCCGATCTGCGTCGGCAGGTGGCCAAGATTAATTCGCTCATCGTCGACAAGCGCACCGAGATGGAATCGCTCAAGGGCCAGCTCGAGCAGCTCGAGGGTTCGGTGCTCGAACGCGAGATGATCTATGAGATCCAGTCCAAGAACTCCAATGCGAGTGGCGACTCGTACAAGCGCTTCGAGGAGATGCACATGAAGCGCAAGTTGCAGACGCTCGTCGGCATGCAGATGCAGGAGATTGGGCTGCTGCGCGAGGAGCTCGACCGCCTGCGCCGCCGCACCTTCCCCACGTTTACGCACATCGACCACCGGCAGTTGACGGATACTTGAACTCGTGGGCCTCTACACGAGAGCAATGGAAGAGGCGAGCGCCCCCCGGGGAGAGGCAGGTTGTGAACGTGTCGTGTGTGGCACCGCAGCGGCCAGGGCGTGTGTGTGGTGCCATGTGCGGGCGTGCCATGCGTGGGTAACAGGGGATCGGCGCGCATGGATGACAGGGGAATATCGCTTGACGCGGTTTCGGACGACGCTCGACGGAGCCGAACGACGTGTTCTTTGAATGTGCGCGTCGAGAGTGATGTGGGCATGCCCTGGCGCTGCCACTACGTGCCAGCGCGGTGAGTTGTGAGGGAAGTTTCACACTACTCTGTTCGCTCCTTTTAAGGGGTTTCTCTCACTCTCACGTCAAACACTCAAGTGTCTCACAGCATTTTTGTGTGAAGGGTGAGGGGCCCCGCTGAGCGAGTCCACCTGTGATGCAAGCGAGGGTGCGACGTGCGCAACTTACGCGGCATTTCCGGATACTTGGTGGCGCCGCGAATGCAAACAGTGCTCACAACTGTGGTGCACGCTGCTACTACCGCCTTTGAGTCCATCGCTCCAGCGCAACATTTGCGGCACGAAGAGGCCAGCGAGGTAAGAGGTGCTGCGATTGCGCCTTGGCAGACGCTCAGCGAACAATTCTCAATCCTGGAGGACGAGCTGCGCGCTAGAATCTTCAAGATAGCTCAAGAGTCCAACTTTTCAGAGGCGATCGCCCAACGGCACACTGCCTTTCGGACGGGCAACATCATGCCCGGCTGCGGGCCGATGGCAGGTGCGGCGCTTGAGGCCGATGCAGTGCTGTGCGAGCTGCGCTATCGCCTTGTGCCCGCGAGAATCTCAGAGGAGGCCTTTTGGCGGTGCTACTTCTGGCACGTGTCGAATGTGAAGCTCGAGTTGCTACACGACTGGACAACGGCCAACAGCGCGCGGCGCGCGGCCGTGCTCGAGGATGACGCCATTCTTGCCTCCGATACGCCTGTTCGTGGTGATGCCGCTGCCGGGCCGCCGCAGCACCACATGGGCGGCGCAATCGCATTTCCCGCTGACGAACTCGATGCCGAATTCGAGAGGCTCGTGGGCAGTCCTTGTAGGGGGTAGAAGCGGGTAGTCAGGCTTCATTCACGGAGTCGCCTGCTGGTCCCTCGTATAAACTCGGTTGGGCTGGAACACTTGCTCGTGACGTGGTTTCCCCAGGGCCTCGTGTAGGTAGGAAACAAACACTTCGTATTCTGAGGTTATCGACGTCCCGCTTTGCAAGCTTCCCCCGGCATGCAGTTTCGTTAAAATCGCATGGTAAAGTCTTTTGTACGTTTCGACGTTCGCTTTTCTCCCAGGGGCTGTGCCCCGTGACAATTGTCAATTCCCATGACCTTGGCTGCGGCGGTGCTCTTGGCTGCGGCGGTGGATGCCCAGGTGGCGGTCGGTCCTGTGATAGGCCTCGCAGGTTGGGCGCTTGATGATCCCGATCACCACAACAAAGTTCGGCCCACGGCGAACGGAAGCACACTGCGTGTCACGAGTGACACGCGAGTGTTTTTGGTCAAGGATAGTCGTAAGACACTTTGGGCGGATCACGAGTACTTGAAGATTGATCTGCGATCGGGTCCGTTGCGATTCACGCTTGACCTGAGCGGCGTTCCGTGTGGCTGCTTGGCATGCGTTTATCTTGTCGCGATGCAAGACCCAAGCAGAACCTCTCCAAACTACTGTGACATCTACGGTAGCACCGGTGGCACAGTCTGCCTTGAGGCGGACATCTTGGAGGCAAACAATGTCGCCTTTTCGACGAACCTTCACACGCGTGCAGGTGTGGGCCACGATGGCACCTGCAACGCGTGGGGCTGCCTAACCACGCTCGGACCCACGGCATCTCCTCAGGAAAGGAAGGCGTACGGGCCTGGGCGTGGCTTTAAGGTGGACACGCGCCACCCTTTCGACGTCGAGGTGAACATGGATGACCAGGGAGGCTTGAGCGTGAACCTGCTGCAAGGGAGCTCGCGCGTCGTTGCCTTTGATCCGCACAAGGCGGGTAATCCACAAGGGCGCGGGCTTCCGCCCGATGCCCTTCGCGCGTTTCGCGAGGCGATGGGGCGGCTGACGCTCGTGGCGTCCCTCTGGAGCACGGGTACGGCCAACGAATGGCTCGAGGGCAAGTGCATGGAGTGTGTCCTGGGGCAGGCGACGTACACGCTCTCCGATCTACGCCTGGGAAACCTCGGGCAGTTTCGGAACATCCCGCCAGGGTTACCGCCGAGGAGCCCGCTGCCTTTGTCGCCGCCGAGGAGCCCGCTGCCTTTGTCGCCGCCACTTTCACCACCACTTCCCTCTCCGCCATCACCACCGCTTCCATCGCCATCGCCGTCGCCGTCGCCACACCCTGCCCATGAAGTACCACCATCTTCTTCGCCACCACCACCTTCCTCGCCACCAGCACCATGCTCGCCTTCTCCCCAATCTCCACCTTCTCCACCTTCTCCCTTCGCGCCGCACCTCCTCCTTTTGGGTTTCATCCTGCCTAGATCAGAGCCGAGCGCACAACCGCTAGGTGTGCTCCTTGGCACGTCCTTGTTAGTTCTTGGCTGTGGGCTCTCGCTCAGAGGACGACGCGCCCTGCGCGTGCTCGACCAGCCGCAGGAGCGAGCGTGGAGCACGAGCGACAACGACAAGAGGCCGAGGGAACAGCGGCGGCGGCGGGAGAGGACGTCTCTCAGCGTGCGATCAAGCCGAGAATCACGCGAATTACGGGCCCCATGCAGCACCTCGAATGTTGCCTCGAATGACACGACTCGCGTCTATCAGCACGAACCAAACGCTGAAATATTGAGGTTCGTCCTCGACGATGGCGACGATGACGTCGACGAGTACGACATTTGATCCGCCAGAACGCACACAGAACGCTCAAGCACACCCGTAAGCCGTTGTTTAGTATAACATTTTATAGTGATAGTCGTGAGGCGCGCCACAGCCACCCAGATGTGAGATGAGGCGCGGCCGCGGGGCCAAACACGTCCCTCACAACCGCGGAAGAGGGGAAGCGGAACCGCGTATCCAAATCCATGTATGAATCAGACGCGGAGACGGGGCGCGCCATTTTCCAAAACTTTGGAGCTGGCCCGCGCCGCGCGGGCGTAGGGGGCGTACGAAAGTGGGGTCGACATCTGGAGATGTTATCTCCGCTCTGTGTGCATCGGATTTTGCATTTCGCGGATACGCTGCGTATGGCATCCTATGGCGCTGGCATGTCGCAGCACGAATTCATGTTGAAGGACGAGTGCCTCGTCGTCAACTACAACGACGAGATCATCGGGTCTGACAACAAGTACAATGTGCACAAGTTCGTCGCCGGCCAGCCTAAGGGCATCGTGCACCGCGCATTCTCCGTGATGCTCTTCGATGACAAGGGTCGGCTGCTGCTGCAGCAGCGCGCAGCGTCCAAGATTACCTTCCCACACGTGTGGACGAACACGTGCTGCTCGCACCCGCTCCACGGGCAGACGCCGCCGGAGGTCGACGAGGTTTACGACGGCAAGACCGAGCCGATGGGCATCAAGCACGCAGCCGTGCGCAAGCTGCGCCACGAGCTCGGCACCAAGGCGGGCGCGCTGAAGGCGGAGAACTTCAAGTACATGGGCCGCGTGCACTACTGGGCGGCAGATTCGGTGACTCACGGCCCCAATACGCCGTGGGGAGAGCATGAGATCGACTACCTTCTCTTGTACCAGATGCCGCCGGGCACGACGCTCGAGCTCGCGCCCAATGCTGATGAGGTGATGGCCGTTGACTGGGTGACTGCCGCCGAGCTGACTCGCCGGATGGAGGACCCGACGCTGCTGTGGAGCCCGTGGTTCCGCGTCATCGCGCGCGAGCTGCTCTTTGGCTGGTGGGGCGATCTTGATAAGTCGTTCAAGCTCATGCCGTACTCGCCCATCCGTCGCTTTGATGCGCCGAGCGAGCACCGCAAAGGCGGAGGCGTGCACGACGGCGCGGCGGCCACCGAGCTCGCTGATCTCGCAGCGGCCGAGTCCAAGCTCGAGTGGACCTCCGCCGAGCGGCGCACGCTCACACTGAAGAGCGAGCGCGAGGCGCGCCGTCGCGACCTTACGAGCGCGACGCGCTCCAAGGCGGCGGCCGCGGCGAACAAGCAGGGCGCGTACGGCAAAGTGCCCACGCACTCGCACTCGAAGAAAGAGCAGCTATCGTACCCGCTCGAGATCGCATGCGGGCTCTACCTCAAGTTTGTACCTGGGGCGCTGCCGCTCAACCTCAAGGTGAAGCCCGACGACACCGACTTGCTCTTCTGTGATGTGAAGCTGGGCGAGGTCAGCCGCTCGTTCGCAGCTGTCATCCGGCAGCTGCCTTCGGACCTTGCGGTCGACATCCTTATCTTTTACATCGTTCTGCGTGGCCTCGACACCGTCGAGGACGATATGACAGCCTTCAAGGGGAAGGAGCACGTCAAGTGCGAACACCTCCGCGCCTTTGGCCGTGAGTACCTCGGCGATGAGAAGTGGAGCATGTCGGGTGTCGGCGAGGGCGCTGAGCGTGAGTTGCTTGAGGGGTTCGGCGCTGTCAGCCGCGTCTTCAACCGCCTGCCCAAGTCGTCGCAGGATGTGATCCGCGACATCACCATCCAGATGGGCGACGGCATGGCCGATTTCGTCTCGGTCGACATGGGCCAGGGGACGGTCTCGTGCGAGGCGTACGCACGCTACTGCCATATGGTGGCCGGCCTGGTGGGCGAGGGCCTCTCGCTCATCTTCGTGGGACGTGGGATGGAGACCGAGGCCTGTCTAGGGCAGGGTGTCTTCGTCTGGCCCTTCTGCAAGGCGCCGGCCGACAAGCCGGCGAACACCCTTGGGATCGCCAACTCGATGGGTCTCTTCCTGCAGAAGACCAACATCCTACGTGACTACCTCGAGGACTACGTTGACAACCGCGCCTTCTGGCCGCAGGACGTCTGGAAGAAATTCGCGCGTACCAATGACCTCGGCGAGTTTGCACGGCCGACGGCGCACGGCGCCGGTGCCAAGAAAGGCGCCTTCGATGCCAAGGCAGACCCGCTCGGTGCGCAGATCGTCGGCATGGGCACGCGCACGACGGGACTCGACTGTCTCAACTTCCTCGTCGCGGACGCTCTCGAGCTCGTGCCCGACTGCCTCACGTACCTCGAGATGCTCAAAACACCCGAGGTCTTCCGCTTCTGCGCGATCCCGCAAGTGATGGCCATCGCCACGCTCGAGGAGGTCTTCGACAACCCGAAAGTTTTTACGGGCGTCGTGAAAATCCGCAAGGGCCTCACCGCCCGGCTTCTGCTCGACTCCGGCTCGCTCGACGGCGTGTACGTGTGGTTCAACCGACTCGCGCGCCGCATCGCCTCCCGCTGCCCGAAGAACGACCCGTCGCGTGAAAAGATACTCAAGGCCACCACGGTCATCGTCAATCTTACCCAAAAGAGGGCCACGGCCACTGAGCACAAATTGCTGGCCATGCGTATCGCGGTGCTCTTTGCAATTTGCGCTGCCGTGATGGCGTTCTTTTTCCCGAAGGCTCTCGGCCTGCAGATGAAGTGAGCGTGAACTGCCAGAGTGGGAATATGTCACGTACACGTTCGATTGGCAGGGTGCTGCGCAGCCTCTCCCCAAGCCCCGAGCGCGGCCGCCGGGCATGCAGAGCCGAGGTGAGTGCCAGTGTCTGCGAAGTGTTATGTGTCCTGTGGCGAGAGCCGAAGAGAGAGCCCAGATGCGGGCGCCGACGCGGGGGGCGGTGGCGGTGGTGCGTGGCGCGGTCGGCCCGGCCACAGCGCGCACAGGGCGCGTCGCGCCGGCGCCGGCGGATCTCTAGGGTTCTCCCATGGGTTCTCCTTAGGTTCTCCTGCACTCCGAAAAAGCGTACCAACATACGATACCGTTGCCAACACACAAACGTGCCGGCTATTGAAGATCAGAGGAGCTTTTGTCACGCTTTTTTATTTTTCAATGCTCCTGGCCCGCGCTAGCCGAAGAAACCCCTGCGCATCGACTGCGCCCTAATCCAAATGTTGATCGCAATCTTCGTGTGATTGCCAGGCGGCGAGCCACCATGCAGCGTGCGCGGATCCTCTTGGCCATTCGGCAGGCAGTCATTAAATACGATGGCCGAGTTGGCAAGGGGCGATACTTGCAGCCCGAGTTTCGGAAATGCAGTGTGCCCGCCATATTCTTCGGGCACGGTGTTGAGGTACACAAGCATCGTGACGTGGCGATGGCCATTAGAGAGGTTCTCCTCGTAGTCGCACGCCTCGCCAAAGTCGAAGTGAGGCTCGTAGCGCTGCCCTTCAGTGTACTTGACTAGCTGAAGTGGCTCGATATAGTCATATGGGTCTGTGTGAGGTGCGCGCGCAGGGGGCGGCGGCACGCGTGGGTCGGTTTGCTGGGCATGCATGCGGGAGCAAGCAGAGCGGCCCCCCCAAGCCCGCGCTGCGGACGCACATCCTGTGAGCAGCGCCGCACGCTCTGTGACGCTCTTCACGACCACGTCGTGTGCGGGCAGCATGCCGGTGCTGCTCGTACGGATGGATTCGGTACGACCACCTGCAAGGGAGCGGTGCATTTGGGGAAGGCCGATCTCGATGATGTGTGCCGCCTCCTCTGCCGTGACGAAGTTCTCCACCAGCCGGATCTTCGGCGACAGGGCGATGTGGAGCACTTTTATCGGTGGGGCGGCGGCGTCTGCCAAGGTATCGCGCCCTGCGCCTTTGCCGACCTTAGCCATCGCGGCCCCGGGCACCAGAGCCGGAGGGAGAACGCGTACAGATCGGCGCGTCGGTGCACGAGGCGTCGTGTCCTTCAGCACCGCACAGCGCGGCGACGCCAGACGGCGCCACCGGTGCAACAGTTGTGCGCGCATCGTCTCGCAAGTTGCCGCAGGCAGCGGGTCAAAGGGCGTGCTCTTCCAGCATGGCAGCGGTTGCGTGGGCGCGCCCGCCCGTCGCCAGAGGACATGATCTTCGTCGAGCATGCCGTGACGACGCGTGCGCACGGTAAACTTGAGCCGGTACCGCTGGAGCAGGCCCGCAGTGTCGAGACGCGCGCATGAAAGATAGCAATTCTTCAGAAGCGTGGATGCCGTGCTGGCATCGAAGCATCCGCTCTTGCGCACTCGATCCGGACAGTCAGCGTAGTCATCCTTGAGCTCGCGGCAGCGCATGGCCTTCTCGCATTCTTGCGGATCGGCCTCTGTCCCGCAGATAGAGTGCGTGAAGCAGGTGCCGGCACACTGCTGCCTCAGCGACTCATCCTTTGCGCAGCTGGCATTTGTTGCCACGTCGATGCACTCGAGCTTCTCATCCAGCAAGCCCTCATGCACGGCGGCGCGCTGCGCCTTACAGTTCTTCGGGCATTCGGAGAGCATAAACTTGGGGTTGCGCGTGCATTCGCCCTGGTCGGCCCACCCGGCGCATTGTTCGGGCTCTCCGATGGTATCCTTGGGGTTCTCGGCGCACGAGGCGGCGCAGTTTTCGTTCATGAAATCAGGGTTGCGCGCGCACTCGCCGGAAGTTGCCCAGCCCTTGCAATCTGGGTTCTTGTCAGTCAAAACGGGCTTCGACTCGGCAACGAAAGGCGCGAGGCTCATGGCGACGACGAAGTGCCATAATAATGGCGGACGCCCGCCGCGGTGTGGGGGCAGCATAAGAATCCTGTACCGTGAAAAACGAGCGCGCAGCAACGAGTCCCAAAGATGCGGACCAGCACATGCAGCTTTTTAAAGAAAGTTTGTCGAATGTTTGAAAGTATAGAGCACACCACGGCTCTCAAACATTATTGCCGACGTTACCATCCTCGCCCTCCTCGTCCGCCGCACCGCCACCGGCTGGCGACCCCGGCGGCAGTTGCATGTGAGGGACCCCGGCCCCGCGATCGGTCGCTTGCATGTGCAACAAAAGCTCGACCAGGCGGCGAGCGTATGCCCAATCTCCCGGGTACCATACCACGAGCTTCACAAACGTCGGGCTGAGCGCCATGCTCGCGCGACCGTCAAAAATGGCGGAGCGGCCGTCGGCCTCAAAGTCGGACCCGTCCACGTCGTCGTCGCGGAAGCCCAGCCGGCCGCGCATCGGCTCGCAGCTCGCAGCCGCACTCACAGCGGCACGAATCTGCTCAAGGTCAGCCCCCGTTTTCAGCTCCACAGTCAGGTCAATGACCGAGGCGCTGCCGTCCGCAGCGGGTACGCGGAAGGCGGCCCCGAACAGGTTGTCGGCCAGATCGGGCAACATGGATCGTACTGCGCCTACAGCTTCCGCAACGGTCGGAATAACGTCCTTGCTGCCGCCGGTGCTGCTCCGCCAGTCGAGGCCATTCTCTCCGGCTGGCCCCGCACAGACCTGCTGGAGCTCTTGGGTTGAACAGACCTGCAAGACGCTCGCCGAGGCTAGCGCGATGCCAAACGCGTCCTCGACCACCTTGATGAATAGCGCGAGGCAATGCGCCGCCGCTGAGCCACACGACACTATCGCCTCGCCCTTGTAATGGGTCTGATTGACCCCGGCAAGAAGCTGCGGCACGTCTGTGCACGCCGCCGCAATGATCACGTGCTCGGCGCCGCCGTAGAGATGATCACGTGCCGCCTTGGCCGACGTGAAGCGGCCGCTCGCTTCGATGATGTATCGCGCGCCGCCGCTTCGCCAGTCCACCTTCGACGGCTCGCGCGTGTTCATCAGTGTGACCTGCCGGCCGTTGATGATCAGCGTGTGCCGGTCGGGCGCTTCGACGGTGTGGCGGCACGGGCCGTGGACCTCGTCGTGCTGCAGCATGTACGCCATGTACTCGGCGTCCACATACGGGTCGTTGATCGCGATGAGGTCCACGCCGTCTGTCTCCATTATGGCTCGTGCGACAAGCCGACCCAGCCGGCCAAAGCCATTGATTCCAACCTTGAGATTAGGATCCTCCTGGATCCCTAATATCTTGCGCACTCGTGCCGACGTTTTCGCGTGCCCCGCCGCCTCCTGAAGCTTCTTCATGCTACGGAGCCTCGTCAGTAAGTCCCAGCCTCGCCCCCCGACAACCGCTCCATCCGCGCAACGAGCACACGCGACGAAACTCGAAACTTGAAACTTCTTCGTCTCGTCCTGGCTACAGTTCCTGGCTTACTCTCTTCGATCTCTATCAGTACTCTGAGGGCACGCAGGCTATCACCATATGACGTGTCTCCTCCTGGTCTCCTTCCCGCTCGTGCTCTTTCGACCGTTCTTGTGAGTCTCATCATGTTCTGACATTTCTGACTCGAGTCGTGCGTCGACTCTCCCCGCCACTGCTAGCCTCGAAAGCGACATTCGATAGGCTTCCTCAGGTTGTCTGTTGTTTATGTAGTAACTTGAACTCCTGGCTTGTGGCTTGCTTCGATCGGCGGGTAGTTTGTACTCTCCTTAAACGCGGCTCGTGGCGTCGTGGGGAGGAGGTGAGGGAGGTACGTGTGCGTGATTCCCCGTCTAACATGCCGAAATGTAACACGCTACACGCGCAATTTTACACTAACTCTTACACATATTATGAACGTTCACAATTGTTCTTTTTTCGGTCCCGGGAGGATTATGATCGCTCCGCCCCTTCGCGTCGGTGCACGCGTCTCGCCGAGTCCTCTCGCCTATCTCGCGTGTGCACCGTTCAGGTTCAGCTCGCACAGCTGATTCGTACTTTCGCTCCTTTTACTCGCCCGGCCCCACACAAATTCTCTCAACCAAACAGACTAACGCTTCACCCTGCCACGAATCGGAATCAGTCCGATATCCATACCCGTCCGGCGCCCGTTTGGACATAGTTACGTGTACTTCTAAGCTCTAAGGACCTGAGTCGGCGGTCCATGCTGCGTTGCAGCATAATTCTGATGCAGAAGTTTGTACGCGGTCGCGGGGGATTCAATGCGCATGCACCAGCCCTCTCGCACATGCTGAAGCCTCGGTCGAGAACCGTTCTCAATCTGAGTCGTGGCCTTGAAGCGGCTGCCCTACGCGTCCGTAGTTCGACTTCGGGTACTGCGCCGAAATCATAAAGAAGAGACCACCCTGAGGACACGGTTAGCATCAGGCGGTGAGCGCGGGCATGCGGCGGATGGCGCACGCGTGTGCAGACACAGTCGCGTGCGCTCTGGCGTACCGCCAGGAGCACGAAGAAGATGACGATCGGGAAGCTCGAAAAGTAGCCGGCGCGACTGGAGAGCTCGGCCGACTTGGCGAGCATCGCCCCGAGGGTCCACACGAGCTCGACGTCCTTGATCTTGTTGGTCATCGTCAGCGTCGTGTGCTCGGCGAAGCCAAAGTTCTCAAGAAGAGCAGAGAGGTACGCCACGTCTCCACAAAAGTCGTTAGACTTCGACGCGTCCTGATGCCTTCGGAAGCGCGACGCCACGTCCGCCGCGCTCAGCGCACACAGCTCAGCGCCCCTGGCATCGATATCCGCGCGGCTCATAGGCGCAGATCCGAACTGTGCGGGTTGGCCATCTAGGAGGCCGATGGCGGCGGTGCGGTCGTAGAGGTATGAGAATCCGTAGAATTGGGCAGCGGGCAGCGGAGGCTGGTAAGCGCCGCCCCACGAGCACGACGAGTGCTGACACGGTGGACGCTGGAACAGGCCCATCTGAAGCTTGCGGCATTCAAGCCAGCTCCCACTGCCCTCGAGCACGATGCCATCATGCTCCATCTTGACACTTAAGGGTAGGCACGGGTGCGACACATGGCCTTGAAACCCTTCCACCTTGAAGGGTTTGGTGATCAAGTCGAGCAGAGACTTCCGCGCCGCATCGAGGCCGAAGCCGAGGTGCGACTTGACGTACACATTGTGCTTGCGCCCCGCAAAATCGAGCTGCTCTGTGTAACCCGGCGGCGCGCTGCTCGTTGAGGGCATCGAAAAGACGATCTGCACTGAGCCGCCACCAAGGTCTATAGTCCCAACTGGGTCGCTTGTGCCGCCGCTGTGGTAGAGCGCGTCGAGGAGGTAATTGACTGTCACCCAGCCGTAGAGGCCCTCGTCCCGGCCGTCGAGCACGCCCGCCCACTCACAGCGGAAGTGGAAGCCTGTGGTGCTTAGATACGAGCAAACAGAACTCAAGATGGCGTCCTTCGGACCCTCGCCCACCATGCGCAGCCCTGCGGTTGCCATCAAGAACATGGGCGTGGACGCAATATGCTCGGCGGGGATCTTCTGCTTGGCAAATTCAATCAACGGGGCGAGCGAGGCGCCAGCCGCCTGCGAGCTGTCCTTGAACGCCGAAAGTCCCGGCTTGATCTTAAGCAGGTCGTCAGACACGAGGTCGAACTCATTCTTTGGCCCGCCGCCGCCGGTCTTCCACGTATAGACATGGATACGCGAGCCCGAGGACCCGGCGTCGAAAATGAGTCCGTAATTGGTCGCCGTGCCAAGAGCAACTAGACCTACCCACATTTTCCGTCAACGCAAGGGAGTCGCATATCGGATAAAGTAACACTTGTGAAAGACTGGTGAAAGTGATCTCTTCATCACAGGAAACTTGATTGCGACGACACCGAGCTGTGAACCTGACCGGCGACCATGTGCGAGAGCTCCCCAGCTCCGCGTGCATGAGCGTACTCGTTGGTCGTTGCGCGTGGCCCAGGCGTGTCGGACCAGTGGACGGGCTCCCGACGGCTCACCGCCCTGGCAGGTCGCACGTGAGTATCGCATCACGATGACGTAGAGCCGAACAGTGCAGAGAGACCAACGAACCCAGCGGTTGTCACGCTTAGCTCTCGGGGCGGAGCAGCGGAAACGCGATCACGTCCTTGATCGAGGCGGAATCTGTCAGCAGCATGATAAGCCGATCGATGCCAATGCCCATTCCGCCGCAGGGGGGCATGCCGTGCTCGAGCGCGTTCAGGAAGTCCTCGTCCACACCGCACGCCTCCTCATCACCTGCCGCTTTCTTGGCGGCCTGGGCCTCGAAACGTTGCCGCTGGTCGACTGGGTCGGTCAGCTCGGAGAAGGCGTTCGCCAGCTCGCGTCCGACGACAAAGAGCTCAAAGCGCTCTGTCACGCCCGGCTTGCTGCGATGCGGCTTCGCCAGCGGGCTGATCTCCGTGGGGTACTCGGTTACGAACGTCGGTTGTATTAGATTTCCTTCACAGAGCTCGTCGAAGCACAGCGCGAGCACCTTGCCGACTGTCTGGCACTCGTTGACATTGGGCACACCAGCCGCAGCCGCCGCCTCACGCGCACGCGCAAGATCGCCCTCTGCGCCAGTGAGCGCGGCAAAATCGAAGCCGTTGGGCATAGCCTCGCGCACAAGGTCGCTCATCGTGACACGACGCCATGGCGGCGTGAGGTCAACCGTGGTTCCCTGGTACTGGACGACGGTGCCGCCAGTGACCTGCTTCGCGGCACCGGCGATGAGCGCCTCCGCAAGATCCATCATGTCCGTGTAGTCGGCATACGCTTGGTACAGTTCGATGCTCGTGAACTCGGGGTTGTGGCGCGTGCTGATGCCCTCATTGCGGAAGATGCGCCCGAGTTCGTACACGCGATCGAAGCCGCCTACGATAAGCCGCTTCAGGTAGAGCTCGGTGGCGATGCGCAGCGTGAGTGGCATGCCGAGTGCGTTGTGGAATGTCTCGAATGGCTTGGCCTCTGCACCGCCGGGTTCACTTTGAAGACAGGGCGTCTCGATCTCGAGAAACCCGCGCTCGTCCATGTGCCGCCGGATGAATGAGGTGATGCGCGCTCGTGTTGCAAACGTTTGCCGCACGCTCGGATTGACGATCATGTCGAGGTAGCGCTGCCGATAGCGTTTGTTGACATCTGTCAGCCCCGCCCACTTGTCGGGCAGAGGGCGCATGGCCTTGGTAAGCATCGTCCACTCGCGCGCGTACACTGACAGCTCGCCCTTGTCGGTACGCTTCACACTTCCCCTTGCGCCGACAATGTCGCCTGCATCGGTGAGCGAAAGAAGCGACTCGAAGCCCTCACCGAGGCGCTTCTTCTCTAGGTAAAGCTGCAGTGTGCCCGATGCGTCTTGAATAGTGAAGAAGGCGAGCTTGCCAAAGATTCGACGCGTGAGGATGCGGCCTGTCACAGCGACATCCGCCGCCGCTTCCTCCTCGCCATTCTGCAGGGTTGCAAAATCTGCCGCGAGCTTCATCGCAAGATGGGTGGCAGTGTACGAGTACGCGTATGGCTCGACGCCGTCGTCGCGCATCTGCTGAACTTTGGCGAGCCTACGAACCATCAGCTCGTCGACGGAGAGCTCCTCCTCGGCGTCGGCATTCGAAGGCGCTGCACGCTTGGTGGGCGTTGGTGCTGGTTCTTTGGTGGTCGTTGTTGGTGGTGGCTTGGTTGGCTTTGATGCTGCCGGCGTTGGCGCCGCCTTTGCCTTGAGCTCGAGGAGTAATTGCACTGCCGCATCGACCTCCGCCTTCTCTGCTTTGCCTACCTTCGCGGCAGCCTTGAGCTCCTTGACGCGCTCGCCCTGCTCTGCGATCTCACTTTCCAGCTCTGCAAGGTGGACTGTGCACATCATCCGCGCCGTCGGGCGGCGAGCAGCAAGAACTGCGGGTAACATGCGAGCGGTAGCACGTACGAGTACGGCCTGCGGCACCACATGCATCGCCCGCGCCGTCAATCCAGCGAAGATGAGCATGTGCATTCGTTGGTGAGATAAACTTGATGATCGTGATGGGAAATCGAGACTCTTAGGAGATCGCGCGGAGATGTCGCCTGACTGTGGCCCACAGCGTCTCTGTGCACACGCCTCGATACGTGCTTGACGTCGATGAGCGTGCGAAGCGCACACCAGGGGACACCGGACCGGGTCGGTGTAGGAGAAGGAAGCCTTCGTACCCTGAATAACAACTACCAACTCAACGCCGGAAACTAGAGCCGTATTGGGAACCTATACACTCGAGGACCGCGCTCAGACGCCCCCCCTCTGACTGACGTGGGTGAACACGGACAGGCAGATTGCTTGCTGAAGCGGTGGAGAGTGACTAACGAGGCTCGTTCATGATCGTC
>Ga0210244_101325_pt1 | contig 20303 bp, 20 predicted proteins | sample ChrtobMetaP3_0mM_FD_155473 | JGI IMG/M metagenome (GOLD analysis project Ga0210244, IMG submission 155473) | Chrysochromulina tobin associated microbial communities from unialgal haptophyte culture, Seattle, Washington, United States - P3_0mM | ecosystem: Host-associated > Algae > Haptophytes >...
GTCTGGCGTTCCTTAAGGCTGTTGATGTATTCTTCGAGCTCTTTGAGATCAGGTTCACTCATGCCTGCCGTTTGAAGTCCGAGCTCGCTGACAATGTAGTTGAAAGTCGGTTTGTCGATCTCTTCACTGTCCAAGCCGTTCAGGTCCCCATTGCCAATGGGATCCTTCGGCGTACGGAGATGTCCCGGAGATGACCAATTGCGTACGGATTGGCCATTGCCGATGGGATCCTTTGGCGGTGGCGAGTGCTTTGGGGGCAAGGGCGGCGGCAAGGGCGGCGGCGGCTGCTTGGAGGCACAGCACCCCATCGCCGAGGCAAAGCACACTCCTCCCCGTATTCCCCACAGGGGAGTCGGCCCGGCGCGGGCCTGCGAGGAAGAGGGACTGGCTGATGTTAGACCATCTCCCTGGCTGATGTGCAGGCACGTGAGCGCTTCGTCCACGACGAGCAGCGAGCAGCGCCCCGATCGCGCAATCGCGTGTCGCAGCAGTGCCCCCCGGTCGCTCGTGGCGCGCAGTGCGTCGGGTGTGACGTAGACGATGGCCAGCGACGCATCCTCAACAATGGCTCGCTCTGGCGCGTCCATGGGTAGGTCTTCCATCCGCAGCGGCCGCGGTGACGGCGGCGGCGGCGTCGGCGGCATCTCGGCGGCGTTGTGGGTAGCGGCGGTAGCGGCGGCGGAGGTAATCGGACGGCGGGTCGGTAGGCTGGCGGAGGGAAAAGTCGGCGCGCCGCTCGCGCGCCGCTGCGCAGCGGCGCGATGAATCTCGCAGCCACTGACGCGACGACCATCGGCCTTGGTGGTGTTGCAAAAGCGGCACCAGCGCGCATCGGGCCGTTCGCCTGGGCAGGCGACACGGCACGACCACCAGCACTTGTCGGGATCGCCGTCGGTGCAGGAGGAGCACCGCCCGCACGGGAGCGAATCGACGGTCGGCGCAGCGTCCGCCGCTTCCACGACTGCGGACGAAGAGTCCGACACCACCGTGCTTGCGAGCATCTCAACCCCCCCCCCATCGACGAATCGATCAACGAAGAGTGCGCGTGCGCACGATTGCCGGCCTAGCACGCTGACTGTCGGCAACAGCTCCGCTTCGTACAGGCCTGCGAGGAAGAGGGACGCCTGGTACTCCGCGTCCTCGCAAAGCGCACGAAACGGAGCGACCACGATGCAAATTGGTGGGAGTGGCAGCTTGTCGCGTGTTCGCTCGTCGGCGCAGCGGGCCCTCGCCCTCGCTATTGCCGCCCACTGCGCGATCGCGGGCAGCAAGTAGGTGTAGGATTTGCCCCAGCCCGTCGGCTGGCGCGACAGCACATTGCCGCCCATGGTCTGCTCATGACCCTCGTTCAACGTGTACTCGGAGAGTGCGCGCCACTCGGCGGGCACGCCAACGACACGTGGGCTCGCGGGCGCGTTGTCGGGCGTGCCTGCGACACGCGAGAAACACAGGCGGCCCATATCACGGGCGACAAGCATCTGCGCACAGGGCGGCTCGGCATGCGAGAGCACGTCGAGCGTTTGAAGGGTGGCAAGGGATTGCGGGCGATGTGCAGTGCGGTTTTGGACGCTCCGATGCTCGCCATCGTCGAGGTATGGTTCAGGGGTGTGGGCATTCGCACCTTCATCCATTGGGTCCTCCATGGCGTCGACTCGTGCTCGATGAGCTTCAAACGTGCCTGTGCACAGGGTTGATGGCGGACAATCCACGCGTGAGATGAGGCCGCGGCGCGACCACCAAAGGTCGCTGGCGGTCGTATCCATGTAGGCGGTGCGAACTGCGAAGAGAGTGCGGTCGGGGACCACGTACCTGACGTGCACGGCGGGCCTCGCGACGGCAGTGCAGGACTGCCCGAGTGACCACACAGGGGCAGCGTTGTTTGGGGCTCACGCTCGGGCGTGGGAGCCCCCATTCATATGAATACGGTACACGTGCAGAAAAACAAAAGAAGACCCCCGAAGGGAGACACATGCAGGCGGAGAGCTGAGAAACAGCCTAAAAGAGAAGATCGGCTACCTGATTCATGACCAGATACCCCAAGGGAGATACCCTGATTTCGAGCACCTGATGTCCATATTTCGATTAGGGACAAAATCACCTTTTGAGTTTTGTTGTTAACGATGGTTCCTACCTCCCTATAACCTCCCTATTATTCGGTTATGTTCAATGTTGTTAGTGTTAAACAGTCTTCCCGGGGTGTTTCTGTTTGGTCCTTAATATTAGGATTTCTGGGTTGCTTCGCTCGGTCCCGTTCGCGTCTGTCGTCCTCGTCGCGAGCTCTCCCCGCACGTCTCCCCCTCTCCGCCTCTCGGTCCGCCACTCTCCTCCGGCTGCCGACGGACCAGGTTCACAAGCCGTGCACCCTAAGTTTGACCAAAAGTTTCAGCCATAGCGGTAGCTAAGCGGTAGCGTGCCCCAACTTGATTTCGTTTGATTGTCGTGTTGATGGGAATTGGGATGTGCATCCCGCGTCCGGTCCGGTGTAGAATGAGCAGCGTGCACTCACAAGTACGAGAATTCGAAATCCGGCGATGGAACCTTGTCCGCACCTGTGAATGAACCTGTGAACCTCGCCTGCGTGAATGGTGTGGGCACGCCTGATGGAGATGCCAGCTCTGCCGGAGGCGGAGGCGCGAGCTGCGGTGAGCGGCCGGCTAAGAGCGCCGTGAGCTTCTCGATCTCGAGCTTCTGAGATTGAAAAGCCTCCTCGAGCCCTCGATAGCTCGTGAAGCCCTGCGTGGGCGGCAAGAGAGGCACATTGGTGGGCGCCGTGCTGGGCGCGCCACGGGTGGGCGTGGCCACCCCGGCGCTCGACACGGCGCTCGAGCTGCCGCCGTTGGTGACGGGGCGCGAGGCGAGCGCCGCCACGGGCAACGCGAGCGAGGGGAGCTGCAGCGAGTCCAGCGGCACGTAGGCGGAGGATGTTCGTGGGGACGCTCCACGACCCGCTGCCGGCGCGGAGGGCATGCCAGCTGGATTGCCGCGGTGTCGTGTCATCCGAGGCTGAATGGCCCCCGCAGCAGACGTAGCCGGCCGCTGGGTCGGTGTCGACGTAGCCGGCCACTGGGTCGGTGTCGACGTAGCCGGCCGCTGGGTCGGTGTCGACGGATTCGCCGCCATGTTCGCTGCCGCCGCCGCTGCGTTCGGCGCCGTCTTGGCTGCACTAGCTGAGAGCCCCAATGGCGGCGAACGTGGCGGCGGAGGCGGTGGAGGCGGCGGCGGCGGCGGCGGCTGCGGCGTGGGTTGGGCCTCGAGGGTGGAAAGACGAGTCTGCTCCCGGTGCCCATTCAAACAACCGCCGGGTTGCAAGTGAGGTTGCGAACGCGCCGTACCGGGCGCCGTGCTCAAAGGTAGGCTTGTCGGAGGCGGAGCTCTCGAGCCGCTCTGTGGGGAGAGAGCGCCGTGGTGAGCACTTGCATGCCGACAAGTAGTCGGAGGCGGAGCTCTCGTCGGAGCTCCCGAGCCGCAGTCGTTGTCGTTAAGCGTTGCCGGTGCCTCGTCCTCCCGCTCCAAGTCCCTCTCCAAGTCCCTCTCCGAGTCTCGCTCCAGCCGCTCCACGAGCTTCAACGCCTCCCGGTAGCGCGCCGTGCCCGCGCCGTCTTGGGCACTCTCCATGGCGGCGGCGGCGGCGAGGCTCTCGGCTTGGAGGAAGGTACGAGCTTCGAGTCGAGCCTTTTCGAGCAGCTGAAGGCGCGAAACGGACTCCAGGCGCCACAGCCGACCCCCGTGCTTGCTGCCCAGCACGGCGATGGCGGCGGCGTGCGCGGCCGCGGAGGCGTCCCCACCGCTCTCTCCAGCCCGCAAGCTCAGCTCACGCGCCACCCTCCACGTGGCATGTGAGCGCATCAACGTCGACAGCCGACGGCGCTCCAAGGCCAATTGACGAACCGCCTCATCGAAGCGCTCGGCGAGGGCGACGCACTCCTTCTCGCACCGGCGCCGGCGCCTCCGCTCCCTCTCGAGGCTCTGCTTGGTCGACTCGAGGGAGCGTGCGAGACTGCCCCGGGACAGCAGGGCGTCCAGGGCTTGCGGTCCGAGGAGCGAACGGAGCGAGCCAAGCGCACCGCTCGAACGACGTCTGACGTCACCGTCGTCGTCGCCGTCGTCGCCGACGCCCCTCTTGGCACTTCCACCGCTCGCGAGGAGACCGCCACGAATGCCGCCGCCGTCACCGGCCTCCTCCTCCTCCTCCTCCTCCTCCTCCTCCTCCTCTTCCTCACTGCCAACCACACCGGAAAAGAGCCGCGCTTGCCCCGCCACCGGCTGCATGGACGCGTACAGGCAGAGCCGCCACTGCGTGAAGGCGCACGCGAGATGTTGCATGAGCAAAGCTATCAAGCTCCTATCGAGCACGCTGCGATGGAGCCTTCGCCTCTCAAGAGATGCCTCACCCACGACTTCCGCTGCGGGAGTGATCGAGCCACCGGCAGGCGCCGGCTGTGCAGCCAATTTTTCTCGAGGCGGCGGCTCCCAGGACACCTCTTCCGTCTCCGAGTTCCAGTAATACGTGCGGCCATCGTACGCGACTACGGCCTCCCACGCGCGATTGACTACGGAGTCGGAAGCGATTGACTCGAGAGTCGGCTGCATCAAAAACCTGCCGTTTCGTCGCTCAAAATGTCAAGTTTCGGTCAGCGTATAAGATCGCCACGTGTGCGCATTGTGGCTGGATGGATTCTCTTACGCCGCCGTGCGTCGGCGTCGTCTTCAAACTTGTGCATTGCGGCAGCGAGAACTCCGGACGTCGACCACGCCCGCCTCCGCCGCCGCGCCCGCCCGCGCCCCGCCGCCGCAACACAATGTCGAGCAACGCCGAGAAGCTTCGCGTCTACGAGGAGCAGCTCGCGGCTGTGGAGGCGGCCATTGCGCAGGACCCGACGAATGACGAGTGGCTCAAACTCAAGTCGGACCTGCTCGAGGTCATCCGGCTTACGCAGCAGCTGAGCGAGGTGCGCGGCGAGGCGGCGATCTCGAGCGCCGTGGCCGCGGCCGCGGCCGCGACGGAGCTCAAGAGCTACGCCGTCGGCGACAAGTGCCAGGCAGTCTTTGAGGGGGACGGAAACTGGTACAATGCCAAGGTGGTCGCCCTCGTCGAGGACGGCTACTTCGTCGAGTACCTCGGGTTTGGCAACACGGCGCAGGTGGACTTCAACGAGGTGCGCCCGTACCTGAGGCCCGACACGTCCGAGTGGCGCCCGGGTGCCGAGGTACAGGCGCTCGCGGTCGCCGACAGCCGCTGGTATCCCGCCAAGCTCATCAGCGTTGGGCCTGCCTCTGCCAAAGTGAGATTCCATGGCGAGGCGGAGACGGTCGAGCTCGATCTCGACTCGATCCGGCTGCCGACGCCGAGCGGTGCGGCGGGCGCGTCCTCCTCGGGCGCGGGCGCGGGCGCGGCCGGCTCCAAGCGCGCGAGCGACGAGATGATGAGCGCCGCCGAGGAGGCGAAGGCGGTGCGCGAAGGCCGGATACCCAAATCACTCGAGCTGTGTGCCGATGACTCCGCGGAGGAGGTGGCACGCAAGAAGCGGAAGCTGAACATGTACAAGCGGCAGGATAAGAAGCGGCGCGAGGAACAGTCGACCGAAGACCGGCGCTCGAACTGGAGTCAGTTCTCAAAGAAGAACAAGACGGTGCAGCGAGCGAAGAACTCGCACGACCCGAATTGGGACCCGACGCGAGATCATGGGGAGATCGCGGCGCAGCTCGCGATCGACCGCTCGTACGGGGCGCGCGACCACCGCTGAGGCGCGCGCGACCTCTAGAATGAGAGTGAGAGCCTAGCAGAGGCCCATGATACGTACCAACCGCGGGCCCGCATCGGCGCGCGAACGCGCCCCCGACGCGCCGGAACCCGCCGAGAGCGAGACACGCGCGCCGTGTCCACGTGTAAAGTCCCGCCGCGCGCACCGTTACGCGTTAGTGCCCACTCTACGACCGTTCGGTGACCGTAGGAACGGCACGTCATTGGCGTCGTACGGGTAGAGCGGTAGCAAGCGGTAGACACAAGACACGGCCCGGCGATGCTCGAGTGTCTGTAATCTTTCGTGCTCACTCATGCCCATCAGAACAACAGACATCATTAACGCGCCCTGGGATTAAAAGGAAATAATACGAAGTTGTGATTGTACGTGTGAAGCCGCGTGTGGCCTGTGGCGCGCTGGCGGTCAGGGCGTCAGCCGCTTCCTCCAGTTGGGCTCGATGCGAAGAGCCGATGCGAAAGCTGCACGAGCGGGTTCTCACTGGCGTCGGTTTCTCCCGCTGCCTTTTTCAGAGCCGCGTCCTTTGCCATGCGAGCTTTCGCTTGCACTGCTCTACCGTGACGTGTGTATGCTCTGCTCGAGTCGGGGACATGATCGGCGTCTCCCTCTTCGCCTTCTCCCTCATCGACGGCCGGCTCCTCCGCCTCCTTGCGTGCCCTCAGGTTGGCCAGAAGTGCTGCCGAGCTTGTCTGGATCTCAGCCGCGGCAAGGTCCTTCTCCTTCTCCTTTTCCGCTGCCTTTTGCTGCGCCCGCTTCCTGGCGAGGTAGGCTGCCGCGCCCGTCTGAATTTCGCCAGCCGCTTCGTCCTTGACTACCTCGGCTTCTACCTCAGGCTTCCGCTTGGACGAGGCGCATCCCATCAGCGGATCGCGAGGTGCCTGCCCGTATCACGAACCCCCGGCGAGAGAAAGCAAAAAAGACGAAAAAGCACCGGAGTGTCCAAAAAGAGTTTGGAGAAGTTGCAGTCGCGCCGTGCCGAGCGAATCGATAGGCGAGACGCAGTGACGGGGTACAAGACAGCCACGGCGAGCTGCCCCACATCAGTCATGTGCCCGCATTTACGGCCGCACCCCGGAAACAGAGTGGCCTATGAGGTTACACTGAAACTCCTACTGACTGGTTCATCCTATCATCCATAAAATAAAATGCCACACCTCCCCTGTGCGCCATGACCTGCGCACCTCGTCTCCGCTACCTTGGTGCTGCCTCTGCCGCCTCTGCCGCGTCTGCGGTGTGGCTCTGCTGCTGCTGCTGCTGATGCTGCTGCTGCTGCTGCTGCTGCTGCTGCTGCTGCTGCTGCTGCTGCTGCTGCTGCACCCGCCTCGCTGCCTTGACCTCCTCATCTCTGGCCGCCTGTGCACGCGCCTCGCTCTCCTCGCTCTCCGAGCAAGGCATCAGCTTCACAGCCAGGGTGCTTCGACGCGTGAACAGGTCTGCTTGCTCCACTGTTCGTGTGCCGTCGAGCCGCTCTGCTGCGCCACTCCAGAGCTGAACGCGAGGAGCGCACTTGACCTTTAGCAGCTCGCCGTGGCTCATCGGCAGCGCCCTTCGAAGGCCCACCTCCACCTCCGTGAGGCTCATGTGGCGTTTAACATCGAGACGTACGAAGCCGACGCCCACGCCTGCGTAGATCTGCAACCTCCATATGGGCGGGATGCGCGCGTACCGAGGCGGGTCGGCGGCGGCATCGTCGTCGTCGGCGGCGCTCGCCTCGCCCTTTGCGTGGCTCTCGTGCAACTGCATCCGTACCTCGAGCCCCGAAGGGATCGACTGCGTCGCGCCGACAGCGGCCCATTCATACGTCGGCACAAAGCTGGCAGGTAGGTCGGGGTCGGGGTCGGCTGCGGAAGGCGGCAGCGCGAATGGCGGGGCGATCGCGAACGCCGCGTACGCTTTGCCGAGCGTCGCGCCGGCCGAGCTCTCAGCCGAGGCCGCGAGCAGGTAGCTGCCCAGACCCAAGTTTTGCAGCGTCACGGGGGTGCCTGGCGCGTAGCAGCCCTTGGCGTACGCCGCAAAGGAGGCGGGATCACGCTCCAGCATCGGCCCGCGATAGTAGCGCAGCGGTGCACGCTTCAGCTCCAAGCACAGCCGGGCGACGCTACCCGCGGAGAGATAGTAGCGCAGCGTGAAGTTCGCCGAGTTGGCAGCGCCCGCGAGGATGATGGCGCCGTCGGCCGGTTCGATCAAGGTGAGCGAATGCTCCTCATGAGGGTCCACCTTCGGAAAGGCGGGGAAGCTCGCGAGGAACACGATGACCAAAGGCGCTGCCATCATGAATCCCTGAATTCCGCACCACTGAAAGTTCGACGCGAGCGCGCGCAATTGTCTTGAAACTTGGTGTGTTTTGGGGGAAAAGATGATTTGTTTAGCACTTTGTCGAACTTTTTCGCGCGGCCTATCCGCGCGGCCTTTAATCCGGAAAAATCGGCGTCGGCGCCCATACGTCGGCGCAAGATGCCGTCGATCAAGGAGCGCATTCGCCGTCTCAGCGGCGGTGCCAAGACAAAGGTCGACGAGAGTCCCACGGGTCAAATCATCTTTCGTGGCTGGCTCAACAAGGTGGGTGCTGGCATCCTCGCCTCGACATTTCACAAGCGCTTCTGCGTGCTCCACTTTGATGCCAGCGGCGTGCCGATGCTCTCCATGTACGAGGCCATGGATGTGCAAACACTCAAGGGAGCGCGGCTTCCTCTCACTGGAGCGACCCTCTCGAGCGCGGACGAAAAGCTGCAGGTGGTCACCGAGGTCGAGGGCCAGCAGACGACAGCCAAGTTCAAGGCCAGCACCAAAGCAGAGGCCGTCGAGTGGATGAGCCACCTCGAGATGGCCGCCAAGGGCGAGCGCCCCGCGGGCAGCGCCGTGCCGTCATCGCCGGCCGCGCTCACTGGCAAGCTGATGAAGCCCGAGGAGGACTCGCCGGCACCAAAGTCGTCGCCCTCGTCGGCGCGGCCAGAGCGGCCAGCCGTGCGCACTGCGCCGGCCACGCCGGCCGCAATGCCTGAACCAACGGCCGCTCCGCCTGCGCCGCCGGCCACTCCTGGACCGTTGGTAACGGCCACTCCTGTGCTCGCGACGGTACGCAGCTTCCATGGACTCGCCTTGCATGCAAGTGCTCACCACGGCGCGGCATCCTTCCTTCCCCACAGGTGGTCGCGACGGTGCCGTTGGGAGGAGTAACGGCCACTCCCAGCGCGCCGCCAGCCGCGCCTCCGGCGAAGCTGAGCCACGATTCGCATTTGGAGGAGTTGCCTCCAGCCCTGCGAGCGCTGTGTCGGCACGGCTCATATCTCGACGATCTCCGGGCGGATCACGCACGGCATGGCGAGGTGCTCAAGAGCACGCCTGGTCGCCTGACGCCGCAGGCGGCGACGGCAGGGATGGCCATCCCTAATATGGTCATCGCGCCGACGGCGCCCTTCATCAGTGGTCTGGGCGTCATCGCGACGCGACTGGCCAAGCTCTTCCCGGGCACCGACCTGCCTAATATGGGCACAGACCTGCCTAATATGGGCGCGCTCACGACGCTCACGAGCACGTGCACGCAAGAGGAGGTCGCCGCCCACCTAGGCTCCCTTGTCGACCTCCTTGAGCGCTGTACCGAGCACGCCCATATTAGGCAGGGCGGTGCCCGGGAAGAGCGCCGTCATGAGCACGCGGCCTTAGAGAGTCTCGAGCAGCTCATCGAGAAACTCGAGAGCCATGCCCATATTAGGCAACCGGGGCTCACACTGTTGCCTAATATGGTGCTGCACGATCAGCTGCTGCCACCGAGCCGGCACGCGCCGTCACCGGCCTCGCCGACTTCGGACGCGATGGCCGCATGGATGGTGGACGACCTCGCCAAGCTAGTCAACCGCCTCGAGGCCGTCGCCGCCGCCGCTGAGACGAGAGATCGTCGCTGAGCGGCTCGGTGGCCGCGGGCCCGCCGCGCGCAATACCCTCGCGGAGATGGCCGGCTCTGCGACAACTGGCAGAGCTACTCAAACGATGCCAAACGATATAAAAATGTGCGCAGCTGCCGCGTTCGGACGCGCGCGTTCGCCGTTCGATGGTTCTCTTGAAGCGATCGCTCCGTCCCCGCACGCGGCGGTTACGACCGCTTACGTCCTCGCGGTCTGAGGTAATGTTTATTAAACAAGAGTATGGGCGCCGGGCGGGCGTCAACATTCATTTATATGACGCCCCACGCCCCTCTTTCGCGCGGCGCGCAGCAGGCAAGTGTTAGTAGCACTGTGCACTCTGCAGCAGACGCGGGGGCGCGGCGAGCGCGCGGGCGCCCGCACAGTCCCGTGGCGCGGGCCGTGTCACACAAATACGTATGTATGCGCATACATGCCAAATCTGTACAGGAGAGCGTCTGAGGGCGGGGCGCGCCCGCGTGCTATTCTTTCGTAGTGAGTACAAAGAGCCCCATCAGTCCCACCAGTATGTACTTGACGATCGGGTAGTCGTTCATGATGATGGTCACCATGCCAATGTAGGGCAGGTAGCCCTTCGCGCGCCCTATCACGTGCTCCTTGTTGATCCATTTTTGGCTCGCCGAGTATAGCCCTCGGTCGTCGACCGCGTTGTTGTCGCCCTTTGTGAGCATGTCCACCCTGCCATCGGGCTTCTCGTGCACTTTGATCACGCGGTGCACGATGGGGATCTCGCGGTCGGCTACCTTGAAGACGACGATGTCGCCCGCACGGAAGGGCGTGAAACCCATGTGCAGGAATAAAATGTCGCCTCTGTGGAAGGCGGGCTCCATGCTGCCGCTGAGCACGACGACCACCGGGCTCTCGGACGACGTCACCACCATCAGGCTCTTCCAGATCATGAGCGCCGAGCAGACGATCATTGCGAGGTTGAGCACCTGATGCGCCATCTGCCGCTGACGCATGTCGCGCAAGGTGTGGTACATGTCGACGAACGTGTCCATGATCGCGCGACGTAAGCTGCAAAAGAGGTGCTTTGCGTCGGAGGACGATTGATGTGCACACGCGACGGCGTCGTATCGAGCACATGAAAATTCCCACAACGTGCCTGCAACGTGCGTTCTAATAGTGTGTTTTGTTGAGAACAGCTTTCAATTCACGGTGTGCATTTCAGTCTCGAATTGCCGAGAAGCGAGCTTTCGTCCAAATCGGACGCTCTCGGCCTCCGTCCGGTCTCTTCGTCGCCACGCCGCCTCTTCTGAGAGGGATGCCCAGCATCCCGATGTCCCAATCGCACTCGGGTTCGTACATCGCCGGTCGCGCGCCCTCGATCACTCCCTCGACGGGCCACGGATTGCCCGGCCACGGACTGCCCGGCCTTCCGACCAATGCATTCGCCTTCGTGGGCGAGTACTGCTTCCAAGAGCCAGACTACCTGCCGACGCCTGTGGGCCGGCAGATACTCGTCGGCTCTGTGCGGCATGCGACCATGGTACCGATGCTGCGTCGGCTCGGCATCACGCACGTCGTCAACTGCGCGGCCGGTGACTGCAGCGGGCCCGTCAACGAGTTCGAGGAGGTGGGCATTGAGTACCTGGCGCTGCGCGCCAACGACGCGGAGGGCTACCCGATCCTCAAACGGCACCTGGAGCCACTGCTGCAGTTTGTGGGCCCGGTGCTCGAGTCGAGCACGCTCGCGAAGGGCCGGGACGCACCAAAGGGGAAGGTGCTGCTGCACTGCAACGCGGGCCGCAACCGTTCGGTGGCACTCGCGGTGGCACTCACGCTCCTCTTCGAGCTGACGCCGCTGCCGAACGTGGTGCGCCGACTCTTCCAGCGCCGCCCCTTTGTGCTCACCAACCAGTCCTTCCGGCAGCAGCTCGCGGAGCTCGCGGAGCAGCAAGGCCTGCTCACCTCGCCCTCGCCCCTCGTGGGCGGCACACAGGTCGACGGTGCCCATAAAGCCCTCGTCGGCTTCAAGTGCAAGCACTGCGGGCAGCCGCACTGCGTGAGCGACGAGGCGCGTCTCGACTTCAGCCTCACCGTCGACTGCGCTACCTTCACCCTCAGTGACCTGATGACTGCTCTCGGCGAACGCTTCGGTTCGCCGCCCAATCCCTAATTGCATGCTGAGTGCCTCCCCTCATCGCATGCTGAGTGCCTCCCTCATTGCATGCTGAGTGCCTCCCTGATTTGCATGCTGAGTGCCTCCCTCATTGCATGTCGGAGTGCCTCCCTGGTTTGCATGCTGAGTGCATCCCTAATTGCATGCTGAGTGCCTCCCCTCATTGCATGCTGAGTGCCTCATTGCATGCTGAGTGCCTCATTGCATGCTGAGTGCCTCCCTCATTGCATGTGGAGTGCCTCCCCTCATTGCATGCTGAGTGCCTCCCTTGTGGCGTGCAGGTGCGCCTCCCAATGTCGAGCTGGAGACTTTCACAGAGGCGGATACGAAGCAGACGGCCGTATCGTGCCTGGACTACAAGGACAAGGCCCTCGGGCGCGCCGAGTCACTCCTCGTGCCGCGCTCCACACCGTTGCCCGTGCAGCCGTTTGCCCGCGTCGCCCTCGCGGACCTGCCGCAACCGCTCGGGCGCGCGGGTCACGGGAAGCCCTCAGTGCTCACGTGCTACGACACGAACCGCAAGATTGTCTACACGCTTGGGGTGTACGATGCGCCCGGAAGGAAGGGTTTGGAGTTCGCGCTCTGCCGCACGCCCTTCCAGAATTGGAACTACTGAATTACAGAGCTGTCCTCGTTGTCCTCGTTGATGAACGGATGATGACGACGACGGCGAGGAGAGGTCGACGACGGCCGAGAGGCAGGCGCGATGCGTGCGGAGTGCGAAAGGCGAAGGGCTCGCGGAGGCTCCTGGTGCGCCCGCCGCAGAATGCGCCGCCGAGAGATGTTCGCGTGCAACGCGCGCAAAAGGCGTGTATCCTTTTGGTGTATAGGACGGAGTGTGACCGCGCTTAGTGTGCCAGATATGGATGCCGCAGACCGCGTAGGAGGCCGCGTGGGCGGTGGACTGAGGACGTTCACTATTGATACGGTCGGACTAAGTACGGCGGTATCACGTCCGCAGGGTTAACGAATAACGATTCCGAGGACCGAGGACTCCGACGCGCGACGGTCCGAACTCGAATAGAGCGTCGAGGGTCGACTCGTACCGCGGCTCACCGTCGCAACGGGGTTTGGCCCTGACCGGCGCGCTATACCTCGGCGCTAAGCGCACGGGCACGCGACGTCCGACCGCCGCGGAGCGCGGTCCCGCCCCCCGCGAGCCGCCAGCCGCGGACCCGGACGGAGAAGACAGAAGTCGTACTTAAACTTATCGAGCTCCGTCCCTCCACTTCTCTTCGCACATCTTTGTGCATCTGCATTTGGCACATCCAGGATGTTCTTAGGCTCCTGTTGCCTTAGCGCCCCGTGTGCCGTTCGTAGGAACGAAAGCAGATTCGAACTGTGCAGACACAACAAGCACGCCACAGCAACTCAGAGGGTATTTGGGTGTTGCAAGACTGCCAGGACGAATCACCAACCTGTGACTCATCGAAATCGTCTTCATCGACACGAACTGAGGGTTTCCCACCAAAGCTGAGACGCGCCAAGCTGGCCTGATAAAGCTTGGCGAGCATGCCCGCACTGCCTTGTCGTTTGTTGGCAGAGACGTGGGTAGCTTGGCTGTCATCGGTGGCAAAGGTCACCGCTGGCTTGCCGACGTTGCGAAGCTGTTCCTGGTACTGAGCAGCCTCTGTTCCGGCCGTGAGCAACGACACTTGATGTTCTCCTTGCATGCGGAGTTCTAGGTTGCGCTGGGGCTGCCCCTCCGAAAAATGTCGTGAGCAAGTGACGAGTGCGCGAAGCTGAAGGACGCTGAATGGTCGGTCGAGGAGGACTTGTCCGCGGCGCGCTAATATCATTGTTAATCAACGTGGGTTTGCGTCCCTGTTGTGCAACGATCCCTAGGACGGGTCGATGTGTGAACGCTCACGGACTGTCTACATTGTATTCAGTGTAAAACTGCGCTCGCGTTTCGTCAACTCTCGCAATGCGCAGGCGCGGGCCGGCATTCGCATTCCCTCGCACGACCGCGCATGAGCACACGCGTGTCGCGGCCGTGCCTAAAATGTCGGCATGGGTTGACTTCGGAGCGACGCTCAACGACCAGACAGATGGTTTGATATCCCTCGCCTCTACCTTTCTTGTCATCTCGGTCGCCATCGGCACGGGCGCCGTCGTCGACACCGCCATCAAGACGCCTGGGTTCAGCAGGTTGGTAAAACGGGCCGCGTCGCCGTTCCGACTGCCCAAGGTGGTGTCGAAGGATGCGGGTCGAGGAGCTGGAAGGTTGGATAGGAGCTGGAAGGCCGAGTTGCGGCAGCGGCGAGGGGAGCGCCGGATATCCCAAATACGCTCCGAGCAGGCGCTCTCTTCGATCTTGCGCATCGGCATTCCGTCAGCCTTGAGTGCGCTCGCCGGCTTCCTCTACTTCGACAGCCTGTCCTACACCTTGACCCAGACGCTCGACCCGGCGACGCTGCGCGTGCTCGCGAGCGACAACAGCACAGGCCAATTCATCCAAAACTTTCTCGTCGTCATCGACCTGCTGTTCGCGATCCTCGCGGGCAATGCGTACGCGGAGCTCTACCAGCAGCAGGAGAGCATCTACTTTGCCCTCTACAACGAGGTCAGCCTTGCCAAGTCGTTACTCGAGCAGCTGACGCTCGTGGGTCGTGCCCGCCCATGGTACCCGTCCGCGCTCGACTCGATGCAGGAGTACCTCGAGGAGGTGCGTGAGCGCATCTTTCTCTATCTGAGTGCATCTGAGTGCATCTGAGTGCATCTGATTCGACTCGATGCAGGAGTACTTCGAGCAGGTGCGTGATTGCATCTGATGGGGTCTGATGGGGTCTGATTGCGTCTGATTGCGTCTGATTGAGTCTGATTGCGTCTGATTGCGTCTGATCGCCTCCGAATGCCTCTCATCGGCACTGATGGTCTCCCTCATCAGGACTTGCGCCGCCTCGACATCAGTCCTGTGGAACGGCTCTCGGCCAAGCCCGTGGACGACCCTCTTGAACGTATCCTGGGCCTCACCTCGATTGGCGTCCCCTCGGTCGTCTATGAGACTGTGAGGGACCTGCGGCAGGCGCGTGGCCAACGGCTGTGGACGCCTTTCCCCCGATTTGCATGCTGATTGCCTCCGAAATTGCATGTCGGGACTTGCGACAGGCGCGTGGCCAACGGCTGTGGACGCCTTTCCCCCGATTTGCATGCTGATTGCCTCCGAAATTGCATGTCGGGACCTGCGGCAGGCGCGTGGCCAACGGCTGGGCGCCTTACAGCGCAAGTTCCCTGTGCTCGGCTTATCGCTGCTCTACGTGCTCGCGGCTCTCGAGCTCTTCGCGTTCCCTCTGCTTGGCGCTGGCACTGCGGGCACCACTAGGTGAGTGAGCTGATGGCTGCTGATTGACGTTGACTGCCGTGGATGGCCTTGGATTGCCGCGGATGATGGCCACCGATGGCGACTGCCGGCTGCTCGGGCACTTACCGGTATCATGTTTCCCCACAGGATCGCCGACCTACCGACGGTCTCGATACTCGAGTTGCAGTCCGTCCTGTTTTCGGCGCTCTGCGGCTGCCTGCTGCTCGTGCTGCGCATCATCCAGGTGCGTGATGGCCTCTGATGACCTCGCTGATGACCTCTGATTGCCTCCGAGGTGCGTGATGAACTCTGATGACCTCTGATGGCCTCTGATGACCTCTGATGGCCTCTGATGACCTCTGATGGCCTGTGATGACCTCTGATGACCTCTGATGGCCTCTGATGACCTCTGATGGCCTCTGATGACCTCTGATGACCTCTGATGACCAGCATCATCCATGTGCGTGATGACCTCTGATGCCCTCTCATCACAATCTGATCACCATTTCTGTGACCACCATTTCTGACCACCATCTCATCATCATTTCGTCGCCATCTGAATACCTCGGGGTGCCTCTGCTCGTGCTGCACATGCATCCTCGCAGGAGCTCTGGCAGCTGCTAACCCTAACCCTAACCCTAACCCTAACCGCGCATGCATCCACGCGCATGCATCCTCGCAGGAGCTCTGGCAGCTGTCGGGTGGCGTCTTCAACGTGGACGACGTGCTGCAGACGATGGTCCTTGGGCTTGAGGAGGATCTCGAGGAGCGGAGATTGGATCTCGATGAGCGGAGATTGGAGGCAGGCGTGTGATCCGCGCACCAGCCCGGCCGAGGCCAGCGAGCGACCGCGCGGACCGGGGCGTGCGCAGGCACGGTAGGAGCTACGCGTCGCGTAGCGGTGACAAGAAATAATCAAAGGCCGTTTTGGATGTTCCCGTGTTGTTTCCCTTCGCTGTTACGTACGTGACAAAACGCCCGCGGCGCCTTTTGTGAAAAGGGGCGCGGCCCACCTCGCCTCTAGTCCTCCCGTCCGAGAACGCGCCCGCCATGCGCGCCCGCCGCCTCGAGTACGGCGGCTGCGGCGAGGGGTAGCTGGCACGCGACGCCAGTCCAGCCGGTGGAGCAGAAGCACTGGCCGTGGCGGCAGAGGCCGTGGGCGTGGCAGCCGAGCGGACAGCGCAGCGGGTCGGCCGCGTGCACGCTGCCCTCCCCCTCGTCGCCCACCTCGACCAGCCCGGGTGTTGGCGGCGAGGGCGGCGGAGAGCTTGGCAGGGGTGAGGGCGGCGGCGAGGGCGGCGAGGGCGGCGGAGGCGGCGAGGGCGAGGGCGGCGGCGGAGGAGGAGGTGAAGGCTCAGGCAGCGGCAATCGCGACGGCGGCGGCGGCGGCGGCGGCGACGGCGGCGGCGGCGGCGGCGGCGGCGGTAGCAGCCAAGTGCGCCAGTCCAGCCTCTCACGCACCGACGCATCGGTGCCAAAGTCGCCAAGCTCATCGCACGCCACCCCCCGCCATGGGGGCTCGCACACGCATTCTCCAGTGGCCGCATCGCACCGGCCACGCCCATGGCAGCTCGACGGGCAGCGCACCGCCGAGCAATCGACTCCGCCAAAGCTAGGCTTGCACACACAGGCCGCTCGGGTGGCATTACACCAGCCTCGCGCCGCGCCACCGCAGTCGGCCGGGCAACGGCCGTAGGCACACAGCGGCGGCAGCCACGGCGAGCGGCACCGGCATTGGCCGCGCACGCACCGGCCGCGCCCGCTCACGCACGCCACTGCGCTGCACGCACGCTCGCCGCACCCGACGCCACCCCAGCCCTCGGCGCAGACGCAGGTACCGCCGCGCAGGCAGACGCCGTGACCGGAGCACGTGCCACCGCCCGCGCACGGAGGCTCGTACGCACGGATGCTATACGGCGGGAGCGGTGAAGGTGGGGGCGACGCGGGCGGCGGGGGCGGCCGCGCCGGCCTCTCCGCAGCGCTCAGAGCCAGCTCGCATCGCGCGCCCGCAAACCGCTCTGACGGGCAGCGGCAGCCAACGCCCGGCATGCACACGCCGCCGTTGAGGCAGTCGAGGTGGCACACTGCGTGCGTGCACCCCACACCGCCGTAACCCGGCTCGCAGGCGCACGTGCCGTTCAGGCATGTCCCGTGCCCATGGCAGTCGCCAACGCACGCTGCGAGGCTGCAGTCGATGCCGGTCCAGCCCTTGTTGCACTCGCAGCCTCCAGCCGATGGCGCTGTGGAGAGCTTGCCGTCATTTTCGATCGAATCTAGCAGTGTGAGGCTGTATGGAGCCGATACGCCGCGCAGAGGCACCGTCGGATGAACGCAGTTGCCGTGGTGAGAGCAGCCGTTTGGGCACCGGCCCTCTCGGCAATCTGAGCCCGAGTATCCGGGGTCGCACGTGCAGTGGCCGGTGGCCGGATCGCACAGCCCGTGACCCCAGCACTTGTGCCAACATAGGCTGTCCAAAGAGAGTTGCGGCTGCTCCCGCAGGGCGACGGCGAGGGTAGCTTCGAAGATAAGGCTGACCATCCTTGCCGTCCTTCCATTCACACTTGCTCACATGTTGCTCAGATCACGAATGGTTTCGGCTCGCGCGTGCGTGCTGCACACCACACCCAACTGACCTGCCCGTATCCTTCACAAGGATGTTCACGAATTTGTCAGCCATTTCACACCTCGAACTTCGTGGCCCAAAAGCCGCGAGTATGGGCGGACGGCCGCGCGCCCACCTCGCTGCTCACCAAGCGGCTCACCAAGCGGCTCATCAAGCCGCCGCGGCTTCGAAAGGGTTCGGTGGGTTTCCCGCGCTCGTCGCCTCGGCCATGTTTACCATCGCAGGTGATCCCTTGAACCTCACCAGCTGGAGCGTCGAGTTCGAGGAGAAGCAGAAGCACTTCCCTGGCGCACCCCCCGCCATGGCCGGGCGCTCGGATGCCATGGGCCCCGAACCCGAGTGCGTTGCCATGGGCATGATGACGGCCACGGGCATCGGCCTTGGGTCCATTCGCGTCGAGAGCACTGGCGGCATCTACGTGCACAGCATCAGCACCCGGAATTACCTCAACGGGTGCAGCAGGCGCTTTGGCGACCTCGCATGCAGCAAGACCTGCTTCTACGCCTTCGTCGGCGACGGCGCCGGCGCCGGCGCCGGCACGGAAGATTACCTCGCCGACTGCGCCCTCGGCACTGACTGCACCGACTGCACCGACTGCGGCCCCCGCCCCAATGCGTCGGCGATCGTGGGCACGGAGCTCGCCTGCAACCTCAGCTACAGTCATGAACCCGTCGTCTGCATCTGGGCCGCCGACTCGCCTCTTGACGGTGATATTGTGTTCCTCGCGGCCACGCCACTGGCGGGCCGCCTCACGGCGAACATCATCGAGCACGGACCGCAGCGCGGCAACGACGGCTCATGCTCGAACTCGGCGTCTTGCCCATTCACCGCGGTCGGCGGCATTGACCCCTACCGCACCCAGGCTGGCAAGTCCACCATTGCCCCGCGCGCCATCTGCCCCGGTGCTGCGTGCACTCGTTCCGGGCGTGACTCGACTACGGCCGACGACGGTCTGCGCGAGGGCGACCGCAAGGCCTTCGAGGTCGCACTCGATGAGGAGTTCTTCATCAAGGGCAAGATCGGGGACGCCGACGTCAAGTACTCGTTCCCGTACGAGCAGACGAACGCGAGCGAGGGCACTGCAGGCGAGCCCTTCGAGAATGCCTTCTGGACGAATGTGGACGCTGTGCCCTTGCAGTGGGTTGAGTGCTTTGACGGGGCACTAGTGTTGCTGCTCAGGCTCGCGTCCCTCGTCTGGGCGGTCTGCTCGAAGCCTCTCGGGCCCACACGCACGCACGCGGCTCTCGGGTCCACGCGTCGCCGGGGCCACACGGGCGTCTTCTTCGAGCGCCTCGTCGCGCTGTGCTACTGCATCGGCGTGTTCAAGAGGGCATGGCGGCGAGGCGTGCACATTGAGGTGGACGAGAAGTTCGACGCGAGTGTGCACGGTGAACGATCAGACACAGCACAATCTGGGATGGATATGGCCGACGCAGCGACAACGGAGGCAGCACAGATATTGCTGGCAGAGGCGGCGGTCGAGACGAAGAACCCGATCGTCGAGGTCGGCATCAACACCACGATTTACGCGGCTGTGCGGGCCTTGACGCCGTGTGGGCTGTTTTCATCGGGACCGTCGAACGCACTCGCGGACGCGCTTTCGAGCGCACGCAGTGTACAGGCGGCTGCGAAACCGACGATCTCAGAAACGCCCATTCAGGTTGAGATGCTTACGCTCATACAAAAATCTGCCGCCGCCTCTAACCTGGCGCCGCCGCAGCCGCACCGCCACTCACTTGGCCCCGCTCGGCCATATGCCTTGGATGACGGGGGCGACACCAACCTTGACGACAATGACGACGCCGTTGCAGTGCCGGTCCAAGCAGCTCAGACAGAGGAGGCGCAGGCGCAGGCGAAGGCGCAGGCGGAGGCGGCAGGAGAGCGACTGACGGGGATGGTGCGCATCCGAGGGGGCGGCTGCTCCGCGAGCAAGCCTCGCGCACAAGCCGAGCCATTCATCCAGGACCTGGACGGCCCTTTGGGATTGTCCCCCATCCGGATGCGCACCATCCCCTTCAGTCGCTCTTTTTTGCCCCTCGAATTGCCCTCGAATTCACCTCTCGCTGTCGAGCCAGGCCCTGAGGCAGTACCCAAAGACATCAACGATCCCGAACCAGGGACCGAGACGATCGACACCATGCCTACGGAAGTTGTGGAGCCGGCGGCCGGAGCGGCAATGCAGGCAGAGGCTGCGCCGGCAGAGGCGGCGGCCGAGACGAAGAACCCGATTGTCGAGATCGGCAACTCCATAATCGAGGCGATTGTGCTAGCCTTCACTCCGCGTGGGCTATTTTCATCGGGGCCGTCCAATGGCCCCACGCAGCCAAATGCCTCGGACAACGGGGATGACGCCAACCTCGACGACATCGACGACGACGCTGTGCGCCGTACACCGCTGCCGCCAAAGCTGCATCGGGCGCTCACAGAGCTCGACGAGATCGTCATACAAGTCCTCTTGTGTGGAGCGATTCGGTTGCTATGCGTGGAGTGGCTCCTGATGCAGCCGGACAACTTCAAGATGCCCAATCGGCAGGCGCTCGAGGCATTGGAAAAGAGCGGGGCCTCGCCATCGCCG
>Ga0210244_101331_pt1 | contig 20252 bp, 8 predicted proteins | sample ChrtobMetaP3_0mM_FD_155473 | JGI IMG/M metagenome (GOLD analysis project Ga0210244, IMG submission 155473) | Chrysochromulina tobin associated microbial communities from unialgal haptophyte culture, Seattle, Washington, United States - P3_0mM | ecosystem: Host-associated > Algae > Haptophytes >...
TTTTTCATGTTTATAAGGCCCCACCCCTACACCTGTTTGGGAAATGAATGGTTGACCCAAGGGGGAGTGGTCTACTATTTTTCATGTTTATAAGGCCCCACCCCTACACCTGTTTGGGAAATGAATGCTCCAAAGCTGTATTTTTCGGCCAACGCGCCGCGCTGCAGGGAGCACACACAACCTCGTGGCTGCACGGCTCCTGCACCTGCTGTGTCCCCGCCTAATAGAGTCTCGCCCGCCATCTAATGATAACTTAGTTATTGCTTACACCGTGAGGATTTCCTTCTCGCGATCGGCCACGAGCTTATCCACGTCACCCTCGTATTTTTTGACCGCCTTCTGCAGATCGTCCTCGAAATTCTTGGCCGCGTCTTCACTGACGTCTTTCTTCATCCCCTTGAGCTTTTCCATCGCCGTCTTGCGCACGTTGCGGATCGCCACCTTGGCTTCCTCGCCGAAAGATTTGGCCATCTTTGCCAACTCCTTGCGTCGGTCGCCAGTCAGCGACGGCACGTTCAGGCGGATCGCCTTGCCATCGTTGTTGGGCGTCATGCCAAGGTCCGCCTCGAAAAGTGCCTTCTCGATCGCTCCGAGGCTGCTCTTGTCGAAGCTGCGGGCGCACGCACGGAGCACACGCCAAGCAGCAGTTGGGAAACATGCGTGGTCAGCTTGCAGCGAGCAGCAGCAGGAGCAGCATCAGTGATTCGATGCCGCAGTGCGCGCAACGCACGGATCGACCAGCAGCTGCGACGGCGTCGGCGTTGTCACACTCGCAAGCTGCTTGAGCGGAGTGTTCGCGCCAAAGTATTCAACCATCACGCGGTCGAGGAGGCTGGGGTTGGCCTTGCCGACACGAAGCGTCGAAAGCGACTCCGCCGCCGCCGTGACCGACTTCTTGAATTTATCGGTCGCGTCAGAGATTACCACCTTACCGGCCGCCGAGGGATCATCGGAAGCTGTTGAGGACCCTCCCTTGGAGGCCGCTGGGGCCCCGCCTCCTTTCCCACCTCCTTTCCCGCCTCCTTTATCCTTCATGCAGAGCGCGCCGATACGGCTGTAGGGTGAAGCGCTGATGGCGGCGGGCCCGCGCGACACATGGGAGAGGCGCAGCGCGGAGGCGCTCAAGCACACAGCAAGCAACACCAGTACGATCGACATCGACATTCTCGGCACCGCGAGCTCGAGTTCGAAGATCGCGACGAAACTTGTGGCTGTGAAATGAACGCAGATGTGTGAAACTTGTCGACGTGTAGGAAATGAATTGCACGGATCCATCCTGTTCTTACCGGGACCCGGTGTCTTTTTACCGGGAGATCGGTTTGTGTGGTTCGTGTGTCTGTCCCTTGTGTGTCCCGGCTCTCCCCTGTATTTTTTACACGAGACCGAGAGGCTCTCGGTCAGCCGCCGCTCCATCTGCTGCCGCGGCCCGGCGGCATCGCATGGTGCTCTTCGCATCGTGCCTCACGCGGCCGGTGGCGCCCGACGCGGCTTCTAACGGTCCACACAACTACGTCGGATTGACAAACCCGACCAGGACGACGTGCCACCTCAACGCGGTGCTGCAGGCGCTATACATGACGCCAGAGTTCCGCGACGGGTTCCTCGACATTCCTCTTGTCGAACTGCCGGCGCCGGGGCGCGCGGTCATGCAGATATTCCAGCAGCTCACGAATGGCGGGCAAGCCGTCTCGACCAAGGCGCTCACGGCAGCGCTCAGGCCCACGTACACGTGCAATCGGCAGCAGGACTGTCATGACACCTGGCTCGTGCTGTGCGATCAGCTCGAGGCGGCGCTCAAGGGCACTGCACACGCGAAGCTCATGAACAAGCTTTTCGAAGGCAAGCAGCTCGACTATGTGCGTTGCCACACGTGCGGCACGGTCACACAAACCAAGGATACCTTCTCGAATTTGTCGATCGCGGTGCCCAACGGCGTGCTCGTGAGCGACGAGGATGAGGAGGAGGCGGAGAAGGAGGAGGCGGAGGCGCGTGCTGCGGCGGCGCCCGCGCCCGAGCCTGGTGGCAGCTCAGCGGAGGAGGTCTACACAGTGGCCAAAGGCCTCGCAGAGCTGTTCACACCAGAGCAGATGCGCGGAGACGACCAATACGTGTGCGACAAATGCACTGGCAAGCACGACGCCGAGCGTGGCGTGCGGCTTCAGTCGATGCCGCCCATCCTGATCATCCATCTCAAGCGGTTCGCTGTCCAGTTGGTGAAGACGCCGAGGACCAGGCGAATCACGTCCTCGTCACTAGTCAAGTTGAACACGGCGGTGCGCTTCGAAATGTCGCTCGACATGCGCTCCTACGTCGAGCCGCTCGAGATGGCGACCAGGGCGGATGCAGCTGCTTCCGATGGCACCCATGCCGCTGCCGCCGCCAGCGGCGGCACTGTGCCCGCCAAGAACGAGCCGCCGCGCGTTCACGTTCACAGCGCGGAGAGCAGCGCGCCGGCGATGGCATCATCGGGAGCACAGACGTCGTCGGCAGGGGCAGCGGCGTCAGCACCCGCGGTGGAGGAGGAGACACGACCCTCCACGCTGCTGTATGATTTGTACGCTGTGCTGCTGCACGCGGGCACGCTCGAGAAGGGTCACTATTTTGCGCTCATCCGCGACATGCCGAGTGACTCGTGGAGCCTCTTTGACGATGATCGCGTGCGAAAGCTGAGTGAGGATCAGCTCAAGAGAGAGATGCGCCGTGCCTACGGCGGCGCCGGTTCGGTCTCCGCGTACATGTTGCTGTACCGTGAGAGGCCGCTGCCCGAGGGCGAGGCGCCGGCGGCACGGCCGGTCACGCCGCCGCCCAAGCGACGGCCCAAATCCGGCGCAGCGTCCCCGCTCTCGCCACGGGCCACCCTCTCGGGCATCGTGATGTCGCCCGCTAGTCGACCATCTAGCGGATGTTGAGGTGATGTCACGAGCGGATGTCGCCCGCGGTGTGATGTCACCGCAACAGGCGAGCCTGTGCCCCATGCAGCATCTTGGCACTTGGGCACGCGGCACGGCCATCCTCGCGCTGTGCCCTATCCCACCTTCGCCGCCGAATACGCAGCACACTTCATGGGTTCCAGTTTTCTTCACATTCAACATTCGACTTCTCAACGACGACCATTCGTTCGACTCCTCGGCCCGCTCGGCGACACGTCCCCAACCCTGGGCGTCGGGTGTTTATTAGAGACTGTGCATCCAAAAAAGTTGAAGGGCAAGAATAGACGAGGTCGAGCGCCGTTTTCGCCACCAGCCACCGCAATTTGGGAATGGCAGAGGGGGCGAGGTCAACGCGCCTCGTCAAGGCGGGGCCGTCGACTAGCCGAACCGGCAGGGCGGGGCCGTCGACCGAGCACTCAGAAAATGCGACAGCGCGTTTGGAGGAGGACGCCCGTGCGGCTGAGGCCTTGGTTTTGTTGGGAATTGGGCCTTCCTCATCGGTAGCGGACATCCGCAGGGCGTACAAAAAGGCAGCGCTGGACACGCATCCGGACAAGGTTGGAGACGACTCCCAATTTTTGGCGGTGCAGGATGCATACGACCTTCTGATCGCGCTCTCGGAAAAGCGTGCGGAGGAGCGCCGCCGAGAGCGGCAGGCAAAGTGCGAAGAGGAGTACGCACGGTGGGAGAAGGAACGTGCTAAGCAGCTTGCGGTAGCCACAGCAGCACCAGGACCCACAGATGAGAGCTTCCGAGCCTGGGAGCGGCCCACCTACCGACCATCGTCACGGGCGGCGGTCATGAGCCACTGCGCAAGCGACAAGGACAATCCATTCGATAGCAAGACCTTCAAGAAAGGGTGGTCCTCACCGCAGCCCACAGCTTCATTCAGAGCTTCGTTGAGCGTTCGGCAGCCGCTTACGGCGTTAGAATGTTGACCGTTGACCGGCAGCTTACAGCTTTATTCAGACGTGCCTGCAACAGAGTGTCCCGTCCCTAAGTATCTCCGTACAGTAGCGTTAGAGGTTGGACGAGTACGGTTCTACGGTACCATGTACGGTACACACCGCGACGGTTCACGTTGCCGTCTGGCGTGCTACGTTCATTACTTGCAGTTCGCTGCACATTACTTGCGGTACGCTCCCGTCTTCGCTCAAAATTAGGCACAGTTTACTGAGATCGGGGGTCGCCAGCTCGATGCTGCATGCTCGTCGCAGCTGAGCCCGAGCGCCCCAGCTGTACGCGCTCGCGGGCATCCGCGGATCCGGCGTGTACCGCGGAAGCTTAAGAAGCTCGTCCGCGTATGTCCGCGGGAAGCCGAATGTCGCAAACGGGTGCCGCTTTGCTGTGGTTTCGTTGAATGCCCCTGCCCAGCCTCTGTGATTGCGACCCGCGCGCCCGCCCTGCGCCCAAGCCTCCATCGGTTCTCCATCGGTACAGTAATCATCATGTCCGGTACGGCGGCTTTACAATTACATGCCCACGCCAAACCCTCCGTCCTCCGACTAACCGATGCTGGTCTCAGCCCACAAGGCTCGTCGCCCATCTCGAGGTTCACCACACCCTCAATCACGGCCAGTCCCTGATCTCGAGGAGGGAGGAGATCACACGCCTCAATCACGACCAGTCACCTTGGAGCGCTCCACTTGCCCGGCTGCACATTGTGACTTGGCTCCGTTCCGCTCGAGCCGCCTGCTACAGGGCATCGAGCCAACTAAGCCGCATCGAGCGCTTCGGAAGCGACCTCATCAGCGGCCGAAACCTCGGGTGGGGGGCAAGCGATGAAAGCTTGGATGACATCAGTGATGGGCGCGCGGCAGATGGGGCACTTGGCGCGCCGTTGCTTGAGGGTGAAGGCGCACAGGTTGCATGCACACATATGGCCGCATTTGTAGAAGACGGTGGATACCTCAGCCTCGGTGCAAATGACGCACGCCCCCAGCGGAAAGATCCACCGCGAGGTCGGAGATGGACGGACCGACGGACGGACGGACAGATTAATGAACCCCAGCCTTGAGGCGTCGCTGCCGCTGCCGCTGCTCGTGCCACCGCCTACGGCTGCACTGGACATCACGGCGGGCGTGGCGGCGGCCGCCGTCGCAGCTATGCCCGAGATTGCGTGATCGGTGACGGCATGAATATCGAGGCTGGTGTGACGCAGCGCCGCGCCAAGCTCTTGCTGGAGCATGCGTTGGATCGAGAGGAGCAGCTCGAAAGAAGCACCGGTCACGAGGGTCAGATTGTCAAGGGTAGGGTTGCCGGTGAGCGGTGGGGGGTTGCCATGCAGAGCCGCCACAGCGGCCATCGGTGGCGCCTGTGGCGCCTGTGGCTGTTCCACTGGAGAGGCAGCCCTGCCTAAAGACGTGCGCGCCCGCGGAGCTGCGCCTTCGGAGCTGAGCCCTCGGCCACCGCGGAGGTGCGGGTACAATCGATTCATGACGGTGCTCACGTTGGGATTCTCGACGTTGCTTAGTAGGACGCTCTCAATGCGCTCGCGGAAGAATGCATTACTCAGCATACGTCCGACATGGCCGCTGGCCGCGAGCGCTCGAAGTTCGACGAAGTTCGGCCGCGACGAGCGCGCGACGTTCGTCGTTGCCTCGTCGAGCGTGTCGGCGCGTCCGCCGCGTCCGCCCGATTCCAATCCCACTGGCCCTGGCACAGTAGGTGGGGGCATAGTCTGAACAGGCTCGTCGATAGGAGGTGGAACCGGGGCACTGTTGGCCTCGCTCATCCGGCCGGCAGACGTCCGCGAATTCCCGTGGTTGCGGTGAGTCTGCGATGCCGCCGCGCGAGGGACAGCCTGACGCGAGAGAGAGTTCTCAAGCGCAGTGCGGAATGCTGCCGCCATGCCACTAACGCAACGTGACGCGGCCACTCTCATTACTTCCTCACGAGCGGTGGGCTCGTCTCTGGTCGCACGATGCTGAAAGAAAGTGGCAACTGTGTCCTTGTTCGCTTCGACGACGGCGAGGGCCCGCAGAAAGGCAAGTTCGCCATAACGCGATGCGATGAGACGATCGGTGAGCTCGTCCATCCTTGCGCCGCTTGCCGTGCGCGTAGGGTTCCCTTCCCAGGGGCTTCACGAGCGGTTCTTCCTTCTTGCGAGGTGTTCGCCTTTCCTTTTCGAGAAGTGATGGACGTTTACTATGTCTAACTCGCAAAAAATCGAACAAACGGAAGCCTGCCGCCTATCGCGGTGACTGCGTCTACCTCTAGTCTCCCAATGTGCGTGTACCACGCTGCGGAAGCGTTTAGTGCACAAAATCTCGAGCCTGTGGAAAAGTCAAGAGAAGGCACGGATCGGGTCCGCGGTGGCCGGTGCAGCCGCGGTGCTCCGGTCAAGATTAATTCAAGGTGAAGGTCGACCAAGTTGGGTGTGCCGCTGCTGCGATCACCACCTGCCGTGGCCGCGCTCCTCGGTGCGCATTAGGCACGCGGAGCAGCGCTGTGACGAGTGCTGCCAACGGCATGCGGAGGAGATCTTAACGGCCCGGCATTATCCAAATGAGGCACGCGACGCGACGCGCCCTCAAGGAGATCGTAACGGCCCGCCATCATCCAGCTCGATCCATCGGCCGGACTGCTCGGTTACGTTCCCCTCGAGGCACGCGAGCCGCGCCGCGTGGTCAGCGAGGGCGCTGAAGGCCAGCGCGACGCTCGCCTCTAACCGCCTCGCGCGTTCCTCGACTGACTGTTCGACGAGCGGCGCTGATGGCGAGGGGAGATCAGGCCGAGATTGAGGTAAGATCGAGGGGAGATCGGGTCGAGTGGAGACCTCGAGTGGCAGTGAGGAGGCTAGGGGCGGCGGCGGCGGCGACGGCGGTTTATGGAGATGATGATGCGGTTGCAGATCATCAACCTCGCGCCGGAGGTCGCTTATGTTGCTCGCCATGAGAGCGATGTCCTCCTGGAGCGTGAGCACTGTAGCGTTGAGCCGTCCCACCTCAGACATCAGGTCACTCGCGGACGCATCATTCCTGTCCAGCCGCATTTTCTCTTCGTGGAATTTCTTGTTCATCGTCATGTTCAGGTGATACACAATATCCTCGTACTCCCAGAGGCGCGTCGAGAGGATCGCGACGTAGAGCGAGAGGGAGATCGTGCCCGCACTGTGAATGTGAACGTGACTCACACTGTAGGCTCAGGAGCGCTGTCATGTGGGCGAGTCTCGTGACTCCGACCGCGCGAGATCAGGTCCGTGGGAAGGAGGGGCGCTGCGGTGCCGCCGAGCATGGTTCGTGCGTGTGCGCAGCGTGGTGTGCGCGTGCGGCAGGGGGACGATAAAGACACTCACAGCAGCAGTAGCACGAGCATGAAGGCGATGCACAGGCTCTGGTTGACGGTGAGGTTCATGTGGCTGGGTGAGTAGACTTTTGGCCTGTACTCTCCCTGCACGAACTGGACGCGCGGGTAGTCTTTCGGATCGATGTTGGCCAGCCGCTGCGCAAGCGACTCCGATTGCTCCGAGTCCTCAGAGATGGGCACGGTGCGTACTCCATGCGCCAGGGCACTGCGAATGAGAGCGCTGCGCAAGGCATCATCTGCGCTCGACGTAGCCGCCGCTGCAGCGGGCGCGTTCGGCGTCCATTCGGCGTCCTCGCCAGGGAGCCGCCACGGTGTGGGCGCGTTGATGTTGATGGACGTATGCACTTCTCCCGAGCCCAGTGCTCCGGCGCCGTGCAATCGTGCAGACTGAGACGCAGCGGGCATCCTCGAGGTGGAGGAGGTTTCACTGTCGTATCCAAATAGACCGAACACGCCGCGCAACGCTTGCATGGTCCTCGTCCACGCCACGGGGCGCACCAATGGGGTGCAACTTGGGTTCAGTTGTGCACCCGCGACACAAGGCGAGGGAGGATCCGCGGAAGCTCCGGCGCAAAGTTGACAAACTTCAATCGCGTGGAAAAGTTTGGGAAAGTGGTTGCTTAGCAAGGTTGATAATCTCCTCGGGACGCGACCCACAATCAACTTGTTCACAGCGTGTCTCTGGGGGGTACGAGAGCCAATCAGCCAAAACTGACAGACGAACAGACGGAAGCCTATCAAATGACTTCAAATGTGCTCTGAAAGCAAGCTGTGGTGGAAGGGAGTGGGCGGAGAGGACGGAGACCTGAGATGACTTGAACTTGGACTTGAACTGACTTGTGAAACGCTTCGCTGTCCTCTCCCATGACGTCGACAGGGATAATGCTGCCAGGCATGCAGCTGCAAGCGAGCTTGCCACAGTACACACCGCTCCGCCTCCCATTCAACAACCTCAGTCATGAGGATGTCGTCTTCCTGAAGACGATCTCCACCACTCGCCTCCCTGACGTCGCTGGGAAGGGCAGAAAGGCGCGCTTGACGCCTCCCGCGGGCACGTCCTCGATGATCGCCCCGGCAGCGACGTCGACGGCCAGGCCGAGCGTGTCGTGGCAGCCCGCCAGCAGCAGCAGCAGCACAGGGCACCTGCCCTCGATCAAAAAGAAGCCAGAAGCTGAGATGCTGGAGCAGTACTCGGTTGAGCTCAATGTGGAGCTCTCCGCCAAGCGCCGGCTATCACAGATGCGGCGGGCGTTTGGCCGATCGAAGGGCGAGGCGGCGATGGAGAGCTTGCACCTGCGGCGCATCGAACGCGCTGCGGCGGTCAAGGCCGACATAGACGAGCGCAAAGGCGGCCCGCAGTTCCGTATGTTCGAAGCGCAGGGCGTCCAGCCGGCCAACGACGACCAGGTCGGCGAATTGTCCGAGATCTTGACGAGGGCGCTGCAGCTCATCGAGCCGGACCCATACCAGCGCAGCTGGTTCAAGCTATACCGGCTCATCGACAAGGATCGCAACGGCTTCATCGAGTACCACGAACTCGTCAGCTGCATTCGCGAGAAGCTGCTGATGGATAGCGCTGCGGTGCCCGACGAGGCCATCCAGGCGTTCTGGCTCGCGGTGGACGCGAACAAGTCGGGCACGATCTGCCAAGAGGAGTTTGGTCGGATGATGCGCCTGGCCGAGAAGCGCAAGGCAAAGCTCGCCGCCGCCGCCGAAGCCGAAGCTGCCGAGCGAGGACGTGTGCGACCGAGTCACAGGGGCGGCGAGAAGCAGCGGCGGCGGCCCAAGAACGGTGGCACTTTGGAGGAGATGCGTGCGCGCGAGCGCCACCTCGAGGCGCAGCAGCTGGCCGAGTTTGCCACGCGCTCCGCCCTGGAAGAGGTGCGCCAAAACGCGGCGAGGCTCAATGCTGAGGCTAGGCGGCTCGAGCGCCAGATTGCGCGGCTCGGCGGCGTGGTGCCCGGCGCGGCGCCGGAGCCGGCCGACGAGCCTGCCGTGACGTCCACCAGCACGCGCGTCGGTATGGGCCAGTCGAGCAGCGTGCCAAATCTGCCGCCAGCTGGAGGCGGAGGCTCCAAGTTGGGCGCCAAAGCGAAGAAACGCGTCGACGTAACCTTCGAAGCGTCCACGGTGGGCACGAAGGTGGGCATCGTGACGCTGTAGCTTCAGGTGTAGCCTACAATGTAGGCTGTGTTCTCGGTCCTGCCTGTGCTTGGAAAAAAACGGTTACGTTTTCCGCGGACGGACTTTGGTGTACTTCTTGCCGGAGCGTCATTCATGCCGACCATCGATCCGTGGGAGGCCCGGAGCCGCACCTATCGCTCCGCGTTTCGTTCCACGTCGCCGCAGCGTGGCGGCTTGTCCAACTCGCCCGACTCTCCTACCTTTCAGCGCTCCGAAGCAATGGTCCTTGGCCCAGGCTCGTACGACATCAAACCTGGGTTCGGCGCGCCCGTCTGGGTTCGCAACCCGCTCAAGATGAACTCTTCCTTTTCCAGCAAATTGGAACAGCGCGCATCGTCCAAGAAGCTGTCTACCGTTGATCTTGACTACTCACAGGCCAACGACGCGGGGCAGCTCTCGTCCGTCGCCGCGACCATGGGCAGGCAGCGCTGGTCTCATGCGCCACTCAAACCGGCGTTTTTCGACTACAGACCAGCCTTGGCAGCCGCCGCTGCTCACACGCCGTTCTACGGCATGGAGAACAAGACGTTGTCTACGTCCCAGTCTCACCGTCGCTACGCGGCCGTGTTCCACTCGAAGGTACCTGCGCCTTGGTCGATCGTCGGGGGCGAAAGTTCCCTTGGCCCCGGCTCATACGATGTGATCCCTGATGTAAACTGCGGCGGTATCCGACATGAGGAACGGCCAGGCCCGTCGCGCATGTTTGTGCCTCGTGTGGGTGGCAAGTTTGCCATGGTGGGTGGCGGCTTTTGAGTGACAGGCGAGGGTCGCGCGGGCACGGGCGAATGTACAAAATCGTATTACCGAGTGTGCAAGGAGCATGTGTACATGATCCCGATCAGGATGGGGGGCGGGGGCTGTGTGGTTTGTGACGTGCCCATGCGTCGGGTCTTCGCCGGCTCTCTGCGGCGCCCGGGCCCGGATGCTCAGTCTCTGCACTCTGTTGAGGTTGGCAAACTAAGTCGTAAGTGAGACAAGACACACGGGCGCAAGACATCTGTGATCTGACGTGAGGGTGGCCGACATCATGGGCGACACGTTGCCGCGGTCCTGGCCGGAGCGCGCAGAAGGAACAGGGTAGCCACATACGACGAGACCAGCCACAGGACGGGACCGCGCAAGCAAAAGATACCGCACATCGCCGACGCGAGAACTGCGACGGGCAGGCTAACGGAAGAAATCAAGATCGGATCGCAGATGATCGGCATGATTGAAAGAAGCGCTACACACGCACGGACGGCAGAGGCAACGGCAGGACAACGATCAAGGCAGAGATATGATGACGGTTGACAAAACCCCAACCACCCACCCCTCCCCCCATCCCCCACCTGATTGCCTATCACAATCCCGCCCGGTAGTATAGGGCAGCGAGCACCAGAGATCACACTGTGTGCTGGGAGAGCCCGACCTCACTAGCGAAATTGAGTAGCCCAAGCGAACGAGTACTCAGTACTTGTGTTGACCGAGGGGCGCGGAGCCGTCCTTTGAGACGGTGGTGGAGTGAGCGTGGAGGGACCGCGAAGAAACTGAACTGGAGCACCAAAGCTCGCTCACGCACATCACATTCATGCCCACGTGCCCAAAACCTTCTACGTACAACGTAGTAACTTACTATGCATCATAGAGGTCATTATCAATGTGTGCAGGGCTAGACATGGCGCGTGTCGAGAAGAACATGGCGACAGGGCTGAACATGGCCTCGAGCATGTTGGCCTCTCGCAGACCTTTTTCGTCGCACTTCTTGAGCTTCATGGAGCCTAGCTGTTCGAGCTCCACCGTGTAGATTTTATTCGCGGCATCGTACTCCTTCACATAGGCGAGAGTCTCCTCTCCGTTGCGGCGTTTCACAAACACGCTGCTCGAGAAGGGGTAGCGCGGCTCGAGGGCCTCAGCAACAAACGATCTGTCAGAGTCGATAACACGGGCCGACAATGATCTATTGGTCGTGTCGGGCCCTGGCGAATTCGCCAGCAGCAATGTGAGCTTGGGCTCTGGGGCCTTAGCTGCGACCGAGGCCTCGACGAGGCCGTCGTCGACGCGTTCAGAGCTGAACATGGCGCGTGCAGAGAAGAGGATCCCGCGTGCAGTGAAGAGTATCCCCTCGAGCATGCTGGGCTCTCGCAGAGATGTTTCGTCACACTCCTCGAGCTTCCTAGAGCCACGCTGTTCGAGATCCAGCGTGTAGACTTGCTTCACGGCATCGTACTCCTTCACATAGGCGAGAGTCACCTCTCCGTTGCGGCGTGTCACAAACACGCTGCTGGAGATGGGGTAGCGCTGCAGGGGAGCATCGGCGGCGGGCGGCGGCTCGGCAGCAACAGAGGCCAACTCTGCATCCGGCGACGCGCCGACCGCGGGTTCGGGCTCTGGCTCGGACACGTGGAGGATGCGCATCGGCTTCACGTGGACGATGAGGCGCTGCACCATCTTGCGGGATCGCGACCTGCGCGCCTCGCGCATGTCTGCCGTGAGCGCGTCCTCGAGGTCCTCCGTCCTGAGCTTCAGGTGCTCGGCGCGCTTCTGGTCAAACTCGACCGCGATCGAGTCCTCAAAGTCTGAGAGCAGCTGGACGACCTGCTTCCTGTCGGCGTGCCCGGTGAAAAAGATCCGTTCGGAGCACAGGTTCTTCTTGCACTCGCGGAGGAGGCGCTCCGGCAAGGTGTCGAACCATTTCACTGTCACCACATTCAAGCACTGGGCCCATAGCCAGTGAACGATCGCTACAGATTTGGCCGTCTCAGCCCACTGCTGGTGCTCGACGGTGATCGTAGCTGAACCATCCTCCTGCGCGACCACCACCTCACGCGGGGCGCCGATGAGGTCGATGTTGATGAACTTTGGACTGCTCGCCTCCGCTTGCGCGACGGGAGGCGGAAGCGCCCCGCCTCGCCGCTTGTGCTGCCTGAGGTGCGCGAGCACAATCGAGGCAGCAGTCTTCTCAAAGGTCGGCCACCCGCGCGAGCCGTACGGCCGCAAGTTGTACATTGGGAACACCACGCGATCCTTGCGACGAAGCGGGTAGCCGCGCTCGTTGAGCGAGCGCACGGCGCGCGCCGCCCTCTCGCCGAGGACACGTACCACTAACTCACCCGTCGACCCCTTCTTCTCGCAGGCCAGCAAGCTGTCGCCCAGCTCCTCGAGCAACTCGTCGCCGATCTCCATCTGCAGCTCCTCCTGAAGCACCTTTTGCAACTCGTCGAGCGACTTGTCGCCCAGCTCCTTCAGCAGCTTCTGCAGCTCCACGACGAAGACGGTCCCCGTGCGCTCGGAGACGAGCTCGCTCGGCGCGCCGTCGTGATCGAGCTTGCCAGGCGGGTCCGTGAGCTGCAGCACACAGGTGCCTGTGGCGGACGCGTAGAGGCTACCCATGACGGAGAGGCCGCGTTTAAACTTGAGCTCATTCTCGAAGACGTGCTCGCCCATCAGCTTTGGCTCCTTGCCGCCGCACATGCGCTTGAGCTTGGAATTGTGCCGTGCCATGTCCGCGTCGCCCGACGTGCGGAAGCGCATGTAGCCTTCGGCATCGGCTCCCTCGTCGAAGTGGTACTCGCCGGAGATGTAACGTCCGTGGAAGAGCACACTGGCGTGGCCGCGCGATTGCAGGCCCAGGCTCTTAAAGTCCGCCATGGAGGCCAGCGCCCACTTTTGCTCCTCGCATAGGGAGACGAGCTTGTCGACGCAATCCTGCGCCTCGTCCTCCGTGACGACGCGCTCGCACTCAAACTTGAGCACGGTGAGCGGGCCCTGGTCCACAAAATGACCGTTGCCAGGGCCACAGACAGACCGGGACCCGAAGCGCAGTGGGACAGCCTCCGGGGCGTGCCACGACGGCCACGCAAAGTTCTGCGGCAGGCACGCAAACTCCACGAAAAGACCGCGATCGCCGACAGCGGGCTGGGCTGGCGAGAATTCGAGAGTGATGTGCCGCTTCCCCTTGGTCAGCATCGTCATCACCTCTGGCACGCTCTTCTTCGCGGTCGACATCCCGTTGACTTTCTCGAGGATGGCGCCCGTCGGAATGCTCTTCGAAGCCGACGGTGCGTCGGGCACATAGCCCTCGACGACGACGCGACCTTGCGAGTCAGCCTTCAGCTTCAAGCCCAGCTGCTCTGTGAACGTATGCGTGAAGTTCACCGCATCGGCTGCGACCGCGAGTTTGGGCTCCGGGTCCTCAGTTGCGATCGCCGTGACGACGATGCGACCTTGTGGATCAGCCTTCAGCTTCAAGCCTATCCCAACCTTCCCACGGATCTTTTCGAGCGTGTGGCCATCGGGGTCAGGCACGCCAGGGCTGCGCCGGCAGTAGCTGACGACGCTAACGCCGCGGCGCCCTCGCGCAAAGAGGTCCGCGGCGCGCTCGGGCGACAGGAAGGCATCCGCTGGCATGTCCTGGCAGCGTGGCAGAAAGGGCTTTCCCTTGATAATTTCGATGTCTTCGGCCCCAAACTCATCCAGCCTCTTCTTAACCGCCTCGGCCTTGCCTTGTAGACTGGCTGCGGTGAGCGGGGCGACCTCGTCAAACGTGCTCAGGTGGAAGGTGACCACAAATATATTCTCTTGGGAGCTTGGAAGAGCGCTGTTTGGTGCAACCTCCATTGAGCTTTGACGTGGCGAAGCCTTCGTGCGCTCGCTCACGCCCGTCCGCATGGCAGCCACAAAGGCGGAGCGGCTCGCAGCGGAGTTAGCCACAAATGCTGAGGCCGAGCGGCTCGCAGCAGAGGCAGCCGCAAAGGCGGAGGCCAAGCGGCTGTGGGCGGAGTGAGCAGCACAAGCTGAAGCGGAGCGGCTCGCTGCGTATGCAGCCTTACCAGCGTGGCACACAGCTGCAAAGGCTGATGAAGTGCCGCTAGGCGAGGCGGCGAGGAACGCCTTCAGCTCCCGGGTCTGCCCCGCCGTGAGTGCCACGCCGGCCTCGGCCTTGAGGTGCCCCTTGAGCTCGTCGAACGTGAACTCGCGGAGCCCTTCTACAGATTCGATACCAAGATCCTCAATGATCGCGTGCGCGAGCTGCGAGAGGCCCGCTTCGGCCAGCTCGTGCCTGAGGCGCGTCATATGCCCAGCAGAAGACCAATCCTCGAGCTGGATCTCCGCCAGGTCTGCCGCCTCCGGAGGAGAGGAAGGCGGCGAGGGGGGCAGCGAGGGGCGCGGCAAGCTCTCCTCGAGAATATGCGCAGCCACATCCTCCGCCAGAGCCTTCGTCTGCGCCTCAGCCGCCGAAATCGCCGAAATGTCCTCCGCAGATGGGCCGCGGATGAAGAGCCGACTGAAAAAGTTCTTCAGACCAGAGAGCACGTCGTTCTCCTCCACTATCACCGCCAGCTTCGGCGCCGTCGCGCTGCCCTTCTTCGCCTTCTGCATGCATGTGCAGAACTCGTCAAAGTCGATCTCGCCGGAGCCGTCGGCATCAATCTCCTTGATAATCTCGTCGAGCTCCTCCTCCGAGCTCAAGGTCTGGCCGAGCGCACTCATCATCTCGGCCAGCTCGCTCGTGGAGACGGTGCCATTGCCATCTTTGTCGAAGGCGGAGAACATCTCCTTGTACAAAGCGAGCACCTCCACGGAAATCGCGGGCGCGGGTGGCGCTGCTCTGGGCGTAAGTGGCGCTGCCGCGGGCGCAGGCGCATCCATCTCGGGCGCCAGCACCTCGGCCGTGATCTCCACCGCCTTGGGCGCAGGCCCGTCCACCTCGGCCGCATCCGCCTTGGCCGTGGCCTCCAATGCCGTGGGTGCAGGTCCATCTACTTCGGGCGCCTCCACCTCGGGTGTGGGCACCAATGCCGTGGGCGCAGGCCCATCCACCTCGGACGCCTCCACAGCCTCTGGCGTGGCCTCGAATGCCGCGGGCGCAGGCCCATCCACTTCGGCCGCCTCCACCTCGGCCGCAGGCTCCACCGCCGCAGGTGCAGGCGCAACCATCTCGGGCAAAACCTCAGCATCGGCCTCATTCGCCGCGCGCAGTGCCGCGGCCGTAGGCGCCGGGAGGTCGAGGTTGGCCAGCCAGGCGGGTACAGCCTTGCTCGTATCTAGACCGGCACTGCGGGCATCCTCGACGATGCCGGCAGCGGCCAGTTGCTCGGGTGTGCTCGCCACGGCGCCCTCGACGATGCCAGCAGCGGCCAGTTGCTTGGGTGTGCTCGGCACGGCGGGCGCGAGCGTGGCCGCCACTACCTCGGTCGACGGCGTTTCCTCCAACTGCTCTGCAAACGGCTGTTCCCCATCGGTCGGAAGCACTACGATCTCGGCGGGCGGCATCGATCTCAGCACTAGGGTCTCCTCTGCGGCAATAGCCTTGAGCTCCTCCAGCTTTGTTTGGTCTGCGATGACGAATGGGGTAGAAGAGGCGCGGCTCCACTGCGCCGGATGCGAGCGTCGGAAGACAGACTGAATGTGGCGAACCGCGCTCTGCCGGCGCCGCTCCGTTTGCGCAAACATGGCCGCACGGCGCTGCTTCTCTGCATACAGCCGGCGCCGCTCCTCGCGTGCGAGCATGCCGCGCCCGACCCGCTGTATATCTGCCGCGCGGCGCTGCTTCTCTGCATACAGCCGGCGCCGCTCCTCGCGTGCGAGCATGCCGCGCCAGACCCGCTGTATATTCGTCGCCGATACACGCTGCGAGGCTGCCGAGGCCGCCTCCACCGTGATGCAGATGGACGAGGTCCCGCAGTGCGTCGCCAACCGCCGAATCAGCGCGCTCGTCGGCTCGTTGGAAGCAAGGCGTGCCACCACCTTGGTGACGCGCGGCAGCTGCCCATCCGAGCGCTTCGAATCTAGCAGCCAGGCGTAGTCGATGAGGCGTACTGCGCCGTCGCGGATGGCGGCCACGATCGGTGCGTCGAAAAACTGCGTCGCCTCGAGGTACATCTCCTGGGTGTACGAGCGCTCGCGAACATAGTCACGGGTGACGACCAACGCTGCGAAGAGCACTGAGGCACCGAGCAGCGCGCCAAGGCCCAGCTCGAGCGCCCGCCGCATGAGCCCGTCCTGCACCGTACCGTCGTCGTTCGTGAGTGCGCCATACGTGCAGGCAAGAACGATGGCCAGGATGTCGACCGCGTAGAGGCCGGTCTCGAGCCAATGCTGTCCTCGCTTCGCGTACGGCTGACGCCAGGCCTGCACCAGCCAGAGGCCAAAGAGGACGGCGATCGCGAGCGTGGCAAAGACATAACGTGCGGACCGGTGCGCCTCGTACGGCGAGAACCGCATCACGCAGTCCATGGCCAAGGACAAGAGGAAGAGAAGCCCCTGCCGCGCCCACACGACGAGCTGCCACTGCGAGCGGAGCGGCCACCACCACGCGCAAATCGCCTTCGTGTCGGTCGGAACGCCGCCCTCAGCAGCCGATTTGGGGCCCAGGCCTTCGTCGCTCTCCCTTGCGTGATCGTCGCTCTTCCTTGCGTGATCGGCGGTGGCAAGCTCCAATGCCAAATTCATCGACCACTCAAGATTTTCGAGCAGCTGCTTGACCTGCACACTGTCGCCCTTGCCGACGAATTGTGCGATCTCGAGGTCTCGGTTCGTCTGCTTGAGGAGTGTGGCAGGAGACTCCTTCACATCGACGGTGCGCACCTGGCCGTCGCTAATGTCCGTGACCTTGGCACGGCTAGCGTTAGCGCGCACGAGGCGCTCCGGCAGCACGGCCGAGCGCTTCGAGGCCTGACGGGATGCCATTTTCAAGTGCGCCGCTGCCAGCTTTGAGGAGCCCTGCTCGAATGTGCACCAGCCGCTAAACGGCTCGCCGCGGTCGCGGCTGTACGCGGTCTCGTTGTACACGGTGATTGCGCCACGGTCCACCTCGCGCAGTGCAGCAATGCAGCGCTCCGCCTGCTCGTGCGTTGCGAAGGTCACATGCGCCTCGCCCTTTTGCTTGTGCGTTGCGGAGGTCACTGTCGGCCTGATGGCGATCTCGGTGATGTGCCCTCCGAAGCGTTCGAGATCGGCGACCACGTCATTCTCGCTCGTCATCTCGGAGTACTCTTCATTGAAGACGATCATGCGCCCGTCGTACTCGGACGGACGCGGCGGGATGTCCTTGAGCTGCACTACGGCAGTGCCGCACATGCTCGCGTAGAAGTAGCCCATACCTACTAGCCCGCGCTTGAAGGTGTCTGCCTCCTCAGGCGTACGAGGAGGCAGTCCTCGAGCCTCCTTGGCGATATCCTTCTGCGGAAGCGAGGTGAAGTCCCAAAACATTGCGCACATGCTGAGGCCGGCTTCACTGCCGAGGAAGCGGCGCACGGCAAAGAGCGCCGTGCCGTGCGGATCCGGATGCTCCCGGGTCAGCCATCGATAGGAGAGGGCGAGGATGGAGCGGTCGGCGCGTTTGAACAACGCGACCGCTTCTTCGTTGGTAACGAATGCCTCCTCGGGCAGCTCCTGCCGCCGGCGCATGATCACCCTACCGGACGCATCGCGACCCAGGTACTTGTCCGAGTCCGCTGACAGCAGCCACGCACAGCGCAACAGCCGGATGGTGCCATCGGCCAGCCGCTCGCGAATGGGGCCATCTATCTGCTTTTCCGCCCAAAGCAGAAAGTCCCCATGACTCAGGCCGTCGTCGCTCGCGTACCGCTCGGTCAGGTAGCGCACCGCCTCGGCCGCGCGGCGCGCCCGACGCCGAAGCCGCACACGCGTTTGTGCACCAGAATTTGCATGTTCCTCAGCCTCCCTCGCTGCCTCCCGGGCATCGAACAACAGCCAGTGGAAGCGTAAGAGCAGGTAGAGCCAGAGAAGCCAGAGGAAATTGAGCAAAGCAACCAGAGATCTTGCGCGAGGCCCGGGAGGCGGCGAGGGAGAATGCGAGAGAGGCTGCGAATTCGGCGCATCTCTCGCAGCCTCCCTCGCTGCCTCCCGGGCCTTGCGCAGCAGCCAGTGGAAGCGTAAGAGCAGGAAGAACCAGAAAAGCCAGAGCAGTGACGCCAAGAGGCGGGCGATGATCAGCAGAGTCTGGTCCTCGTCGTAGCGCATGGAGAGGGTCACGCTTGCACGGAGGCCGACAGTGAAGAGCAGGCTGAAGAGCACGCACAGAAAGTACTCGGCCTCGGCGGCGGCGGCGGCGGCCTTGTCGGCAGAGGCATTCGCCTTGGCGGCATCCTTGGCGGCATCGGCGGCGACCTCCTGCGGCACCGACCAGCACCGTCCCACCATTCTGAGCAGCGCCTTCCTGAGCAGCGCCTTCACCAGCACCTTCGCCTTTGCCTTGGGTGCAACCGCCATTCCCGTCTCAGGAGCTTCTTGGGCCTCTTCTTCTCGCTTGTCTTCCGCGCGGGTCGCAGCCTTGCGCCGGCGCCACGCGACAAGCCAGGCGCGCAGCAGCAGCAGCAGCACGATGGCGGTCTCTGCGTAGCTCAGCAGCGCCTTGAGCACCGGGTCGGTCAGGATGCACGGCACCGGGATGTAGCTAATGAGCGGCAGGTTGATACTCGCGAGGATCTCCTGGATGATGAGCGGCCAGCCAAGCTGCAAGCTGCCGATGATGGTGAGCGTCTGCAGGTGGCCCACGAGGATCATGAACGAGGCGACGTGGGTCTTGGCGTGCTCGGGGTACTTGCGCATGTAGCGCGTGAAATAGCGCACGAACAGCACAAAGAGCAGCACGAAGGAGGCGACGGCGCCGGCAAGGCCGATGATCTCGAGCGGCGTCGGGCAGCGCACGCATCCGAGGCCGTCGAGCTGCACTTCGTAGCGCTCGCCCTGGCGGTTGAAGGCGCTGCAGCCAATCGGCGGGACGCCCGAGCACTGCTCCGCGCCGAGCGTCGAGCAGCGCTGCCAGAGCCGGCTGATCGCGACGGCGGACTCGGCGTTCGTCGGGTCGTCCAAGGCGTTGTTTGCGAGGCGCAGCGGCGCCATAAAGTCGAGGCGGCCGAGGAGCCACACGGGCACGGGGCCGGTGACGCCGCCCTCGTTGTCCCACGAGCGCGTCTGCGTCAGGTCGAGGTACGTGAGGCGCGGAAAGCAGTCGGCTGCGGAGGGAAGGCTGCCCGTGAGCGCGTTGCCCGAGAGGTCGAGGTGCTGCAGGAAGGGCAGCTGGATCAAGGGGGGGATCTGACCGATGAGGTTGTTGGACGGCAGCAGCACCTTGACGACGACGCAGGTGGCGAGGTCGAGCGCGGTGCCCGTGACGGAGCCCGAGTAGCAGGCGGCGCTGCCCTGCGTCACGAGCACGCCGGTGGCTCCGCCGCCGTCGGCGGTGCACTCGTCGTCCCCGCGCAGGACCGGCAGCGCCTGTGGGCAGCAGTGCACGCCAAACCAGCCGTCGACGCACGGCTCGCCGGACAGCCATTTGTCGTTGTTGCGCCACGCGTCGCCGCCCGTGGCCTCGTAGAGCAGCTCGAGCGCGCGCACCATCTCCGTGGGCGGCATCGAGGGTGGCGGGGGCGTGGGCGGCGGCGAGGGTGGCGGCGGCGAGGGCGGCGGCGAGGGCGGCGGAGGCGAGGGTGCCTGGATCTCGAGGATAGTGTAGGTCGAGACGATGTTGGTGATATTCACCCCGAGGGCGCCGGAAAGCGATGCGGCGGTGAGCAAGCTGCTCGCTGGTGGCAGGGTCATGAAAACGCGGACGTCGATCACAATGCTGCCGGAGCGCACCTGTAGGACGACGCTGGTCACATTGACGCCGAGCAGCTCCGCCAGGCTCGTCCGGAAGTTGGCCTCGGCTACGGCATCAAAGTCCTCGGCGTTGCCCGCGAAGGTGAGCGCCAGGCTCAGCACGGGCCGGTACTCGGCACCGGGCTGGAGCGGCGGCGGTGGCGAGGGCGGGGGCGGCGAAGGCGGCGGCGAAGGCGGCGGCGAGGGCGGCGGCGGCGAGGGCGGCGGCGAAGGCGGCGGCGAAGG
>Ga0210244_101339_pt1 | contig 20169 bp, 14 predicted proteins | sample ChrtobMetaP3_0mM_FD_155473 | JGI IMG/M metagenome (GOLD analysis project Ga0210244, IMG submission 155473) | Chrysochromulina tobin associated microbial communities from unialgal haptophyte culture, Seattle, Washington, United States - P3_0mM | ecosystem: Host-associated > Algae > Haptophytes >...
CTCTACCCGTGGCTGCGCAAGCTCGGGCCCGAGGGCGAGCCATGCACCCACGGCTACCAGTGCTTCGACAAATTTAGGCGCTCGTGCTTCGAGTCGTACGCGGTCGGTAACGGCAGGTGACGCGGCCTATGTATCCCTTGCGTGTTCGGTTCTCTTAGTGATCGACCTCGCTCACATGTCCCTTAATCCAGGCTTGACGGGGGTTTTATCGTTGATTTGAAACGTCGGAAAAATCACACCAGCCAATTCACAGCCAAATGCCGAGCCTAAACTATGCAAAGTTCGACGCGCTCTACGACAGCGACGAGGACCGTGAGAAGGCGAACAAGCAGAGCGAGCAGACTGAGCGCGCGCGCACGTACGCGGAGCGACGGCAGAAGGCTGCGGCCGCCGCTGCAGCAGCTGGGCCGGCGGCGTTGGCCGCATCTCTTTCGCCTGCTGAAGACAAAGTCACTGTCATCGTGCCTGATGGCATTCACGGCGGCGACGCATTTATGCACGAGTATGAGGGCACACAGCTCTCAGTCGTCTGCCCTGCAGGCTGCCGAGCCGGCGACGTCATCAGTCTGACAGTCAGGCCAGGAGCGGCGGCAGCGGTTGCTCTGCCATCGCCAGACCAGCTCGCACAGCCGCTGCAACCAGAGGAGCCGGCCATGGGCCCCAAACCGATGCTCAGCTCAATACCCGACCTCGACTTCGATAAGATGACCGACAAGCAGCGTCAATCCGTCGTCGACTCGTACTCGAAGGTGGGCCAGCCGCAAAAGGCCGTCTACAAGTTTCCGGAGACGATCGAGGAGCAGCGCGTCATCTGCGAGGCGGCCGATGCGCTGCGCCAGCGCGGCAACGAGCTCTTCAAGGCGGGCGAGACCGTCGAGGCCGCCAAGCTGTACGAGCAGGCCGTACTCAAGTTTGCGGACTGGTACGCTGACTGCTTTGCGACAGACGAGGAGAAGGCGCTCGTGCATGCCGTCAAGCTGCCCACGCATCTCAACCTCGCCACGTGCTCGTACAAGCTCGGCAACTACGCGCACGCCGTCGTGCATGCCACGCAGGTGCTCCACCACGAGGCAACCAATACGGCGGGTGTGAATGCTAAGGCGCTCTACCGACGCGGCGCTTCACATGTGGAGCTTGGCAATCTGTCGCAGGCGCACGCCGACCTGAAGCGCGCGCTCGACCTCTCACCAGCTGATAGCGAGGTGCGCCGTGCGCTTGCGCGCCTCAAGGTGCGGCGTGCCGAGTACGTGGCCGCTCAGCGGGACATGACGAGACGGATGCTCGATGGTGTCGGCGACGCGAGCGACTACCAGTACGCCCCTGAGGAGGCGGCGGCGGGTGAGGCGGCGGCGGCTGCGGGTGAGGTCACTCTTCCTGGGTACAAGACGACGTACAGGGTTCACAGGGCCGGAGACTCCGACGGACCTCGGGTGGCCAAGGGCTCGGCGGTGACGGTGCATGCCACCGGCGTCGTGGTTGAAACGGGCAAGAAATTTTGGAGCACCAAAGACCAGGGGCAGCATCCCTTTGCATACACGGCCGGCGTCGGCATGGTCATCACCGGATGGGATCAGGGATTGCTTGGCATGGCCGTTGGCGAGGAGCGCATCGTCACCATCCCGGCCGCTGAGGGATACGGCGCAGGCGGCTTCCCACAGTGGGGCATTCCAGCCGGTGGCACCCTCAAATTCACTCTCGAGGTGCTCTCGATCCAGCCAAGTACGGGCGGCAGTTGGCTGAGAGCATACTGGATGGGGATCGCGGCACTCGTTGGTGCCGTCGGGATCGCTGTGAGCATGGCCGGGGGTTACCTCGGGAGGCCTGCAGACGCCCACATACCGGTAGCGGAGTAGCGCGCGGCGCGGCTCCTTCTAATCAAAAGCCGTCCCGGTCTCTCTGTGTCTTTACCGGATACCGCGCATGTCCGGAGCAGCCGTGAAGGTCTGCGGCGCTATATTTCTGGCTGTTTCCAGGTTACGAGAGTGTGTTAACGAGCGATCTCATCACGAAGTGTGCGACGGGGGGGACGGGGCACCTGACGGGGCAGCACATCTGCACACATGGCGCAAGGGCAAGCGCTGTATTGGGCGCTACTACGTAGAGCGTACGGACTAGCCGGACCACGTGCCGTGCCAGCGGTAAAAAAGATCGGCCCGCGCGGATGCTCGACATGACGACATGCCTGTGAAGCTGTGATGCCCGGATCGTTTGACGTCGACAAAGCGCCACCCACGCGCGGGCAGGTCGCAGAGGCAGCGGCACGACAACGACGGCAAAAGTCATTGATGATGGCTGACAATGCAATACGTCCCCAGTCCCCACCCCTGCGCCCACAAGCCACATGTACTTCCCCCGACCCCCAGACCTCGTGAAGTCGTGATTGCCTAAATCACTTACATGTAACCTTTATCTTTGTATTACTGATAGCCTATCACAATCCCGCCCGGCTGCGTAGGGCAGAAAGCGGCAGGGAACAACCTGCACGCTGGGAGAGACCGACCTCACACTAACATAACATGGAGAGACCCGAGAGAGCGAGTACTCAGTACTCTGTGTACTTGACCGACGCGCCGGGGTGCGGAGCCCGGGGAGCCGTACTTCTTTGAGATTGAGACGGTGGGCCACACACCGGCCCAAGGCGTCGCACGTGTGAGCGCGTGCACTTACTTCCCCACCCCTTATTATTATGTTTGGTCACGGAGTGGTGTAGCGCGGGGGGACCGCGACGAAACTGTCTGCGAAGGGCCCTCAGATTCCGCAGAAATCGAGTGAGAGATTCATGTTGCTGCTGCAAGTCTATCTCGTCGCTGCGGCGGCGGCGCTCGCGCCGTCTCCCTCGCTGAAGCTGCCGGGCGCAAACGCCATTGCCGCCGCACCGCTCGAGAGCGTCGTGGAGGCCACCTTCGCCGCGCTCGCTGATGAATCCGCTCTCGCGGAGGGCAGGGAGCGCGATGGATCTTGGTGTGTGCAAGCGCGGGTGCAGGCTCTGGAGGATGCGATGAGCGGGCTGCGCGGGCGCAAACACGCATGGTGGCTCGATGCTCCTCGTCCGCTTCGTGCGGTGCCGTCGAGCGGCCCGCGCCACGAGGTCTCTATCGTCGCGCTGCCTGGAGCGTCGTCGCTGCCTGCCGCAGCATTTCCAGCTGGGGCGATCATCATCGTGAAGCCGCTGCTCGGCCAAATAAATTGCCGACGCTTGCGGCTCGAGGCCAACAAACCCTCACTCGAGCTCATGCGCCGTACAATGAAGCACACCGACCCGTGCATGAACCTCTTCGGAGGCGCGTGCCATGAGTGGTCGGGCACTGCGGGCGTCGCTTCGGCCTTCCTGCAGGTGGTGCTGCTCGGGCCGAGCTCGCGCTTGCCGCCCATCGAGGGAGGCGAGACGAGCGCGGACCTCGTGGCGGGCGCGACAATGGACTGCTCCGTAGGAGACCTTCTCATCCTCGAGCGGCCGACCGCCGCGCAGCTCGCGTGGGAAGCTGACCCGAGCAACGGAAGCGGTGACAAGCCCGATGACGCGCCTGAGCTGCTGCGGCGCCTCTCTTCGGCGGTTGGCGGCCTGGACGGGCCATTGGCTGTCATCGTGCGCAGAGGTGCAGGCGAACACGCCGTGGAACCCGCGAACTCCCCACACCTGCCTCCGTTGCGATGCGGAACCAGCTGTCTCGTCAACACCACTCCACAGCTCGACACTGACAGGCCCGACTCTGACAGTTTGATCGCTCGCCTGCTCGAGTCGTGTCGCTCGCAGCGCTCGCCTCGCGCCTCTACCCAGCAGCCCTGACCCGTGAGCTCGGCCTGGCGCCCGTGCGTGGCTTGCTGCTCTACGGGCCGCCTGGCTGTGGAAAGACGCTGCTCGCACGCGAGATCACCCGTGCGCTCGGCGCACGTGATCCCAAGATCGTCAACGGCCCCGAGATGATGTCTAAGTACGTCGGCGACAGCGAGCAGTACATCCGCGCTCTGTTTGCCGACGCGGAGCTCGAGCAGTCCGAGCAGGGCGACGCCTCTGCGCTGCACGTGATAGTCTTCGATGAGATGGACGCGTTCACCAGGGAACGCGGCTCTCTCGCGGGCGACACAAGCGGCATCCGCGACTCTGTCGTCAACCAACTCCTCGCGAAGATGGACGGGGTCGATGCGCTCAACAACGTGCTGGTGATCGGGCTGACCAACCGTCCCGAACTCATGGACCCAGCACTGCTACGCCCCGGCCGGCTCGAGGTGCAGGTGCAGGTGCCTCGGCCTGACCATACGGGCCGCCAACAGATCCTCAATATCCACACGCAGCGGCTGCGACAGCGCCGATGCCTCGATGAGCGTGCCGCCGCCGCGCTCGCAAGTGGCGCGCTCGCGCGCGTCACGCACTCCTTCTCCGGGGCGGAGCTCGCTGGCCTCGTGCGCTCGGCCGCCTCTTTCGCCCTCGAGCGCTACGTCGACAGTGCGCTTCTCAACGGCTGGGCGCCCGGAGCCGCAAAGGCCCCCAAGGCACCCTATGCGGCGGACGCATCCCCCGAGGCGGCAGACGGCGCCGCGCTCGAGATCAGCTTCGACGACCTCGTGCGTGCACTGCGCGAGGCTACGCCCACTCCGCACTCTCGTGCCTCGGCCGGGAAGGGTCGATGGAGTGCTGAGCGCCGCAAGCTCCTGGGTTGGTGGCGGGAGGCGCAACTCAAGCGGCTCACCTCAGAGGCTACTAAAGGGGTCTAAGCTCTAAGGGTGTGTGTTTTGAGATTTCTATCCACGCGCAGAGCTCCGTCGCGCTCCGCACTGCACACCATTGCTGCACACTTGTCTCACGCCCTCTCACCCGGCCGAGCTGCACCAGCTTCAGCACCACCCACCGGGCGCGAGGTCTGCATCTCAATGAAGGCAAAGTAAGCACCCTCCCAACAAGCGGATCCCATTAAATGGACAGTGCCCGGTTGGCAGACTCGTGAAAAGGTCGGGCCTGAGTACGGTCCGTTGGGGACGCCGGTGCTGCTCGGCGAGCGCATTCCACCGTTGGGCGCAAATCCGCTGGCGGCGAGCCAAGCTTCCTGCTGACCCATGGCCACGTGCTGCGACGAGCGGTAGTTGAGGTGGATGGTGCAAGGGACGCTGAGCTCGAGCACCCACATCACCTCCGTCGCAGGTGTCTTGCGGTCCTCGTTGCACGAGAGCAAGTACAGCATCCCGGGCCGCGCAAAGTCGCCGAGACTCAGAAAGCAGTAGGTCCGATCAAAGTGGCACCGGCCGCCACGTGCTGGCACTGCGATGGCCTCGATGGGGCGACCAGAGGTGGCACGCACCTCGACTGGCAGGGGGGCGTGGACCGAGCATCGGCAGTATGGGCAGCGCGAGCGCTGCCCAGGCTGTCGTGACGTGTTGAAGTAATGTTCCAGGCAGGCTGCATGAAAGTGATGACCGCATGGTGTTGTGATGCACGAGCCGAGCGGAGCAAGGCATATGGAGCACTCCTCGTTTGGGATGTTGGACTGAGTCATGGCCAAGTGCGGCTCCACGAGTACTACAGGGTCCGCTGGAAGAACGTATGCTGCGATCGTGGGAGCCACTGTCTCGAAGGCTCTCCAAATCAGGCCACGCCAGGTGGGACCAGTCTCACGAGTGGGACGACTCGGGCGCCGCATCATACGCTCTTGCGCACTCGCCTCCTCCTCCGCAGCTGCTGCTCCGGTGAGGGCGTTGGGGCCCTGCGTTTGCTCCTCCGCATCATCGTCGCCGCGTTGTGGCCATGCGTCATTTGGCATCGCCCGTCCTCACGCTGTGTGCGCTCGCACAGGGCCAAGCTACATGTATTTTGCCACGGATGCCGTCCGAACATCCGTCCGAAATCACAGATCTACAGTACAGTACTGTACCGGGACCCGTGTGTGTCCCGGGCTCCCCCCTGTGTCTTTTTACCGGTACCCGGTATTCATAATGAATACACACAACACGTACCGGTAAAAAGACACCGGGGGGAGCCGGGACACACACGGGACACTAACCTGTACGCAACACAGGCCGGCCGTGAAAACAATACAATACAGGCCTCCCATGAGACACATGCAGGCGGAGAGCTGAGAGAAAACCTGATAAAAGAAAGAGCGGCAGGCCCCAGTATGAACTCGGGAGGGAGTGCACAACTTTCCGTAAATTCACACCTTCCGGGAGATGATCTCAGATCACGAGACGTCACCTTGCGCTTCAAATACGTAGGGCGTCGGCTTCTTGTGGTATTGCTCGACTTCTTTCATGGACAGTATCTCGTCGGGTGTACCACGAACCAGGAGCGTCGCACCCCCTGGCTGCTTCTCCACGCCATACTGCACGACCGAGACGATCAGCAAGATGAGCATGTCGAGCCGGCGCCAAATGGCATCCCCACGTCCTGAGCGCTGGATGCGTACTGCCCGTTCTTGCCAGGCATTGTACATTGGCAATCCTTTATCCAGGAGAGCGCCCAGAAACTCTCCTGGGTAGTAGTAGCCAGCGCGGTGCATCTCCTTGTCCGTTGGCAGGCTTTTGACGAGGGCAAGACGCACAATGGCTTCGAGGAAGCCCTCAAACGTGAGCTGATTGAGCTGGCCCACCCAACTCTTTCGTTCATTCTCGTCGATGGTGATCATGCGAGACTGCGCAAACATGATCATGATTCGCCGGTAGGTGAGCTCTTTCACAAAGCCCAGCTCGCTTAACATGACCACCCATTCATCCGGGCCCAGCAGCGAAGACTGGCCCAAACCGTCTTGCCCCTTGCCGCCAGCACAGTAAACAGTGAAAAGGCTCAGCAGCGTCTGTCGATGGTGGTCCAAAACGGCGCAAACTTCCTTTCGGTAGCAGTAGGTGCTGCGGAAGCCATCCGGATTGTGCAGGATGGTGGGTGCGTACGGGTGTCTCGAAAGGATGGACAGAAGATCTTCGAGAAGCTCCTGCACGAATTGGTGCATCTCATCCACGGATTTTTCGTCAATGGCAGCTCGCACCAGCAATTCGAGGAACTCGGTACGGCTCAATGCGCCCTTGGATCCGCCAGAGTCGAATTCAGAGCGCATCACCGCAGTCGAGTTAACCGTCACCCAGAGCAGGTCGAATCCATCTTCGCCTCTTGGTTTGGCATGGCGCGCCACAGGCTTGTTTGGCTGGGCTGGGTCCAAGACGAGCCGTGCGTCCTCAAGAAACTGGCTGAACCCAAGATAACTTATGCCATGAACCTTGCCATTCGTCTCGGAGCCGATGCAAGAATAGTAGACGAATATCCAGTGGAGCATCGGATACCATTGTTGCATCGTCTGCTTCACTGCATTCCGAACCTCAGCAGCATTGCCCAAGGGCTTGGATCCAAACACTCGTCCGCTCTTCGATGCCATTCCATCGCTGGTGAACTGCCAGGCCTTCTCGAACGTTGCTTGTAAGCACTCACGAGTTTCTAAAAAGGACTTGGCATCGCAGGCGGTTTTGCCAACTTTGCGTGGCGCCCAGCACGAGGCGCCCATCCAGTCCAGATCAGCATTTGGATCATAGGTGCCATCCGCTGCAACATGGGGAGGTGGGAAATCTTCTCCGCCGCCGTTCGACGCCTTCTCGCGGCTCTTGCGCGAATCAACGCTGCCCCAGAAGTTTGGAGCCCCAGTTTCAGGATCTGAGCCCAAGCCGCCGAGAAAACGATTCACCTGCGGGTCGACAGGATCCACCAATCCAGGGATTGCGCTCGATCTCGCCTTCGCCTCGCCTCGTCCAGATGCGGAGTTCGTGCCTATCCGGCTTTTGCTGGCGCTGCCGTCGCTAAGGCCTCCGCCTCCACCACGGTCGCCCCCTCCTCCTCCTCCTCCTCCGTCGCCGCCCCCTCCTCCTCCTCCTCCGTCGCCGCCCCCTCCGCCTCCGCCTCCGCCTCCGCCTCCGCCTCCGACTCCGCCTCCACCTCCGCCTCCGCCTCCGCCTCCGCCTCCGCCTCCGCCTCCGCCTCCTCCTTCGCCTCCGCCTCCGCCTCCGCCGGGCGTAACGGTGAGCATAATGGAGCCTATGTACGTGAAGTGAGCGTCGAGTGTCGCGGCCGAGTCGGCCGGCGCGACGCAGACCTTGTACTTCATCGGACCGCTGAGGCGCACGTTGAGCGAGCCGCTCGAGAGCACGCCGCCGGTCGGAAAGCGCCCGCCGGCCGCGGCGCCCGCGCACGTATCGTCACCAGAGGGAAGGAAGGCGCACGTCGCGCCGTCAGTCACCGCGTTGCCGACGAAGGTGATGGCCGTGGGGACATCGGATGGTAAGGTTGTAGGAAAGAGGGTGAGGTCGAATCGGCCGCCTCCTGCGCCGCCGTCGCCTCCTGCGCCGCCGCTGCTGCTCCCGCGTCGTCCGCCGCCAGCATGATTCCCGGAGCCACCGCCCGCGGAGCCGTCGTTTTCTGAGTCACCGCCTCCTAGGACACCACTGCTCTTGCTAGCACCAGTAGTTCCAGCAGCAGTGCGACTGCTAGAGTCAAGTTCATTCCTTCCACTTTCGTCTTGCGCGATGTCGAACGGATCATCGAAGGAGTCGTCGTCATCATCACTGCCATAAGTTGCTGGTCCGAGCGAGTTGAACAGATCCTCAAAATTGCCGGAGGTGCTTGCTGGAGGTCCAGCAGCCTGAGTACCAGCTGATGCACCAGCTGACGCATCAGCAGGAGCACTAGCACGAAACTTGACAGATGCTTCACGCCTTCTAGCGTCGACAAGGTCGCTCACGCCCCGCAAGCTGGGCTTGGGAGGCTCCTGGGAGTACTTGCGCCAATTATGATAGTCTTGTTTCTGTGCCGTCGGAAAGTGACCTAGCGCAATATGACTATCTGCGAGCAGTAGATGCTTAGATGTGGATCGAGCCTGCTCCTTTCGTGGGCCGGGCATAGTGCGGACGATAGGTTCTGGGCGAAGTTGCGAAGAAGAGAATTGTAGGCCAGCTACAAGGCCACCGTGAGCACGAAAGGTCCTCGGCCCCGAATCAACGTGTAAGTGATCAGGCTGAATCCCCCAAATGGTATCGGGATAGGCCGCCGCTGTCGGATGGGCTGGTGCTTTGATCGCGTAGCGCACTTGCCGGAGTGCACGCATGTGCTGATTGAATAGATCGCGCTCTGGACAGCCGGTGGGTGCGTCGCTTGTGCTCTTGAAGGCGAGATGGCACAGCCGCGATTGACGGCGGTACATCTGATCAAAGTCAGCCGAGGAGCCAGTGACGACTTCGGGAGTGGCCTGTTTGCTCCACGTGTGATCGGCTTGAGTTTGAAGCAGCTCAGGTCGTTTCACAAACGCGCGTCGAGTTTTTGTGGCTCTGAAAGCTTCTTGCCACCTAGTTTGAGCTGATGTCATTTTGGTTGAACCAATGCGAGCATTAGCAAGGTAGGCATTCGTGAGTAGCGCCTGAACCAGATCGTTCGCCCTCAGTGGCGTCGTTTTGGCGATCGGCTCGCCAAAGCGGCGCTCCTTTGCGCGCGGCGTGGCAGTGAGGGAGAGCACCGTCTCTTCCCACACATCAGTATTGAGGGCACCTTCAAGAAGAGTACAAACCGGGCAGCGATCGACAAACTCCACATGGCCGCAGAGCAGGTCGCAGGTGTGGCCCCTTCCAAACTTTTCTGCCAAGTAAATGATCTTCATCTGCAATCTCAAAGCAACCCGACGCCAGCGACGATGAGCAAAAGCGTCTTTCTCCCTCTGCTTCAGCCTTGTATGCCACTTGCGAAAGTCTCGGAGCATTGGCGACTCCTCTTCTTCTGGATCCAAGGGTGCCGGAGCAGCGGTTTCGTAGGGAATTGCCGGCTTGCTGGCCTGTACTGTGCCATCCTCTGACACTTTCTTGTGCTTCAGAGGGCTCCTGGGTAGGATTGGAAACGATTGTTGCAGTCTCTGCCTCCGCTCACGATCCTCATGCTGCTCTCGGTACCTCTGCAGCATCGAGCGAGGAGGTGCCGAGCCAACTCGCGTGAGACGTTGCGACGTCCACTGGCTAGACTGACTGGACAAGTCATCCGTCGACGACTGCGATGACTGGGCAGCGCGCATCGGGGTTGGGTGAGCTTGCCGAGTCAACAACAGTGCGCCATCCATATCCCTCCAACTCCCCGCATCCTCATTTGTCGCAGGTTCCAATAGTCGCCCATCGAGTCCAATCGTTATGCTCCGCTTCCTCGTCTTGGCTATCATCGTCCCCGGGAACATCACGAAGAGGGGAACAGGGCTCGTCGGTGGCCTGGGCTGGAAGGATGAGTCAGGCCGCGGGCTTGAAAGCTTTGTGGTTGTGCTTTTTATAACGGTTTCATCAATCGTGTCGTGAACGGTCAATGTGTGTACGGTAAAAAGACTCCGGGGGGAGCCGGGACACACACGGGACACACGGGCGCACACCCGGGCACACGGATGACACAGACGAACCTCACAACCATCCCAACCCACTACCCGGTAGAACGTCCGCACCCGCACGACAACGCGAGCACCTCGTGCACCGAATCCGCGGCCGACTCAACCAAGACTCGGGGACTGTCTGTATCTCTGTAACTGGAATGTTCCCAATTACACCCATGTGCGCACCACTGGGTTCGATTCGTGTGATCTGTGAACCCTTTTTTTCATCACCCAGGTCTTCGCAAACCGTGCGGAGCGGGCTGCGTCTCGGAAATTTCCGAAAGATGAATTTCCATTCACGGGGAGAACGGGAGTGCCGAAAGGGGTGCGCGCGCAAGTTGGTGTGCGGCCGTCCGCGCGATCGCACCAAAGACATTGAGCGAGAGATGGCACTCATCGCCAACGCCATCGCGATGGCTGTGACGCTGGCATACACGGAGATCGTCCCGACTCGCTCACCATTACCTGGGTACGCGCCGGCCGCGCCCAGCTGGGTGCAGTTTCCGTCGCCGGACGTCGCAGACGTTGCGGCGGGAGGAGCTGGGGTGCTGATGCTGGCTCGTAGCCCTGAAGGGCTTGTCGGCTTTTTCTATCAAGAAAATGCGAGCAGTCGTGTCACGAGCGTGGCGCTCGATGCCTCCATCCCATGGGATAGCCGCTCACGCTTCCTGGTGCAGCACAAGAGCGTCGTCGCAGTGGCTATGCCAATGGGCCTGTGGAGCGTCCAGTGTGCTGAGAACGCCACCGCTTGCAATCTCAAGCAAGAGACGAATCAAAATTACGGGGCCGTGCACGACACGGCCGTGAGCCAAGATGTGCTATGGCTGGCCACGACGTCGGGCTTGTATCGCCACGAGAAAGGGCGAAATTTCTCGATGCCGGTGCTCGGTGGCAGCATCATAGGAGTCGCCGTGGCGGCGAGCGGCAGTTTCGTGGTTGCTGGTAACTCGGAGCGCATCTGGGATTTGCGCCCCAACGGTAGCGTGGTACGCTGGGAGTGGGTGACCGAGGAGGTCAAGGGCTGGGGTGGCGTAGTCGGTCCCGTGAGCTCCCTCGCCTTTGGAGAGACGATGGCACTGGCTCCGCTAAGCGGCAGCATCTGCGTCGGCGCTGCGTCGGCGTCCACGGAGCCGTGCGAGCCGGGCGAGATGCTCTTCGTGGGCACGCGCCTGGGTGAGCTGTCCACGCGAGACACCTCCGGAGCGTATCGGCGAGTCGGCCGCGATCAGGGCTTGCCCGTGGGTAACGTGACCGCGCTGCTGCCGAGTGCCCTCAACGGTGTGGCGCAGCTGTGGGTGGGCACGACGCGCGGCGTGGCGCTGTGGGAGCCGAGCTACGACCCCCCGTGGCGGTATCTGAATGGGCCTCGCTGGCTGGTGGGCGAAGCTGTGCGTGCGCTCGCATCGGTGGACGACCAAAGCATAGTCGTGCTGACCGAAGGCGGCGTCACGTGGCTGGTTCAGGAGGAGTGGTCGTTGGCGCGCAAGGCTGCGCATTATGAAGGCATGCTCCACGCGCGGCACGACCGGCACGGCATGACCTCCGAGTGCAACACCGCCGCCTTTGGCGCGGTCGAGGCGTCCTGCGTCATGCACGACTCGGACAACAACGGACTGTGGACGTCCCTGGTCGTCGGGGCCGAGTACTACAGGTACCGTGTGACCGGCGAGCCCGAGGCACTGAGCAGTGGCTCGCGCTTCTTCTCGGGCATGGTGCTCCTGAATGAGATCTCGGGCAAGCGCGGGCTGATGGCGCGCTCCGCGTGCGACCCTCAAGAGGCCAACGTGACGTGCGCCGTCGGCGGCGCGGGAGGCGAGGGGCGTCAGTGGCTGCCGTCGCCAGTGCCCAAATACTCGGGTTGGCTTTGGAAGAGCGACACCTCATCCGACGAGGTGGTGGGGCACATCTTCGCGTTGCTCGCGGTCGCCCAGCTCTCCCCCACGCCTGCCGAGCGCGCCCGCGCCGCCGAGCTGCTGGTTGACATCGTGGGTGGCCTGTGCATGCATGAGTACAATCTCATCGACGTGACCGGCCAGCCGACGACTTGGGGCCGCTGGGGCCCGGCCGACGTCAATGGCCGGCGTGCGTGGTCGGACGAGCGCGGGCTTCAGTCGCTCCAGATCCTCGCCTTCGTCGCGGCGGCTCTGAACGTCAGTAGCCCTGCGGGCGCTGCCGCCGAGGCGCCGTGGCGAGCGGCCTACGCGCAGCTGGTCGCGGAACCGAATCAGTACCTCGAGAACATGCTGAACCTCAAGATCACCGATCCGGTCGACGACAACTACTCGGACGATGAGCTCGCCCTCCTCCCCTACTTGACGCTGCTCGTACTGGCGTGCCCCGCCGGGTCGGCGTGCGTCGGGTCTCTCCGTGATGCGGCACTTGCCTCGCTTCAACGCACCGCGCGGATCTTACGGCCCTTGCGCTCAAGCTTGTGGTCGGCCATTCTGCTCGCAGCTGACGGGCACGAGCAAGCCCTCGGGCCCGCGTCGCGCCCCGACGGGGACCTCGCCGACCTGCGCTGGAACCTACGCAACTGGCCGCTCGAGCTCATCGAGTGGCCAGTTGCCAATTCGCATCGCATCGACATTGTCTACGAGGAGGAGGGCGACCGTTTCGCAAGGGTGCACAACGAGGTGATCCACTCGCGCCCGCCATTGCCGGCTAACGAGCGCCGGCAATATCGGTGGAACGCCAACCCGTACGACGTGAGCGATGGCGGCGACGGCAAGGCCGAGGGAGACCCGGGGGCGTGGTTGCTCCCTTACTGGCTGGGCCGCGCCATCGGCGTCCTCTCCACTGACGAGTGAACAGTGATATCATCCGGCGAGTGATGTGAGTCTGTGACTCTGCGTTTTCTGCGCATCATCAACTGAACGCAGGCAGCGGGGTGGGAGCGGCAAGAAGGCCCAGGCCCGGTGTTTTTGAACCCCGTCAAGTCAAGCGGAAGTGCACTATACCGCATTCTTAATTCTTATTACCGTCGTATTACGTGTAAACATACATGATACAGTTAAATCTTAAAATACAGACAGTGACAGCACAACACAAATAGGAAGCCTATCGAATGTGCTCTCGAGGCTATCAGTGGAGCTGAGAATCGACGGAGAGGATGAGGCACAACAGAAGTACATGTAGCTTGAGAGCGCTCTTGGCTTGACTTGACTTGAGCTGAACCCCGCGTAAACCCCGCGGGGATGTAAAAAATGTGAACCGTGAAACCGTGTGAACCCTTCCCGTCCCCTTTTTGTACAGCACCCTCGCGGACGGATAGAGAAAGCAGGATCTCGGCAGGTTGCCTCTGTATCGCCGCCGGCATGCCCGGGAAGCACAAGAAGCGGCTTCAGGCTGGGCTAGACCCGCGGATGTACTACCAGACCACCAGCGTGCTCAAAGCCAAGGAGTCAGAGCCTGAGCGGGCTCTGCCTCACGCTGATGCCTTGACAGTCTCGGCTTGTTCCCACGCACCTCTGCTCGTGCGCGCACTGCTGGCCCTTGACGAGCAAGGCGCGGTGCGCCTGACGCTGCTCTCGACGCCAACGGAAGACTCCGGTCGTGCGGAACAAGCGCCGGCGCTGGCTTCCTCGTGTGATGGCTCGGGCACTGCTCACGCCGCCGCCACCATCCATCCATCCAGCGTGCCTGCAGCAATGGACCGTGTGCCTCCCGCGGCTTCAAGCGCGCCCGCGTCGCCGATGAGCGCACCACTCGGCGCCACTACCGCAGCTGCCGCAATCTCCGCCGTTGTCGACGCAGATGCGGAGCTGCCCTCCTCACCAGCTGCGGCGACAGCAACAGGCCGGGACGACGACATCTTCGCATTGGACGAGGAGCTGGGCGCGCCGCCTCCACCGATCGCGCGTGGCGCCTTGGACGCCTCCGAGCGCTCTGACTGTACTGACGACGAATCGGGGGGCGCCAGCACGACCGTCAGCCTGCACCTGCCGGCAGGCGTTGGCGTCAGCAGCAGCGGAAGCAACGTGGGCGGTGCTTGTATGGCGAACTGGGCGTGCCTCGCGCGCGGCTCGGAGCCGATCGCCGTGTCGGGCTCGCTGCCCGCGCACCTGGCGGACGTGCGGCTCGGCAAGAGCAGCACGCCCGGGCGCGGCGGCGGCTGGAGCGCCGGCTCCTTTAACTCGCGCCCATCGGGGCTCTTCGACGCCTTGGATGAGAATGAGTGCTCCGACGGCTTGCGGCTTGCGGCGCGGCGGGAGCGCGCACTCGGGACGGGCGCGACGGATGTGGCGGGCTCGCCGCCGCCGCGTCTCGCCTCGTCCGCGCCCGCGGCGTGGCCGGCGATCGCGGTGAGCCCCACCGAGGCTGCGGCCGCGGCGGAGGCGGCCGCGGTGGAGGCAGCCGCGGCGGCGGCCGCGGCCGCGGCGTGCGATGGCGACAGCGAGGACGAGGGCGTCATGTGCGCCATCTGCCACGGCTCGATCCAGCCGCAGGAGGCGGCCCTCGTCCGCGGGTGCGACCACCCGTTCTGCGTCGATTGCATCCTGAATTGGGCGCTGCAGAAGCCCAAGTGCCCGCTGTGCAACATGGCGTTCACGCACCTGTGGACGTATCGAATGCTCGACGGCACGTACAACGACTTCCTCGCCGAGGAGCATGTGGAGATGCTCCAAGCGACCAAGTGGTTCAAGAAGAAGGTCGCCTCCGACTTTACGCCCAGGGCGGCGCGTCCGGGAGACGATGAGGACGATGAGTACCTCGAGCAGCTGCAGTACCAGTTTGGAGGTGCGCTCGACGACGAGGAGGAGCGCGCCTACTTTGACGACATGGAGGAGGGCCTCATCGCGCGCCGTGGCGGAGGCGGCCGGCGCGCCTTTGGCAACCGCCCGTGGGGCGCAGGCGGAATGGTCATGAGCGGGCGGTTACAGGCGCGCGCCCCCGGGATACCGCGCACGCCCGTGCTGCCTAGTGCCAAGAGCACCAAGGGCTTTGGCGTCAAGGGCAGCAGCGCGGCCGGCGCCTCCTCGGGCGACTACTGCCTGACCCCCGAGCGGCACGCGTCCGACGGCAGCATCGGCAGCACGGGAAGCGGCTCGGGCAGCAAGGGCAAGTCCGCGATGAAGAAGGCGGAGAAGGCGCTTGAGAAGGAGGCCGCCAAGGAGCGACGGCGAGAGATCGCGCAGGGGTCGCGAGGGTTGAGCAAGTGAGAGCGAGATGGTACACTGCCGGCACCGCGGGCAAACAGCACATGGACATGTGGAAAGATGGCAAAGCATGCATGATAATAGGAGCGTACCAGGGTTTATGGCTGAGTTGGAGAGGTGTGGAAAGACCTGATTGGACTCGAAAAGCAAAGCGTGGTTTCAGCGCTTCGGAGAAAAACTTGGAGGGTGGGTTCTAGCGCTGGCGCTAGATTGGTTGTCTTCCAGAGCGAACAACGTTAAGGGCGGCAGGCGCAACACCTCGACACGTACTGTCGAGCCCGGAGCGCCGGCGGGCGGGTGAAACTAACATGCATGCATGCATGAATATACAGAAGCATACTGTGCTTGCCAAATCTGGCGAAGCAAGATCCGTATTGCGTGACGTGTCGCATAGATCTCCTGAGACGTCGCTCCAAGCGCGTCGCGCATTCTGGTCAGCGGCTCCGCCGCGTTTGTCGTGCATAGGGACCAGATACATTTGCGCTCTCGCTTTCAGCGCCGCCTACAAGGAGGACCTTCCTCTCGACGAGGATGACGGCAGCGCCAAGAATTGCGCCAGGGGCAAACGCCTCGCTTGCCCCGTCAGCAATGCCGCACGTCTTCTACAGTAACACCTGATGTGCTCTCCCCAAGGGACTGAGCTCGAGCTGGAATATACCTAGAATAAACCTGCATGTGCCGATGGTGTGCGCCGTCTATCGAGCGCTTCCCACGCTGGGATGGCGCCAAATGCGCGCCGTCTTCCCGGGGCATGTGGCGGCTCTTGCTATGGTGTTGCTCGGAGGAGGCTTGGGAACCTCCAACTCTGGGCTACGCTCTCGTCGGCTACGCTCTCGTCGGCTACGCTCTCGTCGGCTACGCTCTCGATCTATGCTGCTGCTCTCGCTCTCTCGGAAGCATGAGCCGCACAGGCCGCTCGCTGCTCGGCGTGCGCACCGCTGATCGCCCTGTCGGGTGTGACGCTCGCCGCCGCGGCTGCGTCTGCTACGCTCTCGATCTAAGCTGCTGCTCTCGCTCTCTCGGAAGCTTGAGCGGCACAGGCCGCTCGCTGCTCGGCGCGCGCACCGCTGATCGCCCTGTCGGGTGTGACGCTCGCCGCCGCAGCTGCGTCGGCTACGTTCTTGATCTGAGCTGCTGCTCTGGCTCTTTCGGAAGCATGAGCAGCACAGGCCGCTCGCTGCTCGGCGCGCGCACAGCTGATCGCCCTGTCGGGTGTGACGCTCGCCGCCGCAGCTGTGTCGGCTATGCTCTCGATCTATGCTGCTGCTCTCGCTCTCTCGGAAGCTTGAGCGTCACAGGCCGCTCGCTGCTCGGCGCGCGCACCGCTGATCGCCCTGTCGGGTGTGACGCTCGCCGCCGTGGCTGCGTCGCGTACGCTTAGGATCTTACATGCCGCTCTAGCTCTCTCGGAAGCTTGAGTGGCACAGGCCGCTCGCTGTACGCTCGCTGCTCGGCGCGCGCACCGCTGATCGCCCTGTCGGGTGTGACGCTCGCCGCCGCAGTTGCGTCGGCTACGTTCTCGATCCGATATGCTGCTCTCGCTCTCTTGGAAGCTTGAGTGGCACAGCCTGCGGTCGCGACACGTCCGCTCCCGGGCTGCAGCGAGCTCGAGGCGCGTCCGCGCCTGGGCCGTCGCCTGTACCGTTGCCTGTGCCACATTGCAGCAAGATAGACGTTGAGCACCCCCTGCGCTGCCCTGCAGGGGATGCGGCTCGAGCTGCGTGTACGCGACCGGCGACCCGCGACACGTCCGCTCCCGGGCTGCAGCGAGCTCGAGGCGCGTCCGCGCCTGGGCCGTCGCCAGCTCGTCGAGCTCGTCGATCGAGCTGGCGATACACATTGCGGCAAGATAGACGTTGAGCACCCCCTGCGTTGCCCTGCAGGGGATGAGGCTCGAGGGGCAGGCGGCCCCGCCCCTGAGCCGTCCTCGGCTAGTCCAGCCGACGACTCGCGAAGGTTCCCGCGGGGGAGACCCACGCCCGGAATGAAGCCTTCTGAGAGAAGGCGAGCTAGACGCACCGCGGCCCTAGGATCCCTCCAGATCCAGTAGAGGATATCCACGGCACGAGGAGCAGCAGAAGATAAAGGAGGAAGAGCACGAAGCCCTGGTTCAGGCTGGGCTGCGACCCCCGTGGGTCGCGTACACGCAGCTTGATTCCTCTCGATTCTTTCTCGGGTGACCCCCGTGGGCCCGTCGGTGGGCTCTGCGCCTGCTGGCTCATCACCTCAGCTTGGCGACTCGCGTCGAGTAACGCGCGCCCGTGGAGGTGGTGAGCCCGAGGAGGATGGTGTGCCGCCGCGCACCAGAGCGTAACATGCGGGTGGCTCCTGCCGTCGCCTGCGCTCTCGCCGCCTCAGGGCCGGGAAGCGCAGGGCTCTGCGAACGATCCGGCTCCAATGCCCTCTCGCACTCTGGGGCGCCATGGATACATGGGCACGGAAGAGAGGCGTAGCGAAGCGGCGCTTCGGCCTCTCGTCGTTCACGATGTTGATCACGGTGATTGCGATGTTGCGAGAGCTGATTTGACTTGATCTGATTTGATCACTGATCTGATTTCAGAGTTGTGATTTGAAAGCCCTGCGATCCTGACGCGGGTAACCCGTCTGCGAGACGCAGGCAGCGAAAGCCCTGCAATCCTGACGCGGGTAACCCGTCGGTGAGACGCAGGCAACCGAGGCGACCTGCCCGCGGGCTCTGCCCGCGAGCCTGGTCCCTCAACAAGCCCTGCAACAGGCACAAGCCCTGCGATTTGCCCAGCACAGGCATCCCGCCAAAGCGAGCTGCGTTGACTACGCTCTCGATCGGGGCTGCTGCTCTCGCTCTCTCGAAAGCTTGAGCGGCACATGCCGCTCGCTGCTCGGCGCGCGCACCGCTGATCGCCCTGTCGGGTGTGACGCTCGCCGCCGCGGCTGCGTCAGCTACGCTCTCGATCTATGCTGCTGCTCTCGCTCTCTCGGAAGCTTGAGTGGCACAGGCCGCTCGCTGCTCAGCGCGCGCACCGCTGATCGCCCTGTCGGGTGTGACGCTCGCCGCCGCAGCTGCGACGGCTACGCTCTTGATCTGAGCTGCTGCTCTTGCGCTCTCTGAAGCTTGAGCGGCACATGCCGCTCGCTGCTCGGCGCGCGCACCGCTGATCGCCCTGTCGGGTGTGACGCTCGCCACCGCAGCTGCGTCGGCTACGATCTCGATCTATGCTGCTGCTCTTGCTCTCTCGGAAGCATGAGTGGCACAGGCCGCTCGCTGCTCGGCGCGCGAACCGCTGATCGCCCTGTCGGGTGTGACGCTCGCCGCCGCAGCTGCGTCGGCTACGCTCTCGATCTATGCTGCTGCTCTCGCTCTCTCGGAAGCTTGAGTGGCACAGGCCGCTCTCTTCTCGGCGCGCGCACCGCTGATCGCCCTGTAGGGTGTGACGCTCGCCGCCGCAGCTTCGTCGGCTACACTCTCGATCTATGCAGCTGCTCTCGCACTCTCTGAAGCTTGAGTGGCACAGGCCGCTCGCTGCTCGGCGCGCGCGCCGATGATCGCCCTGTCGGGTGTGACGCTCGCCGCCACAGCTGCGTCAGCTACGCTCTGTGGATCTATGCTGCTGCTCTCGCTCTAGCTGCGTTGACTACGCTCTCGATCGGGGCTGCTGCTCTCGCTCTCTCGAAAGCTTGAGCGGCACATGCCGCTCGCTGCTCAGCGCGCGCACCGCTGATCGCCCTGTCGGGTGTGACGCTCGCCGCCGCGGCTGCGTCAGCTACGCTCTCGATCTATGCTGCTGCTCTCGCTCTCTCGGAAGCTTGAGTGGCACAGGCCGCTCGCTGCTCAGCGCTTGCACCGCTGATCGCCCTGTCGGGTGTGACGCTCGCCGCCGCAGCTGCGACGGCTACGCTCTTGATCTGAGCTGCCGCTCTCGCTCTCTCTGAAGCTTGAGCGGCACAGGCCGCTCGCTGCTCGGCGCGCGCACCGCTGATAGCCCTGTCGGGCGTGACACTCGCCGCCGCAGCTGCGTCGGCTACGCTCTCGATCTATGCTGCTGCTCTCGCTCTCTCGGAAGCTTGAGTGGCACAGGCCGCTCGCTGCCCAGCGCGCGCACCGCTGATCGCCCTGTCGGGTGTGACGCTCGCCGCCGCAGCTGCGTCGGCTACGCTCTTGATCTGAGCTGCTGCTCTCGCGCTCTCTGAAGCTTGAGCGGCACATGCCGCTCGCTGCTCGGCGCGCGCACCGCTGATCGCCCTGTCGGGTGTGACGCTCGCCGCCGCAGCTGCGTCGGCTACGATCTCGATCTATGCTGCTGCTCTTGCTCTCTCGGAAGCATGAGTGGCACAGGCCGCTCGCTGCTCGGCGCGCGAACCGCTGATCGCCCTGTCGGGTGTGACGCTCGCCGCCGCAGCTGCGTCGGCTACGCTCTCGATCTATGCTGCTGCTCTCGCTCTCTCGGAAGCTTGAGTGGCACAGGCCGCTCTCTTCTCGGCGCGCGCACCGCTGATCGCCCTGTAGGGTGTGACGCTCGCCGCCGCAGCTTCGTCGGCTACACTCTCGATCTATGCAGCTGCTCTCGCACTCTCTGAAGCTTGAGTGGCACAGGCCGCTCGCTGCTCGGCGCGCGCGCCGATGATCGCCCTGTCGGGTGTGACGCTCGCCGCCACAGCTGCGTCAGCTACGCTCT
>Ga0210244_101342_pt1 | contig 20136 bp, 13 predicted proteins | sample ChrtobMetaP3_0mM_FD_155473 | JGI IMG/M metagenome (GOLD analysis project Ga0210244, IMG submission 155473) | Chrysochromulina tobin associated microbial communities from unialgal haptophyte culture, Seattle, Washington, United States - P3_0mM | ecosystem: Host-associated > Algae > Haptophytes >...
CAACAAGATCACCAATCTGGGTCTCAGCGGTTGCGGAATCGGCCCCATCGGCGCCAAAGCGATTGCGGACTACATCCAGTTCACGGCGGTGCTCAAAACTCTCTCCGTCGCCAACAACAACATCGACGGAGAGGCTGCACAGCAGCTTGCGACGGCAGTGCTCGGCAGCTCGTCGCTCGAGGTGCTCTCTGGAGTGCCGATCAAGGAGCTGCGCGCGGGCAAGCTGACAAAGCTCGACCTGCAGGGCAAGGGTCTCGGGGCGACCGAGGGCATTGTGCTGGCTGAGCTGATGCAGCTCCGCCTGGTGTTGACCTCCCTGGATGTTGGTCACAACGATCTCAACGAGCAGGAGGCGCTTGGCATCGTGCGAGCGGCACGGCAGCACAACAAGATCACCAATCTGGGTCTCAGCGGTTGCGGAATCGGCCCCATCGGCGCCAAAGCGATTGCGGACTACATCCAGTTCACGGCGGTGCTCAAAACTCTCTCCGTCGCCAACAACAACATCGACGGAGAGGCTGCACAGCAGCTTGCGACGGCAGTGCTCGGCAGCTCGTCGCTCGAGGTGCTCTCTGGAGTGCCGATCAAGGAGCTGCGCGCGGGCAAGCTGACAAAGCTCGACCTGCAGGGCAAGGGTCTCGGGGCGACCGAGGGCATTGTGCTGGCCGAGCTGATGCAGCTCAGCCCGGTGCTTGAAAATCTCTCCGTTGCCAACAACAACATCGACGGAGAGGGGGCGCAGCAACTCGCGACAGCAGTCCTCAGCAGCGCATCTCTCGAGGTCTTCTCGGAGATCCCAATCAAGAAGCTACGCGCGGACGCGCTGACAAAGCTGGACCTGAGAGGCGTTGGGGTCTCCGGCGCCCTCGTCCTCTCTGATCTGCTCAAGTTCAGCTCGGCGCTCAAAAGCTGCAACTTGCTCAAGAACGGCCTCGACGTGGAGTCGGCCACGATGCTTGCCAAAATCGGTATGGAGAAGGGCATCATGCTCTCGGGCATGACGCGCGACCAGACGAAGGCCAATTTGCATGGCCAGAAGCTCCAATCCGCCGACGCCATCCTCATCGGGTCTGACCTGCATTTCATGGCAGTCCTGATCAGTCTGGTCCTCCCTACAAACCTCATCCGCGACGACGGTGCCAAGGCGATCGCAGAGGCGCTGAAGGTCAATGCGGTGGTGACCACCCTCGCCCTTGGAGGCAACTACATCGGGGGCGAGGGAGCCATCGCGATCTCGGAGGCGCTGAAGGTCAACGCGGTCCTGACCAACCTGAACTTAATCAACAACTCCATCGGCGACGACGGTGCCAAGGCGATCGCGGAGGCGCTGAAGGTCAACGCGGTGTTGACCACCCTCAACCTCGGTACCAACTCCATCAGGGATGACGGTGCCAAGGCGATTGCAGAGGTGCTCAAGGTCAACGCGGTCCTGACCAAGCTCAACCTCAAGTACAACAGCATGGAAGATGCAGGGAAAGAAGCGGTGCGAGACGCGGTGAAGGACCGGAGTGGATTTGTGTTAGAGCTGCATGACGTTCGTTGCGTCCCCGCGTAAACGCAGCGTCGGGTGCGTATACGCAGGTAGGTGCGTATACGCATCCGACGCCGCGTTTACGCACACGTGCTTGTACGCGGGTGTGGGTGCGTTTTACGCGGGTGGGTGTGTATACGCGAGCGCTGGGTGCATTTACGCAGCGGGTGCGTACACGCACCCGGGTGCGTATACGCGGCTAGGTGCGTTTACGCGAGCGGTAGTACGTATACACAGCGGGTGCGTATACGTACCCCCTCGCGTATACACAAGTTTCTGCGCATACGCACCCCCGACCGCGTAAACGCAGGAAACGACAAACCGTAATGCTGTAGAAAATGATTGTGCAAGCCATGGTGCAAGCCATGGTGCAATCTCGAGAAGTCCACGAACAAAGCCAGTCCTTTACACATACACTTCGATGCGCGCTTGGACCGATCGCGTCGCGTTGGGCACGGATGGTTGTTCCGACTTGCGGACTTGCCCGAGTTTGTTGAGAATGCCACGGGCCAATCTCTCTCCAGACATAACTAGGCTGTCGCCATGAATCGGCTCAAAGGTCTGGCCAAGAGCACGATCGTGCCGAGCTCAGCCAAAGCCGCCGATCCCTTCGCCGCCGCGCTTCGCGTCGGGCAAGCGGCCGTGCAGGCGGAGTCGGCGGCCAAGAAGAAAGAGGACGGCGAGGGTGGCTCGAAGCAGCGGCTCAAGGAGCTGAGCGCCTTTGTCGAGAGCCGCCTGCAAGAGCGCGGTGCGACGCTCGTCGGCTTGTGGCGCGAGGCGTCCCAGAGCAGCGAACCGCGCGTGCGCGAAGAGTTCGAGTACTCGCTGTCGTCGTCCTTTAAGGGCGCATCGGTGGAGGTCCTCGAGCGTCTTCAGGACTTTGCCGACATGAGCGCCGAGGAGTTGCGAAAGGCGGTGAAGCAGGCGACGATTGACAGCCAGATGAAGCTCGAGCAAACACGCATCGCGTCCAACCTGAACGTCAGGAACGCGAGGGTGGAGCTCGAGACAGCGTTCAACACGAAGCTGCAGGAGAAGATCAGCGAGCTCCAGAGTAACGACGGGCAGGAGAAGCTGCTGCAGGAGGCGATGGAGCGTGAGGCCGTGCTCAAGAGCATGTTCGAGCTGCAGAAGGAGCGCGCCGTCAAGGCCGAGCAGCGCGAGAAAGTCCTCAAGGACGAGCTCGCCAAGGCAGCGTCCGCGGCGGCGGCGGCGGAGAAGGCGTCTGCCGCGCTGGCGGCGCAGCACGAGATCGAGGCGCTCGAGGCGATGGCGACGGCCGCGAATCTGCGTGCCGAGACCGACGCCGTGCGCGCCCAGCTCGACGCGCGGCGCCTCGGCCAGCATGCATGTGCTCACCACGGCGCCTCGCCTTCCCCACAGGTGCGCGCCCAGCTCGACGAGGCGCTCGCGCGCTTGGGCACCAAGGAGGCCGAGGCGATCGCACTCGCTGAGCGTTCGGCCGCCGCGGAGGAGGCGACGCGACAGCTCCGCTCCGAGGTGATTGCACTTGATTGCACTTGATTGCACTTGATTGCACTTGATTGCACTTGAGTGCACTTGATTCTTCGCTCCGAGGTGATCGTGGACGATCCCTACTGCGGCTGGTGCCATGCAAGTGCTCACCATGGCGCCTCACCCTTCCCCACAGGTGATCGCGGACGTGGACGCGGCGACGCAACGGGTGGCCAAGGAGCTGCGGTGGGAGTTGCGCCGGCTCGCGCGCCGGCTGCGCGGCTCACAGGAGCTCGAGGGCGTCGTCGAACCACCCGAGCCGCCCGAGGACCCCTCGCTCGACGCGCCGCTCGTTGTGGAAACGGTGCGGGAGGAGGATCCGTGTCTCCCTCTCCCAGCATGCATGTACTCACCACGGCGCCCTCTCCTCCCCACAGGTGCGGGAGGAGGATCCGGAAGAGGTGGCGAGGCGCGAGGCGGCGGCGGCGCGGCTGCGCGAGCTCGAGGCGCTCGTGGAGGAGCAGCGCACAGCGCTCGAGCAGGGCGCGGCGGGCCAGCGTGCGCTTGAGCTCCATATCTCGGAGCTCGAGGCGAGATTGCGCCAGGTGAGCGACGAGCTCGAGGCCATTTGATGGCCTTTGTTTGCCTTTGATTGCATCCCTAATTAGATCGAGTGCCTCCCTCATCAGGTGAGCGACGAGCTCGAGGCGGAGCGCGCCAAGCCGCCACCGGTGGACCACACGGCCGAGCTGGAAGCGCTACATGCGCAGGTCAGCGCGCAGATCAGCGCGCACGGGGCGCAGGTCGCGACGCTCCAGCTCGAGCTCGAGGCTGCTCACGCGGCGGCGGCGGCGGCGGCAGCGGCGACGGCACAGGAGGCGGCGGCGCACGAGGCGACGCGCGCGACCCTTCGCACGATCGAGGACGCGCATGCGGCGGCGATGGCGGCGCTCGAGCAGCGCCATCTCGCCGATCTCGCGATGCTCAAGGAGGTGCATGCGAGCGAGGTCGCCAAGCTCAAGGGCTACCTCGCCGCACGTCAGGTGGCGCAGATTGCGCTGTGCCACACGCTCGACGACGCCGACGATGAGCTCAAGGAGGAGCGGCGGTATCGAGAGAGGGCGGCGCAGGCGGTCGCGGCTGCCGAGCGCCTCGGGGCGCAGCTCGGTGAGGCCGTTTCGAAGGCGGTGCGCTCCACGCAGCACCTCGACGACGTCCACGGCGTCGTGCGCGAGGCGATTGAGGAGCTGCTCGAGCTGCGCCAACGCGCCGGCGAGACGGCGAGCAAAGGCGCCGCGATCGTGCCTCATTCGGATAGCTGGTACTACACGGGCCGCTCCGGCGAGCCGCTGCCCGATTGGCTGATGACCTCTGATGACCTCTGATTGCCTCCCTCATCAGGTACTACACGGGCCGCTCCGGCGAGCCGCTGCCCGATTGGCTGATGAGCATCCATACGCTGCTCGAGCCGCCGAATGCGCCCGTCGCCGATCGGTTACGCATCCTCCTCGACCGTTACAAGGCAGTCGTGGCGGCCTCGGTGGCGGAGGTGCGCTCGGCGCACGGCAAGGCACAGGAATCCGAGAACTCTCTTAAGAGCGCGAGGGCGAACGAGGCACGCCTCGAGGCTCGACGGCAAGACATGCTCAAGGAGCTCAAGGCGCGCAAAGCGGACTTTCAGCGCATCGAGCTGAACTTACAGCACGTGACGGAGAAGCTCGAGGGCACGCAAGTGGCGGCCGCCGCTGAGCGCTCTCATTTGGTGCAGTCCGCCCTCGCTTCGCTCCACCTGCTGCGGGTGCACCTGGCAGCGCAGGCCGGGGTGCGCTCTGACGCGGCCGCGAAGCTCGAGGGGAAGCGCGAGGGCACCCTCGCTGGCCTCCTATATAAGGCAGCCTTAGTGCGCCCTCGATCGGCCTCGCCACCCGGGCAGAAGCACCAGTACCAGCACCAGCAGCACCAGCAGCACCAGCAGCACCAGCAGCACCAGCAGCGGCAGCAGGCGCCGGCGGCGACGGCCCATCCGCCCTCGGCAGCCTATGCGGCGCACGGCGCGCCCGATGCAGCGCTCCCGCCGCTCCCGTCGAGCCGCCACTCCGGACGCGGATCTCCCGAGGCGGAGATTGCGGGCATGCCCCCCCACGCGCCCTCCGATGGCGCCGCGGCGGCCGCCATCCTCGGGGGCAGCTCGCCGCGTCACCGGCGTACAGCCAAAGGCGGCGGCAGCGCGAGCGCTCGCGACGGCGCCTTCGCGTCGAGCCTACCGGTAGGGCTGCGAGACGCGGCGCCGCACCCGCCGCCCTCGAGTAGCGCGCGCTCGGAGCCGCATTACATCCTACCCAATGGGACCCCTGTCAAGGGGCCCGGTCAGTACAGCGCTCGCGTGCAGCCGGAGGTCCATCACCCGTCCGCGCGGAAGGCGAACTGGCACGAAGTCCAGACAGTCGAGATGCGCGCGGCGCGCGCCGTCGGGCTCGGCGCCACCACAATGCACATTCGCTATGCCACGGCCAAGGAGATCCCGGTCAACGCGTGGGACCAGCTCAACCAGCAGAACGCTCGGAACTCGCCGCCGCCCAGGAACGAGTCCCCGCAGCTGCCAGGCACGCGGTTGGGGTTAGGCTTTCGGTGACGTGTCAGCACTCTAGCACTCTAGTGCAACCCGGTCTCGAGACGCCCCGCGCCTGACAACCGTCGTGGCCGGCCCGGCCGCGGCCCCCGGACCCGGGTGTGTCTTAGATTAAGTGACGCTTTGTTGTATACAGTAGCATCGAACTTCCCGTCCAACACGCGACGCATCGGCAAGCGGAATCTGCAACTCTATCTGCATCGCATGAGAACGCTCGCCCCCTGCGCCCCGGCACCTCCACTCGTTATCTATAGATACACGCACGGCTGTTTCTTCTTTCTGGAACGCTGCGGCGATGGCGTTAGATAGGTCGTTGTCTTCAGCGGTAAGCAATCAAGGAGCGGTAGAGCGCTCGCTCTCCTCGTGAGAGTATGGCTGTCCCGCCAATTGGTAGGGTAGCTTGGTCGGTTACAAATCTCTCTCGCTCTCCTCGTGCTCCAACGCGTGCTCAGAAGGCGCGCGCGAAGAGGGCCATGTGGGTGGCGGGCCTGCCAGTCATGAAGCATGTTCGGCCCTGAGCGCGATGCTGCTGATCAAAGGGGAAGCAGCGGATGGTCGCCTTCGTCTCCTTCTTGATCCGCTCCTGATTAGGGTAGCCATCAGTGGCGCTCAGCGGCGGCGCTCAGCGACACTCCATCGCAATCGATCGCAATCACGCCGCCATCGATCGCAATCACGCCGCCATCCATCGCAATCATCAGGGCCGCGCGCACCTCGGTCTCCTTGTCATTCGTCCAGGGGACCAGAAAGAAGCCCGGTGCCGACGACCCATCCGAATCTTCGAGCATCTTCGACATCTCCGCGTAGCTCGCGGGCTCCAAAGTATGGACGCGCATCCGCTCCTTGGCCGCGTCGAGGAGGGCAGCCTGCATCGTATCGAGCTCCGCCTGCACGGCGGCCGCGAAGCCGTCGTCGAGCTTGAGCGTGAACTTGTCGCCGCCCACCGGCGTGCGGCGCGCGCAGAGCAAGGCGCCCGACTCGACGTCCCGTGGACCACATTCGATCCTCAACGGCACGCCGCGCTTCTCCCACTCGAAAAACTTGGCGCCCGGCTTCAGGTTGAAGCGCGTGTCGACGTGCGTGCGGATGCCCGCCTTCCTGAGCGATGCCTTCGCCTTCTCGACAAAGGCCATCAGCTCAGCGTGCTGCTCGGGCGCCTTCTCAGGTCCCTTGGGGCTGATGGGCACGAGCACGACCTGGGTGGGAAGAGATGGCGCCGTGGTGAGCACTTGTATGCTAGATGCTAGGACCTGGGTGGGAGGGCTTGAGAGCATCCACTCACCTGAGTGGGAGCTACCGCGGGTGGGAGCACCAGGCCAGCGTCGTCGGAGTGCGTCATCACGAGTGCGCCGATCAGACGGGTCGAGACGCCCCTGAGGAGGCAATTAGGGCTCATCAGAGGCCATCATCAGAGGTCATCAAGAGGCAATCATGGCTCATCAGCCGGGTCGAGACGCCCCTGAGGAGGCAATTAGGGCTCATCAGAGGTCATCAAGAGGCACTCATGGCTCATCAGCCGGGTCGAGACGCACCACGAGGTCGCCCAGACGAGCTCGCGCTGGTTGTCCTCTGTCTGGAAGTAAACGTCGAACGCCTTGGCAAAGTTCTGGCCGAGAAAGTGCGAGGTGCCGCTCTGCAGCGCCCAGCCGTTCTGCATCAGGCCTTCGATCGTATACGTCTCATCAGCTCCTGCGAAGCGCTCCGACGGGCTCTTGAGAGGTCATCAGAGGTCATCAGTGGTCATCAGTGGTCATCAGTGGTCATCGGAGGTCATCAGAGGTCATCAGAGGTCATCAGAGGTCACAGCCACCTGCGAAGCGCTCCGACGGGCTCTTGACGCCCTTGACGACGGGGACGGCGAGGAGCGACTCGCACAGGTCGGCGTACTCGTCGAGCATCTCGCGCGCCATCGCGTCCGCCTCAGCCTTCGTCGCATGCGCCGTGTGGCCCTCCTGCCACAGGAACTCGGACGAGCGTAGAAACGGGCGCGTGCGCAGCTCCCAGCGCACGACGTTCGCCCACTGGTTGATCTTGAGCGGCAGGTCGCGGTACGACATGATCCACTTTTGGAACATGTGCCAGATCATCGTCTCCGACGTCGGGCGCACGATCAGCGGCTCCTCGAGCTCCGCCTCAGGGTCTGGCTCGACGCCCTTGCCGTTCGCCTTCATGCGCAGCCGGTGGTGCGTGACCACCGCACATTCCTTGGCGAAGCCCTCGACGTGCTCGGCCTCCTTGCTCAAAAAGGAGACGGGGATGAACAGCGGGAAGTACGCGTTCTGCGTACCCGTCGCCTTGATCCGCTTGTCCATGTCGTCACGGATCGCCTCCCAGATGGCAATACCATTCGGCTTGATCACCATGCATCCCTTGACAGGGCTCTGGTCGACGAGGTCGGCGGCAGCGATGACCTCCAGGTACCACTGTGAAAAGTCCTCGGCACGCGAGGTGATCGCCTTGAAGCCGCCGCCGCCGCCGCCGCCGCCGCCGCCGCCGCCGCCGTCGCCACCGTCCTGCTTGCCACCCTTTTGCTGCTTTGGCTGCTTCGCAGGCTTGGCCGCGGCGGCGGCGGCCACCTCCGCGGTCATCGTCCACGCGCTGCTGCTGCACCTGCGGCCCGCACTAAGTGCGCCGCCGCGGGCTAGATAGGCCGCGCTCGCCGCGCGGCTGAACATCAAGACCACGACTGTCATGCCGACCATGAGCTTTCTCGGAGGTCGCACAGGACCTCGATGTGCTTGACGCGGCGCTTCTGACGAAACTGTGTCCGTGTTGCAACCGGCAAATTCCGGGGTAAGTTCCAAGACACAATGTACAACAGTACACGAGTACGTGGACATTTCAATTGTTCCACACGGCTCGGCTCTTACTTTCTTCAGGGAAATCGTACAGTAGTGTCAAAGAATTCAGTACGAGTCACCGGGCCGCCGGCTACCACATGCTACCAAAGCACCCCGCACTCTGCAAACTTTGACCGCCCACTTCAACGCTTATTTGTGCCTTTTCCAAGCAAAGCGGAGCGCTCACCGAGGCCCCACCATGGCGCGCAGGCGTGCTCCCACAGCGCTGCTGCTGCTGCCGCTGCTGCTCATACTCCCTCCTGGGAGCCGGAGCACGAGCCATAACGAGAAAGCGCCACCCGTCTACTCGGCCCACCCGACCGGCGGGCCGGTGCAGGGCGGCACGACCGTGACGATCGTCGGCCGCGAGTTCAGCCGGATCAGCACCGGCGTGCTCAACCGCGTGAAATGCCACTGGGGCAATCCGCAGGACTGGGAGCAGGCCATCCTTGCGCGACAGCAGGCCGACCGGTCGGGCTGGAGCGACGATGAGGCGTCGTTGCCCGAGGTGCCGCCCGAATACTTTACGGAGGCGACCCAGCTGCTTACCGAGGTGACCGTGACGCCCGAGCTGCGCGCCACCTTTGACGTCCCGGCCAGCATCAGCCGCGTCGATATGCTCAAGTGCCCGTCGTACCCGCGCGTGTCGGGCCTAGTCAGCCTGTGGTTTTCGCTGCGCTACATAACGCTCGCTGGGACGACAGTAGGGACGACGTTCATTGAGCCGAACCTGATGGACACGGGGTTCACGTACATTTACTACCCGGCACCCGCAAACTTCACCAACGCCGCCATCACGGGCGGGCCCGTCACCGGCGGTACCGAGGTCGTGATCGAGGGCATCGGCTTCACGGGAGGCTACCTGAACGAGTCCCACATCGACCTCGCGGACACACTGATCCGGTGCCGGTTCACCGACAAGCCTTCGATCGTAGCGTTCCGCGTGGGCTCGCAGCCGGACGGGTGCGAAGCCGATGCACTCACAGGCGCGGTGCCTCTCTCGGTCATCTTCGATATACCAACGAACGGCATCCAACTCGCGGCCACCGCCTTCAACGGCTTCTCGCGCCAACTCACCGGTGAACAGGTACGTTACACGGCTCCGAGGCGTGGCTCGGCATGCAAGTGCTCATCACGACGCCCTCACTCCCCACAGGTACGTTACACGGCTCCGAGGCGTGGCTCGGCATGCAAGTGCTCATCACGACGCCCTCACTCCCCACAGGTACGTTACATGGCTCCGAGGCGTGGCTCGGAGTCATGCCTGGGCGGGGCGCGAATGACCTTGGATCGAAGCTGCATGGGCCTCATTCACACACGATCGCCCTCATTCACACACGATCGCCCTCATTCACACACGATCGCCCTCATTCACACACGATCGCCCTCATTCACACACGATCGCCCTCATTCACACACGATCGCCCTCATTCACACACGATCGCCCTCATACCCTCGCCTGCGGCTCTCGCGCCAGGTGGACGAACTCTTCGTCTTCTCGAGCAGGGGGCAAGGCGGGCCTGTGCGCTTGGCTGATACGTACACGGGCGAGTGGCTCGACACGCGTCGCCTCACCCTCAAGGCCATCAACGCACGCGTCACGCCAGGCGCCGTGTCGGGCGGCGACTCGCAGGCCGCGCCTACCAATCTACTCCAAGGCGGTTCGTCACCTCTGAGTGCCTCCGAGTGCCTCTGATGGCCTCTGATGGCCTCCGAGTGCCTCCGAGTGCCTCTGATGGCCTCTGATGGCCTCTGATGGCCTCTGAGTGCCTCTGATGGCCTCTGATGGCCTCTGATGGCCTCGGAGGGCCTCGGAGGGCCTCTGATGGCCTCTGATCCTATCTGATGGCTCCCGTCATCAGGCTCGGGGCTGCGCATCTCCATCCGTCCGGGGCAGACGCGCCTGCGTCGGCTGGGCAGTGCACCTCCCTACCTCGACGGCTCGGCGCCTCTGAGCACTTCGAATGTCGAGCTGCGCCCCTGCCTGTCTACCAATGTGACCGAGGCGGAGGACGCCGTGACGCCTCTGGTGAGCTTCCAGACACCGACGGTGCTCACGCCCATGCGCGTCGTGTGCCGCTCGCCGGTGCGTTCGTCGCCGGTGGTGACCGACATGGAGATCGCCCTCAACGGCCAAGACTACCACACCAACGGCCTCGAGTATGCCTACTTCGTGCAGCCGACGCGCCTCACGCATCTGACCCCCGTGACGGCGGGCCCCACCCTCGGCGGCTCGGTGATCACGATCCATGGCGAGGGCCTCGCGGCATTCGCCCGGTGGGGCGCGCAGGTGAGTGGCGCTGATGAGCGCGGATGAGCTCGGATGGCCGCTGATGGCCACTGATGACCACTGATGACCGCTGATGATCACTCTAATTGCATGCGGCCGTTGACTGGGGGGCGCGCAGGCGGGGAACGCGCGATGCCGATGGGATGGGACGGAGGTGACCATCCCGCAGTACCTGGACGACACGCAGCTCTGGTGCAGGACAGCCGCTCAGCCGTTCACGCAAGCCACCGTCGTGGGCCTTGAGATCGCGCTCAACGACCGCGACTATGTGGCCGTGACGCCCGACACGGCGCTGAACTTCACGTACTTCGTGCAGCCGTTCACGGTGACGTCCATCCACCCAACGGGCGGGCGGGTCGACGGCGGCACCGTCGTTACTCTGGGCGGGAGTGGCTTCAAAGCGTACGCCTCCATCAACGTGAGTGACGTGCGCGTCGGGTGGGGCGACACGTCATTGACGAACCTGACGACACCGAGCGTGCTCACGCCCAATCGCATCGTCGTCGCCTCGTTCCCCCAGTCGACGACGGCTCGGCGCAACATGTCGCTCGCACTCAACGCGATCGACTTGTACGCGCTCAACGTCTCCTTCTTGTACTATGAGCAGCCGACGAACTACACGGCAAGCGAGCCGACAGGCGGTCCGACGCGCGGAGGCACCTCGGTCACCATCCTAGGAGGTCCGTTTGACGTCTTCTCGACCGACCCGCGGAACGCGTTGTGTCGGTTTGGGCTCGTCAACTTCGTGGCAGCCGAGGTCCTCGAGCGCCATATGATCGTGTGCACGACGCCGCCGGCGGCACAGCCCGCCGTCGTGAGCATCGCCCTCTCCTTCAATGGCGCGCAGACCGACTTCGAGCCGATCGCCGGCTTCACGTTCGAGTACTATCAGCAGCCCCGCCCCAAGGGGAGTGGCGCCGGGGTTTCATCCAACGAGGATTTCGTCCGGCTGTCCCCCGTGGGTGGTCCCAAGGGAGGGGGCACGGCAGTCACGATCGTGGGCTCGGGCTTCCTTGCATTCTCGTCGAGCCTCGTGCGCTGCCGTTGGCAGGCCCCGATCGTGGACATGCTGGCCGCGAGCCTGGCACAGACCCTCAGCCTGCCGCCGCCTGAGTCGCAGCCCCTCGAGCTTTCGAATCGGCGCATCGTGTGCCTCGCGCCGCCAGCACGCATCGGGGCTGCCGAGACGGTCAACCTCACCCTCTCGCTCAACGCCATCGACTTTGGTGCGACGGGCCTCAACTTCCAATACTATGACAACCCGTACGTAGCGCGCATCATCCCTTCGGGCGGTCATCGGACAGGCGGTACCCTCGTCACCCTCGTCGGCACTGGATTCGACGCGCTCGATCGCGGCGCGTACCTCTCGTGCCAGTACGGCGAGCCGACGAACGCCGCGTACAACCCTCGCTACACGATCACGCGCGCCACGGCGCTCGGCGGCGGGCATGCCGCCGTGTGCGAGAGCCCACCCACGAAGTTGACCGATACGCGTCAGCTCTGGCTCGCCCTCAACGGCTTCGCCCTCGAGTCGGGGCGCGATCCGCGCTGGACGGGTCAGAACTACACGTACTACAACCCGCCTTCGGTGCAGTCGGTGCTGCCGCAGGCAGGCGTCTTCTCGGGCGGCACGGTGGTGACCATCTTTGGGCAGGTGAGTCCTCTGATTACCTCTGATTACCTCTCTGATTACCTCTGATTACATCATGACCATCTTTGGGCAGGTGAGTCCTCTGATTACCTCTGATTACCTCTGATTACCTCTGATTACATCATGACCATCTTTGGTCAGGTGAGTCCTCTGATTACCTCTGATTACCTCTCTGATTACCTCTGATTACATCATGAGCATCTTTGGGCAGGGCTTCCACGGGCTCGGGGGCAACACCGAGTTTGCGAGCTGCCGCTTCGTCACGTCGAATAACATCGCCGACACACCGCCGATCGAGCTGCTACCTGAGCGGTGGACGTGCCGCTCGCCCAATCAGGTGCGTGCTGCCCTCCGATGCCCTCCGATGCCCTCTGATGCCCTCTGATGCCCTCTGATGCCCTCTGATGCCCTCTGATGGCCTCCGATGCCCTCTGATGGCCTCATATGCCCTCTGAGTGCCTCCGATGCCCTCTGATGGCCCCTGAGTGCCTCTGATCCTCACTGAACGTGTGCCGCTCGCCCAAATATGGCAACCATACCCAAATATGGCAATGATCAGACGGCGATCGCTGAGGCCGAGGCCGCGTTCGTGCTCGTGACGCTCAACGCCCAGCAGTACGTGGACACGACGTACCGATTCCGCTACTACGGCCTGCGAATCGACCAGGTGACTGTGAACGGCGGGCCGCCCGGGGGTGTGACCACCGGAGGAACCCTCGTCACCTTCCGCGGCTTTGGTTTCGATGCGGGCCCTATCGCCTTCTGCCGCTTCGGCAGCTCGCGCGAGGTGGTGATGCCGGTGCTGCAGGTGAGCAGGGAGCGGCTCCTCTGCGCCACGCCTGCATGCAAGTGCTCACCACGGCGCCATCGCCATATCCCCACAGGTGAGCAGGGAGCGGCTCCTCTGCGCCACGCCGCCCGTCGGTCAGAGTGGCGACGTGCATCTGCTGCTCTCGAGCGACGACGCCGTGTACATCGACACCGGCCTCGATTACACGTACTACGTGCAGCCGACCGTCTTCTCCGGCATCACGCCCGAGGCGGGGCCCAAGCGCGGGGGGACACGTGTCACGCTCACGGGCAGGGGCTTGGCTGCGTTTGTGTCGGAGTCGCAGCCCCTCTCTCAACAGGAGATGACGCAGGTGAGTCCCTTTGATTGACCTTGACTATCCTCGATTTGCCCTTGATCTTGATGGGATCTGGATTGATCTGGATGGGATCTGGATTGACCGAGCTCCCCTCGATGCCGCAGGTCGCACGCTGCTTGTGGGGCGGCGGCTTCACTTCCACCCTCACTATTGCAGGAGACCTTCGCAACACGCCGCGCACCTCGCCCATCTCCGCGGGCTTCCTCTCGATGACGGGTGAGGCCGGGGTGGTCGCGCCTAAGATCTTGTCTGCGGTACTCGCGGACCCTGACAATCGCGACGTCGTCTTCTCGGACGGCGACACACTCACGATCACGTTCGACTCGGAAACGAATCGCGCTATCTCGAGGGTCGAGGGGTACGACGACAAGAAGCTGGCGTGACTGCCTCTGAGTGCCTCGAATGACCTCTGGGTGCCTCGAATGACCTCTGAGTGCCTCCCTCATCAGGTACGACGAGCTCGCAACCGAGGCGGGAGATCGCGATCTGGTCGATCGGCTCTTCCGCTTCAGCGAGTCGCTCGGTGCGCGCTATAACGGTCGCTGGCTCGACCCGCTCACCTTCCTCATCACCATGGTCGACGTGAGTGGCCACACGATGCCGTCCAGCCCGGGCGCCGTCTTGGGCGCCGTCACAGTCTCGGTCGCCGGCGACATCAAGACCGCGAACGAGCGCTCGCGCTGGTGCCGCGCCACTTCGGCGCTGACGGGCAATCCCGGCACGATGACCCCCCCCTCGATCATCCGGTACGACTCGCAGACGTGGGACCTCAAGGACCCGTTGTGGTCGCGCAACGACACGCTCGCCATCCAGTTCGACCTCCCCACAGACTTGGGCAGGCGCGAGGGCGGCAGGGCGTTCGTGGACACGACGCTCGCCTTCTCCGAGCCACTCGGAGCCGACTACAGCGGCGCGTGGCTCGACACTTCCACCTTTGTCGTCACCATCCTCGATCCTACCGGTGCAGGCACTGGTCCACGCGTGGGTGGCTCCTCGGGCGCCCTCGTCACCGTCGCCGGCCGGCTGCAGAACGCGCCGCGCACGTCCGAGTTCTCGAGTGCATCGTACCGGCTGAGCGTGGGCGATTTTGGCGCGAACGAGACGGCGCCCTCCCTGCTACGCTTCTTCATACATGACCGCGACAACGCGAACGCGAGCTACGATGCCTTCGATGAGCTCGTGCTGCAATTCGACCGCGCGGTGCTCCCTGGCCGATGCCTGCAGCAGGCCCTCTCTGTGAACAACCTGCCCTTCTGTGCACAGCGCGGATCGGGCGGCAAGGAGTATGTTGACTCGCTCATCAGCGTCTCGGCCCCGCTGGGCGCCCAGTACAGCGGCGCTTGGTCCGACGGCTCGACGTTCGTGGTGACCGTGACGGAGCCGTATCCCGATCCGGAGTACGCGCCGCGGCCGTATGACACGATGCTACGGATTGCGCGTGAGGCGAACATGACGAACCTGGCGCAGACGGCGCCGCTGCTCGTCATGGAGGCGGCGCTCCTCGGTGTCGCCGAGCGCGTCGAGACCTTTCCCACACCGCCACGGCTCGTGGAGGTGATCGCGTCCGATTTCGTCAACCGCGACCTCATCCCCGGAGCAGGGGACACGATCGCGCTTCGCTTCGATGTGCCCACCGACCGCGCCGCCAACGCCTTCGCGGAGTACTCGGGAGTCCTCAACTGTGACTTCTCGTCGCAGTGCTCGGGCAACGGCTTCTTCAACACCCAGCTCGCGCGTCTCTTCGACTTTTTCGACGCGTCGGGCAGTCGCATCGTGCAGCCTCTCTTCCACGAGTACTCGACCGGCTGGCTCGATGACTCCACCTTCCTCGTCACGGTCATCAACGGCTCGGCCGCGCCGCAGCCAGGGATCCTCGCCCCCAGCTACAGGCCTTACGGCACCGCCTTTGCGGACTCTGGCACGCGCGTCGCACTCCGTCGCGATGTGCGCGTGCAGTCTCTCTCGTGCCCGGCAGAGTTCCGAGGCACCCCCTACTGCCTCGCGCCCACCCTCAGCGGCTCCGCAGCGCGGCTGGACGCGAGCACGATGCTCACTGATGGCACGCCGGCGCTCGCAAGCTTGCCTCGTTTGGAAGGCGACTTTGGAAGGGCGGGCGACGGGCCGCGGATCATCCGCTTCGTCGCCGACGATCCGAATAATGGAGACGCCGTCTTCTCGTCCGGCGACGTGCTCACCATCGTCTTCGACCAGCAGACGAACCGGGGCGTGACGCACAGCAACTACCAGCAGCCGTCGACGCTCGTGTATCCGGCCAACGGCGCGGGTGTCAAGGGCGGCCCGCCCGAGGTGGTCCCCTACCCGCTGGGCAGCAGCTCGCTGAGCGGCAAGGCGCTCGTCGACGCTCTGTTCGAGTTCTCGCACCCGCTCGGTGCCGACTACACGGGCGAATGGAAGGACGATTCGACGTTCGTGGTCACCATCGTCGACGCGGAAGGGTCGCAGATCTTCCCACCGCGCGTTGGCGAGCTCAATGTGACGGCGCGCCCCTCCGGCGGCATCACCAATCTCAACTACACGGCCAAGACATGCTCCAACCTGATGGACCTCGAGCGAGGCTGGCCCGACGACTATGTCAACTTGCTCACGAACCCGTCCATTGTCAACTCGAGCTTGCATGATTGCACGCTCCATTACGCCAACACCACCTCGCCCATGCTCACGGGCGACCTCGGCGTGCCGACCTTCCCCAGACTGCTCTCCGCGACGCTCGACGACGTGGACAATGGGGATGACGTGTACGGCGTCGGCGACGTCCTCATCCTCCAGTTCGACATCCCGACGAACACGCCGACCATCGTCGTCCCGGGCGCCAACTCGTCCCGCGCGGCCGTCGATGCGCTCTTTGCGTTCAGTCGTCCTCTCGGGGTCGAGTACTCGGGTGTCTGGGCCACGCCCAGCCGTTACATCATCACCATCATCAACCCGTCGGGCGGTGCGCTCGCTCCGGGGACGAGTACGGTCACCGTCACCACGGATCAGATCAAGAACGCGGCGAGTGACCTGCTGGACGCGAACAACCAGACCGTCACCATCACCGGCGACGCTGGGGTCTTTAGCGAACCCGCCATCACGCGCTTCACCGTCGTCGTCGCCGCGAACGCGACGAATTACACCGACGGCGACACGATGGTGCTCCACTTTGACATGGCGACGAACCGGGGCGGCGGCTCGGAGATGAGCTCGGGAGGCAAGGCGTACGTTGACCATCTCTTCGGCTTCTCCGCCGTGATTGCGGCGAATTACACCGGCGCGTGGCGCGACGGCGAGTCCGATGACTGCGCCGACGGCGGCACTACCACCCTTCATCCGTGCTTCGTCATCACGCTCCATGACACGCGGGGCGGGCGCGCCGTCTCGGGCGCCACGTTTGCGGCGCCCGCGATCCACCTGCGCTCGAGCTCCGGGGCCTCCGCGCGCAGCTCGAACCGGCTGACGGGCGACCGCGGCCGGCGACCGCCGCCGCGCCTCGTCGATTTCGTCGCGGCCGACGAGGATAACTCCGCCCCCGGTCTCGACGCGGGAGATACGCTCACCATCACCTTCGATCGTCCGACCGATCTTGGCGTCTCGCCGCCGCAGCCGTGGGCGAGCGGCGTGGGTGGCGGCGCCACCTCGGGTGACCACGCGTATGTGGACTCACTCTTCCGCTTCTGTCGCAGCTCGACGCTCGGCTTGGCCTGGTTCGACGCGGGGCCATTTCGTCCAAGTGGGGGGATGGAACTCATCAACGCGGGGCTGGCGGCGAGGCTCCGGGCGCAGCAGCTGACCTTTACGAGCGTTGAGCTCGCAGCGTTCGGCCTCGCCGGCCTCGTGACGCACCAGAGCTTCATACGTGCTGGCCCGGCTGGAGCTGAGCTCTACTATCGGCCCGTGGGCAGCTGCCCCGAGGATGCCGACTTTGTGCCCTCCCAGTCGCCGGCTGCCTGGCTGAACCAGTCGAGCGCCGTCGCGCTGAGCGGCGCGCCCAACGGCTACTCGGGTGCCTGGGCGGACGAGTCAACATTTGTAGTGACGCTGCTCGATCCGCTCGGTTCTGGGCTCGCCCTCGGCGATACGGTCGTGCAGGCGCGTCACGCCGCTGGCACACAGCGCCCGATCCGCTTCCGAGGTGGCATCTCCGATCTGAGCAACACGACCTCACCGCCGCTCCGTGGCTCCTTCGGGGAGGCGGGCGCACCACGGATCGCCGCTTTCGTGGTGCGCGACGTCGACTACGCCGATACGGTGTACGACGCCTTCGACTCGTTCGAGCTGCGCTTCTCGATGCCGACCGATCGTGGGTTGCTACCCGCCTTCCAGGGCGATAAACGATGGGTGGACCGGTACTTCGACTTCAGCTGCGGCCTCGGGCTGGATTACAGCGGCGCGTGGAACGAACCTGAGCGCGTGGTGATCACAATCCTCGACGGTAGCCCGGGCGTCAACCCAGCCGCGCTCACGCAGTCCCAGCTGGGCACGATGCGCGTCACGCCGAGCCGGGAGGCGCGATTCCGCAATCGGTACCTGATTACCTGATATGACCTCCCCTGATGACCTCCCCTGATTACCTGATGAATCCCTTGATGACCTCTGATGACCTCTGATGTCCTCCCCTGATGACCTCCCCTGATGACCGCCCGTGATGACCTCCCGTGATGACCTCCCCTGATGACAGGTGGGACCTGCTGGGCCCGTACACGCCCTCCCGCCTCGAGTCGGCCTCGCCCCCGTTCATCGGCCGCCGGTTTGGCACGAATGTGAACCCTCGCTTGTGCGAAGGGCAGCCCTTCTGCGACTTTGGCGATCACTCGGCGCCGCTGCTGCTCGATGCGTACGTGGGCGACATGGACGGTTCGGGCTCGTGGAGTGTGCACGATCAGCTCGTGCTCACGTTTGACCGTCCGACGAATCGGCTGGGGCACGAGGAGGGGGCGCTCAACGCGGCGCGCCTGTTTGAGATCTTTGAGTTCCGCGCGACGTTCATCGCCCAGTCCATTAGTGTAACGGCCGACGAGTGGACCCTCGGCTCGCGCCTTCGCGCCAATTGGACGGACGCGATGACGCTCGTCATCGAGCCGCTCGAGTTCAATGCTACGATCCCGAGCGAGCAGATGCCCGACGCGACGCAATGCGGCCGGAGGGATGCGAATAACGTCCTGATCTCATGCCCGCACCAGCGCGCTATGGGCGGCACCACGGGCGCCGCCCAGACGTACAACATCCCACAGGGGCAGGGGTTCCGGCTCCGTGTCTCCGTCAAGCAGAGCGCCGGCCTCAAGGCCGCCTCCAACAGCCCATTGGCCTCGGCGACCTCGGGTAGCCCATGGGGAGACTTTGCGATGCAGCACTGCTACGCGGGCCCGATGGTGCGCTCCGCGTCCGTTGGCGACCCATGCTCTCCACGGCCGTCGGCAGACTGCATGCTGATTGTGCTGATTGCCTCCATCATCAGGTGCGCTCTGCGTCCATTCGCGACCCAGACAATGCGGACGGCGTGTACGGCGCGGGCGACGAGGTGGTCGTCCGTTTCAACCTCGACACGGCGAGGCCGCCCGTCTCGACCAAATGGGACATTGATAAGTACCTCACATTCTGTACGCCGTGCAATCCGGGGTGCGAGCGCGCTCGCGTGCGCGACGGGGTCCCGATCGACGCCGAGTACAATGGCCTGGGCGCCGAGTACAGCGGCACCTGGGAGGATCCCCAGACGCTCGTCATCACGATCCTCAATGCGACGCTCCCCATGCCCTGGCTGTGCGACTCGAACTTGCTCGGTAGCCGCGCCGAGCCGCCCAACTTCCGCTCGGGCTCCTGGTTCGTCACCACGTCCTTCTCGGCCTCTCAGGCCCCGATGCTCGTGTGTGGCTACGGGGGCGTCACCGTGTCGGCGTGCGCCTACGGCGAGCCCTCGCCGCCAAGCGTGCCGCGGACCACTGACCAATTTGGCAACAGCGGCCTCGACAATTACGGCCGCATGCTCGGGCCGCGCTACCCACACTCGTGGTCGCGCGTCACGACGCGACAGTGCGAGGACTACCTCACGTTCTTCAACAACTACGCGACCACGCCACCCGTCATCCGACGCTGGCCCATCACGGGCAGCGTTGGCCCCGTGGGCACGCCGACGATCATCGAGTTCTCTGCGAGCGACCCGAATGACATCAATCTCGCCTACGGCGCCGGCGACGAGCTGCGCATCACGTTCGACATGGCGACCGATCGCTCCAATAGCACCATGCTCGGCAGGTACTCGGGCGACCGCGAGTACGTCGACTCGCTCTTCGCGTTCAATGCACAGCTCGGCCAGTCGTACAGTGGCGAGTGGCTCGACGACTCCATCTTTCAGATCACCATCCTCGAGCCCTCCTACCGGTCGCTCCCGCCCTTTTTGGCTGACGGGCACGTGCACCCGAATAACACGTGCACGGTGCGCCCGCGAGACGCTCCAGATGGACGGGCTCTGATTGCCTCTGATGACCTCTGATTGCCTCCCTCATCAGGTGCGCCCGCGAGACGCGCTCGTGATCCGAAATCTCGCGGGCACCTCCGAGCCGCTCAATGAGATCTCGGCCGTGCTCACGGGAGATTGCGG
>Ga0210244_101343_pt1 | contig 20086 bp, 20 predicted proteins | sample ChrtobMetaP3_0mM_FD_155473 | JGI IMG/M metagenome (GOLD analysis project Ga0210244, IMG submission 155473) | Chrysochromulina tobin associated microbial communities from unialgal haptophyte culture, Seattle, Washington, United States - P3_0mM | ecosystem: Host-associated > Algae > Haptophytes >...
TGGAAGCGCCGCCCCGAGGTGGCCGCTGATCTGCGGCACATCTACCAGGCTGCGACCGCCGAGGAGGCCGAGCTTCGCCTGGGTGAATTCGAAGCCAAATGGGACGCGGAATACCTGCCAATAGGTCAATCCTGGCGCAGAAACTGGAGCCGGCTTATTCCATTCTTCGACTACCCACCGGAGATCCGCAAGGTCATTTACACCACCAACGCCATCGAGTCGGAGAACATGAGCCTAAGGAAGCTGACCAAGAATCGGGGTTCGTTCCCCAGCGACAAGGCGCTGACCAAGCTGTTCTATCTGGCCCTGCGCAACATCAGCCAGAAGTGGACCATGCCCATCCGGGATTGGAAGGCAGCGCTGACCCGCTTTACCATTCAGTTTGGAGATCGCATCTCCGTCAACTGAAGTCCGAACCGTTTACACAAAAATTCGGACACGCCCCGTCTTTCCCAAAACGACCACTTCCACACTGCCGACTGAGTAGCCACCGAGCTGCCAGCGGCGGCTACCATCTGACGCACGCTGCTGCTCCCCAAAGGCACCTGCCATCCGCTGCTCGAACGCAGACATGTCCTCGGCCGTGACGCTGCAGGTGACACCCACCATGCCCCGGCGCGGCTGGAAGTCGAATTGCACGGGCCGATCCACCGAGCAGGGAATGAAGCCGTCGCTCAAGCGGATGGGCGGCGGCATGCCGGCCTGGTAGCCCATGCCACACCCGATACCGCCTCCAAACGAGTAGGCACTGCAGTTGCGGACATCGAAGCCATAGAGATCACCAGCATCTCTGGGCGACATCCCCAGGGGCGCTGCAACCGACACGCCACCCTCATCACCAGGCTTGGCGATGTAGACCATCTGAGCCGAACCGCAGCTAGGGTACAGCCGCACCTTGTAGCTGGTACCGTCCTTGAGCTGGCTGGACACGTCGAAGAAGCCCTCCTTCGAAAACGAAGTCTTCACGTTCCACGGACCCTCGTGCTCCAGGACTTTGCTGATGGCCTCGATCAGACTGGACTCTCGACAGGAGCCGCTTTGGGTCACGGCGAACCAGGTTGCCTTGGCCTGCTCTGATTTCGTCACGTCATCGGAGCAGCGCAGCCAAGACTTGTCCGAGTTGGCGGCGGCATAGGGCCCCCAGCACCACCCACGGGATTCCGCGATCTCCTCCGCGAAGTTTGCACGGCTGCACGGAGATCCCGGCTTGTCAGAATCCTGTGTCGCCGCGCGGCACTCTACCCGCTGGTGCAGGGCCTCGGCCTGCAGCTTTTCATCGCTCATGGCGCCGTAGGCCTTGCGCACGTCTTCGACGGTCGTTTCACCGCAACCGGTCAGCACGAAAGCTGCGGCCGACACCAAAGGCAAGAGGACAGGAAGTTTCATTGGGCTGGACGGTAAGGGGAAGTGGCGAGCTTAGCCCGGAGCTTGCTCAACAAGCGCCCGCTGGCGTCCATTTCGGTGAAGTCGTTCACGCTGCCCGTCAAAAAGCGAAGGGCGAGCGCAATGAGGCGCGAGGTGGACCTGCTATCAGTGTCAGGCCAGCCACCCCAGCTTCAGCAGGCTTTTGAGGGCGTGCACCTGGTCAGGATGGTCGAAGTGTTGCCCCTGAAACCAGTCAAGCAGCGTGGTGTCCATTTCCCGCGCGTTCCATGCAGAGGTCAGCACCTCCCGAACGTCCACTCCGTAGGCGTTGAATCGTTTCGCAGCGATTTTCATATCGTGGTGGGCAAGAATCTGTTCGACATCGCTGGCGAGACCGAGCTTCGCCTGCCATCCTTGCCGACTGACACTGAAAATGGCCTGTTTCACCGCTCGTCGGTTTTCCTCTCGCTTCATGGCCGCTTCCAGTGCCACGCGAGACACCCGCGCTTGCTCGATCCGAGCACTATCTCGTTCGCGCTTTGCTTTCTGTAGTCCCCTGGCATGCTCCTGAGTCCCGAACTCCGCTTCCAGACTGGAGGTGAGTTCGGGAAACAACGCGGCGATGAGCGCGTCAAACTTGCGTGAACGAGCAAATTGGATTTCGCCAGCCTGCAGTGAGTTTGCTACGTGCAACCGGATAGATTCCATTTCAGCACCAGGCGCTCCCCGGATGACTGGCTTGTAAACCTTCAGCCCAATCAAGCAGTAAGTGATGAGCGACCGGAACTCGCGTGAGTGCGCAAGAGCGCTACACATGTCGGTCAGCGAGATGTTCGCCGGCACTGGTGCGTGGCTGTGTGATCTTGCCAAGTGGAGGAAGTGAAGAACCCCAGTTCTTTCGACAAGGGCGCGCTCGTCGGCATCTTGGAACCCGATGTCCACCAGCCGCTGGTGGAGGTCGTGCAACTCAATGAAGTGACCGGATACGACCCCAGCGCGGCCCCACTGCCAATGCTGGACCAAGGCCTGACGGTAGACTTTCAGCAGTTGTTCCTGCGTCAATGAGTCCAGCCATCGGCGCGTGCGGTGTTCTCGGGCGAGGGCTTCCTTCCTGGACTTATCGACTTCATCAAGCGCCTGGTGTACTTCAGCGCGCCGCGCGGCTACTAGCGGATGGTAGACCCAGCGCTTGTTGCCAGGATTGCGCAACACCTCGGCCGTCAGTTCATCCACCGTGACGCGGCCTTTTTGGCGAAACCCGCGCACATCGATTTCAAGACAGGCTACACCCATCGCCTCAATCTTCTTCAGCTTGACCTCATCGACCCTGTGTGTCACAGCAACTTCAATGATGAGATCGAATGGCTCTCCACGGGTGGGCCGCACTCTGCAGAAGACATCCGCAACGATGCCAGCTATCGGCCACTCTGAAACGGCGCCACTCAGGCCCAGATCCCCCAGAGCAAGCATGACCTCGCGGGAGATGGTTTCTCCGTCCGCCATGTAGCGGTGCAGCGGCTCCGAGTAGACCGGTGAAACTATCGAGTGCGCCTGCAGCAGGATTGACTTGATCACATGGTGAAGAAGGCTCTCCGATTTTTGTGCCAGCGTCAGACCCTCAAGGTCTCCAAGCACTGACGGGAGCAGATCCAGGTACTTCGTGGCTTGCTGCTCGGCGTCTTGGGTCGCCATGCTTTGGAGTTCTTCATCTTCCCAGTGCTTGTCCCAGCAGGACTGCACCTCATCACCGATCTTCATTTTGGCGAGTATTTCGGCCATGTCCCACGACGCTACATCCGGGTTATCTACTGTGATCGTGATGATGGCGTCATAGTCGCCCTCGTTTCTCACAGTGCGCTGCGTGTCCAGGCGCAGCAATACGGTGTGTCCGTCATCCAGGGTGATGGAAGCCAGCTGCGAATCGATCCACGTATGTTCGCTCACGTACATGCGTCGGCGCGTTGCTGTCGCCTCGCCCTGGTACAAGTGACCAGAAATACCGGGTACCAATGCCCTGCGTGTCGGCGGGGGCAGATCAATCTCACACTGCTCCACCAGCAACTGCAGCGCCGTAAGCCGCGCGATGACGACTAGGCAGTTGTCACGCTGCTGGCCCGTCTCGTGGCGGAAAAACTGACCGAGGGTATTGGCGCGCAGGAAGTGCTCCCGGCCCACCCCCGCATTGACAGCCTGAAGAGCACTGCCGCACGCGGGACAGGTGCACTTGCATGCAAGGCCAGTTTCATCACGGCGAAGGTCGCAGATGGAGACCGCCTGGCCGGAGACGTTGCGTATCGCCCAACGCATGGGCTTTCCGGCTAAGACTTTCGCCTCTTCTGCCGTTGGGGATCGAACTTTCCCCTGCTTCACGCTCATCCTGGTCATGGGATCGCAAGCTCATAGGTGCGGCTCTCGACATCGAAGACAACGTTGAAGGACTGCTTGGGACCGATGCCTTGGTCTGCGGCCACATCGGCGAGCTTTGAGATTTGCAGGTTCGAGCCGATGGCGATGGCTGGCCAAAGCCTTCGCGCGTGCTCGAAGGTTCCTGAAAGCAACCCACCAAAGGCACTTGGTAGATAAACCACCCGCCTCACCGGGGGCAGCGAACCAGACTGCCTCAGGGTCACTGACAGGGGCAAGCTGGCGTCCAAATCCTCCGGCAACACCGCAGTCCTTGTCTCAATCAACCGTCGCTTTCGCGCCTCCACCAGGCCTTGCACCTGCAATGGCCTGCCATTGACGCGGTACACGGCATGCTCTACCTTCGCAAAGATGGGCGATGTAGACAGGGCGGCGCTCAAGGCCATGTTGCTCACCCCACCCGCCCCTACAACAGCCTTCGCCAGATCTGTTCGGGTCGCCACGTCATGGTGGGCCTCCATCACTTCCAGTGCCTCCAACTCAAGCGCGGAAAGAACATCTTGCCTCGGGATCGGCTCTCGCGCCCTGTATTTATTGTGGCCGTCTGCGTGCAGCCATGGCCATCCTGAGAGCAGCTCGACCAGGATGTGAAATGGCGGCAAGCTGAGGGTACGCCCCATTTCAAAAAAGAGCCTGTCGTCCGTCACGATGGCAGCGAGCAAGTCATCGATCCCGACACTCTGCGTTGATACGCACAGCAGCTTTTTTAGACGAGTAGCCAATGCTGATTCCAGCCCCCCTGGCAACGTGAACCAACTCCACTCTTCCTCAAGAAGCCTGAAGCCTGGCAAACCTTTGAAAAGCGCGAGCAGTTCTTCAGGATCTGCAGAGACCCTTTCTGTCAGGCTCAGATGTCCTGCGACTCGCAGCAGATTCGTACACCCTACCGCTTTGCATTCCCTATGGGCAAAGGAGATGGCCTTTTGAAACCACTGCAGCTGGGAGGCATCACTGTGAAGGACCCGCACAGCCGCGTAACCATCGGGGGTCCTGGTCTTGGCAAACGCTGATCGTGCGACCGTCTGCCTACCCGTCAACTCAGCAAACTCAAGGGCAGCTCTGAGGCCGACCCCAGGCCCGAGCAGATTGGCCAGCTCTACATCCGCCTCGTCAACATGCACTGGGGCAATTCGCGCAGCCGCAGCCATCAGTTTGTCCAACGCGGGCATTGCTATCGGACGGCTCTGTAACACCTGGATCACGGCGTCGCAGATTTGGCGTACTCGCTCACGGGTCAGGCCGTACTCGTCGCCCACCTGCTGCAGGGTCTTGCCGGTGGGCCCGCTGAAGCGGCTCAGGAAGATTCCAACCCACCGCTCCTTCGCCAACTCGGTCCCCGGACGCCGCTCCGATACACGCATCGCCACCCGTGCAATGGCCTCCAGCTCGGTCCGCCAATCGTACTTGTCGGCCGCGATAAGCTGCTCGCAGAAAAACATTGAGGCTGGCGAGATCTCTGACGCATCGGCCCGATCTAACAGCCATTGCGCTACCGGCAGAGAACTTTGACGGGGAAACCGAATGTCGTGAATGTCCAGGTTGGCAACCCAGCCCGAACTGGCGGCAATGCGAACTCTCGTTCTCCACTCATCCGTGACTTCGCGGGTGGCCTGAGCCTGTTCGTCCACCTGCCCAGCTTGCCGCAGTTGGTTCGCAGCAGGCGTCCAGTAAAGCGCCTCAAGTCTTGCAAGTACGCCCAAAACATCCCCTACGGATCTACTCAGCGCAGTCTTCACATCCCTCAGGGTGAGGGTTGCAAATTCGGCGGGTGTTTGGAGGGTGGCAACCAAGGCCTGTATGCGGTCCCGGTCGGTAGGGGCTATGGCTTGCTCCCACCCATCCGACAAACGGACCCCCACCGGGTGATTCCAAATTTCTGCGAAGCGGTTTCGACGCCCATCCACAAAGATCGTCCGAATCTCAGCGGCACGCCGTTCGCTGGGCAGAGTGCCACACCACGCCAATAGGTCATCACCTGAAATCTCGCCCGCCGAACAACGAATTCTCCTTCGTACCATGTTCGCGGCAAAACTTGGTAAAACGCCAGCATGCCGGGGAAGCAAGCCCTCACCAAAAGAAGTCATCCGCTTATCTCCGTGTCTGAAGGGCGCGCGAAGCACCGCCCCAACTAATCATCCGTGAAGCGGGTAGTGTGGAAGCGGCTCATAACCGCGACTCACTAGGTAGGCTTGCACTGCCGTGAACCTTGACTTGGCCACTCCCAAATCTGTGAATAGTTCCTGCCTGCGCCCATGACGGCGATTTGTCTCACCATACCAATGTCGGTTGATTACGCAGGCCTCGAACAAGTCAATATCCAGGCTGAGGATGTACCGGCGTTTTCCACGCACAAACTCTTGACGCATACGCGCTCCGCAGAAACAGGCCTGCCTACGACGACTTGGCGCGCTTGCTGGCGAGTCCCACGGCCAGGTCTGTCAAGACCGCAGCTTGCAGGTTCTGCAATAAATCCTCAGGCACTCTGGTCCAGGCCAGAATGGAATTGGGATATGCGCCTACTGGCATTCCGTGTTCATTGAGGATGCAGGTGGTATTCCCCTGGGTGAAAACACTGCCATAAATGACGGTAACCGATGGCTTCATCATCATTTCCAGACCGAGGGACTCAAGGTACATCGAAGGGTCGTGGGCAATGACCTCCACATACCGCTCATTGTGAATACCGCACCACTTACGGCAAGCCATGGCGACTCGGACCCCCTCCGGGGGTATGCCCACAGTCCAGGAGCCAAGACTTGCGGACTGAGTGTTTTTCAGATCTTCATTCATTCAATTAACCCAAAGAACGTGCAAAGCTTCGAACGCCTTTGCCAACCCTATTACTGGCGTCGGTCGTAGGCGATGCAACTGGAGGCAACTCGGTACTGCTTGGACTACCTGCAATCTCCTTTACCGGGTCAACAGGCTTCGGAAGAGACTCCACGTCAGCTACATTCGTCGGTAGCGCAGCTTGTCTTGAGCGTGGGCTGTCCGACGAAATCTGAGATCTAGGTTCAGCCGCTATAGAAGCTTGTATTGCTGGCTTACTCCCGTCCACTACGAGTTTCCCCGTCTCTGAATAGAGCGCCAGAAGTGCCAATATCCTCAAACGTTCAGCTCTAGCGCGCTTAGAGATACTGCTCAACTGATCCAGCAACTTGGGTTGTGTTTCGCCAATAAACACTGCGAACTGGATCGGTTCGAGCTGCCCGTCAACAAACCCCATGTTGACCGGAATGCCCCTGAAAGTTTCTGATCCGCTTTCGAGGTACATACCGATCATTGCCAAAGCCCGAAGCCGTTCTGATCTGACATTCGCCGGAATCCGCGCAAATGCACTATGCAAAAGCGGGTATGCCTCGTTAATTTCGACAACGACTTTCAGGCTTTTGCCGCTCATACAGAAGCACCACCGAGCAGCCAAAATCCACGCGCATTCGAAAGCACAGGATTTTTAGGCGATACCACTTTCAGACGCGGGAATGCCTCCTGAATTGCCTGCTGGAAGAACGAAGATCCACCGCCGACCAGAACAATAACGTCAGGAGACATACTTTCCACGCGGAGAGCCTTTTGAATCGAAGTGGCCGTCACAGAGGAAAGAGTTTCACTCGCCTTCTTGAGGAAAGGAGCAAGTTCGACACGCTCACCCATCAGCAAGATGCTTTCCTTGCCGGAGCGAATTGCATTTTCGAGCGTTTCAACACTCACTTTTGCTCCGTGCTCTTCGGCAATAAAAATACCTGCCTGCTCCAGCAAAACAGAAGACGCTTTGATGCTCGTACCGCTAGATTGCCGCTGCAATTGACCGTTGCTTACCAATACCCAATCCAGCGAGTAGAAGCCAGGATCAACTACGAGGATTCGATGCTCATCCGTAATGCGTTGATCTTCAGGCCCTTCTTCCACTTCATTGACGTAATCGAGAAGGCCACCAATTGGCTGCGCGACGACCTTGACCTTCTTCACGTTTACCGTGCGTTTCTTGGTCACCTGATGCTCGCCTGAAAACCGAGCTTCCAGATCTGCACGCAGCGACTCATCTTGAAACTGCGAAACTGGAAGGCCGGTGACAAGCAGATCAATCTCCTTCATTTCAGTAAGGAGAAGACCAGCATTGAAAAGTGCTTTATACGAATCAGTTTTTGCGTAATCAGCATGAAGGGAGCGTTCCCACATTTCCGCGCGATCTGTGGAGACGCCCGCAACAAACTCCTGTCCATTTACCTGAACATGCAAGAAATCATCTTGCGAACGACCGTCAAAACGACTCCCGAAATGCTCTTTGGGTGCCGCACCAGCGGGACGAATTACGGTTTTCAACGCACCGTCAGCTGGACCATACGCAAGCTTCAGATTCGAATACCCGACATCAATGCCAACAACATTCATTACATGATCCCTAAAAGTAATTGCAATTGAATTGTACACGTAATGCAATTGTGTGCAATTCCTGTAGAAGTTCAACCGCAGCGTAGTCGCAGCCCAGTCGCCTTGCATCGGAAGTGCTCGTAGCAGCACAGAGTGACTAATAGCCTACCCCAGGGCACATTGCACGGTCAAAACGACGTAAAGAGCATTGTATGCGCCTCCATCCTAATAGGATGAATTCACCCTCTTTTTTCGCTGTACCTGTCAACACCGGGATCTGCGCCGGATTGAGCTAGTACATCCATCCTATTAGGATAGAGACCTCTCTTTGCGTTTACCGACCTATGCAACCCCCTCCGTTCTCCGGGATGTGAAAGGCCTTGAAAGTTGTCCATCCTATTAGGATGGATTGGCCCCCTACATCCATCCTATTAGGATCGATACTTTTTTCAGCCATCCACCACGGATGCTATAGAATGGGTAGATTCATCCAGCTAGGATGGACCAGACCGGCACCTCCATCCCGGAAAAAGTGTGTTTTGGGCAGTACGGCCCCGTGGATGGATGTACCGGGTATCTCCATACACGGTAAAGAGATGGATCTACCCCCGAAATGAACAAAGACGAACTAGCCCTCTATGAAGATGCAATCCAAGGCCTTGAGCGATGCATCGAGGTGCTCTATGGCCAAGCCATGGTCGCAGCAGACGAGTACATGAGCTTTGTGGATCGGGTTGAGGCGAAGGCGACAGGCTGGGAGTCCAGGTCAACACTGCAACTGTCGTGTACCAGAAAGGGCAACCACTTGGATCTCAAATGGACGGGAATCCGTTGGTTTGGTCAAAAGAACAACCGACAGTCCATTCGAGTGAGGATTGCGATCAATGAAGAGTCAATGACCTATGCAAAAGATCGGTTGAATACCTTTGCCAAAGAATGGGAAATTGATGAAGTGATGAAGACAGAAAAAAAGCTTCAATCCATCAGACGAAAGTCAAAACACATTGTCAAAGCCATCATCAATACTCGTAACGCCATTCGTGTGTTGAAAGCGCAGAAGGGGGATGAGGTTGAGGCCGAGGAAGAGGCGGTCGGCTAGGGCCTATGTACAAGCAATAAAACCCGCAGCTTGACCCACAATCGTCTTTTTCACTTGCACTTAAACCTGGGCCCTATGTAGATGCACATGGGGCCTTTGACATATCAGACGGGGATGGATTTGCTCGCTGGGTATTTCCCTCGTGGTGTTTGTGTTCTACCTGCTCCGTGCTTTGTCCCCTGCCTTCTTTTCCCCGAAGAAATCTACGCGCCGTAGTTTGGCTCCCTGCGTCTCGGGGTTAAGCGCTCCCACGGTCTCCTCCTCTATACCTATTGCGGGCTTCTGAGGCTTTTGTTGAAGGGGCGAATCCCCCCTCGCGGTATCGGTTCAATCGCGGCGATAGCTGAGGCCCTATGTAGATGCATTTCTATGTAGTTGCGCATCGATTTTGAAGACGGCCCACGTCGCCCCATCAGACCGACAGCGTTTAGTGCTCACCCCTCATTTCCGTAGCTTCAATTTCCCCCCTCAACCGGTATCTGCACCTTATGGTGCTCGGTATTTGTCCTGTTTCTAGGCTTCGCCTTTCAGTACCCTGGCTCCCCGTTCGGAATTCGCAAACGAATTCGCTGGCCGCACTTTCGACCACAGTAGGATTGCGATAGAAGGTTTTTGATACGACGAGCTACGCGTAAGCCATTGGGCTTGTTGCGACTCTGGCGGTTTGTCCCGCGTCGGGTTTTGATTCGGTGGTAGCCCAAGAAGAAATCGTCTCTCTGGGCCCGGTGAGGCGCGGCGGCGCTGAAATCGCTCTTGCGACCTTTTTCACCGACAAGCCGCCTTTTCCGGTCTTAGAGGCGCAGCCCCCCGGCGCGACCATATAAAGCGGGATTTGCTCACCGCTGCTCTCTAGTATCTCTGCGGGCTGAGGGTTCGCCGTCTCTTGTAATAGAGCACCCAGATTCATTGATACGCCTCCTCGCCCCCCAAAAGCCTTTAGAGCCCCCAAGTAATTCACCCTCCGGTTGGAGCTTGAAAGTTTGTTTTTGTGGCCTCCTGGGCCTCATTACAAGCCCGCCCGTTTGGTTAGACCCGCTCTATTTCGGAGTGTTTTCAAAAGGTGGCAGCAATTTTCTAGCGTAGCCCCCAGAGAAGAGCAAAGCTTCGCGGATTTCCTGCTCCCCAAGCACCCGCGCATGGTCCATAAGCCCCCGCCAGACGGAACCATCCTCAAAATCGCGGACCTTCACGATTTCAGCGTCTAAATCTGCGGCTATGACTTGCCCATACGAGGAACACCCCGGCCCGCAGTCGTATTCGACCAAATCAAGCCTTTTCATGCATGCATCCCCCACGAAAGATACAACAGAAGCCCAATAGTCATTATCTGTTTTCACCGGATAAGGCACAAATACAAACTAGCGATTAAGCCGCAATTCATTTCAACAAGGCTGTATATGAATGCAGTATTATTTCTCAATACGAGCTATCTAGAGGCAATAGGCCCCTGCAAACGCCCGACCAACCGCGAAAATGGCTTCTCTGGCCGAGGCTATTACCTCGCTGGTGCGCCTATGCGCGAGCGACTGGGATATCCTCAAGGCGCGTGGTGTATTGCGGTGTGAGCCGCATCTGCCTGGCTCCCCATGCGCGTTCAGTACCCACTCCCGTTCCCCCGACAAAAACCGTGCCCCGCCCGTATCGCCGATTCAATCGGTCAATCGTGGTCATCAAATGCGACTGGTCTTCTGGCTCGGAATCTTCCAAATCGAGTTCACCTTGGTGGAGCGTGGAACTGGCGAGATCCAGCAATATCACGCCCGCTTTTTGCAGCTGGTATCCGTCTTCATAAATCCGGCGCACTCCCGCGCGAGCTGCTTGGACCAGAATGGATGTGTCTGCCGTAGGCCTGCGCAAAGGCACGACTACTCCGCGCGAAAACTGGGGTGGCGGGCGAAAAGGCGAACTGTGGGCAAAAACATAAAGCTGGCCTGCGAAACTCCCCTGCTTCCTGAGTTTTTCTGCCGCGCGTGACGCAAACTCACTCACGGCCTCCAGTAATGGCTCCAGCGTTGTCACCGGACGGCCGAAGGACCGAGTTACCGCGATTTGCTTTTTATCGGTGGGCACATCTTCCAGCGCCATGCACGACTGACCGCACAACTCGCGCACGGTCCGTTCGAGCACCACGTTCCAGCGGCGCCGAACGGTACCAGGGTCCATCCTCGACAGATCCCAAGCAGTGAGCACGCCGGCCTCTACGAGCTGCGCGCCTATCTTGCGGCCCACCCCCCACACATCCCCCACGACGGTCGCCTGCATGATCGCCTTCAACTCGTCAGCACTCAAGGTCGCGAGGTTGCACACCTGCGCCAGGTGCGCCGGATAGCTGCCCGGTTTCCTCTCTGCGTCCTTGGAGACGTGGTTCGCGAGCTTGGCCAACGTTTTCGTCGGCCCGATGCCCACACCGCACTGCAGGCCGATCCATTGGCGAATGCGGGCCCGGACCTTGAATGCCCTCTCGGTCAGGTCACCAGGGATACCGTCGCAGCAGGAGAAGGCTTCATCGATTGAATAGACCTCTGTCCGATAGCCAAAACCCGCTATGAGGCTCATCAGGCGCGAGGACATATCACCGTACAGGGTGAAGTTTGCCGAGAGCCCCAGCAGGCCGTGGGACTCGCTCAAATGGGAAATCTTGAACCAGGGAGCCCCCATCTTGATCCCGAGTGCTTTTGCCTCCTGGCTTCGGGCAATTGCGCAGCCATCGTTATTGGAAAGTACAACGAGAGGACGGCCTTGCAGGGAGGGACGAAAGCTCTGTTCTACCGAGGCGTAGAAGTTGGATGCATCAAAAAGCGCGAACATGGCCACCTCACCTGCCGCCCCCGCGAAAGCGCTTGATGGAGGCCGTCACGACGCCCCAGATTTCGACTGTCTGCCCGTCTTTCGGGACGATTTCAGGGTACGTTGGGTTCGCTGCCACCAGCTTCATGCGCCCGTACTTGAGCCACAGCGACTTGCAGGTGAACTCTCCGTCCACCACGGCGACCACCACATCCTGGTGCACGGGCTTGAGGGCGCGGTTCACCACCAGCAGATCCCCGTCGAAAAGCCCCGCGTCCTTCATCGAGTCCCCGCGCAGCCGTAGCAGGAAGGTCGCCTGGGGATGCGTCACAAGGATGGCTGTGAGATCCAGGCGATCAACATGGAAGTCCTCGGCGGGTGATGGAAAGCCTGCACGCACCACGTCGCCACCCACCGGCAGCACCAGCGGCTGGTCGGATATCTGGACGGCTTCGGCGTGGCTCATACTGTGATTCTATCCAGTACACAAAAAGCGGCGCAATAACGTCATCCGGCCGCCTGCGGAGCGACCGATATACTGACCCCGTTACAAAGCCGTCGCCTGCTCTTCCCATGCCCCTCAAAACCCGCCGTTTAGGCCTGTTCGCGCTCCCCCTGCTCGCCTCCCTGGCCATCCCCGTTTGGGCTGCGGGCCCCGTGGGGCTCGGGTACCTCAAGATGGGGATGAGCAAGAGCGCGATTGAGCAGGGCGACTCCAGCGGCGCGATCAAGCTGCTCGGCCCCCTGCAGGAACTGAAGCTGCCGACCAAAGCACCAGTGGCTGACGACTACTACACGACCCAGGCGGTATTACCGTTCTCTCCCGACCCTGTGAAACTCAGTCTTGGCTTCAAGGGGGAGTCTCTCTCGGTCATCAACATCCAGCTCCCCGATGAGGCCATGGAGAACAAGATCCGGGCTGAGCTTGAGGGCAAGTACGGCCCACCAAAGCTGGATGATGGCCGCAAGGACGAGCAGTGCATCTACCGGAACGGCAACAGCTTCACCCTGAAGTCGGGCGTGATGTCGGTGGGGTGGACGGACGAAGAAACCTCAACCACCACGGCGCTCAACCTGGTGCACTTCCAGTCCTGCCCTTCCAGCCTCAGTGGCGATATGGTCAGGACACAGCCCTCCCGCAGCCTCTCGATTCAGCGTCGGCCCGCCCCCGCCAAGGCCAGCGGACTCTTCTGACCGCCCTCCTCCCCCTCGGGGCAGCAAAAGCGCCTTTTTGCTCAAGTGCGAAGCACTCACGAGTGAGAAAAGCGGTCGAACCCAACAGTCGGTTGTAGGAGGCAGAGCGCACGCAGCCTGACCCCGGACTTGGCCAGGTCATGTAATCCAAATTCATGACTGCGGGTGCCAAACCGCCAATTTTTCGACCCAAAACAATGTTTGAAAAATCGACGGCATGGCCGTCGATTCAGCATGGCGGCGCCTAACCGTAAGCCTTTGATTTGACTTGCGATTTCGGAATTTCGCGTATGGGCCATGCGCATTCGGCCACGGCATCCTGTCTCTACAGGTGATCGTGTGACCCGGCGTGTTTGATGAGCATGCAGACCGCCTGGAAGCTCTCCATCACCATGAGTGTTCGGCTCCCTCCCTGCCCTTCCTTTGCGCTATCGCTCTCAGTGAGCGTGATCTTGGTCTTCACGCCCGATGGGTAATGCGCCTGGGACACGTCCACCACGGTGCCAATCAACTGGACCAGCACCAGGGCGGAACGCGGCGTCACGAGGGCATCGCTGGTGTCGGTGACGACAGTGACATCGATATGGGCAGTCATCGATGCTTTCACTTGCCCGGATGGGGCATGTCATCCCGTGCGGCGGTCGGCAAAGAGCGCACGTCCGCGAGGTGGCGCTGGAACGAAGCCGCAACGGCGGGGCCGAATTCGTTCTCCAGCCGCTCTACTGCCTGTTCGCGGCCACCGTCGCCGGCATAGACCACCTTGAACTCATTGACGGCCAAACGCGCGAGCAGAGAGTCCATCTCGTCACTGCGCGGCCGAGCCCCGTTGCTGCGCATGACCGTGAACTGCGCCAACATTTGGCTGCAGCGTTCATCGCTCAAGCGCCCCGACTGAACAAGCTTCACGAAGGCGTCAATCACCGCGTAATGCATCGGGTTCGACGCCACCACACTCAGGCTGTAGCTCTCTGGGGCATCCTGGGGCGGTGCTCGATCTGGCGCGCGGGGGGCTCTGGGGCTGTCTGGAAGCCCGCCCCGCTGGGCGTCTGTCAATGGCGACACCCCGCCCTCCTTGTCCATGGCCCCTTCTGCAAGCCCAAGAGCCCTTTCGATGCGTAAACAGCTATTGCGACCCATAGGAGACCTCTCGCGTTTGAAGTGGTTGATTGCGCTCTGCGACATGCCAACCAACTGAGCGAAATCCCATTGGGTCATTTTCCCGATGAGAACGTCAAGGTTGGCCAGTCGGATCTGGTTTAGAGGGTCGGGTAGGGGGTTTCGCATGCTGTCACTTATTACTAATTATTCGTAATATTAGCAGAACTTCCACCATTCGAGTTGATGCGTGATGACAAGTGGAGCTACACACATTCGGCAGGCACCCAAGCAGCATGAACGGTGATATGCGGATCGCGTTTCGGTTGCATAGACGAGTGCTTAAACGCAAACCACGTTGTCCGTGTCTTGTATCCACAAAACACAGCGAGCGCGAGGGCCCAAGTGCTTAAACGCAAACCTGAGGCCCGTCGAATGTGAGCCCGTGCCGCAAGTGGCCGCGTTCCATGTAAAAAGGCTCATAGGTGAGGGCAAAATTAACATCCCTCCACACAAGGCCCACTGCATGTCCAACCTCCGCGCGTATGTCCTGAACTCCAAAGTTCAAGGGGAGTCCTTCAGCGAGGAGGTGGATGGGAAGGTGGCCCGCGACACATCGGTTTTCACATGCGAGGGGCAGCGGTTCATCTTGCAGACCAAGCCCGAGCAGCTGGCTGAAATCCTCGTTGAAAACGTAGGCCCACAGCAGGTGACGGCAACCATGGAGGCCATAGAGCGCATCTGCTGGCTACTGGCGTTCGCAACCCAGTCGCAGGTGGCCTGCTACGGACATGACTACCCAGATGGCTCCCCCCATAAAGTTCGCAACTCCATCCATCGCCCTGGTCAGAACGCACATCCCGTCATCGATCCAGCGGATAGCGTTGCAATGCGAAAGTTTGTGGACGAGACATACCCTCAGTACAAAGCCTTGGAGAGCGCTCGCAGCCTCAAGGTGGTGATCGACTACATGCTGCAGGCGGCTCGCCCTGGCCTGCCTATGGAGTGCAAGCTGGTCTTCCTGAGTGTGTTGCTGGAGAACTTGAAACACACCTATGGGACCCAGCTGCAATACGCGGTCAAAGGCGGGAAGTTCGTGGACCCGGTAACGAAAGCCCGTCTCGGGTTCCAGGACATGATGAACCTCATGTTCAGCGCTGTGGGTATGACCCCCGGCCTGCAACCGCTCGTGGACCTCCGAAACGAGGTCCTGCACACGGGTGTTGCAAGCCTGACGCATGCACAGCAGAAGCTTCAATACGACGCCGCGACTGACCTGATTCGCGAATATCTGCTGCGCCTGCTCGGTTTCAAGGGCAACTTTATCGTGAGCCCCACGGGGGGCTCAGTGAAGACGATCTGACCCACCCCGTATAACAGGTTTGAGCCGCACAATAATCACCATTTGCATGCTAAGAGTCTTCATCGCATAATGATCGATGCTGCATATCCGATTTCATTAGCAATGAAAGGGTAAATAATGTCAAGTGCGCTAAAATTGGTTTTTCAATATTCGCTGTTGATTTTGGCATTGCTATCCACAATGATACCGAATGCCTATTCACAAGATTTCTGCGAAATAAAAGGCACGGCGGGATCGTGCAAGGTAAATGCTTTTATTCGTGGTGAAGTGCCAAATGATCCGGACGCATTTTCATGTAAGAAAATTCGTGGAATGACATATGAGGGGAGTTGTAATTCTGGTCTTTTGAATGGCTTAGTATTGTTTGATAGAACTGTTAATAGAACAGTAGGCTCAAAAGATCGCATCCTAAGCTTTGTAAACGAAGGGGTAGTGCAATTTCCTCGGGTGATATATTCCCATCAAATTGTCGCGATAGAGTTGAAGGATAGTTCATTCGGCTGCGTGAACTTCCCCCAGGGCTGGAACCGTCTAAATGATCCAGATTGCACCAAGGCGCGTGCAATTTTCGGCGATGACATAATGTCAAAAAAGATCTGGCAATCCGCGATGGCTGGCAAACTTGATTTGAATGCGATAAGCAAAAAAACGAATCAAGCGCTTATTAATTCTAACGAAAGCAGTGTTGCAGCCACCGCCCCAGCCTTGAGTGACAATCGCGCAGCAAATCAATCATCTAGTTCTGTGAATATTTCGTCACTCGCAACAAGATCGCAGTCTTCGCAGATTCGGAAAGAGAATCCATGCGAACAAAATGTTTCAATGGAATATTATGCTGGAAATCCACGCACGCGACGAAACATCGTTTACATGCCATATGGACTTGGCCAGGAACAATTTTTCCCAAAAGAGAGTGATTCTGAGGCTCGAAAGATCATTCTCGCAGTGCGTGCACGTGATGACCTACAGCATTTTCGTCGCGCAAGGATTATTGAATTTCACGAGTCGGTATTGAAGGAAGCCGACCACAAGCTTTCTTACTTGAAATTCGATAATCCACATCGTGAGTTTTATAACAAAGTGCGGTCAATAGCAATTTGTTGGAAGGAGGCCGGGTGGCCTGAGGACGTTCCGCTCGTTGCCGCAACTTGCGCTGACTTAGATAAATGCCTTTGAAGATCCACCGTATGGATCTCGGCCACTCAAGGGTGACTAGCGTGACCGCCTGCATGCGGCACTGAGCACCGGCATGCCCCGGCCAGCGTGCTCTATGAGGGAGGGCACTGCACCGCAAGGGACGCGATGTGGAGGAATGGATCAGGCTTGAGCTGGAAGCAGTCCACCGGGCTGCGTGCAGCTATGCAGCGGAGCATGGTTTCGTTTCACCCTCGATGGAAGAGGTTGCTGCGGCAGAGCGCATCGCGCGAGGGTCAGTGGACTACGGCTCCAAGTGGGCACTCATGGTGGCCGAGAAGATGGTCAAGCTCGGACGCTAACTGGGCCTATTCCCAACATAATCACTCAACTCGGCATTCAGGCGTTGCAACTGCAGCAGGATATCAACAACACTTTTTCTCTGCGCATCAATCTGATTATTGAAATCTGGCGACTCTTTAGGGCACGATGGCACGAATCTCGCGGTGTACCCGCCATGATAAACATAATTGCCATTATTTCTGATGTCCAAAAGGCGTCGCAATAGAATGACTATCTCGTCTTGGACGCTTCTCGCAATAGGATCATAGGATCTGAGTTGCTGTTCATAGTGAAAGCTATTGGCAAAGAAGCGTTGCAAATTCAAGTAGACCTCTTGCTCAAACCAATAACCGGTTTGATCACCGACCCACGCCCGCTCCCCGCAATCATCGTAGGAAAGAACCCTCTCAATTGAGGACAGGAAGGTGCGTACTCGGTCACCCTCTACCCCTCTCACAAAGGTTGTATCTCCAGGAATTCTTTGAAGTTGTTCTTTGTACATGCGACATGCTTTTTCATCGATGACCCCTGCATGGGCCATTTTGTGATGCTTGTCACATAGCAATATCATGTTCTGTTTTCGGTTATCTTGCCGATTTCGATTGATATGATGGATTTCGAGATAGGTATGCTCTATACAGAATGTTATTGAGCACTTGTGCCCCGCTTCAACCTCAATTTCTCTCCTGAGTGGAGCAGGAATTGGTGGTCGGTCTTCGTCATAAACTTCCATTACTACCCCTCTGAAACCATTTCGCAATACTGCGAAGGATGAACCAATTCATTAATGCGTGCCGCCGTGCCGGTCGCCAGGATGATGAGAAAATTGACAGGATACCCCAGCTTTGAACATCCATTAATCCCGCCTAGGGATAAATCAAATTAAGACTGAACATCCTGCACGACATACCAACGCACATAGCCTTCAGGCGGCTGGGGAGCATCTGGCAGATCGACCGCAGCCACCAGGCGCGGATGCTCCCGCTGGAGCTTGGCAATGGCCTTTGAGGGGCTCGCCGCGTCCCACGAGGTGCTGGACCAGCCACATGACCTCCCGGCCTGAGCAAGAGCCCCCTTGGCAAGCTTATCCACTACTCCATCCCCACCAAAGGCACCCACGCGGCCGGAACCTTCAGCGCCGGCATCCGACAGCGGGGAAATGTCGAACCAGTGGCCGTATTCCGGGGTTTTGTCTGGGTCATCGTTGGGCCTCAAGGTGATTTCCCGCACCCGCACCGGCTGGTAGTCCTCAGGCAGGGATATGGACAGAACCGGATCAAGGGCCAGCCGCCCATCGGCATCCAGCACCCCCGAAGCCGCCCAGAGCAACACCTTGGGATACCGCGTGCGCCAGGCTGCGAACCAATCCCCCAGCAGGGGGCTGGTTGACTGGCCGGGTAGGTTTTCGATGTAAACGCCCATGTCGTCGTGGACGAACACACCCCCATGGTCGAGGTACTCGGCTGCAGGCACCGCGCTGAGCCCCCAGCTCCGGCGATCAGGATTCCCTGCGAAGATCGCCCGTGCCCTGCCCTTGTCCATGTAGTCCCGTACAAAGATGGCCTTGAAGTCCTCCACAGCCTTCGGGCTCGGGGCCTGGCGCGCAATCAGCACCTGGGGCTGGGTGGACCCCACACAGAGATACCACAGTTGGCCATCCAGCAACGCAACGGCAATCGGGATGGCCAGATGCATTTCACGCACGTAGCCCCCGCTTTTCATGGCCTCGCGTGAACGTCGCCAATCCGCAAGGACGTGGGCGAAGGTGGTCTCTTCCATCGGTGCGGTGAAGGTGGCGAGCTGCTCTTGCCACCCCTCCACCACAGCGAAGAGGCTGGCCTTGCGACCGACACTGGCAAACCTGCTGCGCCGCGCCGTCCACCCCTGAGGATCGGGCCACTGAGCCAAGACCGTCACCGAGGCATCGCGCTCGGGTAGGACCTCCCAGCGGCGGCGTACTTCGGAAAACCCCGCCTTGTCCCACGCCATGGTGATCCGGTGAACCCATGCATGGGGCTCCAGCCGGTTGTCGCACTCATCCTCCTTGGGTGTGGCGTACAGCATGTACTTCGCATCGCCAGTGAGCACCAGGCGCAAGGGCTCATACCCAAGCTTCCGGGCCAATGCCTCGGCGTCGGCTTTACGCGTGTCCTCCAACCCGTCGCCCGCCATCACGAACATCTGGTCCAGCAGTGATTTCCATGCCTTGGCATCGGCGGGGCTCGCCCCATCGAACTGAGGGAGCGGCTGGCCCCGGTTCACGGCCCTCCAGGCGATCACAGCGCGATCCACCAGCTTGGGTCGGTCAGCAATCTCCCCGACATCGCCCTCGTGCAGCGCCTGCAGCAACTGAGCCCGCGCGCCAGCCTCGGCCGCACGGTCGCTCTCGATGAGCTTCAGTGCCCGCTTGAAAAACCGGATGTATTCCAGATGCCTCTGGCGCGTTCCCCGGTGCTGGATGTACCAGCGCAGATCCTCCGGGTCCACCGCATCCAGCACCAGGTAGGGAACCTCTTCGCCCCTCCAGTCGGAGCGATTCAGCTTGAGCAAGGACACCTTGCAGTTGAACTTGCGGTCGCTGCGGAACGTGTCTTTCTGCACCCGTACATCCACGCACAGCTGGTCGCTGTCGCGGTAGACAACGGCCCATTCGACCCGCGCCAGCGGCTTGGACGTGAACTCAACGCCATTGCCGCTATGGCCGTGGTACACCTTGCAAGCCCCAGGTGCAGTCTGCGCATTCATCAGGCTGTACCAGTTGCACAGCACCCGTGAGCCGGAACGCAGGTAGCCATTCATGGGGTCTCCTCGTTTTCAGTGCAATAAGTGACGGTACGCAAAGCTAGCACTGGCGCGGGGGTGGTCTGGGTAGACCGTTGATTTCATTGACTTTCCTGTTCGCTTTGTAAACG
>Ga0210244_101348_pt1 | contig 20025 bp, 10 predicted proteins | sample ChrtobMetaP3_0mM_FD_155473 | JGI IMG/M metagenome (GOLD analysis project Ga0210244, IMG submission 155473) | Chrysochromulina tobin associated microbial communities from unialgal haptophyte culture, Seattle, Washington, United States - P3_0mM | ecosystem: Host-associated > Algae > Haptophytes >...
TTGGCCGCGGCCAAGGTTGCCGAGTTCGCATTGGTTGCGGACGAAACGCCCGAGCAGTTTTGGGAGCGCACGAAAAAGAAGATCCGAGCGCTCGAGAAAACCGTGGACGTCTTGATGAAGAGGGACCCAATCTTTTCCGAGCTCTGCTGGGAAGCCGCCGATAACGCCATCATCTGGATTGGTGCCGAAAACTTGGCGAGCCAGTTCAAGGATGCCCCATGGTCAATCGTGCAGACCTTTTTTCAGACCAAACTAGCGGATCTAGCCAGAGACGCCTATCAGGCAGTCCAAAGAACTTTGCAACAAGAGGAGGAAGCAGCTCGGGCGCAGGCCACAGGCACCCTCACCACCAGGGGAACGGAACTCCTCCCGACGCCGACGCACGACGAGAGTGAAGGTCATGGAGAAGGAGGAGCGACAGCCGGCAACAGCAGCGGCGGCGGCGGCAAGGGCGGCGGTGGCGGCGAGGACAGCGTCGAAGCGAACGACGCCCAAGCGAGCGGCGGCGGCGGCGGCGGCGGCGGCGGCGGATCGAGCGGCAGTGGCAAGGCCTGCACAGGCAGCGGCAGCGAGGCGATGGCCATCAGCGACTCGATAACTTTATTGAAGCCAATCGTGCGCAAGCTTTCCGAGGACGCTACAGCGCTCGAAGCTCTTTTGCGCGATGTGGCGTCATACAAGGACGAGGAGTTGGAAGGCGGACTCAATCATCTGGAAGCTCTGGTCGCCAACTTGACCATCGCGGTACCCGTCCACGAATCCATCAACAAGTCCGCCGGCGCGTTGAGGGCGATCGTGGAGGTCGTGCGGACGGCGGCAGAGACGAGGCGCAGGGCCGAGCTCGCCGAGCGCGCGGCGAGAGATGAGGGCCGTGCCCGCACCCTCCACGAGCGCAAGCTGGCGCTGTGGCTCCTAGCTGGCAAGCACGCAAACGCGGCGTCTGGGGCGTCGCCCATGCGACAGCAGCTCGGCGCTGCGGGAAACAGCCGCCCGGGACCCCGTGGCGGCCCATTGGCGCCTGCGGCGCAGTGGGCGCACGCACGCGTTGACGCCATCGAGTCCTTGGCCAAAGAGTGCGCGCCCGAAGCGCCCATGTTGGTCGACCCGATGCAGGCGATCCTTGGGAGGAAGGCACCCGCCGCGAAGCCCAAGCCCATTGTCACCCCGAAACCCACCGAGGTGGCGAGCCAGCTGCGCCTGTTCGACGAGCTCTGCCCCCTGCCCGTGACCCTCGCGAGGCGGATGTTGGAGGGCGAAGAGTTCCGCGAGTTCATCGTCTCCGACCTGAAGGAGGCTGCCAAACTCGAGAAGCACCTGGACGACGACGTTCATTTCGGTTTCTCAGCCAGGACGCAGGTCCGTTGATTCCACAGCGAGCGTAAGATCGGCATCGTAGAAAGCATGCGACGCAAAACACACCGCCGGGTTTCACGATTTTAAATGGATTTTGGATTTATTATCACGAGAAACGCGAACAGACAGCCTGACGCCGAGACGACGCAACCCAAACCTCTTCCTCTGCGGACGTCCTGCGCTCGCTTTTGGTCCTAGCTCACCTAAGCGGCTTGGCGCCGCTTGGCGTCCGCTCTCTTTGGCAACCACTTTCCCAAACCTAGCATGCAGTCGTCTTCGCTTGGCGCCGCTTGGCGTCCGCTCGCTCGGCGGCGAGGAGCAGCCGCGGCCACAGCTCCACTAGCTCGGGACGACGCGACGAGTCGAGTAGGGAAAGGAGCGGTTTGAGCAGGCAGCGTGCGTCGTGCGCCCATGCCTCGACGAGGGCGCGTAGGCTGACGAGGCCGGCGGCGCTCAGTACGGCGCGCAGCGCAAGCACCGCGCGGTCGGTCGTCGCCTCGGTGGTGAGCAAACGCGCGCGAGGCTCGAAGGCGTCCGCGAGGGCTCGCAGGGGCTTGAGGACCTGCCCAGCGCACAGAGCCCGCCCGAAGAGCGAGGGCGCGAGCCATGGCGGATAGGGCGGCGGCGGGCGGGGCACGGCCGGCAGCGTCCAGCTCAGGGCGCGGCCCGTGTACGTGGGCGTGCGCCAGCAGAGCGTCGTATCGGGCACGGGCTCGTAGCGCGGCGCCAGCTCGAGCACGGGCTCGCCCAGCTTGGTGAGCGACGGCGCGGCCTCGACGAGCCATGCAGGGTCGATGGCCGTTGCATGCACGAGCCGCGGCCGTTTGCCGTCGGCGCTTACCTGATTAGGGAGGGGAATGGCGCCGTGGTGAGCACTCGCATGCCGCGGCCGTTTGCCGTCGGCGCTGTGGTGAGCGCTTACCTCGAGGAACGCCACGTAGCTCGGTCGCGGCTTGAGCTGGCCGAGCGCCGTCTTGAGCGGGAGCCAGAGCAGCCGGCCGCTCGCGTGACTCGCGCCGAGATAGGCGCGTCGTAGCTGCGAAGGCACCATCTCCTTGAGCGCCGCCGAGAGCACCGCGCGGTCGGCGGGCGCGTCGGACAGCGCCGCGAGGCGCGCAACGCGATCTGGAGACGCCGAGACGAGCGCTCGACGCAGCGCGGTCGCTTGGGCTTCGTCAGGCGCGGCGAGCGGCGCGAGCGCTGTGGCGGCGGCCACGGCGGGCGCACCCTCGGCGCTGTGGTGAGCACTTGCATGCAAGGCGCCGCCGTCGGCCGTGGAGGCGCTCGCGACGACGCGACTGGACGCGAGGGCCGCGAGGCTGGTGTCATCAGGGAAGAGGCCCACGAGCAACTTGAGGAGCTGTGCCTCGAGCTGCTCCGCCTCGCGCATCACCTTGAACACGAGGCCGCACAGCCGAGCGGCCGCCTCGTCCGCGCCCGCCTGCCGCCACTGCACGTACGCCCCGAGCAGACTCAGAGCGTCGGAGTGGGCGCAGACCCAGCGCGGTGGGAGCGAGGCCACTCGAGCGTCAAACGTCGCCGCCTCGGCGGCCGTCATGGAAGTCCGATCGATGCCATGGTGGGCGCCTCCCTCACGGCCGACGTCCTCCTCGTCCTCGCCGTTCCCGTCGTTCCCGAAGCTGATGCCGGCCGTCGCGTCGTCGTGGGCGGGTGCGCGGCCAAAGACGTACGGATCCTGCTGTGCGAGCATCGCCGTCAGCGCCAGGCCGTGGCGGAGCAGCCCATCACGCCGACACACCAGCAAGAGCTTGCCCAGGCGCGGCGCGATCGGCAGGCGCGCCAGCAACCGGCCCAGCGCCGTCACGGGCAAGTCGATGCATGCGGGCGCCGTCACGGGCGCGCCGTCAGTGGAGCCCGCAGTGGCGGCGGCGGCGTGGGCGGCGGCGGCGGCGGCGTGGGCGGCGGCGGCTTGGGCGCCGCCGGGTGGCGACGCGATGGCGCCGAGGGCGGCAAGGGAGAGCTCCGCCGCATGGACTGCTTCGAGAGCGGGCGGCTCCGGGAAAGGGAAGGTCGCCACTCGCGTGATACCCATCGCCTTCATCTGCAAGACGAGCCCTTCGACCGGCGCGCGCCGTATCTCTGGCTCCGCAAAGCGCGGGAAGACGTTGGAGAAGACGGAGGACGAATAGAGCCGGTAGCAGTGTCCGGGGCCCGACCGGCCTGCTCGCCCCGCCCGCTGGTCAGCCGAGGCCTGCGAGATCCATTCGAGCTCAAATCTCGAGACGGCAGATGACTCCGAAAAGGTGCGCTGCTTGAACTTACCGCAGTCGACCACGTACGTGATGTGCGGGATGGTGATCGAGGTCTCCGCCACGTTGGTCGCGACGACGATGAGGCGAGTGCCATCGGGCGGTGGAGTCCAGATACGCATCTGCTCGGACGCGGGGAGCATCGAGTACAGGGGCAGGATCAGCACAGGCCCACCCACCTCGGTCTCCTCGTCCTCGTCCTCGTCGTCCTCGTCGTCCTCGTCGTCCTCGTCCTCGTCCTCGTCCTCGTCGTCCACCTCCTCGCCCTCGTCCTCGCCCTCCTCGTCCACCGCCTTCTCCTTCCTTCCTGCCACCGTCGGCGCCTCCGTTGGCGCCACCCGCTTCGGCAGGGGCGACTCAAACGCGTCCTCCGCCGCCTCGGCCTCCTCTCCCAGCAGCCATCCCTCGGAATTGCGTGGTTCATCCGCCTCCAGCCGCGCCACCGCCGCCATCCCTGCCGCCGCCGCCCTCTGCGCCTCCTCCTCCTCCTCCTCCACCGCCGCCGCCGCCGCCGCCGCCGCCTCCTCTACGGCTGCTTCACCCGCCGCGTCCGCAGCCGCCGCCTTCGCCTGCGCCTGCCGGGCCGCCGCCGAGGCGCGCCGGCTCGCCGCGCGCGCATAGTGGCGCGTGAGGCGGCTGATGAGCGCCTCAATCTCGGCCTGGCCAGTGAGGAACACGAGGATGCCTCCCGGGGGCAGCCGCGCGTGGATCTGGGTCACTTTTTGGAAGGCTGCGACCAGGTGGTCCTCGGGCGTCGTGCGGCTAAAGTGCGTGGTGACCGGGAATTGGCGCGCGTCCACCTGTGGGGAAGGGAGGATGTCGCGCCGTGGTGAGCACTTGCATGCAAGGCAGAGGTCGGGAATTGGCGCGCGTCCACCTTGAGCACGGGCGGGGGGTCGGGGAAGAGGCGGGGGTTGGCGCGAAACGAGTCCACTTGCAAGGTCGCCGACATGATGACCAGCTTGAGCGGCCCAGCCGGCGCCGTGCCGGGCGCCGCCAGCTGGCCACCTGTCGCCTGCTGACTCGCGTGCGACCGACGGAGCAGCACCACCCGCGAGAGGAGCCCGAGCAGCAGGTCCGTGTTCACCCCCCGCTCGTGCGCCTCGTCCAGGATGAGACACGAGTAGCGCGAGAGCGTCAGGTCGCTCTGCAGCTCACGCAGGAGCACACCTGGTGGGAGGGACCGCGCTGTGGTGAGCACTTGCATGCAAGGTCGCTCTGCAGCTCGGGCAGGAGCACACCGTCCGTCATGAACTTGACGCGGCACGCGCTCCCGACGGTCGCCGCGTCGTAGCGAACCTGGCGGGAGGGGTCGCGCGCCGTGGTGAGCACTTGCATACAAGGCCGGTCCTCAGTGGCCATCAGCCAGTGGTCAAGCGCCGTGGTGAGCACTTGCATGCAAGTCCGGTCCTCCCAGTGGCCATCAACGCACCTGGTAGGCGACCTCGCGCCCGAGGGGCACATCGAGCTCGTACGCGACGCGTTGGGCCATCGAGACCGCGGCCACGCGACGCGGCTGCGTGATCCCGATGAGCCCTTCGCGCCCACGCGCATGCGGATGCGAGTAGCCAGCCTCGTAGAGGAACTGAGGCAGCTGCGTCGTCTTACCTGTGCAGGAGGGTCCGCGCGCTGTGGTGAGCACTTGCATGCAAGGCCGGTCCTCCCAGTGGCAGCTGCGTCGCCTTACCCGAGCCCGTCTCGCCGCACAGGATGAGCACATCGGAGTCGTGCAGCGCCTCCATGATGCGCTGCTCCTCCGCATAGATGGGCAGCTGGGCGCGGGCCAGCTCAATCTTCTCCGGCCGATGGACCTTGACATACCTTGTTGACGAGCCGCCGCCCTCGCCCTCGCCCTCGCCCCCCGCGGCGCCTTCGATGCCGACGCTCAGGGTGTCGGTGACAAGTCGCCGACCGACGCGCTCTTCACGCACTGCCGGACGCCCCTTGACTCTTCCCTTGGTCGCCCCCGCCGCCGCCGCCGCCCCCCCCGCCGCCGCCGCCGCCGCCGCGTCCTCGTCCTCCATGGCCGCCGGCTCCGCCTCCGGCGCGTGTTTCAGTTGTGGAAGGCCGGGCAACTTGGGCTGCGCCCTGCGCATCTGCTCGACGCCCGCGCGGGAGGTGTGAAGACCTTGGAGCCGCCCGCTCAGGATACCCATCCCAACGGCTTCAGTCTCGGCCTGCGCTTCGGTGAGCTCGGCGCCGGCGGGATCCATCATCGCCAGGATAGCCTGGGCAAGGGCGCTCAGGGGCTTCTCTTTCACACCTGTCTCCGTCGCACCCTCACCTTCCTCGTCGCTATCCTCGTCGTCGTCCTCCTCCTCCTCCTCCTCCTCGTCCACCTCGCTTTCCTCACCACCTTCCCCCTCCTCCTCGTCGTCGTCGTCCTCGCCCTCCTCCTCCTCCTCATCCTCGTCATCCTCGTCCTCCTCCTCGTCCTCCTCCATGTCCTCGCCCTCCTCGTCCTCCGCCTCCTCCTCGTCCTTCGCCTCCTCGCCCAACACAGCGCCCTTCTCACCCGTTGCCACCTCAGCCCGACCCGCGAGCGAGTCCCACACCTTCGCGAACCGCATCAGCGCCTGTTCAAATCTCGGATGCTCCGCCGCCACCTGATGGAAGACCCCATCAGGCCGTGCCCATTCCTGCACGAAGAACCGCACACGCCCATGGTCGATGGCAGGCAGCACGTGGCGTGTCCGCTGCGCCTCGCACGCATTCGCGAGCAGCTCCAGCACCGCCGTCCATGCGCCACGTGGCTCGGGCGCGCCCAAGACGGCGCGCGCGTCCGCCGCGTCGCGCAGCGCTGTGTCGGCCGGGTCCGAGTCGCCCGATTTGGAAGTCGGGAAGGCGTACCACGCCCAGTGGTCGTACTTGCGGTAGCGGCGTACGCCCGCACTGCGGATCGCATCGCGCACGCGCCCGAGCGTCCGGAACTGCTCGCGCACCAACCGCTGCGCCGGTGCGGAGGCGGCCACGGCGGCCACGCCGGCCACGGCGGCCGGCGCGGAGCTGGTAGCGGCCGCGGCCGGCGCATGGCACGACGGCGCAGCGGACGCATCGGAGCCCATCGCAGCGGCAGCCTGGACAGTCGCAGCTGTCGCTGCGGCGGCGGCGGCGGCGGCGACAGGCTTGGTGACAGTGGGACGCTCGTCAGACGAGCGTGCGGCGGACCGGCCTTGCATGCAAGTGCTCACCACAGCGCCTTGCGTGGGACGCTCGTCAGACGGTTTGGCTGCTCTCGGCATGGCCTCGTCCACCACCGCCGGTGCCAACTCGTCACGTGACGGCGGCGCGGCTCGCGCCTTTTGGCGCTTGCCCTTGAGCGCGGGCGCCGTACCGGGCGCCGACGCTCCGGGCTGTAGTCCCTGCAGGGCTGACCCGAACCCCATCGCCCTCCGCGCCCAGTAGGCGTCGTCCTGGGCGTCCCCGAGATCGAGATCGTCGAGATCGTCATCCTCGTCGGCGCCGTGGACGTCGACAGTGGCGCTCGAGGTCGCAGGCTTTTTGATGCTCGTGCTGCTGCTTCCGGCGGCGACCCGGCTGCTGCTGCTGCCTCCGCCGCCACCGCCTCCGCCGCTGCCGCCGCCTCTGCCGCCGCCACCGACGCTGCTGGCCTCCACCTTCGCCAAGGCTGCTGGTTCATACTCGTCGTCGCTCGGCACCTCGCGCTCCACCTCAAGCGGCTCGAGGTTGTCGAGCGTCGCACCCTCACGCTTCGCGTGCAGCGCGCGTTGCAGCCGCTGGCGCTTGCTCTGTGACTGGCCGAGGCTGCCGCTCGAGCTCAGCAGCTTGAGCTGGCTGTTGCTGAGCTGGTTGGCCGCGAGTGACGCCATCACCGATTCACGTTCGGCGGCCTTGCGCTTTCGGTCCGCTATCTGCGCGAGCTTCTTGGCCTGCGCCTTGGACTGCACCGTGGCTGGCTTCGGCGCTTCGGCCTCCGCCTTGGCCTTGGCCTTTCTGGAAGCCTCGCGCCGTGCGGCGATGTCCGCGGCCGTGAGGAGTGTCTGGTTGGCATCGGCCGGGTCCGTGGGCGCTGGGAGCGGACCGTCGCCCATATAATTGACCTTCCGCTTGCCCATCGGTGGCGATTATTGCGCCAGGCGATCGCGCAATCGTCCAGTCCGCGCGACGTCGCTTTTCTGTGGGAAACCGATGTTGTCTTCGAAGGGTCGACACGTCTCCCAAGGAACTGTCGAATTTCGTCACGAGACCCGGGCGGTTACAATCTACCCGAGCACGAAGACGGTCTCCTTGGAGGCGTCCCGATACATGTATCGTCCACGTGCTGATCGTCGGCACGAAAACGCACCCTGCGAGGCCGGATAATGCCCAAGACAGAGGCTGATCCATCGATCCACCTGATGGCCGGCGGCTGCGCAGGCTTCTTCGCGACGGCGCTGCTGCATCCGCTCGACCTCATCAAAACGAGGCTGCATGTGCAGGAGCAGGTCGTGAGCGGCGCCGTGCGCCGGCTGCCGTATTACCACGGCCTTTTCGACGCGTGCCGCTCGATCTTGCGGATCGAGGGCACGCTCGGCTTCTACGCAGGCCTCGCGCCCAACATGATCGGCAACACAGGCTCGTGGGCCGTCTACATGTACGCCTACAACCGGTGCAAGACTCTGTTTGCCGAGCAGCACCTCGAGAGTACCAGCCTCTATTTGACTTCGGCCACGGTCGCCGGCGCGATGACGACGCTAATGCTGCATCCCATATTCACCATCAAAACGCGGTTGCAGCTGCAGCTGCGCACCGAGAACACGCCGACGAGCGCCACCGGCCTGCCGAAGGGCCTGCTGCCCATCTCGCAGCGCGACAACTACTCCGGCACCTGGCACGCTGTGCGGCGGATGGTGCAGGAGGAGGGCGCGCTATCACTCTACCGCGGCATCGGCCCGTCGATGCTCCTCGTCTCCCACGGCTCGATCCAGTTCCTCGTGTACGAGAACGCCAAGCTGCACCTGGCGAGCTCACGGCGGGCCGAGAGTGCGGAGCGCGCTGCGGCGCTCGCGCTGTCACAATCGCACGACCAGTATGGACACGCGGGGAGCGCGAGCGCGCAAGTGGCCGCGAGCATGGCCGCCGCCGCCGCGAGCGCCGCCGCGGCCGCGGCCGAGGACGCGACGCCGCTGAGCGCGCGTGAGCTCTTTCTGGCGACCACCGGCTCCAAGGTGTGTGCGACGCTCGCCACCTACCCTTATCAGGTCATGCGCTCGTGCATGCAGCAGCGCGCCGTGATGGGCGGGGACGCAATCGTCCTCCATACGACGAGCGGGGTGGTGCGCCACATCTGGCGCGCTGATGGCCTCGCCGGCTTCTACCGTGGCATCTGGCCGCACATGCTGCGCTCGACGCCGCAGGCGACGATCACGCTCATGGTGTACGAATACGCGGCGAGGGCGCTGAGCGTCACGTTCAGTTCAGGAGGGCTGAGGAGTTAGTCAGGCGCGAGATAGATCCATGATCGACCGATGGTTTTGTACCTAGGCACGACGTGGCAATGCGAGCACGTCCATACAAAATCCAAGCGTCTCATGAACGTTACGCTTGTGTGGAGACTCCGGAGAATTCCGAACTATTCACACTTGAATTCACAGAGCCGTGTGTTAACACCGGCGCGTCCGACAATTCTTGGAGGCCTCGGCTGTGTGTGTGGCCGCCATCATGGCCATCTGGATGGACCCCTCCCAAGTAGCCGCCAGGCTGCCATTTCTGCTCGTCAGTGAGGCTGGCATCGGCACCTTTGACATGGAACGCTTCCCTGACAAGGCCGCCGCACGAGAGGCTGCTCGCTCGCGCTGGAGTGCCTGGGTGCTGTTCCATCAGGAGGCTGGCACAGGTATTCTGACTGAGCAGAGCACGGGTGGCGTAGGCTTGCTCGGGGTCACCAAACGCATTCGTGAGCATGTCAATGCGACGATGAGCAAAGACGCTGCGCGGCAAGGGCCAGACCCTAGGTTATGGGTAGATCCGACGGCAGAGGCCATCCTTGCAGACAACCGGGCGCGCGCGAGCGCTGCTAGCGCGCTCAATGCACCGGCCGAGATGGAGGACCAAGGCGAGGATGACGAAGCCCCGGACGACGACGAGGAGGAGGAGGAGGAGGAGGAGGAGGAGGAGGAGGCGGAGGAGGAGGAGGAGGAGGAGGAGGCGGAAGACGAGCGCTTACGTGCCGAGGTAGAACGAGCACTCGAGGCGAGACGAGCTCAAGAAGGAGTAGCGGCTGACGACGACCGGGAAGCACGGACCGCGACTACGGCAGCCGGGGCTATGCCTCCAGAGGCACGGGCTGCGAGGAGTGCGCCAGCTGGCGCGATGCTCCCGTCAGGGTGGGCAAGCGGTCAGCAGCAGGCGAGCGACGGGCTACGCAAGACCTACGCGGCGCATCGGGCCCTGAGCGAAGAGGATCATCTCGTCGAGCGGATCGCCGTCAAGGTCGCCGCACGGCTGGGCGAGCCGCTGGCACAGCAAGCGCTCGTTCTCACGCGGCTCGCGACGCAGTTGAACGCACTGTGCCGCGCGGCCGGCGTCGAGATCGCGGAGATCGCGCAAGGGGCAGACGGCTCCGATGTACTCTGCGCTGGCGGAGGCAGCAGCAGCAGCAGCGGCAGCCAGACACGCCGGCCCGTCTGGCCAATTCGTGCCCAGGAGCACGCTGCCGAGGACGAGGAGGCACTCGAAGCCGCGTGGCGCCGTGGTGGGCACCGACCGCACACGACGGTGCCCACCACGGCGCCTCGCCACGATCCCGAGGAGCCTGACGAAGCTCGTGTGAGCGCCCATCACGACGCCCATCACGACGACGTGCCACCCTCCCAGCCTCTCCATTTGAGGCCTCCAACCCCGTCGGTAGATCCTTTGAAAGTGCCCACCATGGCGCCCACCACGGCGCCCAACACGGCGTCCGAGACCATTGATCCTGCGGCGGCCGCGGCGGCGCGTCCGAGGACGGCGTTCCTTGCCTTCTTCGGGGAGGCAGAGGATGACGAGGATGAGGAGGAGGATGGCTGGGCGATGCGGCAAAGGGGGCATCCGACAGCGGCGGCAGTGGTGAAGGCGGACAGTCGACCCGATCCTTTTGGACTGAAGGCAGAGGCACGACCCGATCCATTTGGACTGAAGGCAGAGGCACGACCCGATCCTTTTGGACTGAAGGCAGAGGCACGACCCGATCCATTTGGACTGAAGGCAGCGCCAGCGAAGGCAGCGCTACCGGATTCGTTTGGAATGCGAGACGAGGCACAGGCAGAGGCGGTGGCTGTGCCACCCCCTGCACCTTTGCCGCGGCGCAGTTATCCAATGGACGACGAGCCAGAGGCACAGGCACAGGCGGTGGCTGCGCCATCCCTAGCACCTTTGCCGCGGCGCAGTTATCCAGAGGTGGAGCCCGATCTCGAGCCTGATCTCGATCTCGAGCCTGATCTCGTGCCTGAGGCTCTGCCCAAGCCCAAGTCAGCACCACCGCGCAAGCCCAAGACAGCGCGCAAGCCGCCGGTGAAGCTCGCCAGTCTCTTCGGGGACGACGACGAGGGAGCCAGCAGTAGCCTGTTCGGCGACGATTCGCTCGCCGACAACACGCCGAGCGCACCCGGGCATGCGTCGAGGAGCAAGACGGAACCGAAGTGGGCTGTCACGACGGCGCCCAAGCCCGCAGTCGATCTCTTCGGTGAGGATCTGCCCGCAGCGCCGGTGCTTCGGCAACGTCAGCAGAGTGGCGAGGAGGGGCAGGACGAGCAGGCGGCTGCGGCAGCAGCGCAGGCAGCGCAGGCAGCGCGGGCGAAGGCGAAGGCGAAGAAGTTGGAGGAGGAGGAGGAGGCGATTGCTGAGGCCGAGCGTGTGGCGACTGAGCAGGCGGCCAAAGCCGTGCGCGAGTACAGGGCAGCGGAGGAGGCATCACTGGAGGAGGTGGAGACGGCGAGGGCTCAGGCAGCGGCAGCGAGGGCAGCGGCGGCGATGGCTGCAGATGAGGCGGAAGAAGCGGGGGCAGCAGCAGCAGCTACGAGGTCCGCTCGGGCGAATGTACAAGCGATGGAGGAAGCGGCGGCGAATGTCGCTTCCCCCGAGGCCGCAGCTGCTGATGCCGCTGCCCCCGAGGCCGCAGCGACCGAAGCCGCGGCCCACGAAGCTGCGGCAAGCGTTTCAGCCGCGGCTGAAGCGGAGGCGGCGCGGGTTGAGGTTCAGTGTGCGGCGTCAGCGAGGGTGGAGGTAGAGCGAATCGAAGCTGAGCGTCTGGAGGCGGAGAATGCGGCAGACGCTGAGAAGGCAGAGTCAGAGCTAATCGAGTCGAAGCGGCTGGAGGCAGAGCAGCTGACTGCGGAGGAAGAGAGGCTGGTCGCCGAAAGGGCAGCAGAAGAGGCTGCGAAACAGGCAGTTGAGGAGGCTGCGGCAGAGGCAGCTGAGGAGGAGGCCGCTGCACAGGCAAGAAAGGATGCTGAGGAAGAGGCTGCAGCACTGCCAACAACGGAAGCTGAGGAGGCCGCTGCACAGGCAGCGAAAGATGCTGAGGAAGAAGCCGCTGCACAGGCAGCGATGGCAGCTGAGGAGGAGGCCGCTGCACTGGCAGCGAAGGCAGCTGAGGAGGAGGCCGCTGCACAGGCAGCGAAAGATGCTGAGGAAGAAGCCGCTGCACAGGCAGCGATGGCAGCTGAGGAGGAGGCCGCTGCACTGGCAGCGAAGGCAGCTGAGGAGGAGGCCGCTGCACAGGCAGCGAAGGACGCTGAGGAGGAAGCTGCAAGCGATGAGATTGATGGGAGCTTCAAGTCAATCGTGTCGAGGGCCTTGATGACGTGTGGTCGTGTTGAGAAGGCTGTTGAGAGCCTCGGTACCGCCTCCGATGAGCACGCAGTCGATGGTGGTGCTGTCGACGAAGGACGCACCGCTGAGAAGAGCGATGGTGGTCGTAAGGAGGACTTGGTGGCGACATCGCTCTGCTCAGCGGTAAGTGGCCGTGAGGAGGACTTGTTGGCGGTGACCGAGGCCAAGGAGCTCGAAGAGGCTCGGGCCGAAGTCGGGGACGCATTGTCAGCGCCAGCGGCCCCAGAGATTACCCTCCATTGTAATCTCGGGGGTAATCTCGGGTTAATCACAGAGATTACCCCCCATTGCCCCCCCGCAGTGAACTCAGAGATTGCCCCCCCGCAGAAGCCGAAGGCAAGCCTATTTGACGACGACGAGGCCGCAGAGCGTGTGATGGTCCCGCCGAAGAAGAAGGCAAGCCTATTTGACGACGATGACGACGACGAGCGTGTGATGGTCCCGCCAAAGAAGAAGGTGGGCCTTTTTGCCGACGATGACGACGCCGAGACGTGGGTCGCCCCACCGAAGCCGAAGGCCAGTTCCGTTGGCGACAAGGACGACGAAGACGCCCCACCCCTTTGGCGACGAGGAGGCACCACCTCCTTGGCGACGGGTAGCCAGAGCCTCTTTGGCGATGAAGAGGACGGGGCGGTCTCGTGGCTGGGTGCGGCCTCGAAGTCGAAGGTGAGTCTATTTGGTGACGACGACGACGACGACGACAACGACAACGCCGTGGCCGCGATCAAGCAAGAGTTGGAGGCCGAGCTGCGCCGCCAAGCGGATATTCGGGCCAGCCTGCAGACCATCCAATCGTGATTCGAATCGAATAAGCCGGGCTGCGCGCGCCATGGCCGATGGCGCGCGCCCCTCCGTGTCCGTCGCTCCACCACACGCCCACGCAGGAGCTCGCACGCCAGGGATAGTCGCTCTCATGCAATCATGTCTCAAGTTGCTACACGAATTAATTTTCTTTACTCGGCGCGACTGCACAATGATGTAAGCTCGTAAACACACACAGGCGCCCGCGGCCATCCAGCCGGCCATGCGACATGGGCATGGCCCATGCGCGGGCCGGGCAGCGCCAAGCGCCATGCGGACGCTTGGACTTGAAATCAAACCCCATGCAAAACTCCCAAAGCCACTCGGGTTCGTCGGATTGCACTGGCAGATTCGTGTGATCGCCCGTGCCTTGGAAGGCTGTGTTGGGTTGCCTGGCTAGCCGCCTCCCGTGGCTGTGGGGGCAGGGACAGCCGTGAAAGTACGCACGGTTTCCCTAATGCTGGCCAGCAACGACTGAGTCGACTGCTCGCCGGGTCTGTTACGGAATCTTATCTCGCGGTGCTTGCCTAAGTGCTTGCCAGTAAGTGCACTGTTTATGACCAGGTCGCCGTCCAGGTCAACGTGCATCGACGTGCTCTCGTCAAGAACCAAACGGCTCGACTCGGTTAGATTAGCACCGCCATCCCACTGGAGCTGCGGCGGGCCTCCATCCACCGACGGCAACAAACGCACTCTACGTTCATTCCACTTGTGCAGCCACTCGCTGCGCTTGAGGAGCGTGCACTCCACGATCGCTATCGACATGAAAAAATTCTAAATTGGCTGTGTGAACGCATCGGGACGGTTCGTCAAGAAAAGTGTACCGGGTTTTCCATAAACCTGTGTGTCCCGTGTGTGTCCCGGCTCCCCCCGGTGTCTGTTTACCGGGTTTGTTTAAGTACTTGCTATTACACCTTCGACTTCAATCGGACGCGACCCTGAGCGGGCGCCGGGCCCGACAGTTTATCACATCAGCTCACAGGCCTCTGCCTCTCTGCCAGGCTCGTCGTCTTAAAGGCTCGTCCTTCCTGCGTCCTTCCCGTCGATCCGTCCATCCAGAAAGAGCCGTTTGCTGTCCGCACTCGCACTCGCGTCCCGCCGCCACGGTCGCGCAATGTGCCGCGAGACGCGCGTACCCTCCGAAATCTCCCGCGTGCGCCGTAGGAAGCGTTCATACCGTGCTACATCGTCAGCTTCATCCAGGGCGCCGTCCCTGACCTTCCGGTCGCCCCTTCTCTCGCCCGCGACGCTGCCCACAGTGCTGCCCCTCCAAAAGAGCTCATCGGACGGGCGCTGCCGCAGCCGCACCGACGTCCAAAACTTGCGCAAGAAATGGAGCAGCTCAGTCAGGTACGCATCGTCGCGGGCGACACGAATCAAGTTGAGCCCTTGGCTCGCGGAGGCCGACACATACGTCGCCACACGCGCACCTGTGACAAGCATCTCGACCTGCACCTGTGGCACGTACATGGTCGGCACGCTCTCGTGTGGAGCCTTGAGCTTAAATGGCTGGAGCAGCCGCCGCTCTTCCTGAGGCAAGTACCGAGGATACGCACCAAATCGACGCACGGGCCCCGACGGGCCGACACGGTTGGTGCCACGGTTTGCGCCGCCAGAGCCGCTTCCAATTATGGCAGGTCCGTTTCCAATTATGGTAGGTCCGCTTCCAATTATGGTAGGTCCGCTACGGGATGAGCGCGGACGGTCTGGAAGGTCGAAGAAGGGGCACACGTTCTTCACTTCAACGGCCTCGAGGGGCGCACCCGCGTGCGGCCGAATCATCGCGTCCGGCGAGGCGCCGAGCGGCGGCAGCTCGCCAGCGAGCGCTGCCGCGCGCAGCTCGGCGGTTGGCAGATTGTCGGGAGATAGGATTGCGAGGCCAATCTCCTCGAGAGTGGCTCCACGGGGGAGAGCCTCGAGTAGCGCGGCGAGCGCGGCCGCCTCCTGCGCCGAGCCCCACGCGCAGCGCACCTGGTTCAGGCTCGCTTGACTCATCCGCGCCGCCGTGCGACGGAGCTCGGCATCTTTGGCAGCGCTGTCACGTGGGGGCCACACGGCGCCATCGGCACGCGCGTACTCGCGCATCGCCTCACGCAATGCGAGATTGGTCGCGTGCGCGGCGCGCACCTCGGTCTCCGGCGGCCGATCCAAGCGTCCCGGCGGCGGCGGGCGCGAGAGCGCCTCCCACACGTGCCCAATCGCGTCAGGTGTCACCAGGTGGTTCCCAAAGCCGAGCAGCTTCGCAGCACGCCGTTCGCGCATTCCGAGGGCGGAGAGCAGGTGGCGCGAGGTGAGCACGCCGTCGTGCAGCTCGTCCCACAGGTCGTCATCCTGGCGCACCCACCAGAACGTGTCCGGCCCAGCGAGCGTCACGCACGATGATGGAGGCAGAGGCAGCACGCGAGGGTGTGCCCTGAGCTCTTCAGGGCTAATCGCTCGCCACAGCACGTTGGGCGCATCACCCACGATGCAGAGAGGAGGCGATGGACGCTGACGCGGTGCCGATGGGTGTTGTGGCGGCCTCTGCTGCGGATCGGCCGAGGATCGTAGCTCCAGCTGAGCTCCGTCTGCATCCATGTGCATGCGACTGCTGTGCACACGCAAGCGATTGACAGCTTCAAGCTCACCTTGCGTTGCAGGACGTGGAGATGGCGGCGGCATCGAACGCATCAAGCAGGCGGCAGCCGAGAAGTCGCTCCCGAAAAGCATGCTGGCGGCGATCAACATGACGTGCCTCGATGAAAGGATTCTTCTTCGAACCTTCTCCTCCGCGAGCACGCCTTTTGAACTCGTGAGTGTTCATGCGCTCGGGTTCCGCAAGCTCCGGCACACAGCCGGTTCACACAGAGCTGCTCTGCGAGCGAGCGACACGCGGATACACGCGGTTCAAAAAGACAATCTCGGGGGGAGCACTACAATGTAGTGGGGGAGCCGGGACACACACGAGACAGGCACACGAACCTCACGAATACACGCGGTACGTGGCGGGCCGATCCCGAGGGAATTTCTTTTCTTCGCACACCAACTTCTCCCCCCTTCTCGGTACCGCGTGTCCCGTGTGTGTCCTGTGTGTCCCGGCTCCCCCCGGTGTCTTTGAACCGGGTACTTTCGCGATTGCTTTTCGTGGCCGGCACTTCTCTCTTGAATTTGCTGACCTATTTTCCTGTGGAAAGCCCAGCGAGACTCAAGAGTCTCTGGGAGGGGCGAAACGGCGTCCCGTCGGTTCAAATTCACGAGACAAGCCGGCACACCCTGCACCCACATGTGGAGCTGTGGACGCAGGCCTGAAGGCGATCATGTTGCGTCGCTCGGCACAGTGCTTTGGTCGCGCGTCAACCGCGCTAGCTGCATCGCGCGCTGAGGCGGCCGCGGCCGCGGCTTCGGACGGACTGGCGGCACTGCCGCCCTCGCCAGCGCCCACATTACAGCTTGGGCTCCTCAACGCTCAGGGTGTGGCTCTTCATCTGCTGGGTGACGTACAGGCAGCGCATGAATCGCTGGGGCGCGCGCTCGACGTGGCGCTGACGGTCGCGCGCGATGGCGCAGGCGACGACGATTATTCTGGGATCGCTGGCTGCCTGATCGATCTCGCTGCCAACCATCTGCTGGCCGGCGACGTGGGTGCAGCGGACAAGGCGCTCAAACGGAGCCAGTTCATGCTCACGCGTGCCTATCGGCCGAGTGAGACCGTGCACGCCTGCCTGCTGAACGTGCAAGGGCTGCTCCACGAGGCACGCGACGAGCCCAAGGCCGCGCTCGACGCCCACCAGCGCGCGCACCACACCTTGCTGGAGCAGCGCGGCGCCGCCGACGCTCACATTGATGGCTGGGTACGGGCAGCGCGCGCGGGCAGTATTTGGGGACTGCTGCGGCTCGACAGGTCGCAGGCGGCCGAGACCCTCGCCACCGCCGACCTCGCGCGCATCGCCGACGACCGCGACGGCGTCGGCTGGCCTGTGCGAGAGCGCGAGTATACGCGCTCCCTGGCCGCGATGGCAACGCTCATGCGGATCGACAGCCCGACAAACGGCAGCCAAGGAGCAAGGGCGGCCGGCGAGGGCGTCCCCGCCGCGGCCTCGCTCACGATGAGCGTGCACCGGCTGCACGGCGTCGCCGACGCGCTCACCCATGCCCTCGGTGCCGACCATCCGGAGGTCCTGCGTGCCCGGCGCAACGCTCGCGTGGCAGACACATTCGCCAGCGCGCCAACGAGCGATGGCGGTGCGGGCGAACGCAGGCTGAGCCTGCTGCAGTGGCAGCGGCACTGGCAGCCGGCTCTGGGCTGCGGGTTTGCCGCGCGTGCGCTCCCTCCGGAGCGGGCAGCCGACGGCCGGGAACCCTGATGGATCGCTTTCTTTCTTATTTTAGATTGCCACACACGACCGTCGACTCTGTGTGGACACAACGACATCCACACATATCGTCCGACGCGCCACACGCAGTACGTCCGTGGAGACAAACCGTCGACAGAGGACAGTCTCCAGGCTAATACACTGTAACTCGGTCCAAATAATGTGTGGCCCTCACAGCCATGTCTACCTAGTCGTAGATGTTCTAAACTTGGCTCCTGCTCATGCGCTGTTCCTGCCAGCCGCAGTACTCGCTGAGTGCCATGCCACTAATTATGTTGCTCCGATGGTCTTCTCTTCCTTATGGTTTCGAGAGGGCGACCACCATGATTGCTGGATATTTCTGCTCACGGCATGAAGGAGAACATGTCATCCATAACCTTGTCGTGGTCATCTCCTTTGTTCGCTGACACGTTCTCAGCGGTGGGCATTGCGAATTCTTTTTGAGCCTGTTCCATCTCATGCACGTCAGCAGGATCAACTGACTCTCTAGAAGATCTCCTCGACAGCTTCACAGCTCCCGCAGGCGGAGCCAGCGACGCCCTCACCCAGTTGGCGATGGTCTCCTTCGACACGTCCGCAGCGTCCATGACGAAGGCCACGACGCTGGAGCAGTGCGATTCGTTCAAGAGATTCGTTCAAGAGATTCGTGTAAGTCCGTGTATGAATAAGTCGACACCGACGGCGGAATCTTCGTCACGAGTTACAAAGGGAATTCAGGACTGTGATATGAACACCACATCCTCCCTCCGTTCGTCCCCGGGATGCCACGAGTGTGAAAAAGGCGTGCGCAATTTTCCATGCACGACGCGCTCCATCCGATGATGAGCCGCCGCGGATTGCGCGCGCTGCGTAACATTACTCATGAGAGCGAGACCAACTTTTCGCTCGCCACGATGAGGCTCGAGGGCGAGTTCTCCCGGCGCATCGGGCTGACGCCGCTCCGTGCGCTGTGGCGGCGGGTGCGCTTTGGCACGCACAACGGACCGCGCGCACACCCGCTGCTGGAGCAGCTCGACGCGAGTCTGCTCGAGCACGTGCTTGCGATGCTTCCAGCCGTTCGTGACATCCTCGCCCTTGGCGCGTGCTGCCACCACTTTAAGCGGTGCGTGCGCGACGCGGCTCTTGCCTGGGAGGCCGTCGCCGACATCGAGGGCGTGGTGGGCCTTCGCACGCCGCGGCGCTGGCCGCTCAGCCTACCGTCCGCACGGGCGCGGCGCGCCCGCGCGGCGCTGCAGCTCAGCCGGCGATGGCGCGCGGGTCCGATTGCGCCCCGTGGCACGCTACGCGGGCACAAGCAATGGGTGGTGTCCCTCGCGGCGGCTGATGCGTCGGGTTGGGTGGTGTCCGGCTCGGACGATGGCTCGATCCGGCTGTGGGACAGCGTGTCGGGCCGGTGTCGGGCGGTGGTGCCTGAGGCACACTGCATGCCGGTCGTGGCCCTTGCAGCCCACTCGCCGCTCCCCACTGGCGGTGGCGGCGGCGATGTGGTCACGTGGGTGGCGAGCTCGTCGGGCGAACCGATGATCTCGTTGTGGGCACTGCACAGCGGCGGCACGGCGGGCGGCGCGGCTGCGGCCGCATCCACCTCCGCCTCGCTCGCCGCCGCCTTCGTCAGCGGTGACCGTGCGCCGACGGCCTTACCGGCGGCGTTGAGCCTATCCGGCTCGCTGATCGCGCACACGGACACGGTCTGGTCGGTGACGTGGCTGCCGGGCGGCCTGATCGCGAGCGCGAGCGGCGACCGCACCATCCGCATCTGGGATGCGGCGCGCGTGATGCACGAGGCCGACGAGAAGGCACCTGCCGCCGGCCGCTCGCGAGCGACGCAGGGTCACCAGGCACTCGTTCGTGCCATGGCGGCCGAGCCCGAAGGCAAGAGCTGGCCCTCGATCGTGCCTCGATCGGATGAGGCTCCTGGAGGGCGCGGCGCCGTCGTGGGCGCGACCGGCGGCGGTGGCGGCGTTCGAGCGGCGTTTGAGCGGGCGGCGGCCGCTTCAAGGGTCAGCGTGGAAGACGAGGCTGTCAGCGGCAGAGGCGCCGTCGTTGGCGAGACCGGCGGCGGCGTGGGCGTTAGAACGGCGTTCGAGGCGCCGTCGTGGGCATTCGAGCGTGTGGCGGCCGCAGCCGCAGTCCACACGGCCGGCGAGGGCTTGGCACGCCTCGAGGTTCATCCGAGTAGCTCCGGCGGAGCCACGTTGCGCGATGCGTCCACGCAAACGGATCTCGCCAGCGAGATCGAGGGGGCCGAGGTCGGCACGGCCCGCGTGGCACCGTCGGTGTGCTTCGAGCCCCTGTGCGTGCTCCGTGGCCATGCGCAAGGAGTCGTGGCCCTCGCTCTCCTCGATGAAGTCGGCGTAGGAGGAGTCGGCGAGTGCGGCGGCGGCGGCGGCGGCGAGGGCGGCGAGGGCGGCGAGGGCGGCGGCGGCGGGGGCGGCGAG
>Ga0210244_101356_pt1 | contig 19952 bp, 25 predicted proteins | sample ChrtobMetaP3_0mM_FD_155473 | JGI IMG/M metagenome (GOLD analysis project Ga0210244, IMG submission 155473) | Chrysochromulina tobin associated microbial communities from unialgal haptophyte culture, Seattle, Washington, United States - P3_0mM | ecosystem: Host-associated > Algae > Haptophytes >...
TTGAACTTGTACCTCGTACCGCATTGATTCAGTCGAACAATGTGATTTGTTCTTGAAGGAGACACCCCATGATTCGCAAGCTCAGCATCCTCGTCCTCTCATTGGCAGCATTGGCCCCGGCATTCGCAATGGACGCAGCCAGGTCCGAGGCCAAGCAGGTCATCGCACTGCAGAACGGTGAGACACTCTACGTCTTCAAGGACGGACTGATGGCCAAGGAAAGCAAGTTTGGAAGCGTGACTCACCTTAGCAAGGGTCAAGTCGTCCAGACCGCCGATGGCAAAAGCATCACGACGATGGGCAACGAAGTTGCGCGTCTGAGTTCCCTGTTGAACAAGGGACACGGCAACTGACGCCTGACGGAGGCTGAAAGAAGTTGATGTCCAGACGCGGCCGTGATGGGCCTGCGGGGCCATCACGGCCGGTTTGCGGCGTATCGAAGGCGATCTGGTACTGGGCGCGTTCTCGGTGGCGCTGGCGCTTGTGTTGCTGGGCCGTGGTGACTGGCTCACCATGCCCGTGCTCATGCCCGTGCTCATGGCCGTGGGTTGGGCCGTGGGCAGCTGGCGCCAACCCGAGCTGCTGCATGCGCTGGTAGACACACCCTGGGCGATGCACCAGCCCGAGCCACAGTGGCCCTCCTTCAACCAAGGTGGCGTCTGGCTCGCCGGCATCGGTCTGGCCGCGGCGCAGATACCGCTGACCTTCGGCAACGCCATCCTCGGCATCGTGGCCGAAACCCTCCGCCTCTTCCCCGGCGTGCCCCTAGACGAAAACCGCGCCGCACGCGGCACCGGCCTCATGAACCTGCTGGCCGGTGGCCTGGGCGCGCCACCCATGTGCTTTGGTGCGGGCGGCATGGCCGCGCAAGTGGCCTGTGGCGCCCGCACCGGCCGCGCGCCCATCCTTCTGGGCAGCGTGCTGCTGCTCGCCGGCCTGTTCGTCAGCGGTCAGCTCACCGCCCTGCTGAGCCTGCTGCCCACCGGCACCCTGGGCGCCATGCTCTTCGTGGCGGGCTTCTCACTCACCATCGGCACCGCCGGCAGCTCGCGCGACAAGGAAGCCCGCGCCGTGCTGCTCACCACCGCCGCCGAGTCGGTGTGGAACGCGGGGGTGGGTGTGGTGGTGGGCGTGGTGCTGGAGGCGTGGTTGAGGTCGAAGCTGCTGCGGATCTAAGTCCGCTTCAGGGTTTCTTCGTGTCGCCATGCCCAGCATGGCCCGCCATGGCGTCCTTGCCGTGGTCGGTCAACTGGGCATCAAACCACTGATGCAGCGCCGACGCGAGGGAGCCGTTGCCCGTGGCGTAGCTCAGCTCGGCGCCCTTGTCGATGTCTTTGTATGTGATGACGATCTGACCTGGGCGGGCGGCCTTCAGTTCGGCCAGACCGGGCATGTCCTGCCCGTGAATGCGTGTCGGCCCTGAGAAGTCGCCCTTTAGAAACTGGTCGCGAATCTCCTGCAGGTGCAGACGCGTGAGCCTCACCTGCTCAGCGTCGCGGACGTCCTTGACCACCACCTGTTGAACACCGCCTTGCGCCGTCTTGGTGAAGATGTGCGTGGTCGCGGCCAGGCTGAAAGGCATGACGTCCTTGCCACGTTGCGCCACCTCCGCCTGTCGCTGTCCGAGCGCCATGGTGGCCATGCGTGCGCCGTGGTCCATTCGGGAGTGATCCATGGCCTGGGCGTTGACGCCGCTGACGCAGGTCAGAAGCACGAGCGACGAGGTGGTGGTTTTGAGCATGTGAGGTTTCCGGATTGAACGTGTGTCGATGAGGGCGATTGTCGGAATGAGGCGACAGACCACATATGATTTAAATCACACGGACCCACATTCATATGCCCCCTCCATTGACGTTACCCGACACGCTTCGAAAGTTGCTACCAGCCAGCCTCACGACCGTGTCGTCCCAAGTTGAACTGCACAAGGGAGATCGTCTTTTCCTGCAGCGCCAGCGTCCCAAGCATATGTACTTTGTGGTGGTTGGCGAGATCGTGCAGGAGCGCACTGGCGAGCAGGGACACGCCCTGGTACTTCAGCGGGTTCGCCAGGGGTTTCTGGCCGAGGCCAGCCTGCAATCGGTGAGCTACCACTGCGACGCGGTGGTGACCGCACCGGGCCAAGCGGTTGAGCTGCCCATAGAGCCGCTCCGGGTCGAGTTGGCGGCTGACTCTGACTTCGCCTTGCGTTGGATCGGTATGCTCAACGCAGAGGTTCGCCGCCTGCGGGCGCAGTGCGAGCGCATGTCGCTCAAGGGTGTGAATGAGCGTCTGCTGCACATGATCGAGACAGAAGGCGTGGATGGCCGTCTTCGCACCGCGTCCGGTCTCAAGTCTCTGGCCACCGAACTGGCAGTGAGCCACGAGGCGCTCTACAGGGCACTGGCGGGACTTAAGAAGGCGGGCGTGATCTTCCGCGAACCAGGCTGTATCGCGCTGCCACGCAGCACACGGCATTCACCACCGGAGTGATGCCGGCCTCACCTGGGTAACGGTTATTTGCCCTTGATGCTTTGCTTCAGCGCCTCGAAAGTGCCGTTGACGGCAGGGGCCATCAGCAAGCCCGACTTGTCCTGCTTCGTCACTCCCTCGACCTCAAACCGGTCGGCCAGTTCGGTGTATGAAATCATGCCGTTGAGCTTGCCCCCACTCTGGGCAATGTTCTCCCCGCCAAACCAGACGATCGGTGCCTTGGTGCCGGCAGGCATGAAAGACACGGGGTAGATGGGGATGGGCACCTTATAGGTGTTGGCCAGTTCGGCGGCAACCTGGATGTTGTTGTTGCAGCGCAAGCCGGGCGGGTCGTTGCTGACCAGGGTCAGCACTTTCCTGCCGTCGATCTCCAAAGGCCCGGGAGCGGGCTGGGCCCACGAGGAGGCCAAGGTGCCCAGGAATACGGTCGTCAATGCGAATGTACGGATATTCATGATGCAAAGACCTCAGCTCTTTTTTGCGGCACGTGCCTGGGCGTTCATGCCGCCGGCGGCCTTCCATTCGTTGTAGCCACCGTGCAGCAGGCGCACGTTCTCATAGCCATCCATGCGCAGCGCCATGGCGACCTGGCCCGCGAACGAGCTCGTGTTGCAGTAGACAAGGATGGTCTTGTCCTTGGGCAGTTTGGCGCGCTGCGCGAACACCTGGCGCCATTCGATGTTCATGGCACCCGGGATGTGGTCCTTGGCGAACCGCCCTGCATCGCGCACGTCGAGCACGAGCAACTTCTTGTAGTCCTCGGCAGCCAGCTGCTCGGCCATGATGGTGCCGCTGTTGGCGTCCGCAAAATCGAAGTACCCCTCCAATGCGTTGATGGTGGCTTTGTCGGCCTGGGCGTGTACCGCTAGCGGCAGGCAGGCAGCGGCCGCAAGTGCCAGGGTCAAGGTGAGTCGGCGCGTGTTCATGGTTGTCTCCAGGGTGGTTGTGGGAAATCAGGTGGCGGGATTGAGGCGGGGATGGGTTTCTTCCCCCCAGTGAAACAAGACGGCGCCGGACAACAGCATGGCCACGGCAACGAACCAGAAGGCGCTCTCGATGCGACCACCCAGCGCAGCGGCGGCGCCGAGACCGAGCGCCCCGATGCCATATCCCAGGTCGCGCCAGAAGCGGTAGATGCCGATGGCCGATGCGCGCCAGTTGGGGTGGGCAATGTCGGCGACGGCAGCGCTCAGATTCGGGTAAAGCATGGCCATGCCCAAACCGGCGATGGCGGCAGATGCACCCCACCACAGCGAACCCGCGCCCAGCGGCATCAGGGCCACGCCTGCGCCGCACACCCACATGCCCCAGGCATTCAACAGGTGCCGTCCGACGCGGTCGGAGAGACGACCGGTGAAGAACTGCGCGGCACCCCAGGTGAAGCCGTAAATGCCGACGATCCAGCCGATGCCCGGCAGGCTCACGCCCTGCTGGTGCAGGTAGACCGGCCAGAACGCCCAGACCAATGCATCGACGAACTTCTCAACCAGCCCGGCCTGACAGATCGCCGCCATGCGGCGGTCGCGCCAGGTCATCAAGGCAAACATCTCCGCCGTCGAAGGTTTGTCGCTGACCGTCTTGGGGTACCGAGGCCTGAGCACTGGGGCGCCAGAGCCCGCGTGACGTTTCACCTCGTCTCGTGCCCAGGGCAGGGTCTCGGCGATGGAGAGCCAGGACAGCGCGGAGGCCAGCCCGATCACGACCATGCCGAACCACAGCAGTCCCTCCCGCGGGCCGAGCATGGACGCGAGGTAACCCGTGATGACACCAGCGATGGCTACGCCCACGTAGCCCGAGAATTCGTTCAACCCGATGACCAGACCGCGCTGGTCGGCACGGGTGATGTCGAGTTTGGCCGTCTGCGTCATTGACCAGGTGAGACCCTGGTTGATGCCCAGCAGCACGGTGGCGAAGACCACCCAAGCCCAGCTGGTTGCGAAATAGATGAGCAACGGGATGGGCAAGGCGACCAGCCAGCCAAGCAGCAATACCTGCTTTCGCCCCATTTCCTCGGCCAGGCGTCCTGCCACGAAGTTCATCGTTCCCTTGACGAACCCAAAAGCAACGACGAAGGCCGCGAGCAGCATGAACGAGCCGCGTGGCACGCCGAATTCGGACTCCGCCAGCGCTGGCACGACGTTGCGCATCATTCCGATGGTCATCCCCACGAGCAGCACCTGCAACAGCTGTTGCAGAAACTGACCCAGATTGGCGCGGATGCCGAACTGCATGGCCGATTCAGGCAATGGCGGGCGCCACGCCGCGCAGATTGACCTCGACGATGCGCGCCATGTCCGCTGGTTGGGGCGGTATTTCAGCGGTCAGCGCGGTGACAAAGTCATCCCGCGACATCGACAACATCGGGTTGAAGCGCTTCTCAAAACCGATGGTGGACGTCGGTTTGCCGGACAGCCCGGCGCCGCAGGCGCTTCCGGCCTGGTGGCCTGGATAGATTTCCAGCTCGGGCGGCAGCGACAGAAGGCGCGACTGCAACGAGTCGTACAGCTGACGGGCGAGTGCGGCCGGAGCATCGCACCGGTTTGATCTGAGGCCGACATTGCTGCAACTTGAAGGGTGTGTCGCTGATAGGGAAAGACAGCGGCAGCAAACGCCGCGAAGGCGGCCAACGCCTAGAGATAAACAATGAAGCGGCGGTTCATGTTCGAGGCTGGAACGCGATGATCGCCATGCCCGCCAATGTCACGGCCACACCTGCCACATCCCAGCTGCTCGGGCGCACGCCGTCCACCGACCACAGCCACCCCAGCGCCACGGCCACATAGACCCCGCCGTAGGCCGCATACACACGCCCCGACGGCGCGGCGTGCAGGGTGAGCAACCAAGCGAAGGTGGCCAGGCTCACGGCGGCGGCGGGCAACAGCCACCAGCCTGAGCCTTGGCCGCGCAGCCACAGCAGTGGGAGGTAACAACCGACGATCTCGGCGATGGCAGTGACGAGATAGAGCAGCAGTGTTTTCATGGTGGTAAAGGGTTGTTCAACCTGCCATGGATCTCAACAGCGTGAGGATGTCTTCGGCAATCACACCGGGCTCCGTGCCATAGCTGGAGAACAGGCGCACCCGACCTTCGGTGTCAAACACATACTTGCCCGCCGAGTGGTCCATCGTGTACGAAGTCGGTGTGCTGCCTTCGGCCTTGCGGTAATAGATCTTGAAGCTGTCCGCCACGGCCTTGAGCTCAGACAGGTCAGGACGCAACGCCAGAAACGTAGGATCGAAGTTGGTCATGTACTCCTTGAGCAGCTGAAGTGTGTCTCGCTCTGGGTCCACGGTGATGAACAGCACCTGCAGTTGCTTGCCCTGATCGCCCATGAGGCGCTTGACCTCGGCCAGGGTGGTCATCGAGGTCGGGCACACATCGGGGCACTGCGTGAAGCCGAAGAACACCACCACCGCTTTGCCACGGAAATCCGCCATGGTGCGCACCAGCCCGGTGTGGTAGGTCAGTTTCAGGTTCTGTGCAAAGGCAGCCCCTGTGATGTCGGTACTTTTGAAAGTGGGCGCCTGGGGCGAACAGCCAGCAAGGAGACCACCTGCCGCGAGCCACGATGCGCTCAACGCCAGCACCTTGCGTCGGTTGAATGGACGTGCGGGAGCCATCTCTTTCATTTCTTCGCCCTGGCCACTTCTTCAGCCACAAGGGCAGCCAACTGGTCAGGCCCGAAACTCGGCAGGCTGCGGCCGTTGACAAAGAAGGTGGGCGTTTTGGTGACCTGCAGCGCGGTGAGGTCTTCGATGTCCTGCTGCAACAAGGACTGCATGCCGGGTTTCTCGATGTCCTGGCGCGCTTTCACGAGGTCCAGCCCGGCTTGCTCAGCCACCTTGAACGCGGTCTCGATGTTGGGCCGACCATGATCCGCCCAGGCGGGCTGCGCGGCCAGCACAGCCTCAAGAACCGGTTGGTACTTGCCCTGGCTCTTGGCGGACTCCAGCAGCTTGACCACCTGGTCTGAGCCCTGGTGGAAAGGTGCATACCGGATCACCAGTCGGACGTCGTTGGGGTATTGCGCCATCAGGTTCTTCACGATGGGATAGAACGCACGACAGGTCTCACAGGCTGGGTCAAAGAACTCGACGATGGTGACCGGGGCACTTTGGGCACCAAACACCGGCGAGTGCATCCGCACCAGGCGGGTCTGCTCGGCCTTGACCTGCACTTCCTGGGCAGTCTGCACGCGCTCTTGGTACGCGTTCATGCCCAGGTAGAAGAACAGGGCAACGATGGCCACCAGGCCAATGACGGTGAATTTTTTGGCGCTCATGAACGGGTCTTTCTCAGGTAAACAAAAAGCAGGATGACGATGGCGATGAAGGCTGCGAGCGACAACCAGGGGATCTGAATGCCGCCCAGAATCTCCAGACTTTGTTCGCTGCATGAGGGGCCGGTGCCACAGGGCACCCACCACTTCGGCACCCGGCCGGCGATGAGTGCTGAGTGGTAGCCGGCCATGACTGCGCCACCTGCTGCCAACGGCAGTGCATAGACCGCTCCACGACGGTCTTCGGCAAATGCGGCCATACCCAGGATGAGCGCCAGCGGGAACATGAAGATCCTCTGGTACCAGCACAGCAGACAGGGCGTCATGCCCATGACTTCACCGATGAAGAGCGCGCCAAGCGTGGCGACCATGGCGATGCCCCATGCGGACATGATCCAGAACCAACCGTGCTTCATGAAGGCTGCTCCTCAGGCGCCTTTCGGGGCGATTGGCGCGGTGACCATTTCAGTGATGCGAAGCACCAGACCAGCATGGAGCACACGATGAAAACGTCTGCTAGGTTAAAGGCCGGCCAGTGGATGCTGCGCCAGTGCAAGTCGAGGAAATCCACCACGGCGCCGATCTGGATGCGGTCCACCAGGTTGCCACCTCCCCCGCCCACAACAAAAGCACCCACCCACCGATCCAGCGGTTCGGCCTGCCGGGCAAGGCACACCACAGAGACAACACCCACCACCAGCGCTGTCACGCCGATAAAAAACCAGCGCTGCCAACCACCCGCATCGGCCAGCAACGAGAAGGCCGCACCCGTGTTGAGCACATGCACGAAGTTGAACCACTCGGTCACCTTGATGGCTTCACCGAGTGCAAGGGTGGATGAGAAGTACGATTTGCTGAGTTGATCAACAAACAAAAGAACCGCGACGGCAACCAGCCACGTCCATCGCGGGTTTCGCTGGGTCCAGCGAACTTTCATGAGAGGGTCCTTCCAAAACGATCCGGGAATGGCCACCGTGTGCGACGGCGGCCACTTGAAGCCAAGGGATCGGGGAAGAGGTGCCTGTCAGCGCTTCAGGCGGACAGATTCAGCCCCGAACGTTTCGGGGCAGACCATTGAGGACGGTAGGGTCGCTCGTGCCAGGGCGGCAAGATCAGTTCGACGAGGTGTTCGACCCGCTCAATGCCCGCAGGGTCGGCCATGGTCGCTGCAGTCGCCGTCACAGCGGCAGCGCAGTTGGCGTGGCAGGTTCCGCAGTCAAGATCAAACCCCTGTCCTTTGGCGGTCAGATCGTCTGTTTCCTGAACCGGCAACAGATGCATGGGCTGATGGTGCTGGGCTTGGAGTCCTTGGGCCACCGCACCGTGGCCGCAGCACTCGGTCGCCGCAGCTGCAGAAAACTGAAGCGGCAGCAGCGTAAGCATCAGCAGGATCAGGAAAACACGCATAGATGGATTTTATGCGGCGGGCGTTTCACCGGTGCGAGCCTGGGCGATCAAGTCGGCCAAGTCCGGGTGCACCGGAAGCGGCTCGAAGGCGCTCACGGTGGATCGACCCGGGTTGCCCAGCGGCAAGCGTCCGCTCAAATGGCCCAAGGGAACCAAGGCCAAACGCAGCACCTGGCCTGCAGCCTCAGACCTTTCGCGCGTGCGCCAGGCCAGTCCCAGCATGTGCGCGTGCGTCTGCAAGTCGGGCTTGATGTGGAGCTGCCGCACCACATGCGCTGCCTCCGGGTACAACCAGGCTTGTTCAATGGAACTTGCCTCTTTCGCTTCGTGCATCAATCGGGCATGGGTCGTCTCGTCGAACCGGCGAGCGGATGGTAGGTCAGTGAACGTGGCCATGGTGGTCCTTTGCGCTGTCATCACCGAGCTCTCCCCGTGCCTGCCGCATCACCGTCCAGCCGCCGTGCAGGGCCAGCGAGGCCATCAGGCTGGCCACCACCAGGTCGGGCCAAGCCGAGCCGGTGCCGAACACACCGAGCGCGGCCATGAACACCGCCACGTTGCCGATGGCGTCGTTGCGCGAGCACAGCCACACGCTGCGCATGTTGGCGTCGTCCTCGCGAAACGCGTAGAGCATCCAGGCCACGGCCACGTTGGCCGACAGCGCCAGCAGCGCCACCGCGCCCATGGTCACGGCCTGCGGCACACCGCCGTGCCACACCGCCCACAACGCCGCGCCCAGCACATAAAGGCCAAAGCCCATCATGCTCACGGCCTTGAGCATCGCCGCACGCGCGCGCAAGGCCAGCGCCGAAGCCAGCACGGCGAGTGACACCGCGTAGTTGAGCGCGTCGCCCGCAAAGTCCACCGTGCCGGCCAGCAGCGAGAGCGAACCGGCCTGCACCTCGGCGCCGATCTCGATCAGAAACATGGCGGCGTTGACGATCAGGGCGATCCACAGGATCTGCGGTAGCGCGGCAGGTTGAAGAGGGTCTCGGCTTTGGGGGTGTCGTGGTCACAGCAATGGACAGACATGGTTTTCCTTTCGATGCCTGCATTGGAAACCCTGGAGCCGCTACAGTGTCAACCACTGCTGTCCAGGAGGTTACGGGCGAAGCAGGTCAGAAGTCCTGCCCCGATTAAGAGGGAGGTTGCCATGCGCAAATGGAAGATGGCGAGCTATGGACGAACTGCGCATCATCTTTTCTCAATCAGGGGATGAGGATCCTGTTGCCCCTGGAGGCAGCGAGAACCCCGTAGTTTGTTACTCGTCACGCTCCCTGGATCGCAGCGGCCCGTAGGCGCAGGGCATTGCCGATCACCGAGGCCGAGCTCAGGCTCATGGCCAAGGCAGCGATCATGGGCGAGAGCAGCCAGCCGGTGAAGGGATACAGCAAGCCGGCGGCCAGCGGAATGCCCAGCGCGTTGTAGACGAAGGCGAACGCCAGGTTCTGCTTCATATTGGCCACCGTGGCCACCGAGAGCGCGCGGGCCGTGGCGATGCCGCGCAGGTCGCCTTTGACCAAGGTGAGTTGCGCGCTGTTCATGGCCACGTCGGTGCCGGTGCCCATGGCGATGCCCACATCGGCGCGGGCTAGGGCCGGTGCGTCGTTGATGCCGTCGCCCGCCATGGCCACCACGCGGCCCTCGGCCTGCAGCTTCTCCACCAGCTTGAGTTTGTCGGCCGGCTTCACTCCTCCGTACACCTCTTCAATGCCCAGGCGCTGGGCCACCGAGCGCGCGGTGGTCAGGCCGTCGCCCGTGGCCATGACGACGCGAATGTGAGCCTGGCGCAGCGATGCGAGTGCAGCGGCTGTGGTGGTTTTGATCGGATCGGACACAGCCAGCAAACCGGCTAGGGTCTTGTTGGCCGCGAGGTACATGACGCTGGCGCCCTGCGCTCGCAGCGCTTCGGCCTCTGTGTCCAGCGGTGAAGTGTCCACACCGATTTGCTGCATCAGCGCCGTGTTGCCCAGCGCCAGCACCTGCCCGTCCACCCGGCCGCGCACCCCAATGCCGGACTCGGAGTCAAACTGCTCAGGCTTGTCCAGCGCAAGCCCCTGTTCCTTCGCCGCAGCCACGATGGCGGCGGCCAGCGGATGTTCGCTCCCCTGGTCCAGGCTGGCGGCCAGGCGCAAGACCTCGTCCTCGGCAAAACTCCCGAAGCCGATGGCGCGCTCGAACCTCGGATGTCCTTCGGTCAGGGTGCCGGTCTTGTCGACGATCAGCGTGTCGACCTTGCGCAGGTTCTCGATGGCCGCAGCGTCGCGGAACAACACGCCATGGGTGGCGCCTCTCCCGGTGGCCACCATGATGGACATGGGCGTGGCCAGACCCAGCGCACAGGGGCAGGCGATGATGAGAACCGCCACCGCGTTGATGAGCCCATGCACCCAGCTCGGCTCGGGCCCGAAGAACCCCCAGCCCAAAAAGGTGAGCAGCGCCGCGGCAACAACGCCCATCACAAAGTACCCCGCCACCTGGTCGGCCATGCGCTGCATGGGCGCACGCGAGCGCTGGGCCATGGCGACCATCTGCACGATCTGCGAGAGCACGGTGGCCGATCCCACATGCTCGGACTTCAACACCAGCGCACCGCTGGTGTTGAGCGTGGCTCCGATCAGCTTGTCGCCCATCCGCTTGGTCACCGGGAGCGGCTCGCCTGTGAGCATCGACTCGTCCACCGCGCTGCTGCCTTCGACCACCGTGCCGTCGGTAGGCACTTTCTCGCCCGGGCGTACGCGCAGCAGGTCGCCCACATGCACGTGGGCCAGCGGCACGTCTTCCTCCAGCCCATCGGACCGGATGCGCCGCGCGGTCTTTGGCGCCAGCTCCAGCAGCGAGCGGATGGCCGCAGAGGTTTGTGAACGCGCCTTGAGCTCCAGCAGTTGGCCCAGCAAGGTGAGTGAAATGATCACGGCCGCCGCTTCAAAGTACACCGACACGCGTCCCATGGAGACGAACGAATCGGGGAACACCTGCGGCGCCACCGTGGCCACAACGCTGTAGACAAACGCCGAGCCGGTGCCCAGGCTGATCAGTGTCCACATGTTGGGGCTGCGATTCAGCACCGACTGTGCGCCCCGCACGAAGAACGGCCAGCCTGCCCAGAGCACCACCGGCACGGTGAGCACGAGTTCAATCCAGCTTTGCGTGGCCATCTCAAACCAGCCGAGGTTGTGGCCAAACATCGCCAGCACTGCCACCACCACGGTGAGTGGCAGGGTCCACCAGAAGCGGCGCTGGAAGTCGAGCAACTCGGGGTTTTCGGTCTCGTCCAGTGCCGGCATGACCGGCTCGAGCGACATGCCGCATTTGGGACAATTCCCCGGCTGGTCCTGGCGGATCTCCGGGTGCATCGGACAGGTGTAGACCGTGCCTTCCAGCGGAGATGCCAAGGGTGGAGAAGCCTGCACACCCGGGCTTCCAGCGTGACGATGATCGTGATGACGATGTGACTCCATGGCGTGGCTCCAATCTTCAGGCTGGCTGTGCCGGACCCATGGTGGGGTCAACTGCAGCAGCAACCGCCCTCGGGCGCAGCGGGCGGTGGCGGACTGTCGGTTGCCTGACCCGACGGGGCGCCATTTGTGACCACCTCGCTTTCGTAGCGCCTTGCCGCCAATGCAGAAATCAGCTGCGATGGCGCCACGTTCGCCTCAGCTGTGACCCTCACACGGCCAGCTCGCAGATCCACTGCGACGTCCTGCACACCGTCGATTGGAGCCAGGGCCGTCGTGACGCGCTGGACGCAGGCACCGCAGGTCATGCCCTGCACATCGAGATCGATGATGTTCATCGTGATCTCCTTCACTTGCCGGCGGGCGGCATGGTTCCATCCGGCATGCGCTGCATCATCATTTCCATCATGGTCTGCATCAGGTCCATGCGCATCTCCATCATCTGATGGTGCTTGGACATGTCCATGGGCATGTCCTTCATGCCCGCCATTCCCGGCATGCCCGCCTTGCCGTGCATGCTGCCCATCCCCTTCATGTCCTTCATGCCTTTCATCATGGCCATGCCTTCGTGCATGGTTTTCATGTGCTCGGCCATCAAGGCCTGGCGCTCAGCTGGCGTCTTGGCATTCATCATCTTGTCGCGCATGGCCTGCATGTCTTTCATGTGGTCGTGCATGGCTGACGGCGCCCCAGACGGTGCCACAGCTGCTAGATGCGCAGCGTGTTGATCTGCATTGGCCGCCGACATGGGACCCGCTGCCGGGGCGTTGGGGTTCGCGCAAGCGGTCAGCAAGACGGCGGTCGAAAGCGTGAGGAGGGTGTGGATGGTTTTCATGATGGTGTTCTTGAAGGAATGGGGGAGCCGCCGCAGGCGGCAACAAAATGGGGATGCCAGACAGGAGATGGGACGCCATCTGGGTGACCCAGACAGCAAGAGCGCTCTTCGCAATGGGCTGCGAAGCGGTCTACAAGGTCAAACGATGGGGTCGCGCAGCGATGGGCGAAGCCATGTGCGGGGGTCTGGTGGCGTGTACCCGCAGCTGAACTGCGGTGGGTGTGGCCATGGTTGGCGCCCCAGTCCGCGAAAGCACGCCCACCCAACCCGAACTGCCGTCGGCGAGGGGCTGATCGACCTTGGTGATGGCCAGCGGTGCTTCATCACAGAACCTCAAGCATCCCGCATCAACAGGGTCGCTTTGTGCGCGGTGATGGCCTTGTGCAACCGATTCATGGTGTGGTGACACCGTTGAAGAATCGTGACCGCCGTGGTCAGGCTCGCTCAAGAGGCAGGCATTGGCCACCCCGGCGCCCAATGCAAACAGCCACACCGCCAGGATGATCCTGGTGGCATGGCGCAGTGAGCGGCGGTGAATGTGCATCTTGGTCAGACGAACTGTGGAAACAATTCAAGGCTAAACATGTGGGCTCAAGCCGTCTTGATGCAAATCAAGAAAGCTGGCCGGAAGACGGTCCCCGACCAATAAAGTGTGCGGCGGCGCAGCACGATGGTCGGTTCGCCACCGAACAGACTGGAAGGTTGGCACTGGCCACACCGGTGCAGTACTGGCTGGACGCGCGCCTCTACCGCGCGGGCTGGAATGCCGTGCGAGCAGGTGCCGGCAACATGGACCTGTTAGTGGCCCAGGGTACCAGCGCCGGATACGGCCTGAGCGTCTATCTGCTGTTCAAGCACGCGGAGCACGGCACGCCGCACCCGTACTTCGAAGCCGCAGCGGTGATCGTCACACTGGTTCTGCTGGGCAAATGGCTCAAGTCGCGCGCCAAGCGCCATACCACCGCCGTCATCGCGGCGCTCAACACCCTCAAGCCCAAGGTGGCACGCGCACGTATGCCTTATGGCAACGTGGATATTGCGATTTCGCAGGTAAAGATCGGGGGCATCGTGGTGGTGCGCCCGGGAGAGCGTATTCCGGTCGACGGTGTAGTCACCATCGGCTCCAGCCGGGTGGACGAATCGCTGATCACAGGCGAGAGTCTGCCGGTGGCCAAGCACGCGGGCGACAAGGTCACCGGCGGCGCCTTCAATGCCCGGGTACTGCTGCGGGTGGAAACCACTGCGGTGGGCGCGGAGTCCATGCTCTCGCGCATCGTTCGTATGGTCGAGTCGGCGCAGGCCGAGAAAGCCCCGCTACAGCGTAGCGTTGACCGCGTGAGTGCCGTCCTTGTTCCGGTGGTGCTGTTGATCGCGTGTCCGCGTGCCGTGGGCCGTGGACCTTGCGACGTCCACAGGCAGCATGGCCGGCACCGGGGTGGCCGTTCGCCAAGGCATCCTGATCAAGGATGCCGAAACTCTGGAGGTCGCGCACAGTGTCGACACCGTCGCGATCGACAAGGCGAGCACGTTCACCGAAGGCAAGTCGACGTTGGTCACGGCGCTGGCAGCGCCCGATCATGAAGATAGTCTACTGTCCTGGAGCGCCGCTATCCAGGCCGGCAGTGAGCACCCGCTGGCGCGCGCCATATGAACGCCGCCGAAGAAGCTAGTCTAGTGTTGCTCTCCTCTACCAAAGTAAGCGACGTTCCCTGGCGCGGCATGTCGGCCGAGGTGCAGGGTCGTGCATAGGCGCAGCATGCTGGGTAGATAACCAGAAAACGCACACCAGGGCCGTGACCTTACCGTGCCGACCAAGAGGTCATACGGCAAATTCCTTGGTTCGGACGGGCCAAGCCCGGAAGCACGAGCGGTGGCCGAAACGTTCATTCCAAAACCAACCGCTTGAAAAAACGTCTTTGACTGCGGAAATTTGTCTACCAACGTCCGCATCCACGGAAAAACATCTATTCAGACGCGGGCGTCGATGTATGCCGCAAAGTGCTCGCCTACTACGGACTCCACCCTGGCAAGTTGCTCATCGGTCAGGCCTTCCGCCAGTTTGCGCTTGCGTTTGGACAGCGTGCCGTTGCCCTGAACGATGACATCGATGAGGGTATTCAGCTGGGACTGGCGCATGTCCAGCCAGGCTTCCAAGTCCTTGACCGTGTTGTCGTGAGCGCGCAGGTAGATCACCTCGGACAGCAGATCCTCTTCAACGCACAGCTTGCAGCATTCCAGGATGAATTCGCACAGGTCGGTTGCGTCGAAGTAAGCGTACAGCCACCGCGGCTGTGGTGACTTGACCAGGATCGTTGCGCTATCGCCGTCCAGCATGTATTCCAGCAGATCCGTGCGTGGGCGTGAATAGCTCTTCAACAGCTTCGAGTAGCGCTCAAGCTGGCTCAGCATGCGGGCCGACAAAGGCAGCACGACTCCCCCGGGGGTGAAGCCAGCCTGGCGAAGCACGTGGTGGAGCAAGAACCGGTGCAGTCGCCCGTTGCCGTCAAAGAAGGGGTGCACAAACACCAGACCGAACGAGGCGCAAGTGGCCGCGACAACGGGATCGAGCTCGCCGGCGGACGCGGCTGTTGCCAGTGCGGCAACGTCATCCATCATGGGGTCGACCAGTGCGACGGGCGGTGGAATGAAGTCTGCGATGTTGCGCATACGCCCTGGACGGGACAACCAGTTCTGCTTGGGGCGGTACTGGTACTCCGCTGCGTGGTCGCTGACGATCTGGTTCTGCCAGGCACACAGTTGCTCTTCCGTGAGTGGGCCGGGTTCGCCGGCGGATTCCAGCAGCTTGCGAAACCGGCCCGCGCGATGGCTGTCGGGGATTTCGTTTTCGATGTTGTAGGTCGAGCGAGTCTCGGACAGGTAGAGGTAGTCCACCGCGCGGGCCAGCATCTCGGGTTCGATGCTGCTCATGGCGGTTTTCACCTTCTCAGCAAGTCCCTCCTCCAGCAAGGCTGTAAGCCGAGGCGTTCGACGAACGAGCGGGCTGTACGCGCGACCACCAAGCACGTTGTTGATGATGCCGAACTTGGCGTCCAGCACCTTGGGCCCGCAAACATGGTGCACCGGGTCGAGCAAGAAAATTCGCGGGTTGCCGGCGGGCATGTCGTAGTCCAACTTGTGCTCAGAGAGCCATTCCACGAGGTGGCCAGCCATTCGAGAGTAACGCGAGCTGGGCATGGCATGCAGCCATTCCTGTACGCCGTCACGAGCCTCTTGATGTTCAAAGAGCGCCCCCAGCACCGTCAGGTTCAAGTGCTCTCGCTTGAGCGCAAAGGTGAGTTGGCCCGTATATGCCTCGGGATCGCTCAGGCGCCTCAAAGGCAACTCGATGCGCTCACTGCCGTCTGGGGTGAAGGTATGCCTTTCCAGCGTCTGCTCGGTCGCCACAAAAATCCGCTGCAGAGGCGGCACGCGCAAACCGAAACGTCGGATTAACGACTCGTAACCCAAGTACAGGCGAGGAGTGGGATGCGGCATGGGTTTTGTGTGTTGGAGCGACCAGCAGGACGTTGCAATCGCCAGAACATCTTTGAAACTGGAAAAACATCTACATGTTATCAATCGTTCGGCAAAACGTCTACAGCCGCCGACCAACGTTCCACTGAGAGGCCGCACTTGTGGCGCTCAACAGACCGGCTGCGGTGTCGAGACCAGCACATGGATTGAGCAACTCATGCCATGCGAGAAAAAGGCGCCTCTCCTGCCGCCATAAACTCCACGTACTGCGCGAATGGCGCAGCGTCCTGTTACCCAACCATGGAGTCACAAAAGAATGGCCACTGCAAAGAAGGCAGCCCCCAAGGCAGCCGCGAAGAAGACCGTCACCAAACAGGTGAGCGTGCTCAAGCCGATCAAGGAAACTTTCAACAAGACCACGCTGGTCGCTCACCTGGTGCAAGCCTCCGGTGCCGAGCCCAAAACGGTCAAGGCCGTGCTGGGCTCACTGGAGGCGGCCATCCTCGCGTCTTTGTCCAAGAAGGGCGCGGGGGAGTTTACTTGGCCAGGCGTCTTCAAAGTCGCTGCCACCCACGTGCCAGCCAAGAAGGCCCGCAAGGGAATTGACCCATTCACCAAGGTTGAGCGCATGTTTGCCGCCAAGCCCGCATCGGTCAAGGTCAAGGCTCGCTTCTTCAAGAAGGTCAAGGACGCTGCTCTGTAATCGGCGCTGATCTCGTGCAGAGGGGCTATCGTGCCCTCTTTCTCTTTTCGAGCAGTCTGCGGCCAGCCTCGCCGTGTACCAAGCTTCGTTTGCGGGCCATCGCGGACTCAGCCCTTTTCGATTTCCGCCTGGATCAGCTGTACATACATATCCACCAGAGCACTGGCCTGAAGTTGCAACTGCAGGCGTTCGTCGACGTTGTCGGGCTTGTGAAATCGGCCGTACGCGACCGAGCCCTTCATGAAATGGCCCTCCGTGTCACCGCGGGCGCAGAAGCTGCGTCGAAGGCAGTCCAACGCGCTCTCCAGCGCAGCACGGTGGGTACCTTGTTTGAACTGCGCCGCGAACGCGCGAGCGCCCTCCTCCAAGTCGCTGCCGTACTGCAAAACGTGGATGAGATCCCCCACGTCCTTGTTCGCGCCGCGCTGGTCGAACGCGATGGCCTTGAGCACAACAAATGCCAGCTGGTTGGCGTAGTGAATGCGCTCCACGGCAATGCCCTTGCCGTCCAGCAATTGCGCTTTCACATCTTTGGTTTCAAAGAGGGTTTGCGCAATCGACATGTGAGGGATGGCCATCGCCGAAATCGATTCCGCACCCAGCGAGCGAAGCCGCGCAGGTTCGTCGCCAGTCGCATCGCACAGAAACTCCACGCGCACCGGCACGCCCCGCTCTGTCTTGGCCTCCCACTGCCATGAGGACACACCGCCCTGCTCCCTTTTCATCTTCGAAAACCCACGTTCTTTAAGGCGGGTCGAGATGGGGGTGTAGTCCTCGCCGGCAGCGATCACAGCGAGGTCGATCACCAGATCAAGGTCAGAGGTGCCCGCGTGCGCTGGCACCTCAGGCGGGCTCTCCGGGGTGAGATACCTGGGCACCAGTCCACCGACCAACCGTACCGTGTCCTTCAGGCTGCCCATGCACCCGAGTACGGTGACCAGCGCCTGTTCACAAGCCTCGGTGACTTCAAGTGAATAGCCCGACGCGCTTTCTGGCTTGGAGTCAGACATCGCGTGCACCTCCAGCGAGAAGTTGCTTCTTCACTTGGCCTGCCAGTTCCCCGCTGCGCCCGCCTGCGTTTGCCAGTTCCAAGTATTGGACAACCGGGCTGGCAAACCATCCCGGTCGAGCAGCCAGGTGGAGGCGATGCTGCAGAGCGAAATCTTCGCACTCGTGGAGAGTGACGTTAAAGCCTCTGTCGGTGCGCTTGAGTCCCAGATGCTCGGCAATAGCCGAGGTCGCCCCTATCGGTACGATCAAGTCATAGCCGCTGACGGCGGTGAGAAGTTGCGCAATGCTGTTCGCAGCGTACTGTCCAGTGAAGGCCCAGTCATTGTGATGTCCTTCTCCCATACGTTTGGCCAGCGTCTCCCCAAGGGAGGCCGGGTTCTGGGTGAAGGCGAACCAGCGGGGCTTGCTGACCTTTCTGCTCTCCCAGTCCTTTGCCCATGTGTCCAGAAGGACCTCTGGATCCGTTAGCTGGCGGCGCACACTGCGCCCGTTTCCTTCGCTCTGGACCATGCCGCGCTTCTCCAACTCGCGCATGAGCACAGAGACCGTATTTGGGCTGGCACCTGACGCCTGCGCGAGGTCGGAGCCTGTGCGCCAGGCGTCCCAGTGCAGCAGCAGGGCGTGCAGCACTTTTTCGCGCTCGGGCGTAAAAAGAGAGCCTACGTCCCGCCAACTGGGCTTCAGGGGGGGGCGGTCTATGAGCAGTTGGCGCGCGCCCAACCGAATGGAGAGGCTGCCGCTGCCGTCGAAGTAGCCGATACCGGCGGACTCAAGCGATTTGCGGGCCCCTTCGCTGAGCGATTCCGCCCAGACCATGACCTGGTTGATGCGCGGGTCAGCGCCAGCGAGGTCAGCGAGTTGCCTTCGCGCCACCTCGATATCCCGCGGAAAGGCGTGTCGCTTGAATTCAACCAGGACATGGTTCTGCTCGCCGTCGATGGTGATCGCCAGACCAAGGTCACCGCGGCGCCCGTCGCGCAGCCTGGGTTCGTGCTCGACCTCCATGCTCTGAACCGGGAATCGTTCACTGAGTGCTGTGCGGAAGTGATCGAGGAGCTTTTCGGTGACGTGGCGTTCCAGAAGCATGGCGCAACCTCCGTGGATGAAGTGCTGTACAGCGTATTGATTCGCCTGAGCAGATGATACGCTCTAAATGCCAAATACGCTGTACAGCGTATGAAACCGTCGCGTGCCAAGAAGAGGACGCTGTGAGCAGGCGTTCAAGCATCGCCATGCTCCCAGCCTCATGCGCGCAGCCGCTCACCACCTCCCGACAACGATCAACGCTCGTCCAACGGCACGCCCGAGCTCCATAACGCGGTTTGCAACACCTGCAGCAGCCGATTGGTCCCCGGCTTGACGAGTCGCCGGGAGCTGCGCTTGCTGAGCCGGACGATGCCGGAAGTGAACAGCGCGAGACAGGCGTGCTGGGGATGCTGCGCAGAAGCGTACACCACGCCATCCAGCGCCATGGCCCGGCATTCAGCGGCCAGTTCCTGTGTTTGAGATACACGAAACGACTGCAGCACAGGGTAGGGCTCGGCCAGGCCGCGCACGTCGGCCAAACGCAGAGGCCCTGATGTGACGAACTCGACCAGGCATCTGCGGCGCAGTTCCGAGAGGGTTCTGCTCACCGTTTCGCGCCTGAGCAGCGATTCGTACAGTGCCGTCTGCGGACTATCCGCCAGATAGGCCACCGGCTCACTGGACAGACAAAAGCGCCCCTGCATCAAGCCAACCGGCGGCAGCGACAAGCCATTCATTCGAACGCTGTGGGCGCGGGGCCGAATCAACTGGACGCGATGAAAAACGCGGGGTGCAGGCAGTTCTATAACGGGTGGTTGGAGATCTTTGAATTTCATGGGCAGTCAGGCTCAATGCCCTTCTGCTGTTGCCAGGTCAACGATGCGCCGGCCAGGCACGCCCTGCTCCAGGGCGATGCGTGGCGCCAGTCCGTCAAGTGCCTCGTGCGGCGTTTCCAAAAACGACAGCATTTGCCAACCATCTGTGGTGCCCAAGGCTTCAGACAGCGCCTGAATCACCGGGAAGACGTAGGGCTCAAACTGCCACTTCGGGATCTTGAAGCCTCGACGCAAATGCGTCACGCCAATGCAGCGGCCACTCTTAATCCAAGCGTTGATCGTCACACGGGTCGTCCCGCTCAGCTCAGCCGCTTCTTCAGTTGTGATCATGTCCGAGGCATTGATGCGTTGGCGCCGGTACTCGGCACCACGGCGCAGCAACGCAGTCGTCTGCGCCTCACTGGCGTAGGGGTCGACCGTGCTGGAGCGACGTGGGTTGACAGAGTCAAGGGCA